>ERZ1645189.8-NODE-8-length-52279-cov-5.596258_pt1 | contig 52279 bp, 36 predicted proteins | sample MGYA00575350_ERZ1645189 | MGnify/ENA primary metagenome ERZ1645189 (study PRJEB40845, sample SAMN11283421) | freshwater sediment metagenome | isolation source: river sediment | host: Sediment | place: India: Jajmau, Kanpur | collected 2015-12-17 ...
ACTCGAAAAATTGGCGTTCGATCGGCTAAATCGTCCAAACTCGCCTCAATTGTTTCTAAAATTAGAAACAGTTAAGCAGGCTCAAACAAGGACGATTTTTAACGCCGCTCTCTCTGATTTTTCGGCTCACCGGACGAGGTCGCCCGTTAGCAATCTTATCTGCAAATAGTAAGTTATAATCTGCGAAAGTTTATTTATGTAATTTCGAAGTGTTACTTCAGATTATCATCAATTATATCAAACTTCATCCCTTTTCCAGGTATAATTCGGTGAGTCTTGAAACTGGAAATTGATTTAATTCACTTAGTAGTAATTTTTCAAAATCTTTGATAGTTTCGTTTTCATGGCTAATATTTATTTTATAAAAAACGGCATTAATAATCCGGTGGCTCAAAATGTGCTTTACAGGATGGCTTATTTTTTGAACCGTGAGTTCTGTTTCACCAAAAAGCTGCCTGAAACTTTCTGTCTCGGTAAGTTCTTGAAAATTCATCTCTTTGTCAGTTTCAATCAATGGAAATTCATACAAATTTTGCCAGATATCTTTTCCGGTTCTTTTTTTCAGGTAGGTGTAATCGTCGTTTTTAATGAAAAAATAATTGAAGTAGCGGTTTTTCACGTTTGTTTTACCTTGTTTCACAGGAAGTTGACCAACTATATTCAGTTTATATGCTTCGCAAAAATCTTGAAGCACACAGATTTCACAATCGGGGTTTGCAGGTGTGCATTGCAGGGCTCCAAAATCCATCATGGCCTGATTGTGTACGTCGGGGCTGGTGATGGAGAGCAGCTGCTGTGCAACAGCGGAGAATTCCTTTTTGCCCACCGATGTGTCGATGGGAGTGGATGATCCGGTAAGCCGCGAAAGTACGCGATACACATTTCCGTCCACTACGGCATAAGGTTGGTGGTAAGCCAGCGAACAAACGGCGGCTGCTGTGTATTCACCCACGCCCGATAAACTCAACACTTCGTGATAAACAGTTGGAAATGCGCCGTTATACTTGTTCATGATTTGTTTTGCAGCTTTGTGCAGGTTTCGGGCACGGGAGTAATAACCCAGTCCCTGCCAGTATTTCAGCACTTCATCTTCACCGGCTTCTGCTAAACTTTTCACGTCCGGAAAACGTTCGATAAAACGATTGTAATAGTCCAAACCCTGATTTACACGTGTTTGCTGAAGAATAATCTCTGAAATCCAGATTTTATAAGGGTCTTTAGTTTCCCTCCATGGTAACGTTCTTTTGTTGATCAGATACCATTCGTTCAGTATTTTCCGGATAGCCGCAGTTTGTTTGCTGTTCACAAGTGTTGGATTTTATTTATTTGAAAATTAATTACTTAATTCGAAAAAATGTTGTCGTAAATTTTGTCAGGTTGCAGAAAAAGTTGCAACTTTGCATGCAGTTTGTACAATTTTCCGACGTAAAAAGAATAAGGCGAAATTACAATCAAAAAATTAAATAGGCTAGAATATTATGAACAAAAAATTATTTTTCATTCCATTGGCAATATTAATGTTGTCAGCATGTCAGCAAAGCGGGTATAAAATTTCCGGAACTATTGAAAATCCCGGATTTTTTGACAGCACAATGGTTGTGCTGAGTGAACGGATTAATCGGGAGTGGGTGGATTTGGACAGCACCGTGGTTTTGAATGGAAGTTTTGCATTTGAAGGCAAATCAGATTCAGCCAAAGTGGGCTATCTCCGCTTCAAAACCATTTCAGGAGACAGGAAAACCGGCGATTTTATCCTCGAAAACGGAAAAATGACCGCCTCAATGGACAGCAGTTTCAACGTGGTGGTAAAAGGAACGCCTCAAAATGATGTGCTGGCTCAATTTTACTCTGCCGAAAATCAAATCCAGAAAAAAGCAAATGAGAAAATGAAAGAAATAATGCCTGAAAATACGCAGGAGCCTACTCCCGAAATGATGGCCGCATTCCGCGAATTTTCCAAAGAAATAAATAAAGAACTGAAATCCAATCTGATAACCAATGTGATGAATCACGTGAATACACTGGCCGGCTCGCACATCTTTATGAGTAATTTCTACGGAATGACCACCGAAGAAAAGGACGCACTTTTTGCCAAAATGGACGTAAAAACCAAAGCCATTCCACGCATTGCGGAACTCATGGCTGCTACAGAAGTGGAAAAGAAAACGGCAGTAGGTCAACCGTACGTTAACTTCACACTCACTACTCCCGACGAAAAAGAGGTTTCGCTCTCAGATTTTATTGGCAAAACCGACTACCTGCTCATTGATTTCTGGGCGTCGTGGTGCGGTCCGTGCATCCGTTCATTCCCCGAACTGACAGCTTTCTATGCCAAAAACAAAGGGTCAAAATTCGAAATTCTGGGTGTATCGCTTGATAAAGAAAAACCGGACTGGACCAATGCCATATTGAAATACGGACTGACATGGAAACACGTGTCTGATCTCAAATACTGGGACAGTGAAGCAGCCCGGCTCTATGCTGTTAACTCCATTCCTGCTACTGTGCTGATAGATAAAAACGGAAAAATTATTGGAAGAAATCTGGAATTAGACGAAATGCAAAATTTACTCAATCAACAAGTTACGAAATAAACTTTCCATTTAAAATTTGAAAAAAACGTAACTAATTCTTTTTTAATCAGAAGAAAAACTCTATATTTGCAGTCCGTTTCGAAAAAAAATAAATACACTATATTATTTAACTTATAAAAAATTAAAAAAAAATGACTAAAGCAGACGTTGTAAACGAAATTGCTAAAAATACAGGCATTGATAAAGCAACTGTATTAGTAACTGTAGAGAATTTTATGGATGTTGTAAAAGCTTCTCTTGCAAGAAAAGAAAACGTATATCTGAGAGGTTTCGGTAGTTTTATCATCAAGGAAAGAGCTCAAAAAACTGCTCGCAACATTTCTAAAAACACTACTATTATCATTCCGGCGCACAGCATTCCTGCATTCAAACCGGCAAAAACTTTTTCCGGTACTGTAAAATAATTCAATAACGATTAAATTTTAACAAAAGATGCCAAGCGGTAAAAAAAGAAAAAGACATAAAATGTCTACTCACAAAAGGAAAAAAAGACTGAGAAAAAATAGACATAAAAAGAAATAGTCTGTTGGACATTAGTTCTTAAAAGGTCCAAAGAAACAAACTTAAAACCGAATTCAATGGATTTAAGTTTGTTTTTTATAAACACAGACCTGCCGGACAGCAGCAAAAAACCACGCTTTTTTTAACGAAAAAAAGAGTGATAACCCGTTCTCCGACAGGTTGAAAACAAAAATACATAAATCCAAAACAAGTGAACAGCGAGTTAATTGTAGATGTAAGACCGTCTCAGATTTCAATTGCGCTGCTTGAGGACAAACGGTTGGTAGAACTCAACGAAGAAGGACGCGAAGAAAACTTTGCCGTTGGGAACATCTACCTCGGAAGGGTGAAAAAAATAATGCCCGGACTTAATGCAGCGTTTGTAGATGTTGGCTACGAGAAAGACGCTTTTCTTCACTATCTTGATTTAGGTAACAATTTCAACACTCTCAACGGCTTTATCAAACAGGTGCAAAGCGACCGTAAGAAAACACCTCTACTGACTAAAGCCAAACAACTTCCTGAAATTGAGAAAAACGGCTCAATAAACGATATACTGAAAACCGGACAGGAAATAGTGGTTCAGATCTCAAAAGAACCCATCTCCACCAAAGGTCCGCGACTCACAGCCGAACTCTCCATAGCAGGAAGATTCCTGGTACTGATACCATTCGCCGACAAGGTTTCTGTGTCGCAGAAAATAAAAACGGAAGAAGAGCGAATCAGACTGAAACAACTGATACAGAGCATAAAGCCAAAAGGGTTTGGCGTAATAGTTCGTACGGTTGCCGAAGAAAAAAAAGTAGCGGAACTCGACAATGAACTGAAAATACTGGTGAAACGGTGGGAAGAAACCATTCCCAGAATTCAAAAGTCGCAGGGAGTATCGCTTATATCAGAAGAATTAGGTCGCACGGTAGGAATAATCAGAGATTTATTCAATTCGAACTTCAAAAACATCTACGTCAACGACAAGGATGTGCATACCGAAGTTCGCGATTACGTAGAACTGATAGCTCCCGAACGGAAAGACATTGTAAAACTTTACAAGGAAGACATCCCGATTTACGATCATTTCGGGATTACCAAGCAGATACAGTCTGCACTCGGTAAGACAGTGTCGTTCAGAAGCGGAGCTTATCTGATTATCGAACACACAGAAGCCATGCATGTGATTGACGTCAACAGCGGAAACCGGTCAAAAGCCGGAAGCGGACAGGAAATCAATGCACTGGAAGTAAATTTGGCTGCAGCCGATGAAATAGCCCGGCAATTGCGTTTGCGGGATATGGGAGGCATCATTGTGGTGGACTTCATTGATATGCACGAAGGTGAGAACCGGCAGAAAATTTTCGACCGGATGCGTGAAAATCTGACCAACGACAGGGCAAAACACAACATTCTGCCCCTCAGCAAGTTTGGCCTGATGCAAATTACCCGACAACGGGTTCGTCCGGTTATTGACATTGATATCGAGGAAACCTGTCCGACATGTTACGGAAGCGGACGCACCAAACCGTCCATACTCTTCACCGATCAGTTGGAAAGCAAAATCGATTATCTGGTCAGCAAACTGAAAGTGAAAGACTTCACGCTGCATATCCACCCGTATGTCGATGCCTACATTTCAAGAGGATTGCCATCCATGAAAATGAAATGGAAATTAAAATTCGGAATTGGCTGCAAAGTCATTCCGTCCCAGAAACTGGGTTTTCTGCAATACAAATTTTACGACAAAAAAGGAGAAGAAATTGACCTTCAGGAAGAAATAGAAAAGATTTCGTCTAAGTAAAAATCAAAAAAGAGCTGCTCATACGGGCAGCTCTTTTTTGATTTATATAAAGTCCCTGCACTCATCATTACCTGCATATCTTCTGTCACAAATTCCTGATTAATAAGTTACAATCAGCTTAATTAATATCCGGAACTCCGGAAAAGTTCAAAATTTAATCCTTTCAGTACTGCTAATTTTTTTTACTTTCAAATATATTTTTGCCACTTTACCTTTTTTGAAGTTTCAAAAAACAAACTTCTACAGATAAACCGGTATTTTGCAAAAATAATAAAGAGTCAGATTCAGGCAGTTGAAACAATGATATTGAATTTTCAAGCTACTTTCATCCCGATGCTGTTCGCTTGCCATTGCAGCCGAACCGGCATTTCATCCAGCCACAGCTAATAGAATTAAATATACTTTTATTGGAATTTTATATCCGAAAGAACGAAGGGAAAAGTGACCGATGACTTTACACCGCCTCAATTTGAAACATTTTTTTTAGAATCTTTTTGATTTACAGCGCAACTCAACAAATTTAACAAACTATCACAGCACTGAATTGTTTAAATTAAAAATGTACTTTAACAATTTATAGAAAAATTGTATGACGCCGCCAATTTTCTCCGGACGGCAACGTCTGTAATACAAAGCAGTACTTCCGTCCCCACATTCAATATTTTCTATTCTTTTTACCAATTTTATCACCCATGAACCACAGTTTTACTGTGATGAACTTTTCTTATGTTTTCATAAGAACTCTCATATTTTCACTACACAATTTCTCATAGATTTAATACTGGTTAATCTTTTGTTTATACTAAGTTATGAAAACAATACGATTAGTTTTTTTAAGTATTTTTTCTGGCTTTTCTGTTTCATTTAATCAGCAGAATTCCGGCCGATCAATTTGAATACCTCTTTGTTACAGGGACCAGCGCCGACCGAATAGCTGATTTTGAGTGCATTCATGTGAGTTCATTTAAAATTTTGGGAAGTAAAAATATGATTAAGATTTTATAAAAACGTTCTTTTAAAAAGTCAGATATTGAATTCGTCCGGAACTTTTTTTAGAAATAAAATGAATGTACTAATTTCAACCGACCCAATGATTTTCCCCTTTGGAGAATGGTGAAGAGGCGAATTAAAAAGTAATGAAAAATCGATAATCTGAATAAATCTTAACAAAATCAGAAAGTGAGGATGAGTTCGTTGCAAAAGTGATCAAATAACTTTTTCATAAAAATAAATGTGTTGATTTTCTGATAATTCCCTGTTTTTTGGAATAAATTCAGATTGCAAACAAAACCATTGAGCTGCTTTTCAAGGTATATAAATTGAGTGGATTTATTCCCTGAACCGGAGAAAATGTTACTGCAGTTCAAATAAAAACAATAGGCCGCAATTGTTTGACTGAAAAAATATGTAATTTCGTGAAATCAATTTATTAATTCCATCAATATCTTATAACTATGAAAAAACTACTATTATTTTTACTACTGAGTATTCCGGTTTTGACGTTTTCGCAGGTCAGAAATGAAATTCAGATCCCCGACATATTGGGATTTAAAACCCTCAAATGTGACTTCCATATGCACACGGTGTTTTCCGACGGTCTGGTATGGCCTACAGTTCGTGTAAGCGAAGCTTATTCACAAGGTCTCGATGCCATTGCCATTACCGATCATATTGAATACCGTCCTCACAAGAACGACATGCCCGGAGCATCTCTCAATCGACCATATGAAATAGCTGAAGCAGCAGCACGGTCAAACAATATCATTCTCATTCGTGGCTCTGAAATAACCCGTTCGATGCCTCCGGGACATTCCAATGCACTCTTTCTCTCTGATTGCAATGCACTCGATGTGTCGGTTTATATGGATGCTTTCAAAGCTGCCAAAGCTCAGAATGCTTTTATTTTTTGGAATCATCCTGGATGGGATGCACAACAACCCGATACCACACGCTGGTTTAAGGAACATACCGAGCTTTATAATGCCGGACTAATGCAGGGAATTGAAGTGGTGAACGGAACTGAATATTACCCCGAAGCTCAGCGATGGTGTATGGAGAAAAAACTTACCATGCTCGGCAACACCGATGTTCATGATCCTCTCACACCGAAAGAAGGTGAACACCGTACGATGACACTTGTTTTTGCAAGCGCCAGAACTCCTGAAGCAATCCATGAAGCGCTGATCGAACGCAGGACAGTGGTTTATCTCAATGACAAGCTGATAGGAGAAGAAAAATACCTGAAGGAAATATTTCATCAATCCATCGAAATTGTGAATACCGAAAAGACGGATAAATATTACAGGATAACAGTGAAAAACAATTCCGACTTACCTTTTTATCTGCATAAAACTTCGCACAATCCCGATTTGGTTTATTTCAGGGATTACACCATAGATGCACATGGCAGGCATACCATCACTGTGAAACTTGCTAACGGTGCGACAGGCGGTGACGTGAATTTTGAAATCACCAATTTACTGGCAGAACCCAATAAAGGATTACATGTAAGTTTTCCAATCTGAAATGATTGGAATTATTCCCTGAAAGACACTTACAAAAAACTGTAAGCCCTGCTTGCCCTTATATATTTGCGTGCCTCATCCAAAAAAAATAAAAAAAGGCTGCCAGTGATAAGCAGCCCTTTGAGCTTTGAGTATAGAATTTCCGTTAAGTACCGTGATTACTGATACTGAATGTAACTCGGTTGTGGACGGAGTTTGAGCAGTTCCTGCGGCGTCATCATCCGGTTAGGCGATTTTTTCAGGTCGTTTTTATAGAAGAGTTTGAAACCGGTGAATTGTATTGGTTCCTTGTGGATATAGTTGCGGTGTGTGCCTTTCTTGAGTTCAGGTTCGCCCCAGCCATCCATATCAATCACTATCTGTACTTCGGGGTGCAACCGGATATTTTTATAGTTGGTTATCATGCCTTGTGTAAAACGGTGAATGACAAACACTTTCGGAGGCAGATTGTGCTCTTTTACCAGTTTTGCCAGGTATTGCGAGCAGTAATTCACGTCTTTAGCATCGTACGTACCGATTCGCTTTCCGGGTTTGGATCCGTCTTTCATGGAGAATTCCGGGTCAATTCCCAGGTGAACGTTCGGCAGTTTCAGGTATTTTTCCAGCAGTGGCAATTCATCCTGAATTTTGCTCAACGCCACCTGAATATCCAGAAATACCAGCGTACCGGGGTGCATACGAGATATGGTAAATACAGAATCAATCTGTTTCTCAGGCATCCGAAACCGGTATTTGCCGTCTTTGCCCGGATCTCCCTGAGCCACCACGGCGATGTAATGGAGTGCCGGAATCACCGGAGTCGTTGGGTCAGCAGCCTCCCAGGCTTTCACTTCGGCTTTTAATCTGGACCACATTTCTTTGGGTGCGTACTCGCCGAGCGCTCCCATCTTTTTTGAATATAAATTGCCGTAATAAGCCACTATTCTGTGTTCGGGCAGCAATGCGCCGTAAAGCGGAATCGGTTGGTTTTTTACAGGCCAGAGTCCGGTAGTGTCACCGTTGGCAAGCTGGGTTAATTTTTGATGGAATGCTGTTGAATCTACAAACTGAGGATGCTCTGCTTCTGTAACGGATTCGCTTTCAGCGCCCTTTCCGGTTTTTCCGCCGCAGGATACGAGCACGATACTGATAAAAAAAGAAAGGTAAAGGATTTTTTGTTTTCTCATTCGTTCATTAGTAAAAAAAAGTTTTTTTAAAAATCGGGAACAAAATTACAGAAATAAAATGAATTGTCGAAGCCGTGAAGATGAGATATTATTAAAATCACCTTTTGATGTAAACATCCTTTGCTTAATTTTGTTAAATAATGAAACGATGAGCCACACAAAAATCAAATATACGATTGAAAAACTAACTCCACTTTACTACACTGATTGGAAGGAAGAGTTGCTCGAATTATACTTGCACGCTTTTACTACCGGTGAATTTGCTCAGTATGTAAGGCGTGAAGATGCTTCCGAAAAGTTGGATGAATTTCAAAGAGTCGGCAGCGGAGCGGTTGCCTTCCTCCACGGAAAACCGGTTGGTGCTCTGATGGGTGTTCCTTTTACATCCGATGCAGAATTTCCTTTTGCGAATCATCCTGAAATTCCGGTGAAAACGACCGCTTATATAGCCGAACTGATGGTTCATGTACATGTACGAGGACTGGGAATAGCCTCAGCACTTATTCATGAATATCTGAAAAACGAAACGTTGAACGGAGTCACCGATGCCGTTATTCGGGTCTGGATTGAAAATATTCCGGCGGTGAAATTGTATGAAAAGCTGGGATTCCGACGAATTGAAGAAATTACACAGACAAAATACAAATCGGAGACTGAAACCTTCGAAATGCAAAAAATATATTTACATAAAAAATTATAATAATGGAGCATTTAATAACCCGAACCATTGATTTACAGCACGGTAATCCCGACGAAAAGCGAAAGGAAATTCGCGATTATTTCCTCAAGACATGGGAGATTGACGAGAAATTGTACACCCAGCTGAAATCTGACGATATTTTTTATCACCGCGGCGATCCGCTGCGCCACGTGATACTTTTCTACCTCGGACATACGGCTGTGTTTTATATCAACAAGTTGATGCTGGCTAAAATGATAGATACCCGTATTAATCCGGAGTTCGAATCGATATTTGCCATTGGCGTGGATGAAATGAGTTGGGACGACCTGAACGAGAAGCACTATAACTGGCCTCAGGTAAGCGCCGTACGCGAATATCGCAATAAAGCTAAGGACCTAATCCTGAGCGTGATAGATAATGCCCCTTTGTCGATGCCGGTAACCTGGAATCAACCTTTCTGGATCATCATGATGGGCATTGAGCATCAGCGCATTCACCTCGAAACGTCGTCGGTGCTTATCCGTCAGCTGCCTTTGAACGAAGTTGTTGCCGGAAGATTTGGCGAAAGATGTCCTGATAGCGGTTCTGCTCCCGAAAATGAAATGATAAATGTGACAGGTGCAAAAGTTATCCTTGGAAAATCCGAAAATCACCCGTTTTACGGATGGGACAACGAATATGGAAAGTACGAAGAGCATGTGGAAGATTTCCAGGCATCGAAATACCTCATTTCCAACGGTGAATACCTGAAATTTATTCACGATGGAGGTTATCAGACTGAAGAATACTGGACTGAAGAAGGCTGGAACTGGCGAAATTTCAAAGAGGCTGAGATGCCTTTGTTCTGGAGAAAAAACGGGGAAGATTACATACTCAGGCTGGTGGCTGAAGAGATTCCTATGCCGTGGAACTGGCCTGCAGAGGTCAACTACCTCGAAGCAAAGGCTTTTGCCAACTGGAAAACAAAAACCACAGGAAAAATCCACCGGTTGCCCACCGAAGCAGAATGGTACAGACTTCACGAGGCAGCAGGATTGAAAGATGTGACAGACTGGCAAAAAGCTCCCGGAAACATCAACCTGGAGTATTGCACTTCACCCTGTCCGGTGGATAAATTTAAGCAAGGAGATTTTTACGATGTAGTGGGCAACGTGTGGCAATGGACCGAAACACCCATAACCGGCTATCCCGGCTTCAAAGTGCACCCGTTGTACGACGATTTTTCTACTCCGACTTTCGATGGAAAACACAATCTGATAAAAGGAGGATCGTGGATTTCCACCGGAAACGAAGCCACCTCACACGCACGATATGCCTTCCGCAGACATTTCTATCAGCATGCAGGTTTTCGCCTCGTAGAGTCCGCGCATCCGCTGGTAATACAAAGCAACGAATATGAAACCGATCAGGAAGTTACCCTTTCGTGCGAATCCAACTGGGGAGATTCGTTTATCGCAGCTCCCATTTTTTCGAAAGTACTTGCCCGCCTCGTAAAGGATGTGGCAGGTGACAACCGCACACTGCGTTTACTCGATTTGAATGCCGATTCCGGAAGGCTGGCTTTTGAACTTGCCCAATATTACGACGATGTAACAGCACTCGACTTTACTGCCCGGATGATACGTATTCCCATCCAGCTTCAGGAGCAGGGATTCATGCGGTATGTGATGAAGGATGAAGGCGAATTGCAGTTTTTCCGCGATGTGGTTTTATCGGATTATGGACTCGAGTCCGGAAAGAACAATATTCTCTTTATGCAGGCTGACGCTATGAATCTGAAACCATTATATTCCGGTTATGATATCATTGTGGTTCCGAATCTGCTCGAAGAACTGAACAATCCGATTTTATTCCTGAAAAAAATACACGAACGCCTGAATAATAACGGTTTACTCGTTATTGCGTCCACGTATGAATGGGATGATACGATAACAACACGCGAAAACTGGCCGGGAGGTTTCAAGCAGGATGGCGAACCGGTGACTTCGCTCGATGGAATCAAGCAGATACTGAGTGAAAAGTTTGATATCTTCGGAGACCCCATTGATCTGAATATTTATCAGAAATTATCCAGCCGGATCTCTGTTCATAAGATATCTCAGTTAACCTTCTGGAAAAAAAGATAGTGTATCAATCCGTTTCATTAATATAAGATTACAGAATATAACTATGTTTGGATTTTTGAAGAGTTTTGACAGGAAGGATCACCATCCGATTTTAGGCGGCCTTGATATTTTCAAATACATAGGTCCGGGATTGCTGGTTACGGTAGGTTTTATCGATCCGGGCAACTGGGCTTCCAATCTGGCTGCCGGAGCTGATTTTGGTTATGCCTTGCTGTGGATGGTCACGCTTTCCACCATCATGCTTATTCTCCTGCAACACAACGTGGCTCACCTCGGCATTGCCACGGGGCTTTGCCTTTCGGAAGCTGCCACCGTGCATCTGAAACCCCGCTATTCCAGGCTATTGCTTATTTCGGGCATGGGGGCATCTGTGTCTACGTCACTTGCCGAAATACTTGGTGGTGCCATTGCCCTGAATATGTTATTCAATGTTCCCATTCGTGCCGGAGCGCTGCTGGTGATGATTTTTGTGCTAATCATGCTGTTTACTAACTCATACAAAGCCATCGAAAAGTGGATTATTGCCTTCGTTTCCATCATCGGACTGTCGTTTCTGTACGAACTGTCGCTTGTGAATATCGATTGGAACAGCGCATTAACCGGTTGGGTGACGCCCACTTTCCCGAAAGGTTCCATGTTGGTGATTATGAGTGTACTGGGAGCCGTAGTGATGCCTCATAATCTTTTTCTTCACTCCGAAGTCATTCAGAGCCGTCAGTGGAACAGGGAGGACGAAACCGTGATTAAGAAACAGTTGAAGTACGAATTTTTCGATACACTCATGTCCATGCTCATAGGCTGGGCTATCAACAGCGCCATGATTCTGCTTGCTGCCGCTACATTTTTTCAAAACAAAGTACCCGTCTCGGAACTTCAGCAGGCCAACGAACTGCTTACACCGCTGCTTGGCAGCAATGCAGCCGTCATTTTTGCCGTTGCGTTGCTTTTTGCCGGCATTGCCTCCACTGTGACCTCGGGCATGGCTGCGGGTACCATTTTTGCAGGTATGTACCGTGAACCTTATGATATAAAAGACAATCACTCGCGCCTTGGTGTCGGTATTTCGCTGGTCATGGCTTTTCTTATCATCCTTCTCATCAGCAACCCATTCAAAGGACTGATTATTTCCCAAATGATCCTCAGTATTCAATTGCCAATTACCATTTTTTCGCAGGTTTACCTTACTTCTTCCGAAAAAGTGATGGGAAAATACAAAAACCGAACTTCTACCCGAATCATACTATATGGATTAGGTGTCGTGGTTACAGCGTTGAATCTGGCTTTGGTAGTGAGTTTTTTCACATAGACATTACAATACAACTGAATGATAAATCCAGTTTTGTTATTTCAAAAGTCCTTTTCTTAGCGGAAAAGGATTTTTTTTATCTACAATGATTCTAAATTTTATATTTTATTTACACCAATTTTACATTGAATAAAATAAATTTATAATTTTGTTTACAGGTAAATTATTTTCGAAGTTGGTTGTTCCATTTTGTATGATAAATTAATAACAACAGGTATGCTCGAAAAAATTATTGGATACAGTCTGAAATATAAACTGATAGTTGTTCTATTCACGTTTGCCATTGTTGTATTTGGTTTCTATGCCATTTTCAACATACCGGTGGGTGCAGTGCCCGATATTACCAACAACCAGGTGCAGGTTATTACCACTTCCGGCAACCTCTCCACGCAGGAAATCGAACAGTTTATCACTGCTCCCGTGGAGTTGGAGATGGCCAATCTGCCGGGAGTGAAAGAAATCCGATCGGTATCCAAGTTTGGGCTGTCAGTGGTTACCATCGTTTTCAAGGAGAGCATGGGAACTTACCTGCCCCGAACACTGATTGCCGAGAAAATAAAGAGTGCTTCGGCCAAAATACCCGAAGGATTCGGTACTCCCGAAATGGGACCAATTACCACCGGACTGGGTGAAATTTACCAATACGTGCTGGACGTAAAACCGGGCTACGAAGACCGGTACTCTCCCATGGATTTGCGCACCATACAGGATTGGATTGTGCGACGTCAGCTTTCGGGTATTGACGGTGTGGTGGAAGTAAACAGCTGGGGCGGATACCTCAAACAGTACGAAGTAGCGGTAAATCCATCGAAAATGCAGGCACTGGGTGTCACACTGATGGATGTTTTCGGTGCTCTTGAAAACAACAACAGCATTTCAGGAGGTGCATACATCGAAAAGAAAAGTGAGAGTTACTTCATTCGCGGCGATGGTCAGGTCAGATCGCTGGATGACATTCAGCATATTGTAGTTAAAAATCAGGGAGGAATTCCCGTGATGATAAATGATGTGGCACAGGTGCATTTCGGATACGCGAATCGTTTCGGAGCCATCACAGCAAATGGTGAAGGCGAAAAAGTGCTCGGACAAATCATGATGCTGAAAGATGCCAACTCCAAGCGGGTAATCAGCGAAGTGAAAAAAAGGGTGGATGAGGTTCAGAAATCACTGCCGGAAGGTGTATTCATCAATCCCATACTCGAACGCAGTGAACTGATTGGCAAAACAACGCTGACTGTACTTGAAAACCTCCTGTTCGGTTGTATTATCGTTTTTCTGGTGGTATTGCTTCTGCTTGGCAATTTGCGCTCAGCACTGGTTATCGCTTCCATGATACCGCTGGCATTGCTGTTCACTCTTTCAATGATGTTCGTTTTCGGAATTGATGCCAACCTGATGAGCCTGGGGGCACTTGACTTTGGAATAATAATTGACGGTGCTGTGATAATCGTTGAATATATCGTGGTGCAGCTTACGGCCGATAAATTGAAATTTAAAGATATTTCGGCCGAAGAACGACAAAATCTCAACAACAGAATAACACAGATAAGCGCATCGAAAATGATGCAGTCGGCCATTTTCGGGCAGGTAATCATCCTAATCGTATTTATTCCGATACTATCGCTGCAGGGAGTTGAAGGCAAAATGTTTCGCCCGATGGCCATGGCATTTGGATTTGCCATCATAGGAGCCATGATTTTTTGCCTCACCTGGCTGCCTGTAATCTCATCCCTGTTTCTGCGTCCGCTTGATTTGAATAAAAAAACGTTGTCCGACAGACTGCTTGGTTTTGCCAGAGCTACCTACGAACCCGTTTTGAAATGGTCCCTGAACAAAAAAGTCCTGATTTTTACCCTTTCATTTCTTACGTTGATATTTTCTGTCTTTCTTTTCAGCCGGATGGGAGGAGAATTTATCCCGACGCTCGACGAAGGTGATTTTGTAATACAGCCTGTACTGAAAACCGGTACATCGCTCACCAAAACCATCGAACTTACCACACAAATGGAAAACATCCTGAAGGATAAATTTCCGGAAGTGGAAAAAATAGTTTGCCGCATCGGCGCTGCCGAAGTTCCCACAGATCCGATGTCGATGGAGGAAATTGATATGATAATCCGACTGAAACCGAAAGATACCTGGACTTCGGCCAAAACGAAGGAAGAACTCGCAGATAAATTCAAGGAAGCGCTGAGTGTAATTCCCGGTATCGACTATGAATTTACACAACCCATTGAAATGCGTTTCAATGAGTTGATAACAGGAGTTAGGGCTGATATCGCCGTAAAATTATTTGGCGATGATCTGGATTATCTGAGCCAAAAAGCCGATGAAATTAAGCACCTGATAGAAAAAGTGGATGGGGCAGGCGACGTGATTCTGGAAAAGACCACCGGACTTCCGCAAATGAATGTAACTTACAACCGGTCGAAAATTGCATACTACGGAACCGATATCAGAACACTCAACAGTTATCTGGCTGCCGCTTTCGGTGGTGAAATTGCCGGAAATGTATTTGAAGGCGAACGTCGTTTTGATTTGGTTGTACGTCTGCAGCAGGCTTTCAGGACCGATATTGACAATATTCGCCAGCTTCCTGTGGCATTACCCAACGGAATTCAGGTGCCTTTAAGCGAACTGGCAGAAATCAATTTCTCAGAAGGTCCTGCCAAAATAAGTCGCGAAAACACCCACCGGCGCGTGGTGGTGAGCGTCAATGTGCGTAACCGCGACTTGCAATCGGTAGTGGAAGATATTCAGCAGTTGGTGGATAAAAACGTGAAACTCAATCCGGGGTATTACATCAGCTATGGCGGACAGTTCGAAAACCTGCAAAATGCGACCAAACGTTTGGTGTTTGCAGTGCCCATAGCGCTGGCAATGATTTTTATTTTTCTCCATTTTGCATTTAAATCCCTGAAAGATACCATACTTATTTTTACAGCTGTACCTTTATCGGTTGTGGGTGGAATAGTAGCATTGTGGATACGCGGAATGCCTTTCAGTATTTCGGCAGGAGTAGGATTCATTGCCTTGTTTGGTATTGCTGTGCTCAATGGAATAGTACTGATAGAACACCTGAAACACCTGAAAGAAACCGGAATGAAAAATATGGACGAACTGGTAAAAAAAGGCACTTCGGACCGTTTAAGACCTGTTATACTCACGGCTGCAGCTGCTGCCATGGGTTTTCTGCCAATGGCTATCTCATCCGGAGCAGGTGCCGAAGTACAACGCCCGTTGGCTACCGTAGTCATCGGTGGGCTGATAACTTCCACGATGCTTACCATGATTGTATTGCCGCTTCTTTTCAAAGTATTTCATGACGACGAAGGAATTAAATATAAAATTGTGAGAAAATTAAAATCGAAAAACTTCATTATTCCTCTGCTGTTGGCACTTTCAGGAACATTATCGGCACAAACTCCCGTTTATTCACTCGACGAATGTATGAATCTGGCGCTTAAAAACAACAGAGCACTGGGAGCTTACCTTCTGAAGATTGACGAACGAAAAGCATTGGCAAGCCGGGTGATGGAACTGGATAAAACCACCTTTTACTACGGATACGATCAGGCTAATGTGGCAGAAAACGGACATCCGCTGCGTACATTGGGAGTGGAGCAGACGTTTCTGTTTCCAACTATACACAGCCTGAATAATAAAATGAACCGGATGGAGGTTACACAAGCCCAACTGGAACTTCAAAAACAACAACTCATCCTGAAAAAAAAGGTGGCATCTTCTTATTATTCGTATCAGTTTTTGCTAAAAAAACAACGTTATTTCAACCGGATTGACAGTATGTACGACCGGCTGAATTCGATGGCAGATACTCAGCTCCGGTTGGGCGATATCAGTGAACTGGACAAACTCAATTTGCAGGCCAAAAAACAGCAATCTGCGCTGGAAATTTCAAAAATTGCCATCGAGATACAACATGCTTATGCTGGTTTGAAATCGGTCATGCAAACCGGAGAGGATTTTCGCATAGAAGAGATACCGATGAAAATCATCACCGTAAGTAAGCCCGATATGCAGACGAGTCCTGAAATTCAACAGTACCGCCTTCGATCGGAATCTCTAAAAACAAATGTAAAAGCCGAAAGACAACGCCTGCTTCCCGATATTTCACTCGGATATTTCTACGGAAACAACCGATTCGAAAATGCACGCGGATACCACGGATTTCAGGTAGGACTGGGCATTCCGCTTTACCCGGGCGACCAGCGCTCTAAAATAAAAGCAAACCGAATTGCTACCGATGCCAACGAACTGCTCCTGCAAAATAACCTGATTCTCCTCGAAATGAAATATAACAACCTGAAGAATGAGTTGGAAAAATATAACAAAACCATTGATTTCTACAACAATACAGGTAAGAAACTTAGCGATGAAATTACCCGGACGGCAACACGAAGTTACGAAACCGGTGAAATTGATTTTTATCAGTTAGTACTCAGCCTTGAAAATGCACTTAAACTCACGCTTGATTACTACGAAGCCGTTTCGGAATATAATCGAATTGCACTTGAAATCAATTATTTACATTCACCCGATTCTTAATGGAAAGGAATACCGGATAGAGTACATTATAAAATCATCTTTAATAATTCCGATTAAGGATTAAAAAAGAGTCTATGAAAACATTCAAACATTTATTTATTTTTTCTATTGTCCTGTTGTTTTTTCTTTCCTGCGGAAAAAAAACGGAGAGCGGCAATGAATTATCCGAAAATGCGGATGCTGATCTGATAGAAATAAGTACCGAACAGTTCAACACAAACCGAATGCAACTGGGTGAAGCAACCTTGCAGACTTTCAGTGACGAGGTAGCTTGCAGGGGATTTTTGTTTGCACCCGTCAACGGAATTGCCAAAGTAAGTACACCCATTGCCGGCACTGTAGAAAATATTCGCTTCAAAACCGGTGATTTTGTGCGTCAGGGACAGGTGGTATGCAGTGTTTCAGGAAGCGAATTTCTCAGTTTGCAGCAGCAGTTTGCCGAATCCTCGGCTGGTTTTCAGAAAGCAAAACTGGATTATGAGCGTTTGAAAGCATTGCGGGCTGATAAAATAGGAGCTGAAAAAGATTTTACCGCTTCCGAAAGTTTATATAAAGCGTCGCTGGCGAGCTACAATGCGTTGAAAACACGCATTCTGGCCCTTCGGCTCAATCCGTCGCAAATAGAAAACGGACAAATGTACACTTCTTTTCCGGTGACATCACCTATCAGCGGATTTATTACAAAAACCGGCGCTGTCATCGGTCAGTACGTGGAAATGCAAAACGAAATTGCTGAAATTGTGAATGTAACCAGTCTGCAGCTCCAACTGTCAGTTTTTGAGGCGGATGTTCATAAACTCCGGGCAGGGCAGCGAATTCGGTTTGGCATAAGCGGAAACAGCAGTCAAAACCTCAGGGCAACACTGATTGCCTTGGGAAAAACCATCAATCCCGATTCTAAAACGATTGATTGTATAGCCCGGATAGACGAAACGGATAAATCAAAATTAATAAATCAGAGCTATGTGGAAGCCATTATTACTGTAAATAACAAAGATGCAAAGGCTGTACCTGAAAGCGCAGTGCAAAAGCAGGAAAAGGAATATTTCATTTATGTGCTGGATAAAAAAGAGGGAGATAAGTTTTTCCTGAAAAAAACAAAAGTGGAAACCGGTAAGAGTAATAAAAATTTTATCGAGATTTTGAGCGGACTTCCTGCCGAAAAAGAAATTGTACTGAGTGGAGTCGAAACTCTCTGAATTTAATCTTTACTCAATATGCAAAAATCCCCGAAACCTCAAGCTTTCGGGGATTTTTGCAGATCATGGGATGTGTTAGTACAACACCAGACAAACCGGTGCTCCCAGTTCTGTCTTATCGTCAAGCAGTTTCAGTTTACCGCTGCATCTGTTCCGGATGTAAACGGTGATGTTATTGGTTTTCTGATTGCCGACGAAAAGGTATTTGCCGTCAACGGTGATGGTAAAATTTCGGGGAGCATTACCAAAAGTGGAATATTCTTCTACGAAACGCAGTTTTCCGTCATTTTTTATCAAAAAACAAGTGATCGTATTGGCTTCGCCACGATTGGTGGCATAGAGGAATTTTCCGTCGGGGCTGAGGTGAATATCAGCAGCACCGTTTTTTTTCGTGCTGTCGGTTACCAGCGTTGTTTCCTGAATTACACTCAGTTTTCCATCGTCCGAAACTGAAAATACGGTGATGCCTGCATTGAGTTCCTGCACCAGGTAAAGGAATTTTCCATTCCTGCTGAATGCGAGGTGGCGTGGTCCGCTTGCGCGCTTCACTCCGGTTTCATCCACATAACTCAATACCTCGTCGTCACTTTCGGGGTTGTATTTGTAGGTAAACACCCGGTCAGTTCCCAGGTTGGTAGCCATCAGGTACTTTCCGTCGGGCGAAAAAATAATCTGATGGGCATTGCTCGGCCCGTAACGCCGGTTTCCGAAGTTTTTCCTCGGATGTGTAATTACCTGTGAGGCTTCGCTGAGCTTACCATTCGGCAACCTGTGGAATACAGAAATACTTCCACCGGAATAGTTGGCCGTGAAAACGTGCTTGTCGGATACTGTGATATAGCACGGATCGGCTCCTGCTGCCGGAACTTTGTTGATGAAAGTCAGCGTTTGGTTTGCCTTATCAAAGGCAAATGCACTGATGGTGCTTTCTTCGCCGTGTTCGTTCACTGCATACACGAATTTCCGGTCGGGCGAAAATGCCAGATAACTCGGATTATCGCTCTCAGCCAACAGTTTTTGGGAAATAAATTTGCCTTTGCCGGAGAATGTCAGCGAATATATTCCCTTGCTTACAGTGCCACGTGTATAGGTTCCAACAAGCATGTTATAGTTTTCCTGCGAAAAACCGGCTGTTGCCATGCAAAACATGATTGGTAATATCAGTTTTTTGAACATAACTATAGAAGTTTTAAATATGAAGTTTCCAATTCAACTATTCACTCACTCTGAAGTCCCTTTTTGGAGATTTAGGGAGCTAATTCACCTGATTTAACTCAAATTCATTCCCGTAAGCGGGTATTTCAATATTCTTAAAACCATCTTTTGACAGGATTTCTCGGTAGAATTGCTGAACTTCGTATTCACCGTGGACCAGAAATGTTTTTTTCACCGCAGATTTTTCCTGACATTCGAGGAAACTCTTCATCTCGTTGTAGTCGCCGTGTCCGGAAAATGCCTCCATTCTCGTTATCCGGGCTTTCACATCGTGCATTTTTCCGAAAATAGATATTTCTTTCAGATCCGGTTCCTGAATACGTGCTCCAAGCGAAGTGGGAGAGCAGTAGCCTACCAGCATGATTGTATTGTGCGGATTGGAGATGTTATTGGCGATGTGGTGCTTGATGCGGCCTGCTTCAGCCATGCCGGAGGCTGAAATGATAATGCAAGGTTCGTTGAGTTCATTGAGCTCTTTTGACTGTTCCACCTTCTTGATGTAAATGAGGTTATTGAAACCAAACGGATCGTGATCGCCTTCCTTTATTTCGCGTTTTACGTCTTCGTTCATCAGGTCCAGATGCATTCTGAATATATCAGTGGCATTGACTGCAAGCGGACTGTCCACATACACTTTTATCCGGGGCAGCAAACCGTCGTTGAAAAACTTATTGAGTACAAAAACCACTTCCTGAGTGCGTCCGATGGCAAATGAGGGAATAATCAGTTTACCCTTGTTCACAACGCAGGTCTCGGTGATTATTTTAAGGAAGTCTTCTTCGGTTTGTTTTTCGGTTTCATGGAGTCGGTTGCCGTAGGTGGACTCGGTGATGAGGTAATCGCATTGCGGGAAAGGCACAGGCCCGCTCAGAATGCGGTTGTGTGGCCTTCCGATGTCGCCCGTGTAAGCCAATCGTATTTTTTTTCCGTTTTCTGTAATTTCCAGATTCACCACGCTGCTTCCCAGCATGTGACCGGTATTGGTAAATTTTACGTTGATTTTGTCGTTGATGTAGAAACGGCGGTTGTTATCCACAGCAATAAACAGTTTGAGTGCCTGCTCAGCATCTTCCAGGTCATAAATCGGCTCCACACGAGGCAGGTTTTGTCTGGCTCTTTTTTTGTTGAACCATTCGGTATCAGCTTGCTGGATGTGCCCGCTGTCCGGCAGCATAATGGAGCAAAGATTTCGGGTGGCGGTGGTGCAAATCACCGAACCCCTGAAGCCGAGTTTATAAAAATAGGGGATTAATCCCGAATGATCGATATGGGCATGTGAGAGGATGATATGATCCAGTTCGGCAGGATTCACACCTGTTCGTCGGTTCAGCTCGTCGGTCTCAAGTCCTTTTCCCTGAAACATGCCGCAATCGAGCAATATTTTCTTACCATCATCGGTGGTAATCAGTGTTTTACTTCCGGTAACCTCGCGAGCCGCGCCAATAAATTTTACTTTCATAAATTGAATAAATTAATAGTTCTTTGAAAAATTGATGCTGACGAATTGACAACATGCACTTAACTCATCAGGAATTTTGAAAAACAAAAGTAAGTTTTTTTTACCAAAGTTCGCTTTGGAAGTACGAATAATGTTTTTTTTAATGAATTTTGGGTTGTAATCTGCTGATTTGGTCGATATTTTAAATACATTCAATGGCGTAATTTGTATTTTTCTTTATCTTTGAACTCTAAATCTCAAAAAAAAATAACCGAATATGAAAAATAATGACATTCGTGTGGATCTTGAAATAGAACTTGAGAGCAATCTCTTTCAGACACTTGAGGGTAAACTGGTGGAAAAAATCATTGCAGAAGCAAATTACGAACCGGAAGAAAATATCTGGAAAAATATTCTGGAAGGTCACAGTTTCAAGGTAACTGAAAAAATGTCGCCGAAATTGTATCACATTTTTCACGATGTAAAAAACAAACTGAATTATAAAAAAAACATCGATTTTTACATCACCAATTCTGCCGAACTGAATGCATTTGCCCTCACACGGTCTGATGATAAAGATACCGACATCATCAACATCAATTCAGCGCTTATCAGCATGTTCGACGATGATGAACTCCGGTTTGTAGTGGGTCATGAAATCGGCCATTTGATTACTCGCTATGCACGGGTAGTGCGGCTCATCAACTTCATTTTTCCGGATCCCGAAAAAGTGCCGCTCATTCTGGCTCACAGAATAGAACTTTGGCAGAAAGTTTCTGAACTTACCGCAGATCGTTTTGGATTTATAGCCAGCCCCAAAGTGGAAAAATGTGTTTCAGGTTTTTTCAAAATGGCCTCAGGGTTAAGTACCGACCGCATTGATTTTGATTACAAAGCATATCTGATTGATAATGAGAAAATTCTGGATTATTTCACGCAGAACAGGAATATGTTTACTCATCCGGTCAATCCGCTGAGAATCAAAGCAATAAAGTTGTTTTCGGAGTCTTCACTTTATGAAGATTTCAAAAACGAAAAGGAATTCAACACCGACCAGGTACTCAATGCCGAAATGGACAAACTGATTGACATGCTTCAAACCATCAGCACATCGCCCATGGATGCTTTCAGAAAGCAGTTTCTGGCATCTGCAGGGCTGATTATGGCCAACATTGACAAAAATATCAACGACGACGAATATGAAAGCATCCTCGAATCGTTGAGCAATTACACGGTTTTTCCGCATGAATACCTCAGCGAAATATGCAACACAAGCACCGAAGAGGTGTTTAAATCGTCTATTACTAATATTATTCAGCAAAATCCGGCCGAAAGATTCCAGCTGCTTCAGTACATGGCCAACATCGCTATGTCTGACAACAGCATTTTCAATAAGGAAATCAATTTTCTGTTTGAAGTGGGTGAAAGTCTACTCGGACTCACACGCAGAGAAATTGCCCAGATTCTCGCCGCAACTTTGCAGCAGGGTTTTATTCCGGAGTTGTACCGCTAATTTTTTTACCGAAAAAACTAAAGAATGATAAAAATGAAGAAATTTTCAGGAAGTTAGATTCTTTGCATGACTTTTGTTTTTAATGAACAATTCATAAAAAAATCTGACAATGAAACTGAAATTCTTTTTAATTGCCCTGATGCCTCTGATCGTCCTTTCTGCCTGTAATACCACCCGGCAGTTCAGTACCGGAAAAGAAGCATTTACACCCGAAATGCAAAAAATAATGACCGGATATCCTGAAATCACAGGATTTGAAAGGCGGGCTATTTTTCTCGAAAAATTAACTCCCGAACAGGAACAGCAACAGAAAATCGAGATTTTTCCGGGCCGTGAATTGCTGACAGACTGTAACCGGTACGGTTTGCAGGGACAAATGCTCAGCAAGACATTTCAGAATGGTCATTCATACTTCCTCTTCAATACGAACGGAGAAATCTATTCTACTAAAATGGCCTGCCCCGACGAATCCAAAGTACCTGCATTTGTAACCGGCGAATCGGTCATTACCGATTACCGCAGCGATGTGCCATTGGTAGTATATATTTCACGCTATCTGCAGGTGAAGTACTGCTTGTGGAAAGCCGGCGACGAAAAATCAGTTGCACTCAACGGAAATGGCACACTTGCATCCGAAGAAGCCCTCCAGAATACGAATTACTTCCCCGAAAAAGCCGGTTACGTAAAACACATACTTTACCTGCCGGAGCTTGAAGCCGCCGATGAAATAAACCGGAAAGTGGAGATTATACCAGGTTTATTAAGGAAAGTGGACTGTAACGATCACAGGTTGAATGGAACCTTTGAATCCGGACAAGTGGAAGGGTTTGGTTTTGATTACTGGATTTTTCAGTCCGACGGGACATACAGTTCAACCAAAATGAACTGCAGAGACAAGATAATGTCAGAAAAATTTGTAAGCAGTGAAAAAAAACTGATGGCTTACAATTCACGTTTGCCAATAGTGGTGTACACTCCTTCGGGATTTGAAGTAAACTACAAAATCTGGGAAACAAACGGAAAACTTTACTGACGACCAAAGCGTGTCATTCCGGGTGTATTTCATTCGAAAATGACCAGTGGCTGTACTGAAAAACTTTTTTTACGAGATATAATTTACTTCGGGAATGATATCTATGCCAAACCGTTTTTTTACCGAAATCTGAACGAGTGAGGCTACAGTAGCTATATCGTGGCCTGTTGCATTACCCAGATTCACAATCACAAGCGCCTGTTTTTCGTAAATGCCTGCACGGTCAAATTTCTTTCCTTTCAGATCACACTGTTCGATGAGCCAACCGGCAGGCACCTTCACTGCTGTATCCGAAACCGGATAATGTGGCATGGTGGGGTAGTTGAGGAGCAGCATTTCAAACTGATTTTTAGGGATGACCGGATTCATAAAAAAACTGCCGGCATTACCCAGTAATGTTGGATTCGGGAGTTTCTTTTCGCGGATTTCAATCACCGTTTGTCTGATGTTTCGGAGATTGATTTCACCGTTTCGTTCCACAGATTCTTTCAGATTGGCATAGTCCAGCACAAAACAAACCTGTTTCTTCAGCCGGAAATATACGTGAGTAATGATTGCTTTTCCTTTCAGTTCTCCCTTGAAAATACTGTTCCGATAGCCGTAATTGCATGCCTTGTTGGTAAAAATCCGTGAATTGAGACTCTCTGGTTCAATGAATTCAACTTTTTCTATCGTGTCTTTTACTTCCATGCCGTATGCACCGATGTTCTGAACAGCCGAAGCGCCTACTTCACCGGGAATAAGCGACAGATTTTCAACGCCGTAATAATTTTTATCAACACAATACTCCACAAAATTATCCCACACCACACCCGAGCCGACGCGTAAAAGTACCGATTCGGCATCCTCTTCACAGGTTTCGATTGTCCTGATTTCAGAATGTAGCACAATTCCCTCGAAATCGTTGAGAAACAACAGGTTGCTTCCTCCTCCGATGTGCAGCAGGCGGTTTTGTCTGGCAGTTTCCGATTGCAGCAACTCTTTCAGTTCATCTACCGAATTATATTCGGCCAGAAAACGGGCTTTAACATCTATTCCAAATGTATTATACGACTTGAGTGAAGTGTTTTCGAGTATTTTCATCAGTTATTAATTATTTACCAGAGGTGTTGGAGGTAATAAAATGAATGATTTTTTCTTCTTCATCCGGATGAAACCAGTTGATTTCGGTATCGCGGTTGAACCAGGTCATCTGTCGTTTTGCGTATCGTCTGCTATCCTGTTTTATCAGGTTTATGGCATGTTCCAGGTCATATTCGCCGTCCCAGTGTGCAAAAAGTTCTTTATAACCCACTGTGTTGAGTGTATTCATGTGCTTGTGCGGGTAAAACCGGTGGGCTTCTTCAACCAGACCTTGTTCCACCATTTGATCCACCCGTTTATTAATGCGTTCGTAGAGTTCGGCGCGTGGACGTGTTAATCCAATTTTCAATATTCTGAAATTTCGCATTTTCTTACCTCCTGTTCTCAACTCCGAATAAGGTCTTCCGGTCATGCTGCAAATTTCAAGTGCATGCATAATTCGTTTCGGATTCTTCAGGTCTACTTCATGGTAATGTTTTTCATCCAGTCTTTTCAACTCGTTTTGGATATGCTCCAGTCCTTTTGCGGCATATTCCTTTTGCCAGAATTCACGGATTTCGGGCTTCACCGAAGGAATATCGTCAAATCCCTTGCAAATGGCATCTATATACATCATCGAACCGCCTGTTAGAAGTACAAAATCGTGTTTCAGGAATAATTCGTCCATCAGACTGACGGCATCAAGTTCGTACTGCCCGGCGTTGTACTCGTCAAATACCGAATGGGAGCCGATGAAGTAGTGCTTTACACGCTTCAGTTCATCTTCGGAGGGTGCAGCAGTGCCAATTTTCAGTTCGCGGTAAAATTGCCTTGAATCTGACGAAACGATCGGGCAAGCGAATTTCTCAGCCAGCCGGAGGCTGATGTTCGTTTTACCGACTCCGGTCGGACCAAGTATTACGATTAAAGTAGCCAATTTTTGGGATAAAACAAAACAGAAAACATTTCACAACTGAAATGTTTTCTGTTCAATTATTTGTATATTAATAAATTATGCTTTCGGATCATCAAACAAAGTGCTGTCATCGAAGTTCAAATCGCCAAATCCTTCTTCATCCAGTTCGTCGAGATCAAACTCCTCGTCGCCATAGAAATTCTCGTCGGAATGAATCTGATAAGTTTTTCCCGGAGCGATATTCATATCGAAATCTTCCGATATCTGAACGGGAGGATTGCCCGTAGAAGTTGTGCATACTGCTTCGTCCAGGTCTTTACCCGGGATCATTTCAGTGAGTACGATGAAAAATGCCCTTTCGGATATTATATCGAAAACAAACATCAGTTTCTGTTTTTCGTCGGTAAGCATTTCGTCCAGCAGCGTATCTTCCATTACCAGGTTATCGTATTCCGAACTCGACTCCATTTCAACCAATGTGATTTCCTGTTCTTTTTCCCAGTCGTCGTTACAAAGGAAAAATGAAGTCATTTGATTTGTTTCGTAATCAACGGAATCCAGAATTGCATTTTGCAAGTCGAGAAATGATGATTCTGAGTCAATCTCGATGATTCTGACAAAGTCTTCCACTTCGTCGGACAGGATGGTAAATTTGAAAATCATGATTTTTCGTTGGTTATTGTTTTCGATGTAAAATTACTGTTTTTTTTTGATAGTAAGGAAAAAAATCAGCAAGATTTGCCTAAAAAAAATCTGAGATGTTGATTTATACATCCCAGATATTGTTTTTTAATTTTTTAAAGCAGGAATTTTATTTTTTCAGCCTTTCTTCTATTTCTTCTACGTTCTTTTTGAAGTGTTTATCGGTATCCATCAAATCCATTACCTTTTTGCAGGCATGAAGTACGGTGGCATGATCGCGCTGACCAATGTAATTTCCGATGGTGGAAAGTGAGTTTTTAGTCAGATTTTTGGAAAGATACATGGCTATCTGACGTGCCTGTACAACCTCCAGTTTGCGAGATTTGGTAGAAATAGCGTCTACAGAGAGTTTGAAGAAATCGCACACCGTATCGCGAATGAATTCAATGGACATTACTTTCGGGGTAATGCTCACAATCCGGCTGATAACCCTTTCTGCCAGAATGATGTCAATAGGCATATTGGTAAGTGTGGAATGCGCCAGCAGCGAAATGAGAACACCTTCCAGGTCGCGTACATTGTCAACCACATTTTCGGCAATAAAATCAACCACATTTTCGGGTATTTCCAGTCCGTCGCGGTAGATTTTACTTTTCAGGATGGATTTGCGAAGCTCAAAATCCGGTTTTTCAATTTCAGCCGAAAGCCCCCATTTGAAACGGGTAAGGAGTCGCTGCTCAATGCCTACCATTTCGAGTGGCGAACGGTCGGCGGTAAGAACCAGCTGTTTACCCGTTTGGTGCAGGTGGTTGAAAATATGAAAGAAAGTGTTTTGAGTACCCGTTTTACCTGAAAACTCCTGTATATCGTCAATTAATAGTACATCAATTGTCTGATAGAAGTTCAGAAAGTCGTTTTGTGTGTTGTTTCGTACCGCATCGGTATATTGTATCTGAAATGTATTGGCCGAAACATAAAGTACCCGTTTTTCAGGATGCAGTTGTTTGGTCATTACTCCAATGGCATTGACAAGATGAGTTTTGCCTACACCCGATTTTCCATATACGAAAAGCGGATTGAAAATTGTTTTTCCCGGATCGTTGCTGATGCTTAGTCCGGCAGTACGCGCCAGTTTATTGCTTTTTCCTTCTATCAGACTGTTGAAATTGAATGAAGGATTCAGCTGAGGATCCAGTTCCGGCAGTTGTAAGCGCTGGTATGGTGATACGAATGTGCTCTGTGCAGAGTTGGATCCAAATTGTTTGGGTTTTTGTTCGGCTGTACTCGGTATTTGAGTTCCTGTGCCGCTGCTTTTATCAATCAGTACGCGGTATTCGAGTTTAGTGCCGCTGCCAGCTACACGCGTAAGAGTCATTCTGAGCAGATCGATGTATTTTTCTTCAATGTACTCCACAAAAAACTGGCTGGGAACTTGAAGTACAAATACCTTATTTTCGTACCTGACAGGAACAATAGGCGAAAACCATGTATTAAAGGATGCTTCATTAATATTATCCTTAATAATTTTCAGACAACTATTCCACAACTGCTCGTGACGACTCATAATGTAATTCAAATATATTTTTAAAAATTAGCGGATAAAAAACTCGACCGAGGCCGAGCGACTTTGATTGAAAATATTGGAGATAATGAAGGGCGATATCTCACTTACAAAATTCGATAACTTTTTTCAAATAAAAAAATGTCTTTTTTTTTTGGATTACAAAATTTGCATAAATCATTGAATACCAGTGGGTGCCGATAGGTATTTGATAGTCAAATGTTTAACAGAATATATTTGTCGAATATCACTGATTTTAAGCGCATTAACAATTTGATGTTAAAATCGGGAATTTTACTCAAAAAACGTCGACATCGTTGTTTAACAGATGTTTCAACTGTATGAAAAAATAATTTGAAAAGAAATGTTATTTAGAATGACTAAAAATAAAAACATTTGTTATTTTTTCCCAACAAGTGAAAAATGTACGTAGCGCTTCGGATTTTCTTTGAGGTCAATAAGCAGTTTGTCGGCACTCTCAGCAGTGTTATTCAGGTTGATATACAGGTTCTTATCGTTGATGAGCATGCCCAGGCTGTTTTCATTGCTGTTCAGTTTCCGGGTAAAATCATTCAGGTTTTTTATGGTGAAATCCACATTTTCCATGGTACCTGCAAAGTCTACTTTTTTCAGGTTCTCACTCACAAATCTGATGTCGCCTGTTACGGCATTAATATTATTCATCATTGCAGGCATCTGATTACTCATCAATCCTTTCAGTTGGGCTGAAGTGATGGCCAGATCGGCTGTAGTATTTTCGAGTGAGTTGAGTGAGTTCGTGATTTGGGTACTTTCTGAGAGCGTCCGCACCGACCGTATTAACGAATCTGCCTGCTGTATTACCTGTTCAATTTTCGGCATCAGGCTGCCGGTTAAACCCGCCATCAGTCCGGAACTTGTCTGCGTGGGGAGTTTGTCGTTCTTATGGTGGGTAAACTGCTTATCGGACACGGGGCTGTACACCAGTTCAATAAATTTTCCGCCAAGGAGACCTTCGTCGGTCAGAAGCATGGTAGTTCCTACGGGTAGTTTTATGTCTTCCGAAACAGTAATTACGACCTTGAATGATTCTTTTTTCGAAAAATCGTACTGAATATCCGAAACCTGACCAACCTTGAAGCCTTTCACTTTTACCGACGATGATTTTACAAGTCCGTCAACATTTTCAAAATTTCCGTAATAGCTTGATTGTTTTTGAAATATATCAATTCCTTTCAGGAAATTCAGTCCGAAGTAAAGTATGAATATAGCTACGATCACCATTAATCCAATCTTTACTTCGCGGGTATATTTTTTTCTCATGTTGTTGTTTTTTATCTGAATCTTATTGAGAATGTGATTGCTGACGAATTACTTTCTTCGCAGAGCTTCTTCTACCGTTATTTTCTGGTTGCCTCTGAATGCTATTACGTAAGCGTAAGGGAATTTGTCAGCAATGCTTTTTCTCAATGCCTCTATCTTTTCAAATGTGGTTTCTTCACCATAGGTATATTTGTAGAATTTACCCTCTCGGTAGTAATTTACATCGTTCAGTTTTTTGAATTCCCTGCCGTTCGGATTTATTTTATTCTCTAAGGCGAAGAGCTGAATTTTATATATTACCTGATTTTCGTCAACACTGTCTTTTTTCAGGTCGGCTTTATATACCGGCATTTCTTTCGGAGTTACACTGATGCCTGTTTTTTTATCGAAATCGCGTTTGTAAGCCTCAAATGCATTATAGATAGCTTTTGTAAGCTGGTGTTTACCTTCGTCGGTATTCAAAAATTTTTCTTCGTCAGCATTCGAAATAAATCCCAGTTCTACCAGCACACTGGGTGCGGCAGATTTATGAAGCACCCAGAATCCGGCCTGACGCACACCCCGACTGTAGCGGTTAGCGTGTCTGAACTGATTTTCAATCAGCGATGCAATTCTCAGACTCTGATCGAGGTATTTGTCCTGCATGAATTCAAAAATGATGTAAGAATCCACTGAATTCGGGTCAAATCCCTGATACCTGGTTTCGTAGTCGTCTTCGAGCATCATCACTGAGTTTTCACTCATGGCTACTTCCAGATTTGATTTTGTCTTGTGAAGTCCGAGTACATACGTTTCGGTGCCGTGGGCTGACGATCCGCCGGTAGCATTGGTGTGAATGCAGAAAAAGATATCAGCTTTGTTATCGTTCACGATGTCGGCACGCTCTTGAAGTGTCAGGAAAACATCTGTGGTGCGTGTATACACTATTTTAATTTCCGGATAGTTTTCTTTAATCATGCTGCCCAACCTGAGAGCGACCGACAGGTTTATGTTCTTTTCTTTGGAATATTTTCCCACGGCTCCGGAGTCGTGCCCCCCGTGTCCGGCGTCGATAACGACAGTAAAAGGCTTCTGAGCGAATAAAAAAGCAGTAGAAATAATCATTAACATGATTATGGCTCCTGTGATTTTATAAAGTGATTTCATCTGATTCAAAATGCCTGATTTTGGGATTTATTCATTAATTAATCAAATATTGTGCAAAAGTAGCAAATTAATTGATTGAAGTCCTTATTAATAAATTCAAAAATATCAAATTAATTATAAATTTGACATCAAATTAGTTTTCAGACTTATTTTTTGCTTAAATTTGCACTCCATTTTCCAACAAGTGGGATATAAACTATACGATGCATCGCATTAAAAACTTACATAACATAAGAGTAAACGTATTAGTCTGTTTGTTAACTTGTTGCTCGTTGTTGCAATATGCAAACGGACAACAAACTAACACAAATCCTGTCCCCATATCAGTTAATCAGCCGGCAGATACGCTGAAAAAACCGGCACCCAATGACACCACCAAAAAGAAAGCCGAACAGTTTGATGCTGAAATTACCTATTCGGCTTCCGATTCAATCGTATTTTTCGGTAACGGCACCGGATTTCTGTATGGAGGTACCGATGTGAAATACAAAGAAATGAATCTGAAAGAGGCAAATCTGGTTCGCATCCGGATGGATAGCTCGATGATTTATGCCTACAGTACGGTGGATAGCACCGGAACACTTTCTGGTAAGCCGATTTTCAAGGATGAAGATGCCGAATATACCTCCAACGAAATATCATACAATTTCAAACTCAAAAGAGGGTATGTAAAACAGGCCGTAACCCAGCAGGGCGATGGATTTATTATCAGCAATAAAACAAAAATTATTGACAATGATATACTTAACATTGCCCAGGGAAAATACACTACCTGTGATTTGCATGATCACCCGCACTTCTACCTTGGACTTTCCAAAGCCAAGGTGAAGCCCGGTGAATACGTAGTTACCGGACCGGCAAACCTGGTTATCCTTGATATTCCTGTTCCGATAGCTTTACCTTTCGGTTTTTTCCCGTTTAATACAAACTATTCATCGGGTATTGAAATGCCCTCGTTCGATACTGAATTTTCACGCGGATTCGGTCTGACCAACGGAGGATATTATTTTGCCATCAACGATTATATGGATTTAAGCATCAAGGGTGATATTTACCTGAAAGGCACCTGGGGCGTGGTGGCACAGACTAACTACCTGAAAAGATATAAATACAACGGCGGAGTGAGCATTACTTACCGCGAAGATGTGACCGGTGAAAAAGATCTGCCCGATTACAATAAATCCAAAAACTTCAGCATTCGCTGGTCGCACTCCCAGAATCCCAAAGTAAATCCTTTCCGGACTTTCTCGGCAAGTGTTAACTTCTCCACAAGTGGCTACAACAGGAGCAACATCAACAGTTACTATACACCTGTGAATGCCGAAAACACCAAAAGCTCAAGCGTATCTTTCTCGCAGCGGTTTCCGAACAATCCATTTTCGTTTACTGCCAACCTGGGGATTGATCAAAGAACCCGCGACTCCACGATAAGCCTGACCTTGCCCAACATCTCTATTTCGATGAGCAGAATTTATCCCCTCAAGAAGAAAAACAGAATAGGGAAGGAGCGTTGGTACGAAAAAATATCCATGTCGTATTCCGGTACCATATCCAACAGCATCACGGCCAAAGAAAATAAAATTCTGCAATCATCCCTTGCAAACGACTGGCGCAACGGAATGCAGCATTCTATTCCGATATCGGCATCTTTTAATTTGTTAGATTACATAACAGTGTCGCCATCATTCAGTTATCGCGAAAGGTGGTATATGTATTCGATTGAAAGAGCATGGGACGAAGCAAAGCAGCGAACCGTTGATACAAGAGTGAACGGATTCAAAAGAGCGTATGACTTCAATATGAATGTATCTGCTAATACGACGCTCTACGGTATCTACACTCCCAGCCGGAAATTGTTTGGAGATAAGGTAATCGCCATTCGTCATAAACTCGATCCGAGCGTGGGAATGGGATATACTCCCGATTTTGGCGATCCGAGATGGGGGTTCTGGGATACATATATGAAAACATACGCCGATCCGAAGGACCCCACCCGAAAACTGATGGAAGAAGTTCATTATTCCAGGTTCGAAACATCGATGTATGGCGGTCCGGGCAGGGGAAAAAACGGGAATGTGTTTTTTTCACTTTCAAATAACCTGGAAATGAAACTCCGTAACGACAAAGACACTACCGATACAAAGCCTACTAAAATTGTAAGTCTGATTGATCAGTTTGCCATAAGCAGCGGCTATAATCTGGCTGCCGACTCCATGCAATGGTCAAATTTCAGCGCCAATCTGCGTGTTAAACTCGGTAAAGCTTATACTCTGAGTCTTAGTGGTGCATTTGATCCATATATGTATGGCGTGGGACCCGACGGAAAATCAGTCCGCCGAATCAACCAGTTGCGCTGGAATAATGGAAAATTTCCGAAGTTCATGGGAACGAGTTTATCATATAGCTATACTTTCTCCAATGAAACTTTTAAAAGGAAAGAAAAAAAAGGTGGAAAAACTGATGGCGCCCAGTCCGATTCTGATAAAGGTGCTTACGATGAAGATCCAAACAATCCAAACCAGGATCATACACTGAACGTACAAAACAAGGGTACCAATCAAAATCTGGAAAACTCCGAAGCGGATGCCGACGGCTACGAAAAATTAACTATTCCGTGGAGTTTGTCGGTCAATTATTCGGTCAGACTGGGCGATGGAGACAAGTTTGACTACGAAAAACTGGAATACAATCTCCGGCTGACACACAACCTTAATTTTTCGGGAAATATTCAGCTGACACCCGGTTGGCAAATCAGCGGTACAACTTCCTATGATTTTGAAGCCAAACAGTTTACCTACACAAGTTTCAATGTGACCCGAAATCTGCATTGCTGGACGCTTACCGGAAATTTTGTACCGTTCGGTCCTTACAAAACCTATAATTTTCGGATTGGAGTGAATTCCAGCATGTTACAGGATTTGAAATGGGAAAAACAGGGAAATCGCGAAAGTATTCAGAACAAAACCGTGTGGTATTAAGTTATAGTAACTACGGTATTTTTTTATCCGCGAAGCCGCTTGAGAATCGAAATTAAATTTATATAAAAAATTACACATTTTAAAAAAGAAGAAAAGAATGAAAATTACGAATAATGCAGTAGTAAATGCCGAATATGAACTTTACGTTGACGGCGAAAACGGCGAACTTGAATTGATGGAAAGAGCTACGTCTGAGCAGCCACTCAATTTTATTTACGGTATCGGGATGATGCTTCCGAAATTTGAGCAAAACCTGAACGGACTTGAAACAGGCGACAGCTTTGATTTTACCATTTCAAACGAAGAAGCATACGGTCCTTATGACGATGAGGCAGTGATAGAACTCGAACGTGCTGTATTCGAAATAGACGGAAAGCTGGACGAGGAAATGGTATTTGAAGGTAACGTAGTACCACTCATGGACAGCGAAGGAAACCGGCTGCAGGCTCAGGTAGTTTCTGTAAATGATACACATGTTACAGTTGACCTCAATCATCCGCTGGCAGGTGAAAATCTGCACTTCAAAGGCAAGGTGCTCGAAGTACGCGAAGCCACCGAAGAAGAACTGAACGCTCTGCTGGGAGGCGGAGGCGGCTGTGGCTGTGGTGGCAACTGTGGCGACGGCTGTGGCGACGATTGCGGATGCGACGACGATCACAATCACAGTCACGGATGCGGATGCGGATGTTAATATGACAAACAGTCAGCTGATGAATACATTGTCAATTAGCTGAAATAAAGTTTTTTCAAACTGAAATTGAAAAGGAACGTAATTTTTTATTGCGTTCTTTTTGTTTTTATGCTATTTTTGTCATCAAAAATACCTCTTATGGACTTTATTCGAATCCTATCATCAGCCGATAAGTATGCTGACGAGCTCACGGAACTTTACCTTGGTGCATTTTCCGAAAATCAGCGTCATACAAAAGAAGATTTCAGGCATCTGCTCGATACCAATAAACAATTCAACTGCAATGCCGTATTGATGAATAACCAACTGATTGGTTTTTTCCACTTTTGGGATTTTGATGATTTTCTGTTTCTGGAGCACATTGCCATAGAACCTCCGCTGCGGGGGCATAAACTGGGCGAGAAAGTGATAAAGCTGGTTCGCTCTCTGGCTGCTAAACCGTTGGTGATAGAGGTAGAGCAAGCCGAGAACTCAGTATTCGGAGCCCGCAGAATAGAATTTTACCGGCGTCTGGGATTTGAAATTGTACCGTTTGAATATCTTCAGCCACCTTATCGGGTGGGCGAAGATTACATACCACTGGAGATGATGAGCGATGATTTGGAATTTGCTTCTGAGAATTTCGAAAAAATTAAAGCAAAAATCTACAGGCAGGTGTACGGGATAGGCTGATTCATTTTGCTGCTAAAACGAAATTCTATCCATTCAGAAAACCAAGTGCTATCCAGGCCAGTCCGCTCGTCCCGGTAAGCAACGATTTCTCGTCGATGCAAAATCCTGATGTATGAGACCGACCCATATGTTGATTGGATTCACCTCTGGTTCCAAATCGATAAAAGCACGCCGGGTAACGCTGTGAGAAAAAACTGAAATCTTCGGAAGTAAGGCGTTGATCAAATTCCAGGATGTTGTTTTCGCCCAGCAATTCAGATGCGTATTGTTTTGATTTACAATTAATTTCCTCGTTGTTAATAAGACACGGATATCCTTCAGGCATTTCAATATCTACTGCGCAGCCAAATGCGGAACACGTGTCGTGAATGATGCGACCGATGTGACCGCGGGCTTCTTCCCGCCATTTTTCATCAAACGTACGAAATGTTCCCGAAAGTTTTACTTCGCCGGGTATCACGTTTGTTTCGCCATTAGCAATCAGTTTTCCGAATGTAAGCACCATGGGTGTAAGCGGCGGACAAAGGCGGCTTCGCACCTGCTGTAATGCCACCAGCGTATGGGCCGCAGCCAGCACAGTATCATTGCAGAGATGAGGTTTCGCGCCGTGTCCACCCTGTCCCTTTACAGTGAGGTGAATTTCATCGGCTGAAGCCATTACAACACCGCTTCTGAAAGCGAGCGTTCCCGTGGGGTAATCTTCAGAAATATGCTGTCCGATGATCAGTTCGGGTGTCAGTGTATCAAAAACACCGTCTTTCAGCATCAGGCTGGCTCCTCCGGGCGCTTTTTCTTCACCGGGCTGAAACACCAGTAATACGGTCCCCTCAAATTCGTTTTTCAGTTCGTTCAGCATTTTTGCAGCACCCAGCAGGCATGCCATGTGAGCGTCATGTCCGCAGGCGTGCATTACGTTGTTATTCAGCGATTTCCAGGCAAGTCCGGTTTCTTCGCTGATGGGCAGAGCATCCATATCTGCTCTCAGGGCGATTGTTTTTTTAGCCGGATTATTACCGGTAATTACTCCCAGCACTCCTGTGCCTCCAATACCCTGGCGGAATGGAATATCCATGCTTTTCAGTTGATTTGTTATGAAATCCGATGTTTCGAATTCCAGGAAAGAAAGTTCGGGATGCGCGTGTAAATGGCGGTAACAATCTACAACATAAGGAAACACGGCTTCTGAAAGAGCCTTGAATTTATCAGGAAGCATGAATTAGATGAATTAGTGGTTTTCCAAAAGAAATTGAATGCAAAGATATGGTTTTTTAGCAGCAATTAACCTTAATTTATACAGATAATATCATTTTGGAAGTGTTCTTAAAAACATTTTTCGTAAATTTGCATGATTTTGTATTTTTAATAAAATAAACTGATAATAAATTTATATTCTTATGATTCGTAAATTATTTTCAATTGTTGCTGTGTCAGTAGTAATTTTCACAGCAAGTGTAACAGCCCAAAAAGCTGAAATTAATTTTAGTGAAAAGACGTTTGATTTTGGTCAGATAACCGAAGATGGTGGTAATGTTTCACACGTTTTTGAGTTTACCAATACCGGAACCACCCCGTTGGTTATTCAGCGTGTGAATGCATCCTGCGGATGTACTACTCCCGAATGGACAAAAACTCCGATTGAACCGGGTAAGAAAGGCAACGTCACTGCTACCTATAACCCGATGGGGCGTCCGGGCGCATTCAACAAGCAAATTTACGTTTACAGTAATTCGACCGAAGAAATGGTCAGTCTGATTATTAAGGGAGATGTAAAACCTAAATCATCTTCTGCTCAGAGTGCACCTCAGGCAAACAACTATCCGATTCAGATCGATGCTTTAAAATTGAACAGTAAAGTGGTGCAAATGAGTAATGTAGATAGTAAATCTACTCAAACCCGTACCATTGCCATGCTGAATTCTTCACCATCCAATCTCACTGTAACGCTGCCCGAGTTGCCAGCATACCTGAGCGCCAACATCACTCCGAAAACCCTGAAGCCTAACGAGCAGGGTGCCATTACATTTACTTTTGACGGCACCAAAGCATCAGAGTGGGGACCCGTAGATGATAAACTTACATTGACACTGAACGGGAAAAAAATAACCGGAGATGCAAACAAAATAACGGTTTTTGCAAACGTGACCGAAGATTTCAGCAAAATGAGCGCCGAACAAAAACGGTTATCGCCCATTATGGAAGTGAAATCAAGTAATCTTTATATTGGCAATATCAAAAAAGGAAACCGGGTGCGCGGTAAAGTTAACATTAAAAATGCCGGAAATAATCCACTCGAAATTCGCCGCATCACCAATAATAACAGCGATATTATTATTCATCCCCTGCGTGCAACCATCAAAGGCGGACATACCGAGAGTTTCAAAATTGATGTTGATTCAAAGTTCCTGCCAAAAGGGGAATACAAAAAAGCATTTACAGTTCAGACAAACGATCCTGTAAATACATTCTTAACATTTACGGTAAGCTACAAAGTGATTTAATTTTTCCGTTTGTAAATATAATGCATTATCATCACAAACATCCTGAAAACGATCCTCAATTCAAAAGTTTGAATGTAAACGGGGGAGTGACAGATGTGCCTGTAATAAATCCTTACAGCAAAAAGCGGATAAAACGCCGACGACTGTCAGCCGGTGAATATCTGGAGGGAATACTGGCTGGTGATGTGTCGGTTTTAAGTCAGGCTGTAACGCTTGTTGAGAGTTCGCTGCCCCACGATCAGGAAATAGCTCAGGAAGTGATTGAAAAATGCCTTCCACATGCCGGAAAATCAATCCGGATAGGAATTACAGGAGTTCCGGGAGCCGGGAAAAGTACCTTTATCGAGGCACTTGGAATGCATATATTGCAAACCGGGCATAAACTGGCCGTACTTGCCATTGATCCGAGCAGCGAACGTACCAAAGGAAGCATTCTGGGCGATAAAACCCGCATGGAAGAACTTTCTGTTGCCAAAAACGCCTTTATTCGCCCTTCACCGTCAGCCGGCTCGCTGGGCGGTGTAGCCCGAAAAACCCGTGAAACGATTGTGCTCTGTGAAGCCGCCGGTTTTGATACCGTATTTGTGGAAACGGTTGGAGTGGGGCAAAGCGAAACGGCAGTACATTCCATGGTCGATTTCTTTCTGCTGATTCAGCTTGCCGGTACAGGCGACGAGTTGCAGGGAATCAAACGGGGTATCATGGAAATGGCCGACGGAATAGCCATCAACAAATCCGACGGCACAAACGTGGAAAAATCAAAACTTGCCCGGCAGCAGTTCAAGAATGCCCTGCACCTATTCCCGATGGCCGAATCCGGTTGGAGCCCCGAAGTAATCAACTGCTCCGCCATAGAGAAAACCGGTATTGCTGACGTATGGCAAATGGTAATAAATTACATCGGATTTGTAAAGAATAATGGGTATTTCGAAAGCAAAAGAACAAATCAATCGAAATACTGGATGTACGAAACGATCAACGAGAAGTTGAAATCCGGTTTTTACAATAATGAAACGATACAAAAACTCCTTCAGATTGCCGAAAACAAGGTGTTGAGGAATGAACAAAGTTCATTCATTGCAGCGAAGCAACTGCTCGAGAATTATAAAAAACTCTCTGATTGAACATGAATGGCTGTAAGTCGGAAGACTTACAGCCATTCATGTTTTTTGTTTCAGGCATCATTCATATATTTGGATCTCCGTGTTGAGTTTCAATCAATAGTAGCTCTTTTTTAATAGCCATTCTTTTTTTTGTAAGATTTTTTTTAAAAACAATTTCTTTCAACTCCTTGTAATTCAGATTTTGTAACCGTTTTGTAATGTTAAACAGATATTTTTGTAATGATAAAAAGGGTTAACTCTTAAAACATAAAATAATCGTAGTATGGATCCAATTTATTTAATAATTGTCATCATTCTTCTCGGATTGGCTGTGATGGATTTAGCGGTCGGAGTAGCCAATGATGCTGTCAACTTTCTGAATTCAAGTATCGGCTCCAAAGTAGCACCTCTTTGGCTGATACTCACCGTTGCGTCTCTTGGAGTGTTGATAGGTTCACTTTTCTCCAGCGGCATGATGGAAGTTGCCCGCAGCGGAGTATTTCATCCCGAAAAACTGACATTCCACGCAGCTATGATTCTCTTTCTTGCTGTGATGTTAACTGACATTGTTTTACTGGATGTTTTCAATACGTTTGGCTTGCCCACTTCCACTACCGTATCGCTCGTCTTCGAGTTGCTTGGAGCAGCACTTGCAGTATCGCTTTTTACCATTTGGTCCAATGATTCCGGTAGTTTAGGTGAGTATATCAACAGTGGAAAGGCATTGGCTATTATCAGCGGAATATTTATTTCCATTGCTATTGCATTTGTCTTCGGATCACTCATCATGTATATTTCACGCTTGATTTTTTCGTTCAATTATAAAAAATCCTTCGTATATCTCGGAGCCGTTTGGGGCGGTATTGCACTGACAGCCATCACTTACTTTGCGATATTTAAAGGTCTGAAAGGAAGTGTGTTAGTTTCAGAAGCCTTTCTTGATTTTCTGAATAACAGCATGGGAAAAGCAATATTGTACGCATTTCTCGGGTGGACGGTATTGATGGCCATTTTTCAGTTTGTTTTCAGGGTTAATATCCTTAAAATAATTGTACTGGCCGGAACAGCCGCTCTGGCACTGGCATTCGCCGGTAATGACCTTGTTAATTTTATCGGGGTTTTCATGGCCGGTTTGGATTCGTTTACCATAGCAAAAGATGTAGTAGCCTCAGGTGGCTCTATTGATACGCTGTATATGGGTGAACTGAACAAGCCTGTAACGGCGCAATGGCAATGGTTGTTTGGTGCAGGTATTATCATGGTGCTTGCCTTGTGGTTTTCAAAGAAATCACGTACCGTGACCGAAACGGAGGTTAATCTGGCCAGAAAAGGGGAAGGAGTGGAGCGATTTTCATCTTCAGCGCTTTCGCGCTCCATAGTTCACGGAGCCATGAAAATAAGCAAAGCTATTGACAAATCTACGCCACCAAATGTGAAAGAGTTTTTAGATAAACGCTTTGAACCTGTTGCGATTGAGAACAATGCGTCATTTGACCTGATTCGTGCATCCGTTAACCTCACTATTTCAGCGCTCCTCATTTCGTTGGGTACCTCGCTGAAACTTCCTTTATCAACCACATTCGTTACATTCATGGTAGCCATGGGAACTTCGCTTGCTGACAGAGCCTGGGGCCGCGAGAGTGCCGTTTACAGAATAAACGGTGTGTTGACAGTGGTGTCAGGATGGCTGCTCACAGCGCTTGTAGCACTGAGTGCTTCTTTGCTGGTTGGCTTGTTTCTGATGTGGGGCGGAAAAATCGCCATTTTCGTCATGCTTGCTCTTGTAGGATTTTTGTTGTTCAGATCGGGTAAACTGCATACAAAGCGAAAAGAAAAAGAAGAGAGCAAACACGTGCAGTTATCCTCCGAAAAACAACTTGTGGCAGAATGTACAAGCGAAGTGAAAACTGTGCTTGAGGCTACACTGAATACGTTCAGCCTAACAATTGACGGACTGAAAAATGAGAACAGAAAAACGATGAGAAATGTAGTGGCTGAAACAAACAGTTTGTATGAAAAATATAAAGACAAGCGCATGTATGAAGTAGTACCCACTATTGAAACCATTCAGATAAGTGCGCTCGATTTGGAGCAGGAATATGTTCAGCTGGTGGATTATTCATTCGAGATCACCAAATCATTGAAAGCAATGGCTGAATCAAGCTATTCCTACATCGACAACAACCATACACCGTTTTCAAAAGAACAGATTGAGGATCTGAAACAAATGTACAATGCCTTGACCGATAGCTTCGGTAAATTTAGCCTGATGCTTGAAAGCAACGATTACTCGGGGTTTGATCAAATTACCCAATTGCGCGATCTGATGACTGACTTGTATGTAAAACTCACCAAAAGACAAATTAAAAGGGTAAAAGAAAATGAAACCACTACTCGCGGAAGTATTCTGTTCCTGAATCTTATCAACGAATCGAAAATCATTGCCCTTCAATCAAGTAATCTGATGAAATCTCAGCGAAGTTTCAGCCAGCAATATTCAAAAGTAGCCAGAGAAATGAGTACAGCTGACATAGTAAAAAGCATTCCGCTAACTATGTAAGGCTTTTTTACAAAATGAATTAAGTATTTCACCTCTGTCAGATTTTCGATTCTGTACAGAGGTGTTTTCACTTTCATAACCCGCAGGTATTGATTCTGCAAAATTACAATGTAGTGGTTCGGTGAAAAAAATAGCCTCAAATATTCAATCTGAGGCTATTCGGTTTCTATTTTTAAACCATTATTTCTTATCAAATATCTTTATCGTCTTCGTAGTACTGTACATACTTTTGGGCATCTTTTTCTTTGCTGTACCCATATCCGTATCCGTACCCATATCCGTAACCGTAATTTCTACCGTATCTGCCGTATGAAGTGTTCTCGATGTTGATATCATTCAGAATGATGTAGAAATGCTTGAGATTATCAGATATGAGTTGATCATTCAGTTTCCTGAAGAACGATTTGTTGGTCTTTTCACTTCTCACTACAATTAAATTTGCATCCATCATCGGCGCCAGTGAGTAAGCATCGGCTACCAAACCAATCGGGCTTGTATCCACAATGATGTAATCGTACTTTTCGCGCAGCTCCAGAAACATGTTTTTCAACTTATCTGAGCGGATTAATTCACCCGGATTAGGTGGTACGCTGCCTGCGAGCAAAATATCGAAGTTCAGTTCTTCTTTTTTCAGAATAATTTCATCCAGCTTTTTTTCACCAATCAGGTAGTTCGTAACTCCGTCTGTTTCTTCGAGTCCCATACGCTCGTTGATACTCGGTTTTCGGATATCCATATCTATCAGGAGTGTTTTCAATCCGGTCATACCGTAAGTCGATGCCAGGTTGGTGCTGAAGTAGGTCTTGCCGTCGCCGGATTCGGCAGAAGTCACCAACATGGCAATTTTGGTTTTCCGCTGTACAATAAATTCAATCCTCGTACGAATTACCCTGAACATTTCGGTAAATGAAGAACGGGGACGCTTGGCAGTGAGTGTCGGATCGGTATTTTTAGTATGTTTGATGGTCCCGATAAGCAGATATTTACTGCTTCTTTCAACGTCTTTCGTATCGCGTATAGTGTTGTTTAGCAGCTCTTTGAGCACTACAAACAAAGCCGGAATCAAAAATCCGATGAGCAGATAAATCAGGATTGTTCTGGATTTGGTGTTTCCGTTGGTCAGGGCAACGATTCTCGCCTTGTCCAGTATGCTGTTATCCGGGCTGTTGGACGCTTTTTGAATGGCTGCTTCTGCGCGTTTTTGGAGAAAGAAGGTATAATAATTGTCGTCCACACGGTATTTTCTTTCAATACCTATCAATTGCATTTCTTTTCGTGGCAAGGCGCTTATATCGCTTTGCACGCTGGCCATTTTACGGCTCAAATCCTGTCCTTCAATTTCCATTGAAGCCCTCATGTTTGTAATGACTTCGTTGATAGAATTTTTCAAAGATTCAATTTCGCGATTGTATTTGGCATAAAGCGGGTTTTTGTCGCTCGTTTCGTTTCTTTTGGCAATCAGGTCGTTGAACTGCTGTACAAGCGACATGAGCATCGGATCGTTCAGCCCAAGGCTGCTTGGAGCTACCACGGCTCCTGCATCGAGGTTCGTTTTCAGGTAGTTTGTCAGGTATTTGAAATAGGAGTCTCTCAGGTTGAGTGCCGATTGTTTTTCGTCGTACTGAGTAGCTTTGCCCAGAATCTCGGAAGAATGGCTTGGCAGGTCGACAATCTGATTGCTTCTCCTGAACTGAGTCATGGCTCCTTCAGATATAGCCAGTGATTTTGAAACTGTATCCAGTTGCTGGTCAATAAAATCCATTGTTTTTGAAGCTGCATCGTTTTTTCGCTCGAGATTTTCGGTCAGAAATACGCTGCAAAGTTTATTGATGAAATCGATATCACGGTCGGGAGTTTCGCTGGTGAGTGAAATACCGAGAACCGATGAACCATCCTGAATAAATCCTATCTGGAGTCGCGACATGAAATCGCTGATAAGCGATTCTTTGCTACGGAATCTGAAAAATATCTCACGTCGGAGTATCTTGTTGCTTGTAGGCTCAACGGTGATAAAGAATAAATTGTGTTGAATTGGAATTCCAAGACGTCCTTTTGCATTCAGGGTCTTGTCAATCGAACCGTTTTCGTCGGTTATTACGTAGGTTCCGTCGGTATTGATGCTCAGTTTGAACAATACACCGTAAATTTTTGGATCAATAAAATCGGCATTTATTACAATCGGGGTTTCGTTGTATAAATTCCGGGTTTTGAATCTGGATTTGGTAATGTAATCCACCGAAAGGAACGGAATACTATCAATCACGCGGCTTATCAGGTCATAAGATGTCAGGATCACGGTTTGATTGTCCACATTCCGGTATCCGGACTGAACTCCAAAACCTTGCATGAATGCCTGAGAGCCACTGTACCTGTTTTCCTCAATGATAATCGTTCCTTTGGATTGATAAGATTCAATCCAGGTTCGGTTTTTGAGGTAGGCAGCTCCTAACGCCAGAATGATAAAGAAAAGAAACACGTACCAGTAGTGCAGGAATAGCATCAGCCATTCTTTGAGTATGAAATCAGATTCTTCGTTGTCGGAAAATTGAGTGTATTGATTGCTGTTTTTATTTTCTTCCATAATGTTAAGGGGATATAGAAAGGGTTAAGTTTTTAGAGGTAAACTGATTAGTTGTTATTGACTTTTGTGTAATAAAATACAGTGGTAAAGAGCGAAATAGATGAAGTAATGAGTCCGAGTAAGGTTGTATAATTATTTGATTTATAAAAACTTGCTGATTCTTTTTGAACATAGATCACATCATTCGGATAGATGTAATAGTATTTGGAATTGATTACCGACTTGGGTCGGATGTCAAACTCCAGGATTTCAGGTTCTCCGGTTTTTTCGCGTAATATCCTGATATGTTTGCGGTCGCCGCTGAGTGCTATTTCGCCCGATTGTGCAAGTGCTTGATAGATAGTCATTTTTTCTCTGTAAATCGGGAAAATTCCGTTGCCGGCTTCACCAATGACAGTATAAACTTTATTCGAAAGTGCAAGTTTTACTTCAGCATCGGGAATTATCTGTTTGAATCTTCTCTGAATTGCTTCCGTGGCATCATTGATAGTCATGCCTGCTACTTTTACAGAGTCAACAAAAGGCAAATCAATGGTGCCATCCTGATATACCCTGTATGAAATTCCCTGTTGCTGTGAAGCCGTAGAACCAGCATCGATAAGTCGTACAAAATCCTCATCGGTACTTGTTACTCTGAAAATTAGTTCATCGTTTACATGAATTTTATATTGCTCGTAGTCTGCTTTGGCGTATTTGGGGAAAGATTTTGAATCCTGCCACAAGCTTTTATCCCTCTGTGTGTAGCACGAACTGAAACCGATTGCCACTAAAATAATCAGTAACGCATGAATCCATTTTGTTTTCATATATTGATGTGTAAACATATCTTATGCCGGTTTAGTTTCAGTTGGAAGTAGTTACGGGAGCTGGTTTTTCGGGTACTGCCAGGTAATAGATCAACATTCCGAATGAAAATGTGGAAAAGAGTGTAGATAATGCCGAGCCGAAAGATGTTACTGAGAAAAACTGAGATTTAACATCCTGAATATAAATAACATCGTTAGGCTGGATGTAGTAAAACTCTGAATTTATTATATCCTTGCTACGAATGTCGAACACTTTTATCTGCGGTCCGTTGGGCGTTTCGCGCAACACCTTGATTTTGCTTCTGTCGCCGAAAGTACCGATATCGCCTGCCATGGCCATGGCCTGAAAGATATTCATTTTCTCGCGCATGATGGGGTATTTCCCGTTTATTCTGCTTCCAATCACGCTGAAATATCTTCCCACAATCCGTACATCCACCGAACAGTCGTCTTTCATGGTGGTTTTTATGGCGTTTTCCACTGTTTTCTTTGCTTCGCGAATAGTTTGTCCGGCCAGAAACACATCACCTACCAAAGGAAGGTTTATGGCTCCGTTATTTTTCACCTGATAAGTGTACAAGTCGGTGTAATCCGAGCCGGATTGCATTGTGCCGCCCATCATCATCTGACTGCTGCTTCCGTTGAAAATCGTATTAATATCTTTATCGGGTGAATATACTCTGATATAGAGTTTATCAGCACCGGAAATGTTGTATTCTTCGTATCCGATATCGTCTTTGTAGGCAGGTATAGCGCCTGAGGGCTTTTGCAGGTAGTTTACCTTACGGGCTGTGATACAAGAACTTAATATTCCTGCAACTAACATCAACGTAAAAACGTATAGAAGTTTGCTGCGTAAAACTTGTTTATACATCTTGGTTAAACGTTTTTCAATTTTTTTCACAAAGTTATTCAAAAATAAGTATCTACAAAAAAAAAACAAATTTATTTGAAGATTTTGACCGGAAGGATAAATGATTCCTGATTAATCAGCAAATTTCAAACTAAGAACATGTAATTTGATTCGATGTAATTTTGAATTAAAAAACAGTTTTATGTTGCTTTTGTTCAGTTATCAGTAACTAAATAAATGTGTCTCCCTAAAATACTGATTCCGGTAGAAAGCGGAATGATAAAAAAACGGATTATCGACAACGTTTCTACATTTACTATTTACACGATTCATCCAAAAAAAACTCCCGATCACTTATGGTAACCGGGAGGATATTAAAATTCAAAAACTAAATAGAACTTGTGCTGAATGTAATAATGATTATTTTCCTTTTTCGAGCAGTAAGGTTCGGGTAGGCTGATCGCAAACTTCAGAAGGGCCAAAATACTGAATAGGACCGGGATAGATGAAGTCCGATGTTTCGTCCGACCATTTATCACGGTATTTTTCGAAGAATTTGAAAGGTTCCCCATCCAGACGTACCAGAGCTTTCTGAATAACCGGTTTCATTTTGCCATGACGGCGCTCCATGTTCATCATCATGGTGATAGGCACTCCACCTGCTATCCATTCAGATGCCGGAGCTGTGAGGTTTCGCACCGAGGCCATGTATCCGGTTTTACCGGCATTGATAAGCACCGAAGCCACCACTCCGAGAGAATAGGTATAATCTGCATCAAAATTGGATGGGATGGCGCAACGTCCTTCGTATCCGAAGAAGTGATTGATTGCAGAGAATTTTCCTTTGTATTTTCCTTCGGCTTTCAGGTGAGCCAGTCTTTTAGCTACCATTTCGATTAGCAGCTTTTCGGTTTCAATGAGCGAAACCTGCACATTTCCGTGTGGATCACGGTCCAGGGTGAGCTGACGGGCTATTCCTTTCGGTAAACTCCGGTAAACAGCCGTACTCTCAGGATTAAGCACTCCTTTTACATACTCACGTCGTTCTTCGTCAGAGGTCATCGCATTGAAATCGTCGTTATCGGCCAGCATGTCGTTCAGGTCGGCAATAAGCTTTTTCATGGCAGGAATAAATTCGATCAATCCTTCGGGAATAAGTACGGTGCCGTAGTTCAAACCCGATTTTGCACGTATTACGATTATATCTACAATGTAATCCACAATGTCTCTTAACGTCATGTTTTTCGCTTCAATTTCTTCAGAAATCAATGCAATGTTGGGTTGGCTTTGCAGTGCACATTCCAGTGTGATATGTGAAGCCGAACGACCCATCAGACGGATAAAGTGCCAGTATTTTTTGGCTGAACTGGCGTCGCGCTGGATGTTACCAATCAGTTCGGAATAAACCTTACAGGCCGTATCAAAACCAAACGATGTTTCGATCATCTCGTTTTTCAGGTCACCGTCAATCGTTTTCGGGCAACCAATCACCTGAATTCCTGCATCATGTTGTTTGTAGTATTCAGCCAGTACACAGGCATTGGTGTTTGAGTCGTCCCCGCCGATAATAACTATCGCTTTGATATCCAGTTCTTTGCAAATTTCCTTTCCTTTCTCAAACTGCCATTCTTCTTCCAGCTTGGTGCGTCCCGATCCGATGATGTCAAAACCACCCGTATTGCGGTAGTCAGCAATAACATCGGCAGTCAGTTCGGTGTACTGATGATCAACCAAACCGCTGGGGCCACCCAGAAAACCGTATAATTTGCTCTCGGGATTCAGTTTTTTCAGGCCGTCGAAAATGCCACAAATTACGTTGTGTCCGCCGGGAGCCTGTCCGCCCGAAAGAATAACGCCCACATTAACAGGCGGATAATCACTTTTTTCACCTTTTACAAATTCAATGAGAGGCATCCCGTAGGTATTTGGAAACAGTTTTTTTATATCTTCCTGATCTGCAACTGATTGTGTTACTTTGCCCTCATGGATTGCTACGTCTCCGGTGAGTGAAATCGGTACTTTGGGCTGATAGCTTGAACGGGCAATCTGCAGCGGACTCTTGGTCATTGGTTTCATAATCGAGATATTTTTTTAATGTTTTGATAATCAAATGTTTGAATTTTGTAAAAATTCCATGCAAAATTACACCTTTTTTTAATATAATGAAAGAAAATAGTACCTGATTTTTTACGACTTTTGTGTCGTTTTTTGTAAAAATCAGTATATAATGAGATTGTAGCAGTAAATTTATGAAAAATCAATGTTATTATCCGGACATTTTATTGTATCTTTGCACCCGATTTAAAAACAACTTATGCGTTGTGGGTAAAAATCTGAATTGTGCTGTCAATCAGACAGTTGGATATCTTCAAGGTACACGTTTCCCACCCGGGAACTTTTCTTATTATACTTACTAATAGCTGAAAGCGTTTGATTTTTGCTTTCACGGGGCTTCGGATTACCGCTCAGAACGTGTACTAATAAAAAACAATAAATGACATTTAAAGAACTCAATTTGAGAGCTGAAATACTTTCGGCTGTCGAACAACTGGGGTATGAACTACCTATGCCTGTACAGGAACAGGTAATTCCGTTTATGCTTACGGAACAAGCTGATTTAGTGGCGCTTGCCCAAACCGGAACCGGTAAAACTGCTGCATTCGGACTTCCGATACTAAACATGATTGATGTAAAACGCCGCGAGGTGCAGGCGCTGGTACTTGCACCCACGCGCGAGTTGTGTATCCAGATTTCAAACGATATGAAAGGATATGCCGCCAATATGACTGATGTACACATTGTGCCGGTGTATGGCGGTGAAGATATACGTAAACAGCTCAAAGAACTGGACCGGACACCACAGATTATTGTGGCAACACCCGGACGGTTGATTGACCTCACTGAGCGGGGAAAAATTCAACTCGGAAACATCAATTTCCTGGTTTTCGATGAAGCCGACGAGATGCTCAACATGGGTTTTAAGGATGATATCGAAACCATTCTGAAAGAAACTCCCGAAAACAGACGCACACTGCTCTTTTCTGCAACCATGCCTGCTGAAATTCAGCGCATTGCAAAGCAATATATGCATGATTATCAGGAAATTACTGTCGGAGTGCGCAATTCAGGCACTGAAAACGTTGAACATATTTACTACATATCACAGGCTCGCCAGCGATACCTGGTGCTGAAACGGATTGTGGATTTGAATCCGGATATTTATGGAATAGTATTTTGCCGTACCCGTCAGGAAACCAAGGAAGTTGCCGAAAAACTGATGCACGATGGATACAATGCCGATGCGCTTCACGGAGATTTATCACAGCCTCAGCGCGACTCGGTGATGCAGAAATTCCGAATCCGCAATGTGCAGTTGCTGGTAGCCACCGATGTAGCGGCACGTGGGCTCGATGTGAGCGATCTGACTCACGTAATCAACTACAACCTGCCTGACGATGTGGAAATTTATACTCACCGCAGCGGCCGAACCGGACGAGCGAATAAAACCGGAATTTCAGTTTCGATCATTCACTCCAAAGAGAAATTCAAAATCAAGGATATTGAGCGGATGCTCAAACGGAAATTCGAACAACGCCAGATCCCGAACGGGCTGGAAGTGTGTAAAAAGCAACTTTTCTACCAGATAGATAAAATGCAAAACGTGGATGTAAATGAGGAACAGATAGATCCCTACATGGCTCAGATAATGAATCAGCTGGAATACCTTTCGAAAGAGGAATTGCTGAAACGATTTGTTTCGCTGGAGTTCAACCGTTTCCTCGATTATTATAAAAACGCTCCCGATCTCAATATCACCGAACATGCACCACGTGAAAGAGATGGCAAAACGGAACAGAACAATGGTAAAGAAAACGGAAACCGGCGTAATAAATCGGGTAACCGCGTAAGGTTGAAGATTAATCTTGGAACCAAAGAAGGAATGAATCCGCGAAGAATTCTGGGTATCATCAACGATATTACCGATGATAAATCCATCAACATCGGCGGGATAGAAATTACCAACAAATTTACGTTCTTTGATGTGTTTGAAGATCAGAAAGACAGGGTTTTATCAGCTTTTGAACAGACACAGGATTTAAATGTATCGGTAGCAAAAGGTAGCCGCAGTTTTTCAAATGATGAAGACAAAAATGATAATCCGCGGGATAAGCGATCAGGTGAAAAACGTAATTCCTTCAGAAACGAACGGAAATATGAAGGCGGAAAACATAATTCATCGAGAAAGAGAGAAACTGCCTATTCAGCCGGTTCTGAAAGTGATAAACCCTGGAGAAACAGAAGAAGATAAAACATCAGTCATACTTTTTCTTTTAAAAAACATAAACACAGCCAGAACACAAAATATTGGCTGTGTTGTTTTTTTTAAAAAGAATAATGCATTAAGTGGATTCAAATTCGAATTACGTACAACTTTTTTGATTAGAAGTTTGTAATATAGGAACCATCGACAATTAGAATACAAAAAAAAGGAGAAAACGCTTTATTATTAACGTTTTCTCCCCAACCAATCTAAAATTAACACGAAAAGCAATGCAATATCAATTTATTTTTTGATGATTTAAAAATTATCTGTTCTGAACGGTACAACAGGCAGTTCGCGGGTGTTGGCCAGATTTCCGGGCAGAAAATTCCTGAAGCCATACCGGGCAGCAACCGGCTCGGGTATCTGCCCGTTGGAAAGTATGATTTTCAGATTATTGTTGTCAAGCCTGGCTTCTGCAGGTAAAAATACCTTGTCGCTGCCGCAAATTTCAAATCCACGAATGTCGTTTTCGCGGTTGAATCCATCCTGAGCGTAGTTGAATGATAAAATGATCCTACCGTCTTTTACCTCCATTGATTTGTATTCAGGTCCGCGTGCAGCGATACCTTTGAAATTATAAGTCTGATTTAATGCCAGATAAGCCAGTCGTTTTCCCACATCGGTTTTATTTTTCGGGTGGATGTTGGTTTTTTCGTATTCCTCCACCAGGTCGTTAGTTGTAATCATGCCGCTGTTCGGAATGATGAATTGAGACTTGAACTGTGCTTCGCGCAGCAGTGCGCCCGAAATTCCGGATTCGCCGTCGCCATAAATCCAGGGAGCAATATCTGCATAGTAAAAAGGCAGATTTCCCAGTCCCCGGTCTTTTCTCCAAAGTTCAACCATTTTTGCAAAACGAACGGGATAATCTTCGTGTTTACCCACGTTGGACTCGCCCTGATACCAGATAAATCCTTTAATGGTGAAGTTGGTGAGTGGTTTCAACATACCGTTGTACATCACCAGCGGACGTTTCCATTCTTCCACTGCTTCAATACCTTTTTTCGATAAATCGATGTCGGCGTAAGTTTCAAGAATTTCCCGGTTTGTCCAGCTTTCAACCCTCGAACCACCCCAACTGCATACAATAATACCAACCGGAACATTCAGCGTCTTGTATATCGTTTGTGCAAAATGATATGCCGTTGCGCTAAACCAGGGAGTGTTTTCGGGGTTGCTTTCCATCCATTTTCCTTTTACAGTTTCCTGCGGTTCGTAAGCAGCCGTTTTGGGAGCAGTTGCAAATCGGATTCCTTTGTTTTGTCCCGAAAATGCAATGGTTTCGTTTGCACCTTGTATGGGGCAGTTCCAGAATCCGTTCAGGGGCATTTCCATGTTGCTCTGACCCGATGCCAGCCATACCTCGCCAATCAGAATATTTTTCAGCGTGAGCACTTCTCCATCAGAGAAAGTGAGTGTCTGAGGCGTAAAAGTTGCTTGTGGTGTTTGAATACTGGTTATCCAGTTACCTTTTTTGTCTGTTTTTACGGTTGTAGTCATTTTCATCCACGATGGCTGAATCTTCACCATACTGTTTGGACTGGCTTTTCCCCAAAGTTTCACACCGGTGTTTTGCTGCAGCACCATATTGTCGCTCAGGATATCGGGTAAAGTTACTTTAGCGATAGCCGAACCGGCAACGAAACAAAGAATTAACAATACTAATAATTTATTTCTCATTGATGTATGTTTTGTTGTTTAACAGATTTTTTTTTCAAAACGGATGAAGAATATTTTTTAAACTTAACGGCTTATTTTCTAAGATTACCATTCCGAATGGCCTCCCTACTAATTTTTCCCCACGGTTTTATAAGTTCATCAGTCCAGTCTCCTGTTGACTTTGCGCGCGGCAGCAGCATGGAACAGGTTTCGTTTTTATCAGAAACCGACCACACTACCCAACTGATTTTGCGGTCTTCCATCCAGGTAAGGTAGGCATTCCACTCAGCAGGATCGAGTGGACCATCGCCGGTAGCTTCCATGCCGGCACATTCCGACACAAATATTGGAATACCTTTGGCCATTGCCGCATCGGTGCGGTCGCGCAGCCATTGTTTGTGTGTTCCGGCATAGAAATGCATTGTGTACATAAGATTTGTTTGTCCGGCAATCGGATCTTCGGCTACCAGGTGAATATCCTGATCCCAGTGCGGTGAACCAACGAGAATGATATTGTCGGGGTCGATGGCGCGAATGGTTTTGATCAGTTCTTCGGAATATGCTTTTACTTCGGGCCATGTGTAATAGTCGGGTTCGTTGAAAATTTCGTATATCACATTCGGATATTTACCATATTTTTCAGCCATTAGGGTGAAGAACTTTTTGGCTTCTTCGGTATGAATTTTATGACTGTGAAAGTCGATAATCACATAAAGTCCCTGTTTGATGGCGCCATCCACCACACTGGTAACGCTTTTGATACCAAACTCAGGATTTTGCAGGTACGAATCGTCGGGACCCACGCCCATGGCAGCGCGCACTACATTGCATTTCCAGTCGGTAGCCAGCCATCTTACAGCATCTTCGTTGTAAAAGCGTGGCCAGAAATTGTGCCAGCCAAAACTTACGCCACGAAGCATAAGCGCTTCGCCTTTGTCGTTGCAGAGCTGAATTCCCTTCACCTGTAATGCACCATTCAGGGCTACAGGCGAGTTTTCGGGCGCTTTGTGAGCTGCCGAACAGGCTGTCATAAAAAATGAAAACAAAAGGCCAATAAAAAGCCCCTTGAGTTCCCCGTTTGGAGACTTAATTTTTTCGGTGAATTTGTTTAAATCAATTTGTTTTGATGTTTTCATGGAGTGATTTTTTATAAGGTTATATTATTATTTTTCAATTGAATCTTCGTGCGGAGCTATTCGCTCTATCAGTTCCAGACACATACGACTATTGTGATAAGGGCATTTCCAGAAGCCGGCTTTGTCGTTTTTA
>ERZ1645189.11-NODE-11-length-45978-cov-5.249701_pt1 | contig 45978 bp, 38 predicted proteins | sample MGYA00575350_ERZ1645189 | MGnify/ENA primary metagenome ERZ1645189 (study PRJEB40845, sample SAMN11283421) | freshwater sediment metagenome | isolation source: river sediment | host: Sediment | place: India: Jajmau, Kanpur | collected 2015-12-17 ...
CCTCAATTGACGATCGTAACGAAACTATCGGCAAGAAAATCAGGGAGAATGAGCTTAAAAGAGTTCCATTCCTCCTTATTGTTGGTGAGAAGGAAGCTGATAATGGCACAATCTCTGTAAGAAAACAGGGAGATGGGGACAAAGGAGCAATGTCAGTGGACGACTTCAGACAAATGATAGAGAGTGAGATCAAACAACAAATTGAGTAATAACTAATTATAGGAGGACAAATTTATCGCTACACCTTTTAAACCTCGCCCGAGCGTATTCAAACCGAAGACGCAATCATCATCGCCGTTAACGCCAAGAACACCTAACAACAGGTATGGCGGACCGCAGAAAAAAGATGACGGACCTCGTATTAACAATCAGATTTCGGCACCCCAGGTAAGGGTAGTCGGAGATAATGTTGCAAATCAGGGTGTTTACCCGTTGAGAGAGGCTTTAGAGATGGCAGAGGCGTTGGAATTAGACCTCGTGGAGATTTCTCCTAATGCCGAGCCGCCGGTCTGCAAAATAATAGACTATCAGAAGTTTATTTATCAGCAGAAGAAAAAGGCCAAGGAGATGAAGGCCAATGCCAGCAAAGTTGTAATTAAGGAAATTCGTTTTGGTCCTAATACAGACGAGCACGATTTCCAGTTTAAACTGAAGCATGCCCAGTCCTTCCTTGAGGAGGGAGCAAAGGTTAAAGCCTATGTATTTTTTAAAGGACGCTCAATTTTGTTCTCTGAGCAGGGTGAAAAGCTGCTTCTGAGATTTGCGCTGGCCCTGGAGGATTTCGGCAAGGCCGAACAGCTTCCTAAGCTTGAAGGAAAAAGGATGATAATGATGTTATCACCTGCAAAAAAGAAATAAATTTATTTAACAAATTTAAAATAAAGACAATGCCCAAAATTAAAACCAACTCCGGTGCCAAAAAGCGCTTTACGCTTACCGGAACGGGAAAAATCAAGAGAAAACACGCTTACAAGAGCCACATTCTCACAAAGAAGACAACCAAACAGAAGAGAAATCTGACTTACTCAGCTCTGGTTCACACCACAGATGAGAAGAGAATCAAAGCACTGCTGGTTGCTTAAGCTTACAAATTATTAATCTGAGTGTTCAGCAGGAAAAGTTTCTCATTGGAGGAGAGCGCTGACATTCGCAACATGAGTAAAAAATGCCAAGATCGGTCAATTCGGTAGCTTCTAGAGCTCGCCGCAAAAAAATTCTCAAACTAACCCGCGGTAATTTCCTCGCAAGGGCAAACGTGTGGACAGTAGCTAAGAACACCTATGAAAAAGGTCTTACCTACGCATACCGCGACCGCAAAACCAAAAAACGCCACTTCCGCGCACTGTGGATTCAGCGTATCAATGCAGCCGCAAGGGAGCATGGATTGAATTATTCTCAGTTTATCGGTAAACTTGCCAAGAACAATGTAGGTCTTAACCGTAAGGTACTTGCAGACCTGGCAATGAACAATCCGCAGGCTTTTGAGGCCATTATAAACTCAGTAAAATAAAGAGCTTTGAAAATCAATAACATAATAGGGAACAGGTGGTTCAGATTTACTTTCTGGGCCATCCTTTACCTGTTATGGGTCATCTGGTTCGGAAACTGGTGGTTCCTGGCAGGACTGGGAATCATTTTTGACCTTTATATAACTAAAAAGGTCAAATGGGCTTTCTGGAAGAAAAAGTATAAAGAGGGAGAGAAGCGTAATTCATGGCTTGACTGGGTCGATGCCATTATCTTTGCGCTTATTGCTTCTACCTTTATTAAGGCTTTCTTCTTTGAGTCGTACATGATTCCAACCTCTTCCATGGAGCGCTCACTTCTCACGGGAGATTACCTCTTTGTAAGCAAGCTAAAGTATGGTCCAAAGGTCTCACAGACCCCGATATCATTTCCTCTTGTTCACAATGTACTGCCTATAACAGGCGGAGAATCCTATGTTAAGTGGATCAGCGGTTCATACAGAAGGATGAAGGGTCTTTCGCACGTTAAGAGAGATGATATAGTAGTGTTTAACTTCCCTCACGGAGACACAGTTCTCAAGGGGGCACCAACTGAAGATTACTATACTCATGTAAGGCTTAACGGAAGAGAGTACACACAGAAGATGTACGGGCCAATAGTAGTTCGTCCGGATGACAAAAAGGACCATTATGTGAAGCGCTGTGTGGCAGTTGCAGGCGATACGCTTGAGATTGTCAACGGAAAGGTGGTTGTAAACGGAACTCCTCAGAAGGATTATCCGGGAATACAGAACACCTACACTGTATACACAAGCGGAACGCAAATCAACCAGAAGATATTCGACCAGATGGGTCTGAATCTGGGTGAGATTTATTACGATGCGGCCCTGCCGGGATACTCTTCCCTTCCTCTCAATGAGAAGGAGCTTGAGAAGATCTCTGCGCTTGGCAATGTTGTTGAGATTCGCCCAAATGTAGATACCTATCCGCCTTCATTCCCTGACTCTCCGCTTATGATCTTCCCGTTTACCGAGAAGTTTATGTGGACAAGGGATAATTACGGTCCTCTATGGATTCCGAAGGCTGGGGCTACTGTTGCCCTGGATATGGATAATCTTCCGCTTTACAGCAGGATAATCTCCTCATACGAGAAGAATACACTTGAGGTTAAAGATGGTGTGATTTACATTAACGGTCAGACAGCAAACTCCTACACTTTCAAGATGGATTATTACTTCATGATGGGAGACAACCGTCATAATTCACTTGACTCAAGGTACTGGGGTTTTGTTCCTGAATCGCACATTGTGGGTACACCTTCGGTTATCTGGTTTTCAAAAGACAGCAACAAAGCTTTCCCTAAAAACATACGCTGGGAGAGGATTTTTAAATTCATGTAAATATTTGGATAATAAAAAAAGAATCCCGATATTTGCAACCCTTAAATAGGGCACATCACGATCATAATAAAAGTTATATAAGAGATGGCAAGAGTTTGTCAAGTTACAGGAAAAAAGAGAATGATTGGGAACAATGTTTCTCACTCTAAGCGCCGCACAAAACGCGAATTTGCACCAAACCTCCAGAACAAACGTTTCTGGCTTGAAGAGGAGCAAAGATTCGTTTCTCTTAAGGTTTCGGCCGCAGGGATGCGCACAATTAATAAGAACGGTCTTAGCGCTGTGCTAAAAGATGCAAAGGCCGCAGGTTTAATTAAACTTGTTTAATACTAACGGAAATGGCAAAGAAAGGTAACAGAATACAAGTTATTCTCGAGTGCACAGAGCAAAGAGAGAGTGGAGTACCGGGTATTTCAAGGTATATCACCACTAAAAATAAAAAGAATACTACTCAGCGTCTTGAGCGTAAGAAATACAACCCTTTTCTGAAAAAGGTAACTTTACACCGCGAGATTAAATAATTTTAAAACAACCAGGTAGAAATGGCAAAGAAAGTAGTAGCAACATTCGGCGGCGCGAAAGGTTCGTCAAAGTCAAAAGTTAAATGCATCCGCATGGTTCGTTCAGAAAGAAGCGGTGCTTACGCATTCAACGAGGAGATGGTTCCAACTGAAGCAGCAAAAGAGTTCTTCGAAAAGAAGTAATCTTTTAATCAATATTTGAAAAAAAGGCTAATCATACAATGGTTAGCCTTTTTTCTTATTTTGGAAATAGGAAATCAGGAGGCTAATGATGAAACCTGCCAGGAGGATTCCTGAATATACCGCTTCCCATGGGAGGGGCAGCCAGGTGAACTCGTTTTTGTCTATGTAGACATGCTAAGAAGATATTTTGTATCTTTGACAGTTAAAATTGCAGTAATGGCATTATTCGGATTATTCGGTTCTAAATCAAAGGAGGAGAAACAGTCTCTGGATGCCGGTCTTGAAAAGACCAAGCGTTCTATATTTGACAAGTTGTCAAGGGCTGTTGTGGGTAAATCTAAAGTTGACGACGAGGTTCTTGACGGAATAGAAGAGGCGTTGATTGCTTCTGACATTGGAGTGCAGACTACCCTCAGAATCATAGAGCGACTTGAGGAGAGGGTTGCAAGAGATAAATTCATGAACATAGATGAACTCAATTCTATCCTCCGGGAGGAGATTGAGGGATTGCTTGATACCGGCTCACAGGGTGCAGGGGAACTTCCTTTCGATTTTACTGTGAAGCCTTATGTAGTAATGGTTGTGGGAGTGAACGGAGTTGGAAAGACAACCACTATTGGAAAACTGGCAGCAAGATTAAAGGCTTCAGACAAGAAGGTTATTCTTGGAGCAGCAGATACATTCAGGGCTGCAGCGGTTGATCAGCTTACAATATGGAGCGAAAGGGCAGGAGTGGAGATTGTTAAGCAGCAGATGGGTTCGGACCCGGCTTCTGTTGCCTATGACACACTGTCAAGAGCGATTGCTCAGAATGCAGATGTTGTTCTGATTGATACTGCCGGCCGTCTCCATAATAAGGTTAATCTTATGAATGAGCTTACCAAAATCAGAAACGTTATGAAAAAGCTCATACCGGATGCTCCTCATGATGTTCTTCTGGTACTCGACGGCTCAACCGGGCAGAATGCATATCAGCAGGCAAAAGAGTTCACAAAAGCTACCGATGTTACCTCACTGGCAGTAACTAAGCTGGATGGCACTGCCAAGGGCGGAGTTGTGATAGGGATTTCTGACCAGTTCAAGATTCCGGTTAAGTTTATTGGAGTGGGAGAAAAAATTGAAGATTTACAGGTATTCAACAAAAAAGAGTTTGTTGAATCATTGTTCAGATAAAAAACAGAGATACATTATATGAAAATTTCGTACAGCTGGCTCAGGGAGTATGTAGAAGCAGCTCTGGAGCCTTCAAAGGTTGAGACAATTCTTAGTTCCATAGGTCTTGAGGTGGAGGCAATGGAGGATGTTGAACAGATTCCGGGTTCTCTGGATGGTGTTGTTGTGGGAGAGGTTCTGGAGTGTGAAAGGCATCCGGACGCAGACAAGCTGAGCCTTACCAAAGTAGATGCAGGCGAGGCCGAACCGCTTCAAATTGTATGCGGAGCGCCAAATGTTGCCAAAGGGCAGAAGGTGCTTGTTGCAAAGGTTGGATCAACCCTTACATTCAGCAATGGTGAGCAGGTTAAGATTAAGAGGGCCAAGATAAGAGGTGTTGAGAGCGCAGGTATGATTTGTGCCGAGGATGAACTTGGAATTGGTACCTCTCACGAGGGTATTATGGTTCTTCCGGCCGGAGCAAAGGTGGGAACCCCTGCAAAGGAGTACCTGAACCTTCAGAGCGATACGGTTTTTGAAATCGGCCTTACCCCAAACAGGGTTGATGCCGCGTCACATATAGGGGTGGCAAGGGATTTGTCGGCATGGCTGAGGCTTTACGGTAACGGAAGCAGGCTAGTTCTTCCATCTGTGGAGAAGTTTGATTCCCTTGAGAGATCTGTGGCAGGAACAAAGCCGGCTGTAATTAAGGTTAATGCTGCTGACGGAGCTCCGCGCTATTCGGGTCTGACATTTGACGGAGTAAAGGTTGCGCCTTCTCCTGAGTGGCTGCAGAAGCGACTGGTTTCGGTTGGTCTTCGCCCGATAAACAATGTTGTGGATATTACCAATTTTATACTTCATGAGACAGGACATCCGCTTCATGCATTTGACTATGATAAGATTGGCGGTGCAGAAATTGTTGTAAGAAGGGCTGCCGAGGGTGAAAAGTTTACAACTCTTGATGGTGTTGAGAGAAAGCTCAGTTCTGAGGACCTTATGATTTGCGACCAGAGCCATCCAATGTGTATGGCTGGTATTTTTGGCGGAGAGCATTCGGGTGTTTCTGAGAAGACAACCAGAATCTTTCTGGAGAGTGCATACTTTAACCCGGTTTCAATAAGGAAGAGTTCAAAGAGGCATTCGCTTAAAACAGATGCTTCATTCAGATATGAGAGGGGAGCAGATCCGGAGATGGTTCCTTACGCTCTTAAAAGGGCTGCAATCCTGCTTCAGGAGATTGCAGGAGCTAAAGTTGCAGGTGAGATTGCAGAGGTATACGAAAATAAAATTGAGAGAGCCAAAGTTGAGATTTCGTTCGAAAGGGTGGAGTCGCTTATTGGCAAGGCTATTGGTGCAAAAACTATTCTGGATATTCTGAACTTCATGGAGTATGAGGTTGTATCATCTGATGAGTCTGGTGCACTGGTTTCTGTCCCTTGTTACAGGGTAGATGTTACCAGGGAGTGCGATATTGTTGAGGATGTTCTCAGAATATACGGCTATAACAATGTAGAGATTCCGGAAAGGATGAGGGCTTCAATATCACCGGGCAGAAAGCCCGATCCTGAAAAGGTGCGCGAGACAGCTGCAAATTTCCTTGCATCAAACGGCTTCTTTGAGATGATGAATAACTCTCTTACTAAAAGTGACTACTATTCAAAACTCAAGACATATCCGGAGGAGAGACTTGTGAAAATTCTGAATCCTCTGAGTTCAGACCTCAATTCAATGAGACAAACTCTTCTTCTTAACGGACTGGAGGTTGTTGCATACAATGTAAACCGTCAGCAGAGTGACCTTAAGCTGTTTGAGCTTGGCAATGTTTACTCCTATGCTCCTGCAGAGGAAGATGGCCGTGAGTCGTCAATGAATCTGAAATCATACAAAGAGAGTCAGAAGATTTCAATCTTTGTTACCGGCCCCGGCAACCAGTCGTGGAGGTCAAAGGCAAATCCTTCGAGCTATTTTGCACTCAAGGGTTATCTGGAACTTCTGTTTCAGAGATTTGGCATTGAGGCAGCAGATCTTGAATACTCTTATGCTCCTGCAGATCTCTTCTCTGAGGGCCTTGTATACAAGACTCAGGGCGGAAAAGAATTGGCTGTAATGGGTAGTATAAGCCAGCAGCTGCTTAAGCAGTTTGGAATCAGACAACAGGTATTTGCTGCTGAAATTTCATGGGATGTAATGTTCCAGCTGATTCGCAAGCAGAAGGTTCTCTACAGGGAACTTCCAAAATTCCCTGAAGTTCGCCGGGACCTGGCGCTGCTTCTTGATGAGAAGGTTTCATTTGCAGATTTGCGCAAATCATCATTCAAAACAGAGAAGAAGATACTCAAGAGCGTTACACTGTTTGATGTATACAGAGGTGACAAGATTCCGGAAGGAAAGAAACAGTACGCGATAAGCTTTGTTCTTCAGGATACCGAAAAGACGCTTACAGACAAGTATGTCGAGGAGGTAATGGCAAAATTGCTCAAAAACTTCACCGATAATTTTGGGGCTTCTCTCAGGTAAACACCTTATATGCCCGGCCGAAAGCCCGGGTTGAATTATAACTTGTTCAAATGGAGAAAATTAAAAGATATTTAAAACTTGTTAAGTTTTCACATACACTTTTTGCACTTCCTTTTGCACTCATAGGGTTTTTCCTGGCGGTGCAAAACGGAGGGGCTGAGTTGTCAATGAGGGTATTCGGGCTGATTCTTCTTGCAATGGTTTTTGCAAGAAACAGTGCAATGGGATTCAACAGATGGGCAGACAGGGAGATTGATGCAAAGAATCCAAGAACAGCATCCCGCGAGATTCCTGCATCTCTGCTCTCATCAAGGTCGGTGGCAATTTTCGTGATTGTAAATGTGGTTCTCTTTGTGGTGGTTGCCGGGCTTATCAATAAGCTTGCGCTGATTCTCTCCCTTCCGTCGCTGGTTGTACTCCTGGGCTACAGCTATCTTAAGAGATTTACACCTCTGTGCCACTTTGGAGTGGGACTTGCGCTGGGCATTGCACCGGTTGCAGCATACATAAGTGTAACGGGAACAATTGATATATCTGTGCTGATTCTCTCTGTCGTGGTCTTTTTATGGTCCGGCAGTTTTGATATTCTCTATGCACTTGCAGACGAAGAGTTTGACAAGAGTGAGGGACTTCATTCAATTCCAGGAGCAGTGGGCCGTAAATGGTCACTGATAATTTCAGCTGTAACCCATGCACTGGTTCTGCCTCTGCTGGTTCTCTTTTACTTTACTGCAGAGATGGGAACTCTATACATAATTGGAGCAACCCTTTTCTCTGCTCTGCTGGTTTATCAGCATATCATTGTCAAACCAAATGACATAAGCAGACTCAATGCCGCTTTTTTCACCTCAAACGGTGTGGCATCTGTGGTTCTGGCAATTTTCACAATCGCAGATTTGTATTTCTGATTATTACAGCAGGCGGGCGACAGGGTATCGGTTTACATTTGGTTCTACGTTCTGACGAACCTTACCCATGAAGTATTGCAGGATGGCATTAGGATCTTTTGCAAATGCAGGGTCCGATGCCTTTTTCTGTTCAAATTCGGCTTTGAGGGCAGGATCTTTTGCAAGCATTTCGCGTCCTTTTACCTCCATGTAGTTAAGCCTTATCCAGAATTCTGTCGAAGGGCGTGCCCAGTTGTTGTAAAAGCCCCATGATACAAGCGATGTGGGTGATTTTGGTTCCAGCATGTGGGCAATAATCTTGGCCTTTGGCTGGGAAGTATAAACGATTATGTCACCTTTCCTGAAATCAACTTTTTCTTTCTGCACAGTATAGTCAATTGCCAGGGTGAACCTGCCTTCATATGGATACTGAGACCACTTAGGATTTATGAAGCGGTATGTTTCAACCTCAAATTGTGTATCCTTTTCCAGCTTCTGATAGCGGATTCCGTGTACATCAAGCAGAGCAACAGTTTCCATCTGCTCTTGAGGAATTATATATGCCTCGGGAAGTTTGATTTTAAGATCTGCCTTATATGAAACAAACATTGGCATTTTGATTGTCACAGGAGCCGTGCGGTCTGAGTAAGTCCACTGTGCACCTGTGAGGTCGCTGGTAACTGACTTCTCTTTCCATGCAAGGAAATCGACCTCTTCACTCACTTTTCTGTCGTGGCTGAACATGAGGGGGAGGGAGTCTCTTCTGAAACTCTCAGATGAGATGTACTGGTCTGCCTGAGCAGCCGCCTTTTTGAGTGAGGTATGGTTCTCTCCAAGAATCTTCATGGAGTGTTTGATTATATTGTATGCAGATGTTACCCGCTCTTTGTATGGCTTGTATATATGGTTCTCTACGAGAAGGCCGATTCTGTTGTTTGCACTGGCGTAGCCGTTGGAGTACTGCGGGGGAAAGTTGTCGGGAAGAACACCTGCTCCCGGGTTAGTATAGCTGTTGAATTCAAAGTACGGAAAAATGGGATAACCCTCTGAGGCCATACCGGCTTTAAGCTGTTTTTCAAAGATGTTTTTTGACCACTCCAGCATAGCAGGAGCGAGGAATCCGCAGTGATCCAGCCCGTAAGTTGAGACATACTGGAAGTCGGCACCGTTGGTTACATGGATATCAATGAAGAGCTCAGGCATCCATTTTGAATAGAGTTGAAGCAGAGCCCTGGTTTCAGGAGCATCTGCCTTGATGAAGTCTCTGTTCATGTTATATTTCTGGGCAGTGAAGCGGGCACCCACCTCTTCCGGTCCGTTCTGGTTTATCCTGTAGTGTGTTCCAAAGTCCTCGTGGCCATCGACATTGATGATGGGGATAAAGAGAAGTGAAACATTTTCGAGAAGTTCTCTGTTTTTTCCGCCAATTGCGATGTCGCGCAGAAGCATCAGCCCGGCATCCTTACCGTCAGGCTCACCTGCGTGAATTGAGGCTTCGGCAAGAATTACCACCCTGCCTTTTGCCCTTATTGCTTCGGGGGATTTCAGCCCGTCCCTGTCAAGAATGAGCACTGGTATCTCCCTTCCCTGAGGCGAGATTCCTATTGAAACCATATTTATTAATGGCGATGCCTCGTCCAGAAGTTTTGCGTACTCAATTGTCTGGGCATATCTTGGTGTTTTGTTGAATCCGCTCTTTTCGTAATGAGTAAGGTATTTATCCTGGGCTGCAGCCTGGAGTGTGACGGCGAGCATAAGAATTGTTGCAGAAAGTACAGGAAATTTTCCCCTGGGGAAAAGTGTCAAACGGCTGAAAAACAGGTGCATATATAAAAAGTCGTTTTAATGTAACAGGTTGCTATTTAACGGTTTGACACTTTTCCTCAGGGGAAAAGTGCCGTGCCGTTTCAAAGATATGAAAAATGTACATTAAAATCTAGAAGATACCTGCATCTCTGTCTGCATTCTGAAGTTTGCTGGCCTTTTCGTCGTATTTTTTGCCTTTGAAAAGGTTGTAACTGAGACCTACAACTATCATCGATTTGTTGTCATTAATCCAGTTAAAACTTGTGTATTTTACAATACTTTCAGGAATTGTGACTGTTCTGTATTTTGATTTTGTCATGAACCAGTAGCAGCTGGCAAAGAGGGTCAGGTTGTTTTTTGTGTATCTCACGTTAATATTAGACTGGTTTTCGTTAGTACTCAGATAAGGGCCTGAAAGGTATTTTCCAACTATGTTTCCCTGATACTGTGCAGTCCAGTTTTTGTACTGGAAAATTAGCTGGTACCAGAGCGGAGTATAGAGGTGTGAGTAACTGCCTGCCTGGGTGCTGGTGAGATCTGTCTTAAGAACCTGTCCGTTGAACCTGAGTGAAAAGAGATTATTTGAAAATGGCTTGATTGTACCTGAGTATAGTGCTCCGTAAGTATTTGATTTGATTCCGTTTTCTGCTGCCAGTACTATGAACTCATCGCCTCTGGTGAAATATCTGTTTATAGGGTTGTCTGTATGTCTTATAAAAGTACTTAGTTTAAGGTCCAGGAATTTTGTCTGAATTCCCCAGTCCAGATTCAGTTCGTTTGAAGTGCTCAGACGCAGGTCCGGATTTCCCTCTCTGATTATATGATCTGTTACATAAACTTTGTTATTGCTAAGTTCAGCTATTGAAGGCTCGTTTGAGTATCTTCTGTACTGGAATGAAATGATTCCTCCTTTACCAAAGTTATAGCCAAGTATGAGGGTTGGTCTGAATATCCAGTCGTTAAATCTCTGTGTGTAGGTCTCTCTGCTGATATTGCTCAGGCCGAGGCTTGCCTTGTATGTGAAGCTGCCCTTTTTCCCCGAATACTCTGAGTAGAGATAGTTCTTAAGGAACGAGGTGGTGTATTTGACATTCTCAAAACTGTTGTTTACTTCAGATGTAAGCCTGTTGGTCTCTATTGTGTATCCGGCATTCAGCCTTCCTCCCCCAAACTCCGCAGAGTAGTTTGCCTCACCTATAAGCGATACTTTTCTGTTTTTCTCAACCATTTTGTCTTCGAGCAAAAGTACATCTCCTGTGCCGTACTCCTCTCTGGAGTAGTCGCTGGATGTGCGAAATCCGGTTCCTACGATATTGATTGCAAGCTCCTGCTTGTTTTTAAGCTGCTTCCAGAAATAGATATCTGCAGTTGGTCCGAATACGGATGCCTTCTGTTTATCTGTGCCTTCGCGTGTCTCACTGTTACTTCCCTGCAGGTATTCAATCTGAGACTCACTTGCAGAGTGTCTTGTCATGAAATTCGGAGAGAGTTTGATTTTGAGGGCATAATCCTTATCCTTCTGGTTTGAGTATGTCAGGTTGATATAGTTGTCGTCGTAACCAAATGCTGCCCGGGATGTCTGATATCTCTGCATTCTGGTCTGATTGAACATATAGTCGTAAGAGGTCTCTACCTCCACATCACTGTAGTTTCTGTGGTAAAGAGAGTAGTCAAGTGCTATCTGGTTCCTTCCCTTGTTGTATTTGAAATATGCCATTTCGTTCCCGAATCCGGTGCTGAATGCCGTTGAAAGGTTTGCTCCCGCGGCAAATCCATCTTCCCTTACCTTTGTAATAATGTTTATTACGCTGCCAAAGTCTGCATACCTTGCAGGCGGAATATCGTAATGTTCTATTCTGGCTATCTGATCGGGCCGGATAGTCTTGAGTTCAATTTCATTTGCATTCAGCCCGTTTACAAGAATCTTTACAGATTTGCCGTCTGCAGATGAGATCTTGTCGTTTACCGGATCATAAATTATCCGTGGTACAATGGTCGTAAGGTCAAGGGCATTTCTTGATCCCTTTATATCAGAAGGGAGAATCGAGTATGATGTTTTGTCACTCTGGATTTTTACCCGGCTCTCCTGAACAGTAGCTGCTTCCAGCAGTTTGGCATCTGGTTCGAGTGTGTAGTTAAACTGATACGGGCCATTTTCCCCCTTACTTATTTCGAGGGTATCTTTTATGTTCCTGAAGCCCATAAATGATACAATTACCAGATATCTCTCACCGGCTACATTTTTGAATTCGAAATTACCATCCAGGTCTGTTATGGTTCCGTATCTGAGTACCGAAGAATCGGCAGCGCTGTACATAGCAACATTGGCGAAAGGTACCGGAAGATTTTCGTTGTCTCTGATAATACCTTTGACTGACACTTGTGCAAATCCGGTACTTATAGTAAGAAGAATTGCAAGGAGTGTGGCGGAAAGAGTTTTGAAGCAGTTCATTTTTTGTGATTTTTTTAAAGTCACAAATTAGACGATAACACTCTTCAAAATGTTGCAATCCGGCTCTGCATTTAGATTGACTATTTTTAATAAATCTTACCAGTTATCTGTATCAGCCCGGAAAATCCTCCCCAACAGTGATGGTTCCCATTTATGATTTTTTATATAAGAATTGATTTTATTAGTAAAAAAAAAGGCTGCCAGAAATGACAGCCTTTTGAAGTGTTAATTCGGGAGAATTATTTTCTTCCGTATTGTGCAAGTTCGCCGAGTTCCTCTTCGATGCGGAGGAGCTGGTTGTACTTGGCCATCCTGTCTGAGCGGCTGAGTGAGCCGGTTTTAATCTGGCCTGAGTTGGTTGCAACAGCGATATCTGCAATTGTTGAGTCTTCAGTTTCGCCTGAACGGTGTGAAGTTACTGAAGTGTATTTGTTGCGGTGAGCAAGCTCAATTGCGTTGAGAGTCTCGGTGAGTGTACCAATCTGGTTAACTTTAATAAGGATTGAGTTAGCGCAGCCTGTTTCGATACCTTTACGGAGGAATTCAACATTTGTAACGAACAAGTCGTCTCCAACAAGCTGAATTTTTGATCCGAGAGCATCTGTAAGCATTTTCCAGCCTGTCCAGTCCTCTTCTGCCATACCATCCTCAATTGAGTCGATAGGGTATTTGTCTGCAAGAGACTTAAGGAATGCAACCTGAGCAGCAGCATCTCTCTTTGCTCCGTTAGGACCTTCGAATTTGCTGTAGTCATAGATACCTTCGTTGTAGAACTCACTGGCTGCACAGTCAAGTGCAATTGTTACATCCTTGCCCGGTACATAACCTGCTTTGGTGATTGCAGCAAGAATTGACTCGAGTGCATCTTCAGTTCCGTTAAGGGTAGGGGCGAATCCGCCTTCATCACCTACAGCTGTGCTGAGTCCTCTGTCGTGGAAAATTTTCTTAAGGTTGTGGAATACCTCTGCACCCATTCTGAGACCCTCTTTGAAGCTGGTTGCTCCAATAGGGCGAATCATGAACTCCTGGAATGCGATAGGGGCATCTGAATGTGAACCTCCGTTGATGATGTTCATCATAGGAACAGGAAGTGTTACTGCATTGGTTCCGCCAATGTAACGGTAGAGGGGAATCTGGAGGTAATCTGCAGCAGCTCTTGCAACTGCAAGCGATACTCCAAGTATAGCGTTTGCACCAAGCTTAGATTTGGTAGGAGTGCCATCCAGCTCAATGAGGAATTTGTCAATCTGAGCCTGGTTGAGTGCGCTCATTCCAAGGATTGCCGGAGCAATTACCTCGTTAACGTTTTCAACAGCCTTGAGAACTCCCTTGCCGAGGTAACGGCTCTTGTCGCCGTCTCTCAGTTCGAGTGCTTCGTTAATACCTGTAGAGGCACCTGATGGTACTGCTGCTCTTCCGAAAGCTCCTGACAAAAGTTGAACGTCAACTTCGATGGTGGGGTTACCGCGTGAGTCAAGAATCTCTCGCGCAAATACGTTGCTAATTTCCATAATTTTCTGATGTGTTTATAAAGTGTATTACAAAATTCACGGTGCAAATTTAGTTAATAATAATGAATTATTAATCTCTGAGCAGATATTCAACTGTACTTACCACCCTCACTATTTTAATGTGAGGTGAGTTGGCATCTCTGTCATTGATAGAGAATTGTCCCTGACTGGCATTTTTTATTTTACCGAGTTTGCTCTCTGAATCCTTGGCAAATTTTTCGGCAGATGCCCGGGCGTTTTTTGTTGCCTCCTCAATCATTTCTGGTTTGATATCGTTGAGTTTTGTATAAAGGTACTGAATGTCAAACTGGTAATCGCCGGAGCTTAGTGCTACTCCTTTTTGAAGAAGGTCTGACTGTGAGGAGATAAGGTTTCTTACCAGTTCTACCTTCTCTGAACTGACGGTAAGAACGCTGGTTATGTTGTACCTGTATGTACTTGGTTCATTCCTGTATCTTTCTGCATTCATATCAATTATCTGAGGAGAGGAGAGTGATATCTCACCCTCTTCAAGACCTTTTGATATCAGATAATCCTTTATGATTTTGTTTTTGGTCTTTATGGAGCCGTAAAGAGATTCCAGATCGTTACCAATCTCTTTGAATGAAAGCGGCCAGATTACACGATTTGCTATGACCTCTTTCTCTGCAAGACCCTTGACCGAAATCACCCTGTCAAATGACTTGAAATATTTTACGGAACTGAACAGTGCAACTGATAACATGGCAGCACCAATAATGATTGCAGCCACATTCAAGATATGGCTTAATTTAACTTTACTCTCCATAATTTGATTAAATTTGTACTTCTTACAACAAATTTCAAGCCATGAAAAAGAGTATTTCCCTTATTACAATTGCTTTATTTTTATCATTTACACTTACAGGTTTTGACCTTTCTGCACAGGAGAGCTTTAAAATTGTAAGAGGAAAACAGGATACAGTTTATACGGCACAGCACTTCATTGTTGGTGTAGCCCCTGCCGGTTCTCTGATAACAGTAAACGGAACCCCTGCAAAGCAGTATAAAACAGGTTCTTTTGGTGCTGAACTTAAACTGGTACAGGGAGACAATACGGTTAATGTAAATGTTTTAACAGGAGGGAAAGAGAGTACAGAAACATTTAATGTGTTCTTTAAATTACCTGTTGCTCAGCCTGCCATTACAGATACAGTTCCATTCAGCGGAAAAGTTGTTGTAACAAAAGAGGGTGCATACCTCAATTATGGTGTGGGACAGGACAGACTTGGCGGTGCAAAGGTAAATTACATTGCAGAGGGTATCAGAATGGAGCTGCTGGATTCAGCTCAGGCCCTCTATAAAGTGAGGCTTTCAGAAAACTCTTATGCCTTCATCCCAAAGTTTCTTGTAAATCATGAGCCTGCCGGAACAAAACCACCTTTTTCGCTTACAAGCTCCTGGAGTGTTTCAAATGCTGGAAATACAGATGTTGTGAGAGTTGCTCTTGAAAAGAGACTGCCCTACACATTCTTCAAGGAGATGGAACCTAACAGAATTGTGATTGATATTCACGGAGCTGCCTGCAACTCAAACTGGATAACTCAGTATCTTAACCTTAAGATGGTGGATTATGTAGACTACGACCAGATAGCGCCGGATGTTTTCCGGGTATATATTTACCTCAGGGATGAATTCTGCTGGGGATATAAAGTAGATTATTCGGGTACAAGTCTTGTGGTAACAATCAAACATACGCCTGCACCGGCATACAAAGGGGCTCTGGCTGGTCTTACAATTGGAGTGGATGCAGGACATGGCGGCCCAACTTCGCACGGAGCAGTGAGCCCGTCAGGAGTGAGAGAGAAGGACCTGAATCTGGCAATGACTTATATGCTAAAGGCAGAACTCGAGAAAAGAGGAGCAAAGGTCGTTCTTAGCAGGCCTGATGATAATGATGTGGCAATGTCGCAGAGGATAAAAATCTTTGAAAATGCAAATGTAGATATGATGGTTTCTGTACACTGCAATGCAGGCGGAAACCCTCTCAGGCCAATGGGAACAAGTACATATTACAAGCATATCGAGTACAGGGAGCTGGCTAAAACAGTTCTTGAGAGGCTGGTTGAACTTGATGTTAACAATTTTGGTCTTATAGGGAACTTTAACTTCTCACTGAATTCTCCTACATACTGGCCGAACATTCTGGTCGAAACAATGTTTATGAGCAGTCTCCCTGACGAAGAGCTCATCTCAGACCCGATGTTTCAGAGGATGATGATGAACAAGACTGTAAAAGGTCTTGAAGATTACATGAAAAAAGTAAAAACCTCACTAAAGAGAGGTTCAAAGAGATAATCAGATATGGGATTCAGGTTAGTATCGCAGTATCAGCCTACCGGTGACCAGCCACAGGCTATTGAGGAGCTGGTTAATCATATGCAGGGCGGGATTCCGGCAGTTACACTTCTTGGTGTCACTGGTTCCGGAAAGACTTTCACCATGGCAAATGTTATTGAAAAACTTCAGAGGCCTGCACTTATCCTGAGTCACAATAAAACACTTGCTGCCCAGTTGTACGGCGAGTTCAAGGCTTTTTTTCCCGAGAATGCGGTTGAATACTTTGTCTCCTACTACGACTACTATCAGCCTGAGGCATACCTTCCAACAACCGATACATTTATAGAGAAGGACCTCAGCATTAATGACGAGATAGAGAAACTAAGGCTTTCGGCCTCAAGCGCGCTGCTCTCCGGCAGAAAGGATATCATAGTTGTGTCAAGTGTTTCCTGCCTTTACGGAATAGGAAACCCGGATGATTTTCACTCCAACACTATCAGCATTAAAAGGGGAAAGGTGCTTTCGAGGAGCAAACTTCTGTATGCACTTGTTGACAGTCTCTATTCAAGAAACGAAGTGGAGTTTAAAAGAGGGGTTTTCAGGGTTAAGGGAGACAGCGTAGATATCTATCCGGCGTATTCAGATACGGCTGTAAGGGTAATATTCTTTGGAGATGATGTTGAAAGTATTGAACTCTTTGATCCGGTAACTGGCGCTCATGTTCAGGATCTTGATGAAATTGCAGTTTACCCGGCAAATATCTTTGTCACAACCAAGGAGAGGCAAAAGGCTGCCATTCACCAGATACAGGACGATTTACTTAAGCAGTACAACTACCTGAATGAAATTGGAAAGTTTGTTGAGGCAAAAAGGCTTAAGCAGAGGGTGGAATACGACCTGGAGATGATAAAGGAGATTGGTTACTGCTCAGGAATTGAAAACTACTCAAGATACTTTGACGGAAGAACCCCCGGAACCAGACCATTCTGTCTGATGGATTACTTTCCGAAGGATTTTGTAACATTTATAGATGAGAGTCACGTAACAATTCCCCAGATAAGGGCAATGTACGGCGGCGACAGGGCAAGAAAGGAGACTCTTATTGAGTATGGTTTCCGCCTTCCTGCTGCTGCAGATAACAGGCCGCTCAAGTTTGAAGAGTTTGAGGCTGTCAGCGGGCAAAAGGTATTTGTGAGTGCTACTCCTGCAGATTATGAGCTGATGATATCAGAGGGTCTTGTAGTTGAGCAGGTTGTAAGACCTACGGGGTTGCTGGATCCGCCAATTGAGGTAAGACCAACAAAGAACCAGATTGATAACCTGCTGGAGGAGATAAGAATAAGGGTAGATAAGGACGAAAGGGTTCTTGTTACTACTCTTACAAAGAAGATGGCAGAGGAGCTGGATAAGTACCTCGCCAGGATAGATATCAGAAGCCGTTATATTCACTCAGATGTTGACACACTTGAGAGAATTGAGATTCTGGAAGATTTCCAGACCGGACGCTTTGATGTACTTATTGGTGTTAACCTGCTCAGGGAGGGGCTTGACCTTCCTCAGGTATCGCTTGTTGCCATTCTGGATGCAGACAAGGAGGGTTTTCTGAGGTCTGAGAGGTCACTTACACAGACTGCAGGGCGAGCAGCAAGAAATGTGGACGGGAGGGTTATAATGTATGCCGACAGAATTACTCAGTCAATGCAGAGGACTATTGAGGAGACTGAGAGGAGAAGGCAGAAACAGCAGGAATACAACAGGGAAAACAATATAACACCACGCCAGGTAGCCAAGCAGATTCGCAATGTTCTGGGCAGGCAGAGACTTGTTGAAGAGCCAAATATGCCTTCGAATCCGCTGCTGGCAGACCCTGTAATGGCATACCTTAAGCCTGAAAAGATAGAGGAGGCAATTGCCGAAGCTAAACATGAGATGGAGGTTGCAGCTGCAGATCTTGATTTTCTGCGGGCGGCACGCTTCCGTGATGAGATGAATGCACTTAAGAAACTGATTGATAAAAAGAGACAATGATTTCAGAGAAGCTTGAGAAGATTTTCAAAAGCGTGCCGCCCGCCGAGAGGGAGATGGTGATGAGGTCGTATGATATTGCGTGCTCATCTCTTTCTCATCTTACAAGGGGGAATGGAAATCCTTTTATGGATCACGTCGTAGCTGTGGCAGAGATTGTCGCAGCAGAGATGGGGCTTTTGTCTCCGGCTGTTGCAGCTGTGTTCCTTCATGAGGCATACAGGCTCAATCCGGCGTCAATGGAGGAGCATAAAAAGAGCTTTGGGGAGGAGGTTCTCTCCATGGCCAGAAGCCTTAACAAAATTTCAGGTATCAAGCCAAAAGACACCGGTCTTCAGGCAGAGAACTACAGAAAGCTCATTGTCTCATACTCCACAGACCCGCGGGTAAGTCTTATCAAACTTGCAGACAGGCTGGAGGTGATGAGGAGTCTTGAAAACTTTACAAAGACAAATCAGATTAAAAAGGCTACAGAGACACTTTTGCTGTATGCACCGCTGGCCCATCAGCTTGGCTTGTACAACATGAAGAGCGAGATGGAAGATCTCTCCTTCAGATATACAGACCCCGACCACTACAGGTTTATAACAAACAAGCTAAAAGCCGGAGAGCAGGACAGAAAGAGAATGACAGACCTCTTTGTTAAACCAATTGAACTTGGTCTCAAAAAGGCGCATATCAAATACAGACTCAAGAGCAGAACAAAAACAGCATACTCAATCTGGAAAAAGATTCAGAAGCAGCAGATTCCTTTTGAAAGTGTTGCAGATATCTTTGCAATCAGGATAATTCTGGATGCTCCGCCTGAAAAGGAGAAGGAGCTTTGCTGGAAGGCATATTCAATTGTAACGGAGTCATATACGCCGGATACAAAGAGGCTCCGGGACTGGATCACTGTTCCAAAGGAGAATGGCTATGAGTCTCTGCACACAACAGTAACAACACCTCAGGGCTCAGTAATTGAGATTCAGATAAGGACAGAGAGAATGGATGAAATTGCCGAAAGCGGCCATGCCTCTCACTGGGCGTACAAGGGAGTTAAGCAGGTTCAGGGACTTGACAGCTGGCTGAACGGCGTAAAGAAGATGCTTGAATCTCCCGGAAAGAGCGATGCCTCCGGGCTTGAGGGTTTTTCGCTTGATGAGATTTTTGTATTTACTCCCGACGGAGATTTAAGAAGGCTGACAGCCGGATCTAGTGTTCTCGATTTTGCATTTGATATTCATACAAATCTGGGACTGAAGTGTTCCGGTGCGAAGGTTAACGGCAAACCTTGTTCAATAAGGGAGAAGCTAAAAACTGGCGATGTGGTTGAGATTATCAGCCAGAAAAATCAGAAACCATCTCTTGACTGGCTAAACTTTGTTGTATCAACCAAGGCGAGGGCAAAAATCAAGCAGAAGGTAAAAGAGGAGGAGAGCAAATCTGCTGTTGCAGGAAGGGAGCTTTTTGAGCGCAGAATGAATAACTGGAAACTTGAGAGCGATGACGAAATCCTCTCCTACCTTGTTAAACATTTCAAGTGCAAAACAATTCCTGAATTCTTTGCATCACTTGCCACCTCTCAGATAGACATAGCTGCTGTAAAACCGCTAATAACAGAGAGAGGAAAAGAGCAGGCCGATTCTCAGCGTGAGGTGCCGGTGGTACAGGAGCAGAGGGGACAGGCAGCTCAGTCTCCGGCCTCAGCCGATTATCTGATTATTGACGAGAGGCTCAACAATATTGACTTCAAACTCTCCAAATGCTGTAATCCCATTATGGGAGATGAGGTTTTTGGATTTGTCACAATAAGGGAGGGAATCAAAATTCACAGGATAGACTGTCCGAATGCCTCGAGGTTATTTGATAACTATCCCTACAGAATCCAGAAGGCAAAATGGCGTGAGACTGCAACATCAAACAGTTTTCAGGCATCCCTCAGGGTGAGTGCATACGAAGAGGGGGGGCTTGGCCAGCAGATTATGGAGATGGTTTCTTCCCTCAACCTGCCGCTGAGGCACTTTACAATTTCGGCATCCAGAGGGACAGTTGAGGCTAAACTGATTGTTCTTGTCCCAAATAACCAGATGCTGGATAAACTAATATTTAACCTTAAAAAAATTAAGGGAATCAAATCTGTAAGCAGAATTTCTAATGTCTGAAAACTATATAAATATAAAGGGAGCGCGAGTTAATAACCTAAAGAATCTGGATGTTAAAATTCCGAGAGAGAAACTTGTTGTGATTTCCGGCATCTCCGGGTCAGGCAAATCCTCTCTTGCGTTTGACACAGTTTTCGCAGAGGGGCAGAGGCGCTTTGTTGAGAGTCTCTCATCTTTTGCAAGGCAGTTTCTGGGAAGGATGTCCAAGCCGGATGTCGATGATATTTCCGGCATTCCGCCGGCAATTGCAATTGAACAGAAGGTAAACACCAGAAATCCGCGCTCTACAGTTGGCACCACAACTGAGATTTACGATTATTTAAGACTGCTCTACGCCAGAATCGGTAAGACCTATTCTCCAGTGAGCGGAGAGGAGGTTAAGCGCCATTCTGTCAATGATGTGGTTAATCATATTCTCTCTCTGCCGGTAAACTCACCGGTTTACATAATGGTTCCCCTTACTCTCAGTATGGATGGTTCTCAGGTGGAGAGGCTGCTCAAGCTAAAGGAGGAGGGATTTACCCGGCTTTTTTCAGATGGAGAAATTTTAAGAATAGATGATGTTTTAAAAAACACAACTGTTTTTAAGGAAGATGTCTCACTGCTTGTGGACCGGGTTATGAGGGACGAGAGCGACGAACTGACTCAGCGTCTCCAGGACTCACTTCACACAGCATTTTCAATAAGCGCATCAGAAGGTGCAGAGAGGGGAGCAGTTCTTATAGGCAGCGGAAAGAGGGGTGAACAGCCGGCATATTTCTCTACCCTTTTTGAGGCCGACGGAATCACATTTGAGGAGCCGTCGGAGTTGCTATTCAGCTTTAATAACCCGCTTGGGGCATGTCCGGAGTGTTCCGGATACGGAAAGGTGCTTGGGATTGACGAAAATCTTGTTGTTCCCGATACTTCGCTCTCAGTCTACCAGGAGGCGATTGCTGCATGGCGCGGTGAGACAATGAGTGCATTTAAAGACAAACTGATTTTAAATGCAGAAAAATTCGGCTTTCCCATTCATAAACCATATTACCAGCTCTCCTCAGAGCAGAAGCTGCTTCTGTGGACGGGCAATGAATATTTTGAGGGGCTAAACGATTTTTTCAAGGTTCTGGACGAAAACAAATACAAAGTTCAGTACAGAATCATGAAGAGCAGGTATACAGGAAAAAGTGTCTGCCCTTCTTGCAGAGGTGCGAGATTAAGAAAAGAGGCACTTTATGTAAAAGTGGGAGGGAAGACAATCAACGATCTTCTTGAAATGAATATTGGCGACCTGAGAGTCTTTATCAGGGAGCTAAACCTTGACGAATACGACAAAAAGGTTGCAGAGAGGGCATTCAAAGAGCTTTCAGACAGACTCGATTATATCTGTTCTGTAGGGCTGTCGTACCTTACTCTCAACAGACCATCAAATACTCTAAGCGGAGGAGAGAGTCAGCGAATAAATCTTGTAAGCTCCCTGGGCAGCAGTCTTGTCGGCTCACTTTATGTACTGGACGAACCCAGCATCGGCCTTCACCCCAGAGATACAGACAGACTTATATCTGTAATAAACCGCCTGAGAGATCTAGGTAATACTGTTCTTATTGTTGAACATGATGAGGAGATTATTCTCTCTGCAGACCAGTTAATTGATATTGGACCCTTTGCGGGAGTTCACGGCGGGGAGCTTGTATACCAGGGAAAAGCTGTGCAGAATGCCTCTGAAGAGGATTGCAAAAAGAGCCTTACACTTGCATTTCTGGCAGGCAGGGAGAAGATAGCACTTCCTGCCAGAAGACGCGACTGGAGCTGCAGTATTGAGGTAGTTGGAGCTTATGAGCACAACCTCAGGGAGATAGATGTAAAGTTTCCTTTAAGGGTTCTTACTGCAGTTACCGGAGTAAGCGGTTCGGGGAAATCTACCCTGGTAAAAGATATTCTTTATCCTGCACTCTACAGGAGAATACATCAGCTTGGAGATAAGCCGGGAGCACACAAGGAGCTGAGGGGCGATCTTGACAGAATCACGGCTGTGGAGTATATTGACCAGAATCCAATTGGTAAATCGACCAGGTCAAATCCGGCAACCTATCTCAAGGTTTATGACGAAATAAGAAAACTTTATTCTGAACAGCCGTATGCAAAGGCAAACGGCTACGGACACTCACATTTTTCATTCAATATTGACGGAGGGCGCTGTCCTGAATGTCAGGGAGAGGGTGTAATTAAAATTGAGATGCAGTTCATGGCAGATGTACAGATGGTCTGCGATTCGTGTCACGGAAAGAGGTTCAAGGAGGATATTCTTGAGGTGCGTTACAAGGATAAGAATATCAATGATGTCCTCAATATGAGTGTAGAGGAGGCAATTGATTTCTTCTCGGGTCAGAAAGAGGCTACAGCAAGAAGAATAGCAGAGAAGCTCGGTCCTCTTAAAGCAGTCGGTCTTTCATATGTTCAGCTGGGTCAGAGCAGCAGCAGTCTTAGCGGAGGCGAGAGCCAGAGGGTAAAACTGGCTTCTTTTCTGAGCAAGGAGAGCAGTTCCGGCTCAATCCTTTTTATTTTTGACGAACCTACTACCGGACTCCATTTTTACGATATACGGAAGCTGATGGATGCGTTCAATGAGCTTATCGCAAGAGGGCATACAATTGTTGTTGTGGAACACAATATGGATGTAGTTAAGTGTGCCGACTGGATTATTGACCTCGGCCCCGATGCAGGCGATGCGGGCGGCGAGGTTGTATTTGCAGGCAAGCCGGAGGATCTCGTTGAACTTAAAGGGAATCACACTGCAAGAGCACTCGAAAAAAAGATAAAAATATGACTGTAAAAGGTGCTATACTCCTTGTATTAACCACATTGCTGCTGGATATCAATCTGTTTGCCCAGCAGGAGCCGGTGGTGAGATGGAGTTTTGCACCACAGGTAGGAACAGATATTGGTGTTACATTACCATATCCCATAAGCAAAATTGAGGGCACTTTCAATCCATATCCCGATATTCTCCCATCCCTGGGGGCTAGAACTACTTTCAGATTCCGAGAAGGGTGGTCATTTGCCGCTGAAGTGACATACAAAACCGTTGCAATGACTGCAGATGCAAGGGTCACCAACCAGAAGATGAGAGGAGGCGAGGGAGGCACAGACCAGTACTTTACCGGAACAGCTTTTATGGAGAGTTCGTTTACCCAGCTTGAGGTACCACTCTATCTTAAATATATGTTCGGGAGAAGCCGCAGCCACAGAATTCTTCTTGGTGGTTACTACTCTTACATGCTTGATACAAAGTTTGTTTCTGAGGCACGGAAAGGATTCATTGGTGCAGCTCCTGACAATGCAGATGACCTGATAACCCCTGACAATCCAAGAAGAATGGACTTTTCTCAAGATCTTTCTGGCTGGGATGCAGGAGTTGTGCTGGGCTATGAACTGGGTATAAACTCAAAACTCAATATGGGAATAAGAGTAATGACCGGTCTTAAAGATATTTTCAAAGGAGAATCACCCTTTGAAAACAGTATGATTCACCTGAGGGGCACTCTGGTTGTAAGTTATAATATCTTTGAAACAGGGAACAGATAAAAGTCTGTTAAGATTTTCTCAGTAAGAGAGAGTCATGTGGTATATATGATAGAAGAGAAGTCTCGTTCTCTCTGCCAGCACCGGATAGTTTATGAAATAGTGATCGTCTGTTGTCTTGTATGTATGCATGTGAATTCCGGATGTTACAAGAACAGATGGAATTCCTTTTTTTGCAAAACTGTACTGATCGCTCGATCTGAAAAAGAGCTCTGCAAATGAAGGGCTTTTATAGAAAGAGTAATCAAGGTCAAATCCGGTTTCGTAGAATCTGTTAGCAGCATCAAGTTTTGTTGTGATAATATGTCTGTTTTTTCTCTCTCCCAAAACCAGCATGTACTTTTCATTTGTACCAGGAGGGGCAAAGGTGGTCCCAATCTGGTCAATGTTAATGTTGCATACTATTTTTTTTACCGGTACAGGCAATCTTTTCAGAAAATCTTCAGAGCCTGCCAGATTGTGCTCTTTGCCATCCAGCAGAAGAAAAATAATATTCTTCCTCAGGTGAACAGACGAGGTCTTGAGTCTGGAAAAGAGATTTGCAAGTGTCATAACTGCTGTAACTCCTGAGGCGTTATCGTCTGCACCGTTATAAATGTTACCGTTCATAACTCCAAGATGATCGTAGTGCGCAGATACTACAATGTACTCCTCTGAATATCCGTTTGCCAGAATTACCCCTGCAATGTTTCTTCCGGTGAGAGTATCCATTTTAAATGTCTGGACATAACTTGAATTGTAGAATGGAATAAGGTCCCATTTGGCAAAGAGATTATTAACAAGTGAAATAGTCAGGAGTGCCCCTTTACCATTGGATGCTCTTCCCTCCATTCTGTCGTCTGCAAAAAATGAGAGAAGTCCTCTCTGATACTCCTCATCAAAAGATGAAGCTATCCGTTTCAGTTCAGATGTCTGTCCTCTCATGGGGAGCGAGAACACAAGCAGCAGCAACAATAAGAGGGGAGCGGAAGAGTACTTCATTTAGAATTCGTTATATTTGTCAAAAATAATCTATTTAGAGATAACAATGCAAAAGAAACGGGAGAGAAGATCGAAATCTTCAAAAAAAAGTTTGAAATCCAGATTATTGCGTTTTCTGAAATTCTTATTCGTATATCTTCCTTTATCATTCATACTGTTATCAGTCACAATGATGTTTGCACTCAAATGGATTCCCGTTTACTATACTCCGCTTATGCTTGTAAGAACTGCTGAGAATATTGGCGACAGTTCGTTTAAAACTCACAAGAAGTGGCGTTCTCTTGATAATATTTCAGACAATATGGCAATGGCCGTTATGGCCTCCGAGGATACCCGTTTTCTTACCCACTGGGGATTTGACCTTGTTGAGATTGATAAGGCTGTTGCTGCAAGCAAAAGGGGCAAACGCCTGAGGGGGGCAAGCACTATCAGCCAGCAGACTGCAAAAAATGTTTTTTTATTTCCATCCCGTTCCTGGGTCAGGAAAGGATTTGAGGCATATTATACTCTTGGAATTGAACTGATTTGGGGGAAAGAGAGAATAATGGAGGTATATCTGAATGTTGCAGAGATGGGCAGGGGAATCTACGGGGCCGAAGCTGCGGCACAGGAGTTGTTTGATAAACCTGCAGCAAAGCTTTCCAGAAGAGAGAGCGCACTTATAGCTGCAGCATTGCCAAATCCAGTGAAAAGAAGGGCAAACTCTCCAACTGCATACCTTAGTTCCAGAGCTTATTCTATTGAGCGTATGATGGGTATGATTGAGGTTCCTGAATGGCTTGCAGACAAAAAGCCGGCTAAGAAGAAAAGTAAAAAATGATGAACAGCAGAATGAAAATAAGAGCATTTACCCTTATTATTGCAGGGATATTATCTACGGTCTCCCTCTTTGGACAGTATGACAAACAGCAGTTTTTCTACAGGGGCAGACAGTTTCTAATTGAGGGGAAGTATGTTCAGGCAATTGAAAATTTTAATATTCTCTCACAGCTGGATACAACGCTTTATGATGCATATTTCTTCAGAGGAATAGCCAAATACAATCTGGGCGATTTTCTCGGAGCTCAGATTGATTTTGACAAGACACTCTCAATAAATCCTCTTTACACACCTGCTTACCATTACAGAGCAATTACACTAAGCCGCACAGGAAAGTACGACCTTGCCCTCAGAGACCTTGAAGAGGCAGTTGACCTCAGGCCAGGATATACAGGGCTCTACTTCAGCAGAGGAGTAACCTATTTTCTCTCTCAGCAGTTTGACAAGGCTGTGCAGGATTTTAACCGTTTTCTCAGATTTGAACCCAAAGTTCCTGATGCATATCTTAACCGCGGAGCATCCTATCTGTTTCTTGGAGACACACTCAAGGCACTTGGCGATTATAACACGGCCATTTCGCTCAACAGATTTGATCCAGAAGGGTATATCAGACGCTCCAGAATTCATGTTTTAAGGAATGACAACGAAAAAGCCATTGATGACCTTAACCATGCTGTCAAACTTGACTCAACAAACTCGTTCGCACTCTTTAACAGAGCCCTGGTGAGGTATAATGCCAAAGATATAATGGGAGCACTGGGAGATCTAGAAAAGGTACTCACCAACGATCCCGGCAATGCTCTTACCCTCTACAACAGAGCACTCATAAGGTCACAGATAGGAGACTACAATAATGCTCTCGAAGATTATGACAGAGTTATCTCCATCAATCCAAACAATGTACTTGCATATTACAACAGAGCGGCCCTCTTCATGCAGCTGGGCAGGTACAGGGATGCCATGGATGACTATTCTCAGGCCATTAACCTTTACCCTGATTTTGCAAACGCATACATCAACCGCTCATATGTAAAAAATCAGCTTGGTCAGTTTAATTCAGCCAAAAGTGACTACGATATTGCACAGAAGAAGATCAGGGATTACAAATCGAGGGTAGGGGACACAACAATGGCATCTGCCCTTGCAGATACTACCAAAAAGTTTGACAGGCTTTTAACCCTTGATGCAGACTTTGCAAAAAAAGATTTTAACAATGAGCTGCTTCAGTACAGAGATGTGGATATAAGGCTAAAGCCTCTCTTTAAATTCAGGGCAGCTCCAGAGGGAGAGATGCTTATGGCTTTGCAAAACCGTTATGAAGACAAGGAGATGCAGAGTTTTATCTCCTCTTTGTCCCTTCCTGTAAGGCTGACAGACTCTCAGCCTTCAATTGAACCAAAACTGCTTCAGGAGATGAGAGATCTTGTTGACGGACTGCTGAAAAACAGACAGGACGGGAAGAGCCTCTTTGCAAAAGCTCTTATTGAGTCGGGCGGAAAGCAGTTCAATACGGCTCTTGACTGTTACAACAGAGCAATAGGGCTAGAGCCTGACCAGACATTTTACTACATAAACAGGGGGGCACTTCAGTCTGAGATGATTGACTTCATATCCTCAATCGAGAGCAATGTTCAGGTGCTTACACTTGACAATGCCGGAGCAACCCGTGCAAAGGTTCAGGACCAGGCAACCAGAAGCTATGACTATACTCCTGCTATTCACGACATGAAAAAAGCAGCAGCACTCTCGCCTGAATTCCCTTACACATATTACAATCTGGGAAATCTCTACTGTATGTCAAATGATATTCCTGAAGCCATAGTCCAGTATACAAAGGCAATAGAGCTGTATCCGGGCTTTGGGGAGGCATATTATAACAGAGGTCTTGTTCTTATCTATCTCAGAGATAAGGAGAAGGGCTGTATAGACCTGAGTAAGGCCGGAGAGCAGGGTATCAAGGATGCATACCCGGTAATTAAGAAATACTGTGTAAAGGAGCAGCCTTAAAAGATTATTTTCTAAGTCTGTTTACCGATCTGACCATCGCCTCATCCCTTGCAATGTATCTGAATGCAAGCCATGTTAGAATTGCTGCAACTGCCGGAAAAACAGCAGTGGTAGTAAATGCAGATCCCTCAGGGCGGTCAAAAAAGAGATAGATAATCCACGCCTGGTAAGCTATCAGAATTATCATGTTAAAGATTGACAGTCTTATCTGAATGAGCCTCTTTCTGTAGAGGAAAATTGAGATAAAAGAGATTGCAGTTGTTATTATATTGAAAAATAGGAGAGGATAAATCTCATTGTATTTCACCGTTTCAAGAGGTGATTTTGCCATTACTGCAAAGAAGAGAATGGTTAGCAATGTAGTGGATGCAAGCAGAAAAAGAGTCTGAATTCGTTGTAGCATAGCTCTGATTTTTTTACAAAAGTATAAAATAAAGCTTATTTTTGTTGTTTAAACATTTCAAATATGAGTCAAATTCCATCATCAGAACTGATCATCAACAGTGACGGTTCAATATTTCACCTGCACATCAAACCCGAGGAGCTGGCAGATACAGTAATTTTGGTAGGGGACCCGGGCAGAGTGGAACTCGTGGCTTCTTTTTTTGACAGCCGCGAATTTATTCGCTCTTCGAGGGAGTTTGTGACTGTTACAGGAAGTTACAAAGGCAAAAGAATAACAGTTCTCTCAACAGGAATTGGTACAGACAATATAGATATTGTAATTAACGAGCTTGATGCGCTGGCCAATATTGACCTGCAAACCAGGGAACCAAAGAAAGAGCACAAAAAACTGACGATCCTCAGAATTGGAACATCGGGAGCAATTCAGCCTGAAATTCCTCTGGGTTCATTTGTATTTTCACACATCTCCGTTGGCTGCGACGGTCTGCTTAACTGGTACGCAAACAGAGATTCTGTCTCACTGCTCGATATGGAGCATGCCTTTACCAAACATGTAAACTGGCCGGAGCAGCTGCCTGCCCCATATTTTGCCAAGGCTTCGCAATCTCTTATATCACTTTTTGAAGATGTAACCGTAAAGGGAGTAACAATCTCTGCTTCGGGATTCTACGGCCCGCAGGGAAGGGTTCTCAGATTGCCTCTTGCTATGCCGGACATGGTACATAAGTTTGAGTCATTCCGTTTTAACGGAGAGAAGATTACAAATTTTGAAATGGAGGGTTCAGCTATTGCAGGACTTTGTGGTCTGCTTGGTCATGATGCTGCCACTGTATGCTGCATAATTGCAAACAGACACCTGCACGAAAGTCAGCCGGACTATAAACCATATATTAAAAAGCTTGTAGAGCTTTCGCTGGAGAGACTAACTCAATGAAAACAGATCCAAACCTGAAATCGCTGCTGTCGCTTATGGACGATCCCGACTCAATGATACGGGATGCTGTCCAGAAGAGACTGTTCGATATGGGGGAGGAGGCATTTGGAGAGATGGAGAGGCTTATGCCTGAGTTTTCCGACAGGATAGACCCGGATTATTATCTCTCTTATATCAATAACCTGAGAAGAGAGTATGTATTCTCCAAACTGAACGAGTATAATTCAAATCCGGACCCCTTGCTTATTGACGGACTGCTGCTTGTTTCACAGGCACTTGAACCCTCTCTTGACAGACAATTCTACAAGGATTCAATTCAGGAGATGTCAGATGAGATGCTGCTTGAGTTAAGCGACAACCGTACTGCAATTGAGAATCTTGAGATCTTTAACTACATTTTTTTCAGAAGGTTCGGGTTCAAACATGTAGATGAGAGTGTTACACATGTAGAGAATGCACTTATTACGAAAGTAATTGATTCAAAGAGGGGAAACATATTTACAATTCCCCTCTGCTACTTTTTACTTGCCAGACATACAGGACTGCCGGTCTATCCGCTGATTGTTGCTAAGTCATTCACGCCTGCCTATATAGACAACGACGATAATATCCTCTTTTACATCAATATTTACAAAGAGGGGATAATATTTTCGGATGATCAGCTCAGAAAGAACCTTCCTGCAAATGAGGGGGGAGATCCCTTCAAGTTTGCCAGAATAGGGACAGACAAGGCTCTTGTGTCAATATATGCAGAGCATTTAAGTTATCTGTACGGTGCTGTAAAGGATAATGAAAGCCAGAAGGTAATGCAGAGGGTAATGGAGTGCTTCGGGGATGAGAGGTTTATAAACTGAAACCTCCATAATCTGGATTGATTACAGAGGCGATTCATAGTTTAGTCTTAGGTTAAGTAACGGATTACTCATAACAAATATAAGGAATATTTTGAATACAAATCTATTTATAGCAAAAACTTTATGGTCCGGAGGGTCAAAAAAGCATCCCGGAGGAAGAAATTCTTTCATTGCCGGACTTTCCGTTGCTGTAAGTATGATTGTAATGATTGTGGCTATAGCTGTTTCTGACGGATTCAAGAAAGAAATAAGAGAGAAGGCAGCAGGGTTTTCAGGAAGTATAATCCTTAGCGCACCGGGGATTGAGGTTGTTAACAGTAAATACCCCATTAAGGGAAATCTGTCATATCTGGACGAGATTTCCGCTATTGAAGGAGTAACCGGCCTGCAGAGCTACTCTTACTCATCCGGGATTATGAAATCCGGAGACGAGATTCAGGGAATAGTTCTAAAAGGTGTAGGCGCCGGATATAACCTGGATTTTTTTAAAAAATCGCTTTCAGAGGGAGAAGTTCCCAATTATGCCGATTCTCTCTCGCGCCGCAGCATCCTTGTATCTTCCAGACTGGCGTCAATGCTATCAATAAGTGCCGGAGACAAAGTACAAATCTATTTCATAGGAGAGAGTGTTAAGGCAAGATCATGCACTGTAGCCGGAATTTACAATGCCCAGCTTGAGGAGATTGACAAGGCGCTTGTAATAGGTAACATTGATGAGGTTTCACGCATTAACGGCTGGTTACCGGGAGAGGTGAGCGGGATTGAAATAGGTACCCGAACATTTGATGAGAGCCGCGGAATAGCCACCGGGATTGAAGAGATAATCGGGAAGAGTACAGACGAAGATGACAGTGATGTCTCTGTAACAACAGTTGAGGATCTTTATCCTCATCTCTTTGACTGGCTCACGCTCCTTGATTTTAACGTTCTTATTGTAATTATACTGATGGTGATTGTAGCTGGTTTCAATATGATTTCCGGCCTTCTCATAATTCTCTTTGAGAAGATATCAATGATAGGATTGTTAAAATCGCTCGGAATGAGAGATGGTTCAATTCACAGAGTCTTTCTATACAGGGCGCTGATGATTGTAATAAGAGGAATTGCCGCAGGGAATGCTGCAGCACTTTTACTTTTATGGCTTCAGCACAGATATGGATTTCTCTCGCTCGACCCTGCAAACTACTTCGTTACCCAGATTCCGGTACACATTGACTGGATTAAGCTGGCAGTACTGAATGTTGTCTCGGCAGTGCTTATAACCCTTATATTGTATATTCCGTCTGTTTTTATAGCCGGAGTGGAGCCGGACAAAAGCCTCAGGGTAAAATAGAGATTACTTCTTTACAAAGTTTGTATAGGTTATATACCTGTCGTAAACTTCGTCCACAAATTTAAATGTTTCATGTCCCTTAAAAGGGCCAAGCTTAAGAACTCCCGGAGGTATATTCTCTCTTTTTCGCATTTGCGGAATAAGATCCTTAAGGATGTTCCAGTCATTTGGATCAACTCCGTTATGCCTGGCAAGGCTGCGCATGTCAATAACCCTTCCTTCGCCTGCATTATATGCTGCCAGTACAATCTTAATTCTGTTGACAGAATCTATTCCGGGGTCGTCAAACATTTTCTGGAGGCGTTTAATAAGAAGAGTGCCAGCCTTTATGTTCTGTTCAGGATCAAATACATTGTCTATGTTAAACTGTTTGGCAGTGGCAGCCTTAACCTGCATGAGGCCGTGAGCCCCGCGGGAAGAACTTACATTCATGGAGAATTTGCTCTCCTGGTAAATGAGAGAGGCAAGCAATCTCCAGTCCCAGCCAATGGTTTTTGAATATTTCTTTATGAGGTCATCATACGGAGAGAGAACAGATGTGCTTGCAGACATTGAGAATGGGATACGAGTATACCTTTTGAAGTATTTTGTGATGAGCGCACCATACTCCTTTGACTGTTTAAAGAAATTAATCCAGTAGTTGAGTTGCTGGAGAAGGTTGAAATCTTCCCTGCGGACCACCCATACCTGCTCACCGTCATTTATTGCAACACTTGAGATAAGATTGCCCGATAATTCATCGGGAATAACCTCCTTGTCTGCATCAATAACAAGGATATCCACACTGCCAGAGATGAGTTCATCCCATTTGTCGCTGTCATTTTTTGGAAGGAGGTTCAGTTTGCACTTTTCGTTTTTTGCAAACTTGTTGAGAATATCATAGTGAAATCCCGAAGGGTGTCCCTGTCTGATATATACACCACCTTCAACTGCAATTCTAACATCCAGAGTATCACCTTCAAGAAAATAGAGAGGAGAGGACTCTTTCCGTATCTTGGTGCTGCCTGCCAGAATGATTATTATCACCAGAACAAACAGAGCCGCAAAATATTGAATTGTCTTTATCATCTGCCCTTTTTTTACTGCTATTTAATATAGAACGGCCAGTTAATTCCAAACTGGATCGCTGTGCGGGGAGCAGTATAATGGTATGCAGAAAAATAGTCGCCTGTTGGCCACCCCTGGGCGGCATTAAGGTATTTCACGAAAATTGCTGCCTTTTTCCACTGGATGTTGGCAAAAAGGTCAATGTATGGTGTGTTTCCAATCTCTCTCTCATTCTGGACATGGAACTGTCCGGATGCAGGATTGTATGCCGGTGCATAGTATTTCGTGTTGTAGGTCATGTCTGCTCCAAGCTGAATTGACATTACATTTTTGACAACAACAAACTGGAAGAACCAGCGTGCATTTGCAGTCAAAAGCGGAAGAGGAAGTACCGAACTGTTTGATGTAAGCTGAAGCAATCCGCGGTTATGGAAATGGAACTGCCATAATCTGAAGTTGAAGTTAAGCGATGCCGCCATTACATTCAGAAGTTCGTTGTTCTGGCTTACAGCCCCTGTATTGTTGTAATATATATAATTGTCTATTAGTGAATATCCAAAAGTAGCCTTTAATTTATATGCAGGAATATCCAGATCGCCCTCAATTCTGGTCTCTGTACTTCTGCCGTAGTTATTGTTCCAGGCAAAGTGATTTGAGTAGTAGTACCTCTCAAGCGGCTCCGGAGTTTTGTTTTCCAGTCTGAATCTTGCAGTAAGGTGGATCCCTTCCCGTACAGGATATGCAGAGAACCTTGCTTTTGCATTTACCGAAAAGTCTCCGGCATAGTATCCGGTAAGTCCGATTTTTCCAAGACCTTCCCACTGGAAATATTTTCTGAAGATCCCTGATGCGCCAAAGTATGCATAGGTATTGTTCAGCCTTTCATTAGCACCTTCGCCGTCAAGCTCCTGCCTCTGCCTGAAATAGGACATATACTGATGGCCAACTCCTCCCTCAAGTTTTGATACAATTGCATCTGCAGCCCAGGGCTGAAGTCTTATGAAGAAGCGGTTTTCAATTTTGTTAAGCCTTGTTGAGTCGCTGCTTGCAAGAGGGTCAATGTAGAACCTGTTACCAAAGTAGTTTCTGGCAACTGAATCAGTGAGCGAAATATTATCTGTGTACTTGCGGTAGTGAGTTGAGAACTCAAACGAATGGCCAAGGTATGCCATTGTCCCCTCTCCAACCTTTGATGAATCTTTTTTGGAGAATCTGATTGGAATTCCGTAAGAGTGAGTCAGAAATATTGAGTTTCTCTTTAACCTGTTGTATGCCTCTTTAAGAGTATAGTTTACCTCTCTTGGATTAATAAGGGTATCCAGGATTTCAGTATCATCAGTTACACCTCCGTTCTCCTCCCTGCGAATTGACTGGAAGATGTATCCGGCATGCATTACATACCTTTTTCCAAGATAGTTGGATGTAAATGAGAATGTTCTGTTGTCTGTTGATTCTTTGTTAAGGATTCCCTTGCCGCCCCATCTGTCGTACAAGAGCGTAACATTCAGAGCAGGAGAGAGGTTCTGGGTTGTGAGAACATGAATATTGCTCTCCTCTTTGGCTCTCTCTGCCAGGATGGTTCCCCTGTATGCAAGCTCGGTGTGGGGCGTCTTTACATTGTAAAAAGGGTGACTCTCCTTTGAGTAGCTGTAGATAAGATACGGGTCAAACGGAGTAAAGTCTTCTGATTTTACCCTCTTAAAAAAGTTTCTGCTTTGTGCAGCTGAACCGGCAACTCCAAGGTATTCGGCCCCTATGTCATTTTTTGTGAATGGCAGGAAGTGGAAGTTGTAGTCATATGTAGTATCCTGCTTAAGCATCCCTGTGATTCTGTTGAGATAGCTGTCGTGGTTCCAGAGAATAATCCGTTTGAATTTGAGGGAGTCCGGAATGTAGTAACTCTCAAGAAACATTGGTTTTGCATTGCTGATACTATCCTTTACAGCCTCAATTGAATCTCTCTGGGCACGGGTAAGATTTCTCTTCTGTGCATATGACTGATTAAAGCAGAGCACTGCAGCCATAAGTGCTGCAATGCCCGCAGTAATCTTTATAATATTGTATCTGTGTTTGCTCATATATTATGCAAACATACAAAAAAATGGAATAAGGCTCTCTCAGGACTAGATTCCTGCTACTCTCTCCTTGTATTTGGCAAGGCATTCATCCAGTCTCTGGTGAGCTGTTTCGTCACCCGGAATATTGTGTGAAGGGTGAATGTAAAGTTTGACACCTCTATCTGCAAGTATCTCGGCAACAGTTGTTACTGTCATCCATACAAGAGTGATAAAGGCCATTGTTGAAACAGGCCCTACTTTGTCATAATGGTTCTTGAGAGGTACGCTGGCATCTACCAGCGGAGCGCATGAGTCAACAACAATGTCTGCAAGGTCAAAGATGGTTTTTCCGCATGAGTGGCGGGTTTTCTTACCAATTGACTCCTTTGCAGATCCAAAAACCACCAGTTTCATTCCAAGTTCCTTTGCTCTGAGAGCCACGTCAATATTAACATTGTTAATACCTGTGTGGGAGAATATCCACATAGTATCCCTGCTGTCGAAGTTGTAAGACTTCATGATGGCATTTCCGTATCCCTCTGCTCTCTCAAGATAGAGAAACTGGTGCACTCCCATCTCACCTGTGATTCTTGTGAAGAATGTAAGCGGAAGCTCAACTATAGGGTGAAATCCAACAAATCCGCCAATTCTAGGGTACATCTCCTCAACCGGGATTGTAGCGTGTCCGCAACCAAAGGTGTGAACCCATCTGCCTGCCTCAATACTGTCTGCCATAACGGTGGCAGCCTTTTTAATGTTTTCGAGCTGAGACTCTTCAATAGAGTTCATTACGGCTCTGGCATTGTTTAACCATTCAAGTGCTAACATAATTTAATTTTTTGAACGTATGTATTTTGTGTTAAAATAGAAAATCACAGGAACCGCCAGTGAGATGGCAGCTATAAGAATCGTGAGGGAGCTGAGCCCCAGAACTCCAACCATAAGATTGATAAGGGTATTTCCAATAAGTGCTATGGTAAGGGCAAAGCTGAATGCTGTTCCGGATACCTCCCGGAATTTATCTCCAATAACGGAGAATACAACAGGGAAGGTGGCTGCAGAGCCCATACCTGTCAGGAAGGTTCCAACTGAAACCCACAGGTTGTCTGAAGTAAGTCCCACTATTGTGATACCGGCAGCAGCAACGGTCATACTTAGGGTAAGCAGAAGGGACTTCGAGAAGATTCTGAGCAGCACACCCAGGAGGATTCTTCCGGTTCCCATACCAAAGACCATAAAACTAAGGGCATAAAGTGCATTCTCTGATGAGAATCCCTTTACCTTTTCAAGAAAACTTGGTATCCAGTTGCTTGCAAGACCTTCGGCACCGCTCTGCAGAAACAGGGTGAAGGCAAGCAGCAGCATAGCCGGCTCCTTTGCGAGGGCAAGCATCTTCTTAACAGGAAATCCCCCTTCGAATTTTCCCTCAGGAAACTTTACAAAGAGGTAATACAGAACAGAGCAGGCCATGATAACACCCGCTGCCGAAACAATATGCGTATATGTGTAGATATGCTTTAAAGATGCAAAGATTAGCGGGATTGTAATGGCGCCAACTGTGTAGAATACACCCAGAATACTAAGGTTAGAGGCTCTTGCCTTGTCCGAAGATGCATCTGAAATAAGAGCACTTGTAAGACCGTTCAAAATTCCTCCTCCCAGTCCAATAAAGAAGATAGCTATCCTCACCAGACTTACAGAAGGTGCAAAGGCGAGCAGCTCCATTCCAAATACTGCTGCAAGAGTTGCTGCTATCAGAAGCTTTTTATATCCGTATCGGTCTACAACCGGACCAAACACAAGCGAACCAAGCATCAGCCCAAGCGGAAGAAGGCCTGCAATTGTGGAGGCGCCGGCCGTGTCAAGTGAAAATTTCTCAATCAGGGATGGTAAAACGGAGCCCATCACCACCAGTGACACTCCAAAAAAGACCATACCAGAGAAACCGGCAGCCAGAACGGCAAAGTTTCCTTTATGTGAATTCATGTTTATTTATTGTTTAGGTTATTCATACAGCTTAGTATCGCAATAGCGCCGGCGCCGTACAAACCGGCATCATTGGGAAGTTCGGTGGCTACAAAGCGGCACTGTTTTATTGCTACAGGCTGAGCCCACTTGGCAGCCTCACGGTAAATGTTATCAATAAATCTGGTGGCAGGACCAAAGATGCCTCCTCCAAAGATAACCATCTCCGGATTAAAGAGGCTGACCATGTTTGCAGCTGCCATTCCCCACATTTCAATTGCAGTATCAAGAATTTTTTTTGCAATGGCATCGCCCTTTTCAAATGCTTCAAAAACATCTCTTGAACTAACTGTTTCCGGACTCTTTTCCTGCAGAAGAGAGTAACCTCTCTTTCCCGCTTTCTCAAGTTTTCTTAGTTCAATGGCTGCCTGCATTGCAATGCCTGTTCCGGAGGCGTGGCTTTCAAAACATCCGCAGGCATCCCACTCTTTCCTGTACATTGGTTTAAGGGCCATCCAGCCGGTTGCTCCAACAATGTCAGATGCACCATGAAGAACCCTGCCGTCAATGAGAATTCCGGCACCTATGCCTGTTCCGACTGAGATGAAGATAGCATTGTTACACCCTTTGGCAGCACCCATGCTCACTTCACCAAGAATATATGCAGTACGGTCACTTTCAACAGTTACTCTGGAATTTGGAATCTGAGACGAGATTTCATCTCTCAGGGGATAGTTTTCCCACCCGGGTATGTTGGGGCACCATACATTTCCTGTTTTGGAATATGCTATCCCGGGAACGCATACTCCTATGCATTTCTGAACATCATCCCCGACACCTCCCTTTAAAAGGAGCGTTTTACAAATTTCAGAAATCAGTTCTCCCACCTCGCTGCCCTCTCTCCCCTCCAAAAGTACAGTTTCACGAATCAACACAGAGTTGTTTTCATGAAAAAGGGCACCTGATATCTTTGTGCCCCCAAGGTCAATCCCCAGATAGATCATATTATATAAGAGTTACATTGTATTCCTCCAGCTTTTTGAGTGTTTCCAGATGTCCGTCATGACTCACATACCCAAGGGCATCTTTAATCAAAACAACTTTATATCCTGCCTTTAAAAGGTCTTTAACAGTTTCATTTATACAGAACTCGGTAGCGATCCCGCTAACATAAACAACAGGTGAATCTATTGTCCCGGGTTTACCTATGTAGTCAAAGAGAGTTTTTCCATCTTTTCTTATCCCTTCAAAGCCCGAATATTGTTCGCTTTTGGGATCTTCTCCCTTTAAAAACATATTCTCCGGCGATGGGGCAGCCTCTCTGTTTTTTAGTCCGGTGTAATAGAGATTATGAATGCTTCCTCCATGTGTTCCCTGAATACAGTGCGGCGGCCAGATACCTCCCTGCTCACTAAATGAGCAGTGGTTTGCCGGGTGGTGATCGCAAACGTATGCTATCCTCATTGGATTTTCGTTGATGAATTTAACGGAATTGTAAACAGCCTCCTCTGAGTTCAGGCAGGCAAGGGTTCCGTCAATAAAATCGTAAAGCATGTCAACAACAACGTGAACGGGGTTAGTGCTGTCAATTTTCATCGAAGTGCTTTATTTCGTTTATAAGTGATTCAATAAGCCTGTTTTTAAGGTCGTAAAGGTCGTCGGAGATATCTGCCTTATAATAGTGTGGGTTTATAATTCTCCTCTGAGTCTCATTAAAACCTTGCAGATTGCTAAGGTAGTAATTTCTTTTATCCTTTATGTTCTTCTCTTCCCAAATAATTACACCCTTCTTCATCACCTGCTTCTGCAGTGGTTTTGCCTCGTATGAGCCGGCTTCAAATGAGGTAACTTTTGTGTCATCAAATTCATCTCTGATAGTGATTGCTTCGCGGGCAAGAATCTTCTTTTCCATTGAGTCACCCCTCAGGCAGGTAACATCTCCCCTGAACATTCCGCTGCAAACCAGCCTGTAGGTTATCTGAAAACCGGGGTTAATTGCCTTGCTTTTATCTTCAGATCTTTTGAGAACTCCGGTGCCATCAATCTCAACAAGTTTGTAGACATTTCCAAAACATGGATTATGCTTGCTTGTGGCAATCGCATCACCAACTCCGTATGCATCAATTTTTGCACCCTGTCTCTCAATTTCAGAGATTATATATTCATCAAGCGCATTTGTGGCAAAGATTTTACACTTTGTAAATCCCGCCTCATCCAGCATCTCTCTTGTTTTGATTGAGAGATAGGTAAGGTCACCACTGTCGAGCCTTATTCCGTAGCTGTTAGGGTAGTTGTCGTCAACACCGTTTTCACGAAAGGCCTTTATAGCATTTTTAACACCGCATCTGAGAGTGTCATATGTGTCAACCAGCAATATTAAAGGCTCCCCGAAGTGAGTCGAAATGTATGTATTGAAAGCCTTAAGTTCACCGGCAATAGTGCATCCAAATGCTGTTACAAAGCTGTGCGCCATTGTTCCGGAAACAGGAAGGTCAAAAATTGTGGCAGTTAGCACATTGGATGTATTAAGACATCCGCCTATATAGGCTGCCTTTGCACCATAAGTGGCCGCCCAGGGGCCGTGAGCCCTTCTTGAGCCGAATTCGCTGATGGGTTTGGATGTACTTCGTGATACCCTGGAGGCTTTTGTGGCAATTGCCATCTGATGGTTCATAATGGTAAGAAGGGGAGTTTCAAGAACCTGAGCCTCAATTAACGGCCCCTCAACAATAATCACCGGCTGGGTTGGAAAGGCTATCTCTCCCTCCTCCATTGCGTAGATGTTTCCGGTAAATTTCATCTGAGCAAGAAACTTTCTGTACTCGCGGTACTCCTCTCCCGGAAGAAATTTTTCAAAGAACTCCTCGTTTTCGCTGCCCAGTCCGGAAACCATCTGCAGAGCCTCACGGGTACCAGATACAACAGCCCAGTTGTTTTTGTCGGGAGCACTTCTGTAAAAGAGGTTGAAAATTGCCTTCTTGTCCTGCAAACCCTTGTCATAAAAGGATTTGCCCATGGTATACTGATACTTATCTGAGCAGTAGGAAATGTTCATTATATAAATTGGTATTTATTTCATGATGAGCAGAAGTTGTTTCCACTCATCATTTAATATCAGGTCGAGTTTAATAAGTCTCTCCCTGTAGTCTGTATTGTTTGTGTCTGTAATTAATGACCTTGTTGTGAATTCAATGGCTTTGGCAATATTGCCCATTCTGTGAAAACAGAGATTATATGCAGATCCTTTTATTGTGTGTGCAGCAGAGCGAAGTTTGTCAAGAACTGAAGCATCGGGGAAATTGCCGGCTTTGAAGACCTTAACTGCCTCACCAATATCTTCGAGATACTCCGGAACCTGTGACTTCATGCTGTCGAAAAGAATTTCAAGAACCTCTTCGTCTCCGTCGACCTTATCGAGCAATTCGGTTTTATCAAACCGTTTGCCATCAATTTCCCTGATTATGTCTTCCATAAAATTCTATTTTTCAAGACTGGCAGGAGAAAACTGAGATTCAGACTTTGCAGAGCCTGATTTAAAGGAGTCGGTTACAAGTACAGATTTTCTGCCATTCTGTTCGTTTTTCATCTCCATATGATAGTAAAACCATTTTCCGCCGGAAATGTTTCTGTAGTCTCCAATTATTTGAGTTTTGAGTGGTTTACCCTTGAGATCAAAGTACTCAATTTTGTAACAGAGGTAGTTTTCTTTGTCTATGTATGAAATTTTTTTGCTGAATCCGTTTGAGGTTTTTGCCTCCTGAGAAACAGGGACAGCCTCTATTTTATAGCAACTTTTTCCGTTTATGGTTTCTGATGATAATACAGAGTAGGCAAAGTCATCTACATTAGGCTTGCTCATATCTGCATTAGTAAATTCAGAACCCATGAAATTTTTGCCCTTTTCGTTGCTCACAACCCGTCTGCTTTTCTTAAGTGCCGGCATGTAGATCCACATATCATCAGGGCGCTCCTCATAATCGTAAATAAGAATTGAGGTTCCTCTCACATCTGCCGGCTCGGTGAATTTCATGAGCATTTTGGTAATATCACCAAATTTGCGGCTTGCCATTGTGATTTTTCTTGTTCGGGTACTTCCCTTTGCATCAATTATCTGCAGGGTGGTTTCCATCTCCATTGCTCCAAGTTCTATTGCATTTGCAGATTTTGTGCTGATATCCTTTGCATCCTGCGCAGAGGAGAGAATCGGAGCCATGCCCAGCATGGCGGCGAACAGAATTGAAAACAGTGAACTCTTTTTCATGACTGACTTTTTCTGTTGAGAAATCCTGGTTTAAATATAATACAAATTGCCGGTATTAGCAACAAAGCAGATATCAGGCAAAACAGCAGCGAGAGTATTATGAGCAGTGCAAAAGACTTAATAAGCGGAAAGGCAGAGAGAAAGAGAACAGAGAATCCCAGCATTACAGAGAATGCATTGATGGTGATTCCCCTCCCGGTTGTTCTGAGAGCCGTTCTCGCAGCAGATTCGTATGAGAGTCCCATTGCAATCTCACTTTTCATCCTCCAGAACATGTGGATTGTGAAATCTACCCCAAGTCCTATTGAAATTGAAGAGAGGAGCGCAGTAACAATATTTAGTTCGATTCCGCTCCACCCCATAAAGCCAAATGTACAGAGCACTGCAAATATTAGCGGCAGCGACCCCAGCAAACCGGCTGTAAAGCTTCTGAAAATTATTGCAAGAAGAATGAAAATTGCGGCAAGGGCAAAGAGCAGAGAATAGTACTGCCCTTTAACGACAGACTCGCTCATCTCCATCTCTACCAGAGAGTATCCCCCGGCAACTGTTCTGGATGGGTCGCTGCCGGTTATCTCATTAACGGCAGATATTACCCGTTTGGTATCCCTCATCCCGTCTGAGGTGTACTGAATTGTCATTGCAGCCTTTGTGTAGTCAAAATCTACAAAGGTTTCAAAATCTGCCGGGTCTCCGTTCATTGAGTATAACTCTATGTACTGAGCTACAGCGTCCCGGCTCTGCGGGATCCTGTTCCAGGCCGAATCAGCAGGGTCGTTCAGGGCTGTGCTCATCTTTTTTATGATAGTTGCAATTGAGGTGACACTTCCAATCCCTTTAACCTGTTCCAGCTGCTTCTCATAGTTAACCATTCTGTTCAGGAGATCAGGCTCCTTTATGTCACCCTCAAAAACCAGTGTTATCACCTTGCTGCCGCCAAATGAACTGTCTGCAATATCAATACTTTTATTAAACGGGTGGCTTGCCGGAAGAATCTCATTAAAATCCGATGCAACCCCAAACCTGAACAGACCTGCAACAGAAAGTAAAAAGAAAACAATGAAGATTCCCAGGGTTACTCCCGGTTTATTTACCAGAAAATGACCTGTCTTGTCAAGCATGTGAATAATCAAACCTCTGTTCCCGCCCTCCGGGTGAAAATGGACCTTTCCCTTCTTCATGACCGAGAGCAGGGCCGGAATAAATGTAAGGCTCAGAAAAAGCGCGAGTGCAATTCCAATTGAAGATACAATTCCCATCTGGCTTGCAGGAAGAAGAATATGCACAACAAGTCCAAGAATCCCCACAATAGTGGTAAGTCCGCAGAGAATTACCGGTTTCTTCAGGTAGGAGAGAGCCTCTGTTACAATATCGTCCATTGTGTCATTGGGATCAAGTGCATTCAGCTCCTGATATTTTGCGATAAAGTGCACACCGTAGTTATTTGCAATGGCAATCATCATAATTGGGATCAGGATTCCAATAATGCTAAGTTCCCAGCCCATAAGCGGAATAAGAGCCATTGAAACTATAATTGATATTACTACAACTGTGAACGGGAGCAGCATTCCCTTTACCTCCCTGAAGGAGACCCAGAAAAATATCAGCATAAGCAGCAATCCTATTGGCAGCAGAATCATCACATCCCGGCCTATCTTTTCATTCGCCTCCTTTCTGAGATAAGGCTGACCATTGATCAGAACCGACTCGTCCCCGGGGTACTTTGCAATAACCCCCTCAATAACCTCCATCAGTTTATAGTCATCAAGGCTTTTATCTGAGTTAAGTATAATAAGGGCGTTTCTGAAGTCCTCAGAAACAAGCATTTTGTAAACCAGATCATTCTTCTTAACAGATTCCCTTATTTGTTCTCTCTCCTGTGGTGTCCGGGGGTAAAAACCTACTGCAGGATTTACCACCATTGAACCCTCCATAGATTCAATGCTTCTTGCAGTTGAAAGGGAGAGGACAGGGGAGAGGCCTCCCATATTTATGAACTCATTGGTGAGATTGTCAATTCTCTCAAGAGTTTCGGGTGCAAGAATATCGTCGCAGCTAATTACAAGAAGCACTTGCTCTTTGGTTCCAAAGAGCTCTCCAATCTTTTCATTGTTTATTCTGGAAGGAATATCGTCCGGGAGGTAGCTCTCCAGGTCCGGATTGATTTTTATTGAAAAGAGCGGGAGAAGAGCCGCCAGAGAGATAATTGCAGTTGCCGCGATAATGGGCCATCTGTACCTGATAAGTCTTGATCTTCCGTTCATAAATTATCGTATTTGAATGTTGTCAGAATGATGCTTTGAGTTCAAGAAAGATTCCATTCATAACCGGTCCGGAATAGTCAAAAATTGACTCTTTTGGTCCGGCCATATAGTGTCCTCCTGCAGAGAGGGTAAGATTGTCTGATGCTTTCCATGAGAGTTTAGGTCTGATAAGATATTCACGGGATGTCAGGTTATAATATCCCGTAAGTTCTGCAGTTATTGTTTCGTATGCGAATGTTTTACGTGCAGTGAGGGAGAAGGCATGGTTTCCTCTCTTCTGCTGATTGAATATTCTGCGGTTAAAGAGCCTGCTCTGATACCAGACCATATCCTGCATATATATAAGCATTTGTGTGGGGTCAGATGGATTGCCCATTACCGGTTCGTGAATCTCCCTGAAATCCGGAGTGAATTTACCAATGTACTGGAAAATGGTGAGGTACCCGCCAAAATCCTTTTCGGCAGCGACTACCCAGGATAATGAGGAGGCGGGAGTATAGATGAATACCTCTTCTCCCTTTGTAATGTTATATCCGGCCTCTGCCCGGAATATCCAGCTCCCTGCCGGGATTGCAACATCTGCCCCTATGGTTTGCTTCATATATGAGGACGAAGTGTATAGAATTTCGGGCGCAGGCTCGGGGGAATTCATATTGAGCCCGATACTTTTGATATCGAAGCCGTGGTACGGGTCAAACCCTCTGAAATATGAGAGGGAGAAGCCTGCGCCCGGCAGTTCAAAATTGATTTTTCCAGCAAGTGTTGCATTTGAGAACTTTCTTTCCGGTAAAGTCTCTTCACCAAAGGAGGCATATTCGCCCATATCAAACAGGTTAAATCTGTATGAAGATGGCTTGTAAAATGGAATTGCTATGAATTCAAAATCAACTGACGGAGAGATTCTCCATTTTGCCCTTGCCATGAAGTTTGAGCGGAGCTGGTCGTCTGTATCTGATGTGAGAAAAAAGTAGTCGCGCGGGCAGATGTTATCTGTTGGGCTGAACCCATCTGTACGTCCCCATTTTACTATCTGATTTCCCGCCAGAAAATCGAATTTGTCAGAAACATATCCAGCATAGGCTTCGATTATATGCATCTGATTGTAGTACTCGCCAAAATGCTGACCGCCCAGGAACCAGACCTCGGCATTGAGAAGCGTATGCTTTCCGGCATATTTCCCCTTAAGGGCAAACTGTGCAAAGATATTGCTGAAGTCATATTTTTTTGAAAATCCCTGAAAAGAGCCGCGGACATATCCGCTCAGCTCCACTTTCCGGTTCTCATCACCATCTGTGCCGGAAGGTGTCTGAGTGCTGTCGCTCTCCTGACCGTACAGAATCACAGAGGAGAGAAGTGCTATTGTCAAAACCAACTTTTTCATAGCGTTCAATATTTGCTTTCGTAAAGATAGATTTTGATACCGGAGAAACACAACCGGAGTTGTCCGGATTCGGAGAATTCAGACATCTTTTTTCGAAAGCACCTTCGTACGGTATTCAAGAGGGGTTACTCCCTCACTTTTCTTAAAGAATGAGTAGAATGAAGAGCGGCTGCCGAATCCGCATTCAGCTCCCATAGCCTCAATGGAGTATCTGCTGTATTCATTTGCCAGCATCTCCTTTGCAGCCTCTATTCTGTATCTGTTTACAAGCTGATAGAAGTTACTTCCTATAGTTTTGTTAATAACCTCTGTAAGCTGATACCTCGGGAATCCTGTCTCCCTGGAGAGCATCTCCATACTCAGCTGTGGATTTTTGTATCCCTTGCGTATTCCCAAAAAGCTTTCCACAGCCTCTTTAATTTTCTGCTCCTGTTCAGGAGAGATCTTCTGCTCTTTAGCTGCAGCCTCCTTTTGATTTGAATAGCTGTATCTTGAAGGGCTGAAAAATTTTCTGATTTCGCTTTGTCTTACACCATAGTAGGTTATTATGAATACAAGTGCCAGCATTACCGAGTAGTTGAAGTAGTGCGGCATAGGGTTGTCGGCCTTAACCAAAACAATAAAGAGCGATAAAAAAAGCAGAATAATCCAGTATACAGTATAGAAGACTGTGATAAAGAGAATCCAGCTCAGTTTGTCTGCAGATTCAATGGTTGAAAGGCGGTTTTTAAGCTCCATTCTGTGTCTGTGAACCCTTATGAGTGTGAGAGGTGAATAGATTGCCCATGAAGCAAGGTTTGCAGCGGCAAAAACTAACCGGAAGGTGAGGTCAGAATCTTTTTCAAGAAAGAGATGAGGATTAAACCCTGTTGCAGAGATATGGGAAAAGAGCTCAAAAAACAGGAATGGAATCAGATGAAGCAGATGAACTGGTTTAAGGCTGAAACCCTCTGTGGTAAGAGAAATTACATACAGGTAAAGTGCGGGGTTGAATAAAAGGAAAGAGCTTGTTAGCAGAGGAGCAGAGTATACCTTCAGGTCAATCCCGAAAGAGAGAAAAACAACAGAGAGGAGACAGAGCCATACGGCAAGGATCTTCTCCGGAGCCGACGCTGAATGTTTGGTCCCAACCAGAATTGCCCCGAACAGACTTTGAGCCAGTCCTATCCAGGCAATTGTTTCCATTTACAAAAACTTGTCAATCAATATAAATGCAGCCCCGCCTGCCAGGTATCCGGCAGCAGCTATGAGCGTTATATTCTTAAAGTACCAGCTGAATGTAATTCTCTCAATACCCATTACCACTACTCCGGCAGCAGAACCAATGATGAGCATGCTTCCGCCCACACCTGCGCAATAGGCAAGGAAGAGCCAGAAACTGCCGTCCATTACGAAGTTCTGCAAAAAGAGAGGGTCTGCAGAGGCAGCAATAGTAGCAGCATCTGCCAGCGGATACATTCCCATTGCAACAGCAACCAGAGGCACGTTGTCTACTATTGCAGAAAGTCCTCCAATTATAAGATTTATAAGGTATACATTATGAACCTCCTTATTCAGATAATCTCCAAGGGAGTTCAGAACTCCTGTACCCTGGAGGGCACTTACCGCGAGCAGAATTCCGAGGAAAAACAGAATTGTGGCCGTGTCAATCCTTTTCAGGACTCTGGTGACACGGTGTTTCATATCTTCATTGCTCTTGTTTTTTGCATAAATCAGTTCTGTGTATATCCACAGAATACTAAGC
>ERZ1645189.12-NODE-12-length-44624-cov-7.442864_pt1 | contig 44624 bp, 34 predicted proteins | sample MGYA00575350_ERZ1645189 | MGnify/ENA primary metagenome ERZ1645189 (study PRJEB40845, sample SAMN11283421) | freshwater sediment metagenome | isolation source: river sediment | host: Sediment | place: India: Jajmau, Kanpur | collected 2015-12-17 ...
AGGATCAAAGACAAAGCTCTATATTCATCACCACTTGAGAGAGGATATTGAACTTATGTATGGATTCTTTGACAAGGAGGAGAGATCTATATTTCAGCACCTTATCGAGGTTTCAGGCATTGGACCTAACACTGCCAGAATGATGCTCTCTTCAATGACATCTGATGAGATAAGAAATGCAATTATTACAGGAGATATAAACAGACTGAAAAGCATTAAGGGCATTGGACTTAAAACAGCACAGAGGCTCCTTATTGATCTGAAAGACAAAATTGCAAAGGGCACAGGAGCACCTGTTATAACCGGGGGTATTACATCTTTCTCAGACAGCAGACGCGAAGAGGCCGTTTCTGCTCTTATATTACTTGGATTTGGGAAAGCAAATGTAGAAAAGGTAGTGGACGGAATACTCAGGGGGGATCCTGTAATTGCACTGGAGGAGCTGATCAAGCTATCATTGAAAAGATTATAAATTCCAATTATTTTAATAAATTTGCAACAAATTTAATAACAAAATTATGAGCATACCTGCAAATCTTAAGTACAGCAAAGACCACGAATGGGTACTTGTTGAAGGTGATACAGCAACAATCGGTATCACAGAATTCGCACAGGGACAACTTGGCGACATTGTATTCGTTGACATCCAGACTGAAGGAGAAACACTTTCAGCAGGTGATGTTTTTGGAGCAATTGAGGCTGTTAAAACAGTAGCTGACGGCTTAATGCCTGTTTCAGGGGAAATTATTGAGTTTAACTCCAATCTGGAAAGTGCTCCGGAATCTGTAAACAAAGATCCTTATGGAGCCGGCTGGATGATTAAAGTAAAACTTACAAATCCTTCAGAGATAGATGAACTTATGGATGCAGCTGCTTACGAAGCATTTATTGCATAAATAATCGATATCAATTTAAAAGAGCGCCCTTTTTTGGGCGCTCTTTTTTTTGAGTTGCTCAGATAAAATTTTAAATTTACGCACACTAACAAATAATAAAAATTAGCCATAGATGAGACATAGTTTTGGAAGTGATAACCACTCAGGTGCTGCTCCTGAGATTATTGATGCAATAATTGAAGCAAATAAAGACTTTCAGGTTGCCTATGGGGAGGATGAATACACACAAAAGGCAGTAGGCGCAATTAAACGAATATTGGGGGAGTCTGCTATCCCATTTTTTGTTTTCAATGGAACCGGAGCAAATATTCTTGCATTAAAAGCAATGACAAACACTTTTAATTCCATTTTATGTCCTGAGAGTGCTCACATTAATGTTGATGAGTGCGGTGCCCCGGAGTTAATGACAGGAGCAAAGCTTGTTCCCCTGCCTGTTATTGATGGAAAGGTCTCTCCGGAAACTGTAAAAAGTGAACTTAAAGGCTTTGGTTTTCAACATCACTCCCAACCAAAAGTTCTCTCTATTTCTCAACCTACTGAGCTTGGAACTTTGTACAGCCCATCTGAAATCAGAGCCCTGGCAGACCTAATGCATGACCATAAAGGCTACTTGCATGTAGATGGATCAAGAATATCCAATGCCTCGGCTTCTCTTGGATTACCCATTAAGGAATTTATTACAGATCAGGGAGTAGACGCACTATCTTTTGGAGGAACAAAAAACGGACTACTTATAGGTGAAGCAGTTGTCTTTTTCCGGAAGGAACTGGCAGAGGATTTTCAATATATACGGAAACAAAGAGCTCAGCTATTTTCAAAAAACAGATTTATTGCAGCCCAGTTTGATGCATACTTAAGAGATGGGCTTAATATTAGGCTAGCATCTCACTCAAATTCCATGGCTAAATACCTTGAAAGTGAACTTGCAGGAATAAAAGATGTTGTTATATCAAGGCCTGTTGAGACCAATGTTGTATTCGCAATAATATCAGCGGATCTGTGCGAAAAACTTATGAAAAAGCACTACTTTTATATTTGGGATGAAGAGACAGGTGAAGTAAGATGGATGTGCTCATTTAATACTACAAAAAAAGATATTGATAATTTTGTATCTGATATCAAAGAGCTAATATAACCTAAACACAAAAAATATGGCAGTAACAAGAGTTTTTGACCTGCTGGACCAGTTGGTTGAAAAATATCCAAAAGAGGATATCCTGAGCAGAAAAAGCGCAGGTAAATGGATTAAGTACTCCACTCAAAGCTATTACGAGCACTCTCATCTTATCTCCTATGCCCTTTTATCAATAGGACTCGGCAAAGGAGACAAAGCAATTACCATTATGCCCAACAGACCGGAGTGGAATTTTCTTGATATGGGTATGATGATGGCAGGATTAATTCATGTGCCTGTTTATACAACACTTAGTAATGACGACTACCTTCACATTTTCAACCATAGTGATGCAAAAGCAGTTTTTCTGGGCACAGATACTCTTGTCAAAAAACTTGTTCCAATAATCAAAAAAGTTGACAGAGATATTAAAATATACACTATTGAAGAGAGTGACGGATTTACATCAATTGAAGAGCTTTACAAACTTGGTAAAGAAAACATTGACAAATATAAAGCAGAGGTAGATACAATAAAATCTCAGACAGGCGAAAACGAAGTAGCGACTATAATTTATACATCAGGAACAACCGGAACCCCTAAAGGAGTGATGCTTTCACACAAAAATCTGGTTTTTAACTTTATAGGAACAGCTGTCCAGCAAATCAGAGACCACACACACAAAATGTTAAGCTTCCTGCCTCTTTGCCATATTTACGAAAGAGGTATGAACTATGACTACCAATACCTTGGAATAAGCATTTACTACGCAGAGAGTCTCTCAACAATTGCTTCTGACCTGGCAGACAGTAAAGCCGACGGATTTTGTGCAGTGCCAAGGGTACTTGAGATGATGTACTCAAAACTTGAAGCAGCTGGAAAAGATCTGGATGGAATTAAAAAAATAATTTATAGATGGGCCTTCCGCATCGCTACAAAATTTGACTATACAAAAAACAGCATTTTATATAAAATGCAATATGCTATTGCAGACAAACTTGTTTACAGCAAATGGAGAGAGAAACTAGGTGGCAAGGAGATGCTTATAGTATCGGGAGGATCAGCTATTCAGGCTAAAATAATTCGCCTTTTTACAGCTGCCAAAATGTATATTTTTGAGGGCTATGGAATGACAGAGGCCTCTCCGGTTATCGCTGTAAACAACCCTAAAGAGATGATTATCAAAATAGGCACTGTTGGAAAAAGAATGGAAGGAACAGAGATGATGATTGCTGATGATGGAGAGATATTAACTCGTGGTCCTCATGTTATGCTGGGATATTACAAAGACCCTGAATATACAAAACAGGTAATTGATGAACAGGGTTGGCTTCACACAGGTGATATAGGTGTAATGGTAGATAAGATATTTCTAAAAATTACAGATCGTAAAAAAGAAATCTTCAAATTATCAGCAGGCAAATATATTGCACCTCAGGTAATTGAAAATATGCTAAAAGAGTCATCATACATTGAAAATTGCATGGTTGTTGGTGAAAATCAAAAATTTGCCTCTGCTTTAATTATTCCTAATATTAGTAAGTTACACTTCTGGGCTGCAAAACACAAAGTACAATACACAGACAACCAAGAGCTTATCTCTAATACTGAAGTAGTTAAGAAAATAAATCGTGAAATAGAAAAGGTAAATTCAAAACTGGCAGCACACGAACAGGTGAAGAGAGTCAAATTAATAATTGATGAGTGGACACCATTAAATGATATGCTATCACAAACGCTTAAACTAAAAAGAAATAAAATAAAGGCTAAGTATGCAGATACAATATCTGAGATTTATAAAAACGAGTAAATTCATTTAAATAATTCAAATTTGGACATCAGAAAAGCCACAATTCAGGACAGAGAAGCCATATTCAAAATATGGCTCTCTTGTTTTACTGATGATCAAGATTATATAAATGATTATCTTGATTATTGCTTTCCTTACACGACCACCCTATTGCTTGGCAATAAATCCGAGGGAGATGTTTCAGTAATTTCAATATTACCATCTTATTTCAATTCCGGGAACATCAGCCATAGAGGCGCATATCTTTACGGAGTTGGCACGTTACCAGAATTCAGAGGGCACTCATATTCTATGCATTTAATTAATTACGGTATAGAGTTGCTAAAAAATGAGGGTATTGAATACTTTTTAGTCAAACCGGCAACCGATACACTCTTTTCACTATACAGAAAACTCGGTTTTAACAAAGATCTTTTTTCCGAAAACATATTGATTTCTTCAAAATTTAAAGAGATCAAGGAGAATGAACGAGTAATTGAAGATATCCCCTTTTCAGATTTTTCAGACTTTTACAATGAAAGAGAAAATCTGCTCTCTAACTCCTCCTTCTTATGGCCAAAAGATATTCTATCATACTCCATAAAAGAGATCCTTGAAAGGAACGGTTTTCTCATAAAAGATTCAATTAGCGGAAATTTCTGCATAGGATACCCTTCAGAAAACGGATTTATATTAGATGTTTTAGAAACAACTGCTGATATAGATAGTTTCACAGAAATATTCGGAAAAGAACTTGATATCAGATACCCACAAGCCAAAAATTGGAGAATCTCCTACCCTCCAAAAACCGGGGGAGAACCATGCACGAGAAGCCTTTCGGCCCTTTTTATGGAGCTCACGCCAAATATCTTTTCATATTGCGAAAATTACAAACTCTCCCTCCCTATGGAGTAGCAAATAAGTTCCCCGTGGAACCTATCAATACTTTCTCTCTATTTACCGTCCAAAATAAACTAATAAAATAGATATATCCGCAGGAGATACGCCAGGAATTCTTGAAGCGTGCGATATGGTCTTTGGTTTATGTTTAGATAATTTCTGCCGTGACTCTATGGAGAGGGATTTTAGGGCATCGTAATTAAAATTATCAGGTATTTTAATCTCTTCAAGTTTTAGAATCTTTTCAGCAATTCGCTTCTCCCTGTCAATATAACCCTTGTATTTAACAAATATTTCAACAGAAGAGATTAACTCTTTTGAAAACAATCTAAACGCTACACTAAAGTCATCTACACCATTTGCCTTATAGGGAAGATTGGTTTGAGAATCAATTAACTTATTAATTAGATAAACTAATTCATTGCTATTGTCCTCTAGCTGTTTATAGGAATCTGTTTGAATATTTAAAGCACTAAAAACAACGGACTCCAAGTCGCTTCCTATCAGTGGGTCATCAAATGTTCCTCGTGGAACATTTTTTAAGAAATCAATAATCTCGCTTTGTGGTCGACTAAGAATGTCTGATAGTTTTCTCTTTTGTGTGATTATTGATGAATTTATAGTTTGAAGGTAGTTGTTGATATCTTCAGGAGAAACAGATGCATTCTCAAGAAATTGTATAAACCTTCTAATGAAATTATATTTTTTCCTTGTAAGTTCAACGCGCTCCAGCGAAGCTAATCCTACATTGTATCCCGTTTCAGTAAGTCTCAGGTCTGCATTATCCTGTCTTAATAGAATCCTGTATTCTGCTCTTGATGTAAACATTCTGTATGGTTCATCTACCCCTTTAGTAACAAGGTCGTCAATAAGCACACCAATATAAGCTTCGTCTCTTTTAAGTACAAGAGGCTCTTTTCCATTAATTTTTAAATGGGCATTTATCCCTGCCATCAGTCCTTGGGCAGCTGCCTCTTCATATCCTGTGGTACCATTAACCTGGCCTGCAAAATATAAGTTTTCCACTTTTTTTGTCTCTAATGTGTGGAATAATTGCGTTGGAGGAAAGTAATCGTACTCTACAGCGTAAGCAGGACGGAATATAATTACCTTTTCAAACCCCGGTATTGCTCGTAAAGCACTGTACTGTATATCCAATGGCAAGGAAGAAGAGAACCCTTGAAGATAATACTCATGGGTATTCCATCCCTCTGGTTCAAGGAAAAGTTGATGAGAGTTTTTATCAGAGAATGTTTTTAATTTATCTTCAATACTTGGGCAGTATCTTGGCCCTCTTCCTGAAATTTTCCCTGAAAAAAGAGGCGAAAACTTAAACCCGCCTTTTAAAATATCGTGCACGCTCTCGTTCGTATGCACCATATAACAGGACATCTGTTCAGTTGCAGACTGTATCGGGGAAGGCTTTGATAAAAAGGAAAACTTTTCAGGAGAGGTGTCTCCATACTGAATTTCCAACTTGGACAAATCAACAGATCTAGCGTCAATTCGAGGAGGAGTTCCCGTTTTCATTTTATCTACCTCAAACCCCAGCTCAAACAGTTGTTCAGATAAATGTTTTGATGTTGGCTCTCCTACCCTTCCCCCATCAGTTGTATTTTGACCAATATACAGCTTGCCATTTAAGAAGGTACCGGCAGTAAGAATTACAGAGTGAGCAAAGAATTTTGCACCCAATTCTGTAATGACTCCAGCCACTTTACCATCTTCAAATATAAACTGAGTAACAGTATCCTGCCACAAATTCAAACCGGGAGTATTTTCTAATATATATCTCCAGTTGAGAGAAAAATGCTGTCTGTCACATTGAGCTCTGGGGCTCCACATTGCAGGTCCCTTTGATCTGTTAAGCATTCTAAACTGTATAGTACTAGCGTCAGTTACAATACCAGTTGCTCCTCCTAGTGCGTCTATCTCTCTGACTATCTGCCCCTTTGCTATGCCTCCGATTGCCGGATTGCAAGACATCTGTGCAATTTTGCCCATATCCATAGTTAAGAGCAGAACACTTGATCCCATTTTTGCTGCAGCGTGAGCTGCCTCGCATCCAGCATGTCCGGCACCTATAACAATTATATCGTATCTATTACCCATTCCTAATTTGTAAGTTGCTTAAAGATCTCTCTTCAGCTGATTTCATCTCAATTTGCTCCTTTGCGGTCGAATCATTAAACCCAAGAAGATGTAAAATGCCATGTATAATTACTCTGAAAAGCTCATCCAGAAATTCAGTTTTATATTCAAAACTATTAGATTTAACTGTGTCAATACTAATAAAAAGATCTCCGGAAATAATATCAGACTCGCAGTAATCAAAAGTAATAATATCGGTGAAATAGTTATGTTTAAGATATTTATTGTTCATTTCAAGTAAATAATTATCACTGCAAAAGATGATATTTATATCACCAATTTTACATTGATTTTTGCTTTCTGTTGAAACAATTCTCTTAATCCAGGAAGATATTTCTCTTTTGTTCTTTAAAGCAAAACTAACATCCTCACTATGGTAAACTATCATCTATTAAAGAATTTATTTAGTTTCTGAAGCTTCCTCTTCCAGTAAATCCCAGTATTCTACAGCTCTTCTTGTGTGAGGTATAACAATTGACCCCCCAACAAGGTTTGCAACTGACATAATTTCAAACATCTGTTCTCTTGATACTCCTAATTCAAAACACTTTTCAAGATGATATTTTATACAATCATCACATCTTAAGACAGCAGATGTTGCTAAACCAAGCATCTCTTTGGTAACAGCCGGAAGTGCACCATCCTCATAACATCTTGTATCCAGATTATAAAATCTCTTGAAAAATAAATTATCAGAATCTAATATTTTTTTGTTCATTTTGGCACGAAATGTGCGGAATTCGTCTATTCTGCTCATACAATAAAATTTTTGCGCAAAACTACACAAAATATACTAATCAAAATTTTTTACTATTATGTCTAAAGTAACTGTCATAGGTGCCGGCAATGTTGGAGCAACATGCGTTAACGCAATGAATATGTTGCAATTTGCAGGTGAAATTGTTCTCTTGGATATCAAAGAGGGTATTGCGGAGGGAAAAGCAATAGATATGATGCAGACCGCAAAATTACTAAGGTTTGATACCACAATTAAAGGGGTAACAAACGATTACGCTGCTACTGCTAAATCAAAGGTTGTTGTTATTACTTCAGGTATTCCAAGAAAACCGGGGATGACCAGAGAAGAATTAATAGGTACAAATGCAGAAATTGTTGGGAATGTTGTTGAAAATGCTCTAAAGTATTCTCCAAATGCAATTTTTGTTATTATATCCAACCCTATGGATACAATGACTTATCTTACTGTTGCCAAAGCAAAACTCCCTAAAAATAAAGTTATTGGGATGGGTGGAATTCTTGATAGCAACAGATTTGTATACTATTTGAGAACAGCTCTGAAATCACCTGCAAGTGATGTAGCTGGCATGGTAATTGGAGGTCATGGAGATACAACAATGATTCCTCTCATAAGATTCGCTAACCTTAGAGGAATCCCGGTAAGCGAACTACTTCCGGAAGATGTTCTTTCACAAGTTGTTAAGGATACTATGGTGGGTGGTGCTACACTTACCAAGCATCTTGGTACTTCTGCATGGTATGCTCCGGGAGCAGCTGCAGCAGCTCTTGTACGCTCTATCGTGCTGGATGAAAAGAAAATCTATCCGTGCAGCGTAATGCTAGAAGGCGAATACGGTCAAAGCGATATTTGTCTTGGTGTTCCGGTAGTTGTGGGAAGACACGGATGGGAAAAGGTAGTTGAACTCAACCTCAACGCAGAAGAACAGGAAGCATTCAACAAAAGCGCAGATGCTGTAAGAGCAACAAACAATGTTTTGAAAGATCTTAACATCATCTAGCAAATTGAGAATTATTTTGCATCTTTGTGATGCAAAATTTTGGGGTATTAGCTCAGTTGGCTAGAGCGCTTGCATGGCATGCAAGAGGTCATCGGTTCGACTCCGATATGCTCCACAATAAAGTTTTTAACAATAATTAATAAATTTATCTTCTTCATTTTCTTGTAATTAGTAATTTTTTGTCATAGTTTATCCACAATAACTCTTGTCAAATCATTATTTCTTTATAATTTTACATTTCGATAAACTTCTGAATACATTAATACAGATATGGAAATAAAGAAAACGCCCAAAGCCGATCTTGAAAACAAGAAAATTCTTTTCAGGGAAATAGGTTTAATTTTAGCTCTGGCAGTAGTTTTGCTTGCATTTGAGTGGAAAACATATGACAAGCAGATCTCTACACTTGGAGATAACACTGCAGCAGTTATTGAAGAGGAGATGATTCCAATTACAAACGAGACTCCTCCACCTCCAGCTGAGGCGCCTAAGATTCCTACTGTATCTGACGTAATTGAAATCGTTGACGATGATATGAAGATCGAAAACGAACTAATCATTAATACAGAGGATGACAAAAACCTTGGCGTTCAGATTAAGGACTATGTTAAAGGTCCGGTAGAAGAGGTAATAGAGGACGAAGAGATTCCATTTACAATAGTTGAGGAGAAACCATCTTTCCAGGGTGGTGATGAAAACACCTTCACAAAATGGGTTGCAAGCAAACTTGTTTACCCGGAAATTGCTAAAGAGAATGGAGTTCAGGGACGCGTTATTCTTCAGTTCCTCGTTGGTACAGATGGTAGTGTAAGTGATGTTAAGGTTGTCAGAGGTGTTGATGCTTCGCTTGACAAAGAGGCTGCCAGAGTAGTTGCTTCTTCACCTAAATGGAAACCAGGTAGACAAAGAAACAAACCGGTAAAGGTTCGTTACACATTCCCGGTAATTTTCCAATTAAGATAATTTTATATTTACAGAATAATAGAAAAGGCTGCCTCGAACAGAAGCAGTCTTTTTTTTCAATATAATATGGCAATAATAGAAGAGAGCGGATTAGAAAAAGTCGTATTTGTAGGAGTTCTCAGACAGAACGACGACGAGAGAAAGGTATATGAATACCTTGATGAGCTTGCGTTTCTCGCAGAGACTGCCGGTGCAGTTGGTGTTAAGACATTTGTACAGAGAGTGGATAAACCAAATCCAAAAACTTATATTGGAAGCGGAAAGCTTGATGAAATTAAGGCATATATTACAGAAAATGATATCAAGCTTGTTATTTTCGACGACGAACTAACTCCTTCTCAGTTAAGAAACATAGAGAGAGAACTTGAATGCAGAATACTTGACAGGACAAACCTGATACTGGATATATTTGCTCAGAGGGCAAAAACTGCATATGCCAAAACTCAGGTAGAACTTGCACAATATCAATATCTTCTCCCAAGATTAACGAGAATGTGGACTCACCTTGAAAGGCAAAGAGGCGGTATTGGAATGAGAGGCCCCGGGGAGAGTCAGATTGAGACAGACAGACGGATTATTCTTGATAAAATAAGCAGGCTTAAAGAGCAGCTAAGGAAGATAGACAGGCAAATGGCCTCCCAGAGAGGAAACAGGGGAAGCCTGGTCAGAATCTCTCTCGTAGGTTATACTAATGTTGGCAAAAGCACATTAATGAATCTACTGGCTAAAAGCGAAGTATTTGCAGAGAACAAACTTTTTGCAACACTTGATACAACTGTCAGAAAAGTAGTTATTGAAAATGTACCTTTTTTGCTTAGTGATACAGTTGGTTTTATCAGAAAACTTCCACACCAGCTTGTTGAATCATTTAAGAGCACTCTTGATGAGGTAAGAGAGGCGGATATCCTTATGCATGTTGTTGATATTTCTCATCCAAATTTTGAAGAACAGATAAAAGTGGTCCGAGAAACATTGGAGGAAATTGGAGCAAAAAACAAACCTACTTTCCTGGTATTTAATAAAATTGACGTTTATAAATATGTCCCTCAGGATGAATTTGATCTTGGAGAGAAGCAGAGAGAGAATTACTCCCTTGATGAGCTGAAAAAAAGCTGGATCAACAAAGAGAACTCTCCTTGCATATTTATATCGGCTAAAGAAAAGGTACAAATAGACAAGTTAAGGAATGATATCTACAAGATGGTTGCCGAGATTCATGCCGGAAGATACCCTTTTGATAACTTCCTCTGGTAATCTCTCTACCCTCCTCCCTTTATAACCGGTCATAGAGACAGCTGCGGTAAGAGAGTTCAGAAGAGCCTCCTCTGTAGCCTCAATGGTAGCCATGAATAGCGGAGACATTGAGTCGTTCTGAAGTTCAACAGGAGTATAAAAAGATTTTGATTCATCAATCAGATTCTCCTTTGCAACAGACATTGCAATGATATAATCACCACTCCCATTTGAGGCTATTCCCCCTGATTTTGCAAGCCCCATAAAGGCACGCTTGGCTATCCTTTGGAGATTTCTGGAAGTAACAGGAGCGTCTGTGATTACAACTATCATGCAGGAGCCGTCCATATCCTGCATTATGTTTTTGCTGTAACTATAATTTTTAAGCTCTTTTCCAACAGGTATTCCAGCCATTTCAAGGACTCCGCCATAATTAGTCTGAACAAGTACTCCCACAGTATAGCCACCTAAAGAGTTTGGAAGGACTCTTGAAGCGGTTCCTATTCCCCCCTTGTATCCAAAACAGATTGTTCCTGTTCCTGCACCTACAGCACCCTGTTGTACAGCTCCGGAACTTGCATTAGCTATTGCAGAAAGGACATGGTGAGGTTTTACGTGTCTTCCTCGGATATCGTTTAGCCCCCCATCATTTGTCTCCCCCACAACACCATTAACAGAGGCAATGTTTTCATTACCTGGCTGCTCCAGAGTATATGTTATAAGAGCATCCAGTGCAGCAGCAACACTCATTGTATTAGTTAAAATAACAGGCGTCTCAATATTACCCAGCTCAATAACCTGTGTATAGCCGGCAAGTTTACCAAATCCATTTCCTACAAAAATTGAAGCAGGAACCTTGTTTTTAAAAAGATTCCCTTCGTGTGGTATTATTGCTGTAACTCCTGTTCTGATATTTTCGCCCTCTATAAGCGTACAGTGCCCAACCCTTACACCCGGGACATCAGTTATAGCGTTGTTAGCGCCCTGTTTCATCACTCCTATCTTGATTCCGTAATCTTTGAGTGATTTCTGTGAAGCTGCCGTTGTTGAAATCAACAGAGCTCCAAACACTACAAACAAAGCTATATTCTTCATTTAACAGGTATAAAATTAATTAATTCATCCTTGACTATGTCTGGCTCCTCAAGGAAGCCATTATGGCCTGAATTGGCCAGAAAAACCGATTTAGCTGCAGGTAATGCAGCAGAGAGCTCTTTTGCCCTTTCCGGGGAGATATGGTAATCGTTATCACCGAAAAACATAAGAACCGGCAGCGATGTACTAACCAACACCTCAAGATTGTCCGGTCTGGTTTTTAGTCCCTCAATAGAAGCTACTATACCCTCCGGATCGTGAGTTTCAGTAAGTTCAACTATTTCAAATATTTTCTCGTCAAACCTTCTTTGATTATCCGGTGCAAACATTTTAGGGATACCCATTTTTGCAATAGCAGGCAATTTTGCCTGCTTTACAAGAACTATCTCCCTGTCTCTGTCAACTATTTTTTCCGGAGTATCTGAATATGGCGTAGAGTGCATTAAAACTATCGCATTAAAGAGCTCAGGATATCTCTTTATACACTCAATTGCTATATATCCACCCATTGAGTGTCCCATAACAGTAGCTTTATCAACTGAGCAAACCTTGAGAACATCTTTTACCACATTAGCACAAAATTCTAATGAATTTTCTGTCTGGTGTGTGCCAGACAACCCATGCCCCGGTATATCAATTGAGATTGTTCTGATATCTTCGGGTAATTTATGTATAAAATCCTGCCATACATAAAGTGTCTCCAAATATCCGTGGAGCAAAACGAGAACCCTCTCCCCTCTTTTAGAATCAGAAATGTGTACTGGAATACCATTGCAAATCGCGAAAAACTCCATTATCCCTTATTTTTTGCAAATTTAAAAAGAATTGTGATGATTTTTTTATAATTTTGCGTCTCTGCTACGCCTATTCCCTACACTAAATATTTATTTAATTAATTTATTATGAAAATCACAAGATTTTTATCGGTTATTGCTCTTGCATTGCTCACATTATCAGCTGCCAGTTGTAATAAAGAGCCAGAGCCAATAGTGCTTACGGGAACCTGGAATATTGATACCACACAGACAAAGGTTTTTATCAAATATGATGAACTCAAAGCCCAGGAGAATCCTGTTGCATTTAATTTTCTGAAAGACAATGTACAGAAGATTCGCAAAAACCTGATTCAGCCAGATCAGATTATCTTTTCCGGTACAAACTCTGTAGTTTTTAAACTACCTTCAGGTACTTCTGTTGAAGGCACCTATGTTCAACTTGACAATGTCTATTTTCAGATTAACATCTCTCTTTTTCCTGAAGGAATTGTTTGTGGATCAGATAACAGAAACCTTGAAATCTACTATCCAAGAGATTATGTTATGGGTGTAATTTCATCAATTCTTACACCAAATGATCCTCCATACAGTATTTTTAACGAAATGGTAACAGATGAATCCGGCGGAATAGCCCTGTTCAGAAGGTAATATACAAGATTAGCAGATAAGAAAGAGACCAGCTAAATAAAATGAGGCTAACCAATTACTTATTGGTCAGCCTCATTTTCTTTGCTTATTCAGCAAGCGTTAGTCTTTAATTTTTGCCTTTAAAAACTCTCTGTTAAGTCTGGCAATGTGAGCTACTGATATACCTTTAGGGCACTCCATCTCACAGGCTCTGGTGTTAGTACATGCACCAAACCCAAGTTCATCCATTCTGGCAACCATTGCTTTTGCTCTTCTTGCTCCCTCAATTTTTCCTTGTGGTAATAAAGCAAGCGAACTAACCCTGGCTGCAACAAATAACATAGCTGAACCATTTTTACAGGTGGCTATACACGCTCCGCAACCAACACATGCGGCTGCATCCATGCTCTCCTCTGCTTTGTCTCTTGGAATTGGAATAGTGTTTGCATCGGGAATACCTCCTGTATTTACAGAAACATATCCTCCGGCTTGAAGAATCTTGTCAAGTGCTTTTCTGTCAACAACCAGGTCTTTAATAACAGGCATCCCTGCAGATCTCCAAGGCTCAATTGTAATTGTCTCTCCATCTTTGAACTTTCTCATATGGAGCTGACAAGTAGTTATATCATCATCCGGACCGTGAGCTCTACCGTTAATATACAGAGAACACATTCCGCAAATACCCTCTCTGCAGTCGTGATCAAAAGCAACCGGGCCATCTGACTTACACCCCTTCTCAACTGCTACTGGATCTGCACCTTCTCTAACCAACTGGTCATTGAGAATATCCATCATCTCCAGGAAGGAGGTGTCCGGAGAAATATTTTGCACCTTGTATGTGCCGAAACTTCCTTTATCTTTCGCGCTTTTCTGGCGCCAAACCTTTAATGTAAAGTCCATATCTTTTGTACTCCTTAGTCTTTATAGTTACGGGTTGCAATCTTAATGAATTCATACTGAAGAGGCTCTTTGTGCTTAACAGGCTCTTTTCCGTATCCTGTATACTCCCAAGTACTTACATACATGTAATTTTGGTCGTCTCTTAAAGTTTCTCCATCTTCTGTTTGCATCTCTTCGCGGAAGTGTCCGCCGCAGGACTCTTTTCTGGTTAAAGCGTCCATTGCCATAAGCTCTCCCATCTCAAGGAAATCTGCAACTCTTACAGCCTTCTCAAGCTCCTGATTGAATTCGTTATTCTCTCCCGGAACATATAGATCTTTCCAGAACTCATCTCTCAGAACACGAATTTCTTCAATAGCCTTCTTTAAACCTGCTTCGTTTCTTGCCATTCCAACATAGTCCCACATAATATGGCCAAGTTTTTTATGGAAGTGATCCACCGGCTGCTTTCCTTTGATTGTGAAAAGCTTGTTAAGCCTCTCCTTAATACCCTTTTCTGCCTCTTCAAAGGCTGGGTGGTTTGTATCGGTTTTCTTAACCTGAATCTTTCCTGCCAGATAATCTCCGATTGTATATGGTAAAATAAAATATCCATCTGCAAGACCCTGCATAAGCGCTGATGCTCCAAGTCTGTTTCCGCCATGGTCGCTGAAGTTTGCTTCGCCAATAGCATAAAGACCAGGAATGGTTGTCTGCAGATTGTAGTCAACCCAGAGTCCACCCATCGTGTAATGGATAGCCGGATAAATCATCATAGGCTCATCATAAGGATTAACGTCAGTAATCTTTTCATACATCTGGAAAAGGTTACCATATCTCTCCTCAATTACCTTCTTGCCAAGTCTCTCTATTGAGGTTTTAAAATCAAGGAATACTGCAAGTCCGGTTTCATTAACACCAAAACCGGCGTCACATCTCTCTTTTGCAGCCCTTGAGGCAACATCTCTTGGTACAAGATTTCCAAAAGCAGGATAACGGCGCTCAAGATAGTAATCTCTATCCTCTTCAGGTATTTGAGAAGCCTTTATTTTCTTCTCTCTTAGTTTAACAACATCCTCTTTTTTCTTTGGCACCCAAATTCTACCATCATTCCTGAGAGACTCAGACATGAGGGTTAGTTTTGATTGCTGCTCACCGTGTACAGGGATACAGGTTGGGTGAATCTGAGCAAATGATGGGTTTGCAAAGAATGCCCCCTTTTTGTAACATTGCCAGGCTGCAGAACCATTACTGTTCATTGCATTTGTTGAAAGGAAAAATACATTTCCGTAACCTCCCGTTGCAACAACTACAGCGTGAGCACCATGACGCTCAATTTCTCCTGTAACAAGATTTCTGGCAATAATTCCTTTTGCCTCACCATCTATCATTACAAGATCCAGCATCTCATGTCTCACATAAGATTTAACAGATCCAAGCTCAATTTGCCTGTTAAGCGCTGCATAAGCACCAAGCAACAGTTGCTGTCCGGTCTGTCCTCTTGCATAAAATGTTCTGCTTACCTGAGAACCACCAAATGAGCGATTATCAAGCAGTCCGCCATACTCACGGGCAAATGGAACTCCTTGAGCAACACACTGGTCAATTATCAGATTGCTCACCTCTGCAAGACGATAAACGTTTGCTTCGCGGCTTCTGTAGTCACCACCCTTGATTGTGTCGTAAAATAGTCTGTAAACTGAGTCATTATCGTTTGGATAGTTCTTGGCTGCATTTATACCACCCTGTGCAGCAATAGAGTGAGCTCTTCTTGGAGAGTCACTTATGCAGAAGACCTTGACATTATAGCCAAGCTCTCCAAGGGCAGCAGCAGCAGATGCTCCACCTAGACCGGTTCCTACTACAATCACCTCCAGCTTACGTTTATTAGCCGGGCTTACCACACGAATCTGAGCTTTATGCTTTGTCCATTTTTCCGACAAAGAGCCCTCAGGGATTTTTGAAATAAGTTTTTCGGACATTATATGAGAGTATTAAAAAGTGGCACAAAACTATACATTTTGGGCAAGAATAGCAAAGAATAATGAGTATCTTTACCTTTTAAAATAACCCTGTATTATGACTAAAAGAGTTCTAACACTTGTCCCGGCTCTACTTCTGAGCCTTTTAATCAACGCACAGAATCTAATTATTCCCAGACCTGTTACTGAAAAAGCAGGAGAGGGGCATTTTGTGCTTAATGAAAAGACTTCAATAACCAGCAACGAAAAGAACAGCTTTAACCTTAAATATCTTAAAGGTAAAATAGAGGCAGCATCAGGATTTAAACTTGCTGAAGCAAATTCATCTGACAAATCAATAGTTCTTTCTCTGAATCCGGATCAATCAATTAAACCGGAGGGCTATATTCTTGACATTACAACCGAGGGGATAACCATTAAGGCCTCATCCTCTGCGGGAATATTTTACGGAATACAATCACTGCTACAGCTTATGCCTGCATCTGTATACTCAGGCAGATCAACTGCTGCAGATAAATGGAGGCTATCATCTGTACACATTGAGGACTATCCTCGTTTTGGTTACAGAGGAATGATGCTGGATGTCTCCAGAACATTCTTTAATGCAGAGACTGTAAAAAAATATATTGACTGGCTCTCACATCACAAGATTAATACCCTACACTGGCACCTGACAGATGATAACGGATGGAGAGTTGAAATTAAGAAATATCCCCTCCTTACTGAAAAGGGTGCATGGAGAGGAGACAACGAAGTTCTTGCCCCATCTTTCGGCTCCGGAAAAGCAAGATATGGTGGTTTTTATACTCAAAATGAGATTAAAGAGATTGTTAAATTCGCAGCAGAAAGAAACATTGAAATTGTCCCTGAGATAGATCTTCCGGGCCATAGCAAAGCCGTAACAGCTTCCTATCCACATGTAGGATGTGATCACGACGATAATTCTGTTAGCGTCCAGGGAGAGGGACAGAATGTCTGGTGTGTTGGCAAAGAGGATAATTTCAAAATGCTTGACAACATTATTAAAGAGTTGTCAAAACTATTCCCCGGTAAATATATACACATTGGAGGTGATGAGGTAAACTTTTCAGGCTGGGACAAGTGTCCATTATGTACTGCTTTAAAGGAGAGAGAGGGGATGAAAAATAACGAAGAGCTTCTTAATTACTTTGTAAGAAGAATGGAGAAGATTGTTGAAAAACACGGGAAAAAGATGGCAGGATGGGATGAGATTCTTGAAGGTGGTGATCTTCACAAAGAGACAAGAGTATATGCATGGAGAAGCGTTGAAAAAGGTATTGAGTCCGTTAAGAAGGGTCAGCCTACCATTATGATGCCGGGTGCATACTGTTATTTTGATATGAAATATACTCCGCTTGAAAGAGGTCATAACTGGGCAGGCATAGTTTCTACTGAGAAAACATATTCACTTGACCCTACCGGAACTGCTTCGCTTAACGAAGAAGAGGCACCTATGGTTGTGGGTGTTCAGGGAGCTCTGTGGACTGAATTATTGGGCTGGCCGGCAAAATTCCTGGATTATCAGACATACCCAAGACTAGCCGCGGTTGCAGAAATTGGATGGACTCCACAAATAGATAGAGACTGGGAAGATTTCAACAACAGACTTCAGAGATTTCATTTTAACAGAATGGCAAATATGGGAATATCATTCAGACTCCCATATCCGGAAGTTAATTATGAAGATGGTGCATTAAGAGTAAAACTTCCTTATGAATGGGCAGTGGTAAGATATACATCTGACGAGAGTGAGCCAACATCTTATTCACCTGTGTACAAAGGGGAGATTTTCACAGATAAACCGGAAAAATACAGATTTGCAACCTTCTATAAAGATGATATAAAAAGTATTACAGTGAGAGCTTCAAATGTTGATTATAAATATCAGACACCGGATGTCTCAATAACTACTAATCTTGAAGAGGGAAAAAACAATAAAATTGTCAATATAACTGACTACAAATTTGATACATACTTCCGCACTACAAGAAAACTTGCCGCCGGAGATCACCTTACATATACATTCAATGAACCTGTTAAGAGCAGCAGGATTACGGTTGAGTCCGGTATGCCAAATATTGACTTCTACTGGATAAATGATGGGTATGTAGAGTACTCATATGATGGCATAAATTTCATTAAGGGAGATACATTAAAAAGAGGAGCGGCTACCATTATTCCACAAGAACCTGTTAAAGCAGTGAGAATAAAGATAACCGCACCAAATGACGGCTATATTGCAGCCTTTAGAGATCTAAAGATTGAATAAAGCGCTGTAAGCAATTTTAACCAGGTCATCTGCAGTTTTATTAAACTCTTTGACCTGGTTTATATTTATACCCTCTCTTCTCCAGCCATCTATCATCGGAAGCGCCAGAGTGAAAATTCTTTTTTCATAATTCTTCAATACCTGCATATAACCATTTCCATTCCTATTGTAAATAAGAGGAAAGTTCATGTATCTTCCACCATTACCCCTTTTTATGGAAAATGTCTTATATTTTAATTTAAGCGCCATATCACAAGCAAAAGCATTCATATTTGTTTCTGACTCTTTTATTAAAACAGAGGGGAGCTCCTCACCTGCTTTTACCCAAACGGGTATTGCAATCCCTGCCGGCGGATAACCAAGAACTACCCACATTGTAGTCATCTCAGCATTTTCTCCCGGCCTTACGCCTTGCACAATAACCGAGGCAGTTGAAGATTTTCTTGGAATATAATCCTGATCAATTACCCAACCTGATCCTTTTTCCGGTGAAAATTCTTCATCTGTTAGATTTATACCCATTAACGAATGATAATAACTTCTTGATAAGGAGTTAAATATCCATTCCGGAGTAATATTTTTATCAATAGCTTTTTTTGTCACAATATCTCTTGCGTTCTGATATCTTATATACCCCATTCCCTCATTAAACCTGCCTGTGTAAGAGTAATTTGTATAAATAAGGTACCCTTCAGGAGCAACAGAAAGATCATTAGCATCAACTTTTTTATACGAATTATTATTGGTTTCAAAATAGGCAGCACCCCCATCGGCGTCAATAACTCCAAAATTTGCCTCTACTCCCATAGGCTTTTTCCTCTTTTTAAGGAAATTTTCAAATTCCTGAATATTCTTACACTCTGATAATGCGTCATACATTAACTCACCCTCTTTATCCATCTCCTTAATATCATCATCCTTAAGATTATAGGATGCAGTATTCATAATGGAAAAACCTGCCGAATTTGTTCCTATCCAAATAACTCCTCCTTTGTCCGGACTATTAACGAGTGCAGTAAAATTATATTTTTTCCCTTTAAAGTACTCAATCCTGTTATTATCTTCACCGGTATCCCTGTGTTTCCAGAGAAGAGGTCTGCCGTCAGGAGTCAGTTTTCCAGTAATGATTGCAGATGTACACGCACCTGATTCGTTCCACGCAAATGCGATTAAAACAATGACTAAGAATAATTTAATTTTTTTCATATCTCGTTGAATAGTATATTGTCCTGTATAGTATGTTTTGAAATTCCCAAATGTTTATATGCTAGATCAGTAACCTCCCTGCCTCTTGGAGTTCTCTGAAGAAATCCCTCTTTTATTAAAAATGGTTCGTAAACCTCTTCGATAGTTCCCGGATCTTCACTTACAGCTGTTGCAATTGTTCCCACACCAACAGGTCCTCCTTTAAACTTATGTATGATTGTTGAGAGTATTTTGTTGTCCATAAGGTCAAGCCCTCTCTTATCTATATTAAGAGCATCAAGGGCATATTTTGTTATAGAGAGGTCTATTTTACCATTACCCTTTACCTGTGCAAAATCTCTTACTCTTCTGAGCAGAGAATTTGCTATACGAGGAGTACCCCTGCTCCTGCCGGCAATCTCTCCTGCTGCATCCTGATCAATCTCAATATTAAGAATAGAGGCGCTTCTAATTACAATTTTAAGCAAAACCTTTGAGTCATAGTATTCAAGATGAGATTGAATTCCAAATCTTGCTCTCAGAGGTGATGTCAGGAGTCCGCTTCTTGTTGTTGCTCCTACTAAAGTAAAAGGATTAAGGGTGATTTGCACAGATCTTGCTCCCGGTCCCTTATCAATCATCAGATCAATTTTAAAATCCTCCATAGCTGAGTAAAGGTACTCCTCAACAACTGGAGATAATCTGTGAATTTCATCTATAAAAAGTACATCGCCCTTTTCTAATCCGGTAAGCAACCCTGCTAAATCTCCCGGTTTATCAAGAACAGGCCCGGATGTAATTTTCATATCTACCCCCAATTCATTAGCAACTATATGTGCAAGAGTAGTCTTACCCAATCCCGGAGGTCCGTGCAACAGAAGGTGATCCAACGACTCTCCCCTCATAATAGCCGCTTTCACAAAGACTTTAAGGTTTTCAATAATCTTCTCCTGACCCGAGAATTCATCAAAGTCTCTAGGTCTTATCTCTCCTTCAAAATCCTTATCTTTAAAGTTTCTGTCGTCGTGCAGATCAAAATGTGCCATTACAAATATTTCAAAAATCAATAATACAAATATATCTATTCTTTTATTTAATTAAGATTGATGTTTATATATGTGTGTTCATAAGTTCATAAGTTTAGTTATTAAGAATCCATCCTTTTTATTAACCGTTTATTAACAAAATACTCACATATATTTTAAACTATAAATAATTATTAATTAAGTAAATAATAGCTTTTGTGTAGAGATATTAACAATTGTTGACAATGTAATCGATAGAAATATCAACAGTGTTAACCTGTGGATAAAAAGAAGATAATTTATGCAGAAAAAGTGATAAATATTTTTGCTTTTTGTATTGACTATGATATATAAAAAAAGAGATGAACATTGAAAATATAATTATGAATATTTATCAACACAAAATGAACTGCATTATTAACTATATTTGCACCCTGTTTACAGATGGATAGAGTATACAAATCAGAAGAATTTTCTTCCCAGATATCTGCAATAGAGCTTGTTGAATGGATTGGAAGCAGCAGGAAAGATACTATTATTATTGATGGTCTCTACTCCTCGGCTAAAGCTTTTGCCATAGCCTCTGCAGCAACAAGAGGTATACATATAATACTTCTTAATAACAGAGAGGATGCAGCCTATTGTTCATCAGATATGAACAACCTTGCAGGTAGTGAAGATGTCTACTTTTTCCCCTCTTCTCTTAATCACAGCGCAAAAGGGGATAAAAAAGAGGCCTCATTACAAGTACAGAGAACGGCAGCTGTTCAGGCCATTAACCAATACAGAAAGGGGGAGTATAAAGGGAGTAAAATTATTGTTGCAGCCTATCCTCACTCTGTAGCTGAGCTTATTCCAAATTACAGGAAGATAGATTCCAGTATTCTTAAAATATCTAAAGGAGATACTCTTTCACACGAGTTTGTTAAAGAGACTCTAATTGAGTATGGTTTTACAAGGAGTGATTTTGTATCACAACCAGGTGAGTTTGCTTTAAGAGGAAGCCTGATAGATCTTTTTTCATATGCGGAAAACAGACCGTTCCGCATAGATTTTTTTGGTGATATTGTTGAGAATATAAGAGTTTTTGAGATAGATAGCCAGAGAACGGCTGAAGAGAGGGAGTTTGCTGAGATATTCCCCGACATCGTACAAGATGCAAGTAGCGAGGAGCTTACAAACATCTTTGATTTTGCTGGTGATGAATCTGTTGTCTGGATATCTGATGCCGATTATTTTAGGAAACAGCTGGAGACTATAGTTGAGTTATCCGGAGATCGGGAGAGGCTCCTCTCTCTCCAAAGCTATGAAGCTCTTCTCTCCGGGATGAAAAGGGTTATTTTTGGTCCGCTCTCACTATCCAGCCAAAGGGAGATGTCGGCCTCATTATTAACTTTTCACACCTCTCCACAGCCATCATTCAACAAAAATTTTGACCTTCTGGCTGCAGAAATTGAGAGGCGAAACAAAGAGGGATACACTGTTTCCATATTCAGCGAAAATCTAAATCAGACAGAGCGTCTTAAAAGTATATTCTCATCTCTTGAAGGGAGAGATGTTAGATTTGTCCCCGTTAACACAAGTATTCACGAGGGCTTTACGGATCACAATGCTAAAATATGCATATTTACAGACCATCAGATTTTTGACAGATATCACAGAGTAAAGACCAACAGATCTGTAGAAAAGAGCGAGAGACTTACAATTAATGAATTAAATGCTTTCCAGATAGGAGACTATATTGTTCATATTGAGCATGGAGTGGGGGTGTTCGGCGGTCTGGTAAAAACAAACATCAACGGAAAAGTACAGGAGGCTGTAAAACTTATATACAGGGATGGAGATGTTATATTTCTTTCCATTCATGCTCTTCACAGGATATCCCGGTATAAATCAAAGGATTCAGAGCCTCCAAAAGTTTACAAACTGGGTACTGGCGCCTGGAACAAATTAAAGAGTCAGGCAAAATCCAAAGCAAAAGATATTGCTGCTGACCTGATTGAACTATATGCAAAAAGAAGGGAGGCAAAAGGATTTGCTTTCTCTGCCGATTCCTATATGCAACAGGAGCTTGAAGCCTCTTTTATATACGAGGACACTCCTGACCAGTTTAAGGCAACCCAGTCAGTAAAGGAGGACATGGAGCGTGACTATCCTATGGACAGGCTTATATGTGGAGATGTAGGATTCGGCAAAACAGAGGTGGCTATAAGGGCTGCTTTTAAGGCGGCTGCAGATAGTAAACAGGTTGCTGTTCTTGTGCCTACAACTATTCTTGCCCTCCAGCATTATAAGACATTTACATCAAGGCTCAGGGAGTTTCCATGCAATATTCAATATCTGAGCAGACTAAAAAGTGCTAAAGACATAAAGGAGATTGCAGCAGCAATTGAGAGCGGAAAAATCGATATAATTATTGGTACCCACAGACTGCTCAATAAAGAGATAAAATTCAAGGACCTGGGACTGCTGGTTATTGATGAGGAGCAGAAATTTGGAGTTGCAGCTAAAGAGAGACTAAGGCAGTTAAAGGCAAGTATAGATACCCTTACCCTAACCGCAACACCTATTCCAAGAACTTTGCAGTTCTCTCTTCTGGGAGCAAGAGACCTGTCAATAATCAATACCCCTCCTCCAAACAGGCTTCCTGTACAGACTGAGGTTATTGACTTTGATGAGGAGCTGATCAGCGACGCAATAAATTTTGAGATAGAGCGAGGCGGCCAGGTATTTTTTGTTCATAACAGAGTTGAGGATATAAAAGCAGTAGAGGATATTATAAAGAGGCTTTGTCCAAATGCCAAGACATGTATTGGACATGGACAGATGGAACCGGCGTCACTTGAGAAGGTAATTCTGGATTTTATGCTTGGAGATTACGATGTTCTAATTGCTACAACAATAGTTGAGAACGGAATTGACATACCAAATGCCAATACAATTATAATAAACCAGGCTCAGAATTTTGGACTCAGCGATCTCCATCAGTTAAGGGGAAGAGTAGGACGATCCAATAAAAAAGCATTTTGCTACCTTGTTGTCCCATCATCTCTCGCAATTACAGAAGAGGCGAGAAGGCGCCTGAGGGCCATTGAGGCCTTTTCTGATCTGGGTAGCGGGTTTAATATAGCTATGCAGGATCTTGACATAAGAGGTGCCGGTAATTTGCTTGGTGCCGAGCAGAGCGGATTCATTGCCGATATGGGTTTTGAAACATATCAGAGGATATTGGCAGAGGCAGTTGAGGAGATAAGGGCCGAGAGAGGTCTTGAGCACACACCTGTGATTGCCGGAGGAAAAAGCAGGGATGAATTTGTTACTGACTGTACAATTGACACAGATCTTGAGATACTTATTCCGGATGATTATGTTTCAATGACAGCAGAAAAGATAAGGCTTTACAAAGAGATGGACACTGTTGAGAGCGAAAAGGAACTTGCAGCTATGTTTGCCTCAATGGAGGACAGATTTGGCCCTGCCCCTCAGCAAACAAGAGAATTGGCAGATACTGTAAGGCTGAGATGGCTCGCAATGGAGCTGGGATTTGAGAAAATAGTCTTAAAAAACAATCTCTTTATTGGGTATTTCATAAGCAATCAGATGTCCGGCTACTACAAATCTGCCAGGTTTGAATCTCTGCTGAATTTCATCCAGAGACAAAACAGAAGATTTGAGCTTAAAGAGCAAAATGAAAAGCTTTATGTAATTATAAAAAGAGTAGATAGCATAGAGAAGGCTTATAAGCTTCTTTATGAGATGAAATAAAAAATTTATTTAGGCTTGATTTTTGAAATAGAGGAATTGAGGATGTAAAATTGAAATAATTTTGCAGAAAAACTTAAAAAACCGATATTTGTTGATTACAATTTAATAGAATGGGATTGGCCCGCACTGCAAAAATTTATGCAAAAGTTTAATAAAACAGTAAAAGCAATTTTAATTTCGCTAACAATGTTGAGCGGAGCGACTGCGGTTTCCCAGACCACCGACGCACTGACATATTTTACACCATACTCAATTTATGGTGTTGGTAATATCTCAAAACAGGGAACAACATTTAACAAGGGTATGGGCGGCATTGGAATTGGGGTTAAGGATAACAGATTCATTAATTATTTGAATCCTGCTGCCATTTCATTCAGAGACACACTGGCATTTATGCTGGACTTTGGAGTTGAGAGCAACCATAATTACTACGCGTCTCAGGAGGCATCCTCTGCCTATAATGGCTTTAATATGCACAATTTTGTATTCTCTTTTCCAATATATAAGAAATCTGCGATGGTTTTAGGGATTGCCCCCTACTCATCGGTAGGTTATAAATTTCAGGAGTGGGAGACAGATCCTGCTATTATTAACGAACTGGGCAGTGTTGTCTATTCAAGATACGGAACAGGCGGAATTAACAAGGTTTTTCTTGGAACCTCTATGGTTTTCCTGAAAAATTTCTCTTTAGGAGCAGAGCTGGTCTATTTCTTTGGAACAATGGACAGGTACTCAAATGTAAATTTCAGTAACTCCTCTTCATACAGAACTATAAAGACCGGGACTGATTTTATGATCAGCTCATTTACCGGGAAGGCCGGCTTACAGTACAGCTATGAGCCGGACAAGGATAACTCACTCACTATAGGTGCAACATATATGCTTGGCAGTAAGTTAAAGGGTGAGAGTGCCAGCTATGGATTTACTATTCCGGCAACAGGAGAGGCAGATACCGTTTTTTACAATTTCAGAAACGAAACAGGATTAGAGGTTCCATCTGAACTTGGAGTTGGGATTTCATACAGGAAAAGAGATAAGTGGCTTTTGGGAATGGACTTCACATATCAGGACTGGAAAGATGCTGAGATGCCCTCCACCCCGGGAGTAACATTTAAACCTGCTACCAGCTGGGCGGTTAAGCTTGGAGGGGAGTTTATTCCAAACAGATATGATGTACGCTACTACCTTAGAAGAGCGACATACAGAGCTGGAGTCTACTACGACAGATCCTACATTTCCGTAAACGGGAATCAGGTTAACTCTGTTGGTATTACAATAGGAGCAAATCTGCCGGTTTACAGATGGTACAACTCGGTGGGCATATCTCTGGACATGGGTCAGAGAGGCTCTATGAAGAATGGGATGGCAAGGGAGAGATATATTATGTTAAACCTTAACATAAGTCTCTACGATATTTGGTTCCAGAAATACAGGTATGACTAAACTTAAAATAAATATAATTAACCGGTTATGAAGAAATTAAGTGTATTAATATTTTTTGCATTATTTGCCTTTTCGTCAAATTTAACGGCACAGGGCAGGTTTGGCAAAGATAGTGTTGAGTGCGTGAGGAGCCTCTCTTTCTATACAGATTACATGAAACAGGGGAACCTGAATGAAGCAGCTCCGCTATGGAGAGATGCTTTTAAATATTGCCCTCCGGGTCTGAGACAGACTCTATATGTAGACGGGCAAAAAATTTACAGATTTTTAATTGAAAAGAATGAGGGTAATGCAGCAGTTAAAGAAAAACTTGTTGACTCTCTGCTTTTGATGTATGATCTGAGAACTGAATATTTTCCAAAATATGCTCTTGGTGCACAAACAAATAAAGTAATTGATCTTGTTAATTTCAGAGGTAGTGACGATAAACTGATTTTTGATGCGCTTATGCAGAATGTTAACACCTTTGGAGCTAGTGCAGAGCCATCTATTATGGTTCTTGCAATGCAGCGTGCATCTGCTCTTTTTAACAATAAGATAATTGATTCTGAAAAGGTAATGAGCCTTTATTCCCAGCTTTCACCAATGGTAGAGGCACAGATTCAGGCAAACCATCCGGATGCTCCACAGGCAAAGAAGGATATAGACAATCTTTTTGCTGTAAGTGGTGTTGCCAGTTGCGAGAATATAGTAACTCTGTTTACCCCTAAATATGAGGCAGATCCTAATAACAAAGAGCTTGTTTCAGGTATTGTCAAGCTACTTAATGAGGGTGGTTGTTTCTCTGAACCACTGTACCTTAAATCAGTGGAGTCACTTCACAGAATAGAGCCTTCATATCACACAGCTTACTATCTGTATAAGTTATACTCTATTAAGGAGGACCACGCAAACGCAGTGAAATCTCTTCAGGAGGCAATTGACGATCCTGCATCTCCTGCAAATGAAGATGCCCAAATGCTTTACGAACTGGGCTCTTACTACCTTGCAAAACTTGAAAACCTTTCAATGGCAGCCTCTTCTGCAAGACAGATTGTTGAGAAGGATCCTTCAATGGCAGGTAAGGTTTATATGCTGATGGGTTCAATATGGGCTTCATCAAAATGCGGAGGAAATGAAATTGAATCCAGAGCCAAATGGTGGGTAGCAGTTGACTACTTTGTAAAAGCTAAAAATGCTGATTCTTCACTTGCTGAGGATGCGGACAAACTTATATCAACATATCGCCAGTACTTCCCATTACAGGAGGAGGCTTTTATGTACGATATTGTTGATGGGAATTCATATACTGCTTCTTGCAGCGGAATGAGAGAGAATACAACCGTAAGGACTCGTAAATAAATGTCTGCCACAGGCAACATACTGAAAAACAAAATGAGATTTGTAGCAGCCACATTAGTGGTTGCTACACTTCTTTTTTCCTGCAAGGAAGAATTGCCTGTTACAGAGGTTATAGATCCCTCCTCTGTTCCAACCCAAATAGTTGAAGAGATGATACTTGATCAGTCTAAGGGGGGGAGATTATCAATGAGGGTTTATGCTCCGTTGATGGAGAGCTATTCCAAAAAAATCCCACCCTATGATATCTTTCCAAACGGGATGAATATAAAGGCGTTTACTCCGGACGGACTGCTGGAAACAGAGATTACAGCCAAAGTAGCAAGGCATATAAAAGGGAAATCTCAGGATAAATGGGAGGCATACGGAGATGTAGTTATTACTAACTATATCAAAGGGGAGACAATTGAAACCGATACTATTTACTGGGACAGAACTGAAAAGAAGATTTTTACTCACTGCTATGTACAGGTTAAATCACCAACAATGTATATGCAGGGGTACGGAATGGAGTCTGACGAACTTGCAAGAAACGCAATAATTCTTAAACCATTTGATAGTTACAGCATAATAAAGGACTCAACAGAGGTTCTTTATATAGATACTGTTAATTTTGTAGGGCCGCTGCTGGCCAAACCAATAATCAAACCCGGAGTATGATTACTGCAATTATTATAGCCATGGTTGGGCTGATACTCTTTATCACAGCAACACTTACAGAGACAGCTCTTACATCATGCAACAGATTGAGGATAGAGCTTGATATTAAACAAGAGAAGCCTTACGCAATACATGCAGAGAGACTACTCGGGAACAAGGTGCTTCTGTTATGGTCCTTCAAGTTTTTCCGGAGTGTAATGACAGCTTTGGCAACAATCTCTTTTACAGTTCTGGCCTTTAGAGGCTGGCTGCCGGGAGATATGCCGTTTTATGCTAAGGTATCTGTTATTATTTTAATATCTGCGTTGATAATTATCCTTATCGGTACCGTACTTCCAAAATGGATTGCATCAAGGTATCCGGATGTGATATTGATGAATATGTACTGGTTTGCTCTCTTTGTCTCCAGGATCACAAGTCCGCTCTCGCTGAGAAGGGCAGACAACCCCTCTATGATTATTGAGGAGGAAGAAGAGGAGTCGGCAGAGGCAGAAATAATTCATAATGCTATAAACTTCCCCGATGTACTGCTTAGGGAGTGTATGATACCCAGAACAGAGGTTGTGGCCATCTCCTCAGGGGCGACACCGGAAGAGATTCTAACACTTTTCAGGGACTCAAACTACTCAAGAATCCCTGTCTATGATGGAAATATTGACAGGATTACAGGTTATATACACTCAAAAGATCTTCTTTCAGGTAAAAAATCTGCAGGGGAATTACTGAGAAAAATTGAGTACTATCCTGAAGAGATGGGAGCAAAAGATCTGCTTGCTACTATGACCAAAAACAGAGGATCCATAGCTGTTGTTCTGGATAAATGGGGCGGGACTGCTGGGATTGTTACTTTGGAAGATCTTATTGAGGAGATATTCGGAGAGATTTCTGACGAGCTTGATAATGACGAATTCCGCGAAAAACAGACAGGAGAGGGTGAGTTTATATTCTCTGCCAGGCTAGAGATAAAATATTTAAACAGGGAGTATGAACTTGAGATTCCGGAGAGCGAAGAGTATGAGACTCTGGGAGGGTTTATAACCTGGTTTAATGAGAATATTCCAAGGCAGGGAGATGTTCTTACATATGAAAATATCCAGATAACAATACTCAGAACCACACGCAGCAGGCTGGAGCTGGTGAGGCTCAAACTCCTTGGCCTATAATAGGTGTGGTGAACAAAAAAATTACTATCTTCGCGCCTTACAAGAAAATAACTATTTAATCTAACAATAAACAAAATGGCAGTTCTCGAGAAGATCCGCGTCAGAATGGGAGTCTTCATTACCGTAATCATCGGTATAGCACTTCTTTCCTTTATAGTTGACGCACAAACATTGCAATCGGCTATCTCAATGTTCACCTCCAAATATGATGTTGGAGAGATGAATGGCAAGGCAATCTCTTACCAGGAGTTCCAGAAAAAGATAGACTACTTTACTCAGATTCAACAGATGGTTACCGGCCAGGCTTCACTTGACGAACAGGGTCAGGAGATGGTTAACGAAAGTGCATGGCAGGACCTGATGGGAGAGTATGTTCTCATTCCATCAATAGAAAATGCCGGAATAGGAGTAGGAGAGGAGGAGCTGCTTGACCTTACACAGGGCACATCAATATCACCTGTACTTATGAGAGAGCAATCTTTCATGGGCCAGGACGGCTCATTTGACAGAAACAAACTTGTTGAGTTTGTAAAGGCAATCCCTCAGGATGAATCAGGTAATCTTGCGACATACTGGAGTTTCCTTGAGAAAAGTATCAAAAATGACCAGATGTTCACAAAATATATCTCTCTGCTTGATAAGAGCACTATAACAAGCCCTGTTGAGATGAAAAGGGTAATTGCAGAGAACAACACAACTTCAGATGTGTCGTTTGTAATGCAACCGTTTGGTTTTATGCCGGACACAACTGTAACCGTTTCTCAGCAAGAGATAAAGGATTACTATAACAAGAACAAAGCTAAGTTTGATATGAAGGCTAGCAGAGACATTGACTATGTTGTCTTTGAAGTTATTCCTTCTGCAGAAGACATCAAACTGGCCAAAGAGGATATTGAGAAGGTTTACGAAGAGTTTACCACTACAACCAATCTTAAGTCTTTCCTAGCAAGAAACTCAGAGAAACAATTAAGCGACTATCTCTTCAAGCAAGGAGAGCTAGCCTCTATATCTCCTGCGCTTGACAGCTTTGCATTCAGCGCTCCTTTGACAGCTGTGCTGCCTGTTTTCCAGGAGGGTAACACATTCAGAGCGGCCAGAATTAATGCTATTAAGAGTGTTGCGGATTCAGTTTTTGTAGAGCATATTCTTCTTGACAACAGCGCTCCTGAGGTAGCTATGGCTAAGGCAGATTCGCTTATCAAACTTATTGACGGAGGTGCAGATTTCCAGACTCTTGCTGCTGAGAACTCTTTGGATAAAAATCCAAATGTTGCTCCCGGTGAACTTGGCTGGATGACTCAGCTTATGAAACTTCCGGGTCTTGATACTTGCTTTACAGCTCCTCTTAATAAACCACTTAAGGTTGCAACCAGCTATGGTCTCCATATTGTTAAGGCCTCCAAAAGGACTGCTCCTGTAAAGAAGGTTCAGATTGCACTGCTTGAGAAGAGTGCTGTGGCAAGTAAACAGACATTCCAGGATTACTACTCAAAAGCAAACGAACTGGCATCTAAAGCTGACGGCAAAATGGAGCAATTCCAGGCAGCCGTTAAAGAGATGAATCTCTCAGTTGTTCCTGCTGTAGGAATTGAAGAGGGTGCAAAAACTGTAGCCACCTACAAAAATGCAAGACCTATAAGCAGATGGATTTATGAAGCTAAAAAGAATGATGTCTCTCAGATTATATCTATTGACAACAAATATTTCTTTGTAGTAGCTGTTACAGGAGTAAGAGAGGCAGGAATCCAGCCGTTTGACGCTATCAAGGATAATATTAAGACAGTCCTTCAAATGGAGAAGACCAACGAGAAGTTCTTCCAGAGTGTAAAGGAGAAGTTGGCCGGAACAAACAGTATTGAGACTGTTGCCGAGATCCTTGGTACAACAGTAAGCAAACAGAGCGGGATTTCATTCGGGGCAATGGGAGCTCAGTCCATGGACCCTGTTTTTATTGGAGCAGCAACAAGTGCTCCAGAGAACAAACTGACAGGGCCTGTTAAAGGAAACTTAGGCATCTATCTATTTAATGTTGATGCAAGAACTCAGGGAGAATTCTTCACAGAGCAAGATGCAAAAATGAGAAGCGGACAAATGTTCTCATACAAACTGCAGCAACTTCAGAGTATATTTGAGAAAACCGGTAAGGTAAAAGATAACAGACTTAAGTTCTTCTAGACCTACATACGAATATTAACAAGAGAGGCTGACCATTATTGGTTAGCCTTTTTTATTATATCAATTATCTGTATCAGCATGGAAAATCCTCCGCATCTTCCATGAGTATCCTCCCCCCTCTTGTATTACACTTAAATGTACTTGTCTATTTTTGTTATGTGAAATATATTAGTTTTATTTTAAATTATTTGACAAACACTTGGTTTTATAATATATTAATTATCTTTGTATTGGTTTAGGTAAATAAGCAGATATGAGAAAACAATTAAAATTATTTGCGATTCTATTCGCCCTATTCGCACTATCCTCTTGCCAGAAAGAGCAGCGTGTATTAGATTCCCAGCATGGGCAACTGTTAACAAAATCAAATTCAGATTCAGATCGCAAATTAGATTATCAAATTCAACTTGCATATTCTGACAATGGAGAAAGCTATACTTTTCCAAATGGACTTCAAGTACAAAAATATGACAGCATTTATGTATTAGGAGGCGATGTTATAATCCCTAAAAAAATAGTAGATTCACTAAATAATATTACTCCTCAAAGATCTGCAGTCCACACTGTTTTCAATGGACTATGGCATCAAGGTATTCTCTATTATTTGATGGATTCAAATTTAGAAAGTCCACAAAGGGTAACTCAAGCTATTAATATGTTTGAACAGTTAACGGGTCTTGTGTTTTTTCCTCGAACAAACCAACCCGATTATATAAAGTTTGTATCAGAAGATCCGAAAAAAACATACATAGAAGGAGTTGGAAGAACTGGAGGAAGACAAAAAATTAACTTGGCTAAATGGGCTGATTACGATGATGTTGCTCATGAAATTGGCCATGCAGTCGGTTTATATCATGAACATGGAAGACAAGATAGAGATGAATATGTTAATATTCTATGGGGTAATATCCCGACAGATGTACTTAGTAATTTTCAGAAATACAATGTTGTAAACGGTGAAGATTTTGCAGATTTTGACTACAGTTCACTAATGATCTACCCTTCCCTAGTCCGAATTAACAATGCTCAAACAACAGTAATTACCAAAAAAGATGGGTCTTATATTTATCCCAATTATACTTTGTCAACTGGTGATATTGCAGGAATTAAATATTTGTATGGACCTCCATATGCCAAATGTGTTACAACGGTTGATTCTTTTGATGAATATGTTGGTGGAGGTTTAGATACATACTCTTCCGTGCTTAAAAATGTTTTATTTTTCTATAGTGATAAAGAGTTGATACAGCCTACAACGACCTCAACTCCAAGACTAATTCAGGTCGCATGTGAAACACGAGTAACTCTAAACGGGGGTTCTCAGGTTGAAATAACAGAGGACTTAATAAGCATAGTCATTCCTCCCGGGACGACATCGTATGTTCTCCCTGACTCATCATACGAATATCGTACTGAGTATGGTTATGTAGTATATGAAAAACGAGTATCATATATTATCAGAGGTGCAGGTTTTTAAATACTATTTAATACAGAATTTTATGAAAAAATCATTACTATTAATAGCTCTTTTATTTGCTATCTTTATGGTATCTTCATGCGAGAAGGAGCAGAGGGTGTTTATCTATCATATAGCTTCAGAGAGATATCTTAGTCCAGATGGAGGTAGGTTTTTAAAAGGAGTTTGGTTAATATCCAGGGAGAGCCCGGAAGCTGAGTGGGGTATATTTAATGACAGAGAAGTAACTGGTTTTGAATATGAGCGGGGCTATGAATATGTAATTAAAGTAAAAGTATATCCTGTACCGGCTTATATGGAGTCATTCTACCCTGACTATCGACTTGTAAAAATCATAAGCAAGGTAAAGAAAGATTCGGTTCTTCCGGAATCCCTGAGAGAGTATGTATATAAGGAGTAATCCTGCTGTAGTACTTACTTCCCAGGATTTCTTTATCAAGTTAGTATACTTCAACGAGAAGCTGCTCCTATCTGGAGAGTTTCTCGTTTTTGATAATTGATACAGTGTGTCTACACATTAAAGCGGAAGTGCATTATGTCTCCGTCCTGGACAATGTACTCCTTGCCCTCTACACCCATCTTTCCTGCCTCTTTACAGGCGTTTTCAGAGCCGTATTTTACATAGTCCTCATACTTGATAACCTCGGCCCGTATAAAGCCTTTTTCAAAGTCTGTATGGATAACTCCTGCTGCCTGGGGAGCCTTTGCCCCTTTTGGGAAGGTCCATGCTCTTACCTCCTGTACTCCGGCGGTAAAATATGTCTGTAAATTAAGAAGAGCATAGGCCGTTCTGATAAGCCGGGCCACACCGGAAGAGTCCAGGCCAAGCTCTGTAAGGAACATTTCCCTCTCCTCAAAACTCTCAAGTTCTGCAATCTCAGATTCAATTTTGGCTGCAACAACAAGCATCTGGGCATCTTCATCCTTTATTGCCTCCTTTACCATCTCTACATAGTTGTTTCCGGTTTTTGCGGCACCTTCGTCAACATTGCAGACATACAGAACAGGTTTATTGGTCAGAAGGAAGAGCTCTTTTGCCATTTTCTCATCCTCAGCGTTTTCAAAAACTACAGTTCTGGCCGATTTTCCCTGCATTAAAGCCTCCCTGAATTTAACCAGAATATCATACATCCTTTTGGCATTTTTATCTCCACCTGTCTGAGCCTGCTTCTGAACTTTGCCAATTCTGTTTTCAACAGTGTCAAGGTCTTTAATCTGAAGCTCTGTGTCAATAATCTCTTTATCTCTTACAGGGTTAATATTGCCGTCAACATGTACAATATTTGGATCATCAAAGCACCTTAGAACATGAATAATTGCATCGGTCTCTCTGATGTTTGCAAGAAACTGATTACCAAGCCCCTCTCCTTTGCTGGCCCCTTTGACAAGGCCTGCAATATCAACTATCTCAACTGTTGCAGGAACAACTCTGTTTGGTTTAACAAGTTTTTCCAGCACCTGGAGTCTCTCATCCGGAACAATTGTGGAGCCTATGTTTGGTTCAATTGTACAGAATGGAAAATTGGCAGATTGTGCCTTTCCTGAGCTTATACAATTGAAAAGTGTAGATTTTCCCACATTGGGCAGTCCCACTATTCCGCATTTCAATGCCATAAAATTCTATTTTAATTATTTGAGGCTGCGAAATTAGACAAAAAATACCATTATTTCTAAAATGGAGGGATTCTTATTCATAATCAGATATATATAAACTGCAAAACATTATGATTGAACAACGATTAATAAATTTGAAACATGAAAACCATACTTCTGTCTTTGCTTATTTCTGTTCTGTTTCGTACGGGAGAGGATTGCATTATGATATTCTGGAACCTTGAAAATCTATTTACATCCTCTGTCCGTTTTTACGAAAAAGTTAACAGAGTCGCCAAACACATTTTTATAGCATCAGAGGGTAATTTGCCGGTAATCATAGGGGTTTCAGAGATAGAAAATTTCCAGGTAGCCTGGCGTCTGGTAAATGTTACCGCTCTAGCCAGGGGAGAGTACGGAATTGTTCACGCCGAATCGCCTGACCACAGAGGAATTGATGTTGCTCTTTTCTACAAAAAAGAGAGATTCAAGGTTCTGTACAGAAAGTTTAAGCCAGTCATTAATAATGAAGGGGAGCTTTTGAGAACCAGAAGCATTCTTTATGTAAAGGGGGTTCTTGACCATCTGGATACACTCCACCTCTTTGTTATGCACTGGCCATCCAAATGGGGAGGAGTGAGAGCATCCACTCCTCTGAGAGAGGCTGCCGCTGCCGCTTTTACCGGGGAGGTTGACTCAATACTTGCGATCAATCAATCAGCAAATATTATTGCTATGGGGGATCTTAATGAAGAGGCTGATTTAGTATCTCCAATGGTACGACCTCTTAATATTCTCTCTCCTGTAAAAAGAGGAGCCCCTGGAACAATAAAGTACAACGGAAAATGGGAGACAATTGACCATTTTATGGTCTCAGCAAATATGGTGAACAACTTAGAACCGGTTTTCTGTACAGATACCTCATCATTTATCTATTCTCATCCCCATCTTCTTGAAAAGGACAGAGCTTTTCTGGGCGTTAAACCTAAAAGGAGTTTTATCGGCCCAAGATATAACGGAGGTATTAGTGATCACCTGCCGGTTGTGCTTAGAATAACACGAAGCTGGTAAAGAGCAGGGGCCTTATTATTTTACTACCTTTGCAATATGTATGTAAAGGCAAAAAAATCACTGGGGCAGCACTTTCTGAAGGATCAGAAAATTGCTGAGAGGATTGTAGAGTCACTTGATCTAAACCTATCTGCAGATGTGCTGGAGATTGGACCAGGAACAGGGGTTCTTACTCAGCATCTTGTAAATCTGGGGAATATAACATTCAGAGCAGCAGAGATTGACAGAGAGTCAATAGAGTATTTGAAGAAAAATTATCCTCAGATGGGTGAAAATCTGCTTGAGGGTGATTTCCTCAATATGGATCTTGGAGAAATTTTTAAGGGTAGCTTTTCTGTGATTGGGAATTTTCCTTACAATATATCTTCACAGATTTTCTTTAAACTGCTTGATTACAGGGAGCAGGTCCCTCAAATTGTATGCATGCTTCAGAAAGAGGTTTCAGAGAGGCTAGCATCCCCTCCGGGGAATAAGAGCTACGGAATACTCTCGGTTTTGCTCCAGGCGTGGTATGATATTGACTACCTCTTTACAGTGGAGCCCGGTAGCTTTATCCCCCCTCCAAAGGTTAAATCTGCAGTAATTTCACTAAAGAGAAACTCCCGTGAAATACTTGGTTGCGATGAGATACAATTCAAAAGAGTTGTAAAAGCGTCATTCAATCAGAGGAGAAAGGCTGTCAGGAATTCAGTCAAACAACTTCTTGAGGGGAGAACTCCTCCGGAAAGTTATCTGTTTGGGATGCGTCCGGAACAACTAAGTGTAGATGAGTTTGTTGAACTGACCAAGCTTATCTATAATAATTAAGGCAATTTTACAGTTTTTGAGCCATTAATACTTATCAGCCCCACCCTTGTCAGATCTTCAATCAGATAATATTGTGTATGTTATATAAATTAAAATCAACAGGCTTACTATTTACCAAAATAGTGTAACCTGTTGATTTAACTTCAAAAGGAGTGCTTTGTGCCTCTAATCTGTAAGCTGATGAAAGTATCAGTACTATAAAAATGATAAGCGACCTGTAACTATATATATTAAATGCACCCTATTTCATTAGGATTATAAACTGTATACCAGTCCAAAACTTAAGTAAGATATTGAATATCCTGCCTCTGCGTATATACCCCATTTGGAGTTAAACTGGTAGCGAGCACCTACAACACCACCAAAGGCCAGTCCGCCTGCAGCTGCATTACCCGGATCGATTCCTGCACCATAGTATCTTGCACTGGCAATGTTGTATCCAAGCATTATCCCTGCATAGGTGTCAATTTTTGGAATTAAAGGATAGTGAAACAGACCTCTTACACCTAAAACTATATGTGAATATTTATATCCATAGTCACCTTCATCTACCAGATAACCTATTTTTTCATTGTGTCCGTAGTATCCCAGATAGCCTCCAAGGCCAAGATTCAGTTTATTCACACCAAAAAGATTCTGTTTGAAGCCTTGATCGTAGGATACCTCAATGGGAATTCCATAAGAGTTAAGACCGATACCTGCTCTGATGTGTTTGCTGTTGTTTCCGAACAGAGAGGGATTGTTTTGTGCCATTACACTGGTTGCACACAGGAGTGTAAGAAAAGAGAGAACTAAAGTTAGTTTCTTCATTGTTGTAAAATTTAATTTTTGTGAGTTAAAACTTGAGGCAAAGATATGCCCTGACTCAAGAATATAATCCAAAAGCAGGGGGGACAAAAAGTGGACAAGCAGAAAATATTTACTATAATTGCCTGCTTTTACCGTTTTACAAATTATCTGATGTTATTAAGAACCTTACGCACCATCAATCTTCTGGTTGTATTTTTTACTCTGTTCTGTTTCACTTTGACAGGCCGCACATCAAAAATTGATAGTCTGGAAAACCGGCTTAACAATTATAAAACCAGGGATACGACAAGGGTTAATATTCTTAACGAAGTTGCCTACGAAGCATATTTTAGTGATAAAGAGAAAACAAGGGTATATGCAGAAGAGAGCTTTAAGCTTGCAGAAGAGCTTGGTTTTGAAAAAGGGAGGGCAGAGAGTTTATGGTTGCTTGGCATAGCCAATATGGGAGTTGATCCCAATGGTTCGCTTGCCTTTTTTCAAAACGCATTGGATATAGCAGAGAGGAATAAATATAAGCAGGGTGAAGGCAAATATACAAATGCGATTGGGACAGTTTTCGGAGTGACAGGCCGTGACTCTTTGGCCATCGTATACTATCGGAAAGCGATTGAAATAGCTAAAGAACTTAATGACCCGCACGAGCTGGGGAAGTATCTTATCAACATATCACAGGCACATAACCGCATGGGAAAGGTTGAAAAGGCTTTAGAGGGTTATAACGAAGCCCTGCGCGTTTTACTTAAAGCGGGTGATAAAAATGGGGCTGCCATATGCTATAACTCAATGGGCAATATATACACAACACAGGGTAACTACCCTATAGCTCTTGAGTGTTTGCATAACGGATTAAAAATTCGTGAAGAGATGCGGGAGACAAGTGCCGTATCCAAAAGTCTGGTTAGTATAGGAAGTATATATTTTACCCAGAAGAACTACGAAAAGGCACTTGAATACAACCAAAAAGTAATTGAAATTGCCGGGAACGCCGGAGATAAACATACCCTGGCAGGCGGATTGCTCAATATTGGGCTTATCTATATGCAGACAAATAATGAGCAAGCAATGGAGTATCTCCAGAAGGCACTCGTTATTAGCAAGGATTTGAAAATTTTGCCTCTTCAGATAAACATCCTCCTTAATACGGGTCTGTTTTATTATAAACATTCAGAAAAACAAAAGGCTCTGGAGTTTTATCAGGAGGCACTAAGCTTATCAGAGGAGAATGGAATGAAGTCATCTGAAAGCTTAGCAAAGTTACAGATTGCTATAATATATTATGATCAAAAGGAGTTTTCCCGCGCCCTCGACTATGCAAGAAGCAGTCTTGAAATAGCAAAAAATCTTAAAATTATTGAGACTGAAAAAGATTCACATTATCTGCTTGCAGAGATTTATGCGAAAACAAACAACTTTAAAGGTGCGTATATCCACAATCAACTATATAAGGAGTTGAGTGATAAGATATTTAACGAAAACAATGTCAGGAAAATTACAGAGCTGGAGTACACTTACAGATTTGAAAAAGAGAGGCAGGCGATAGCCTTAGAGCAGAGTAAAAAGGATGAGGTTCAGTCAGCTAAAAGAAAACAGCAGTATGCAATTATCTTAACTCTTTCTGTAAGTTTTATCCTTGTGTCGCTGCTTGCATTATACATACTCCGTCTATACCGTTTTAACAAACAGGCAAACGAAGCTCTCCGCAGAATGGAGACGGAGAAAAAAAGGCTGCTTGAACAGGAGATTGAAAGGATTAATAGGGAACTTGAGGATAATCAGAGATCTCTGACTGCCGCATCACTTAAACTAATTCAGAATTCGGAACGAGATGCAGAGAGAGTAAGAATGCTCGAATCAATTATAGATACAATAACACCGGAGGGAAAAAGGGTTGTTCTGGCTATGATTTCAGATTTTAAAAGAATTTCCCGCAGCTCAAACTGGAAAGAGTTTGAACTGCTTTTCCAGAAGGTACACAGCTCTTTTTACGAAAAGCTTAATAGTAATTTCCCGGATCTTACTGCAAACGAAAGAAAACTGTGTGCATTTCTAAAACTGAATATGAGCAGTAAAGATATAGCAAACATAACATTCCAGTCAGAAGAGGCTCTTAAAAAAGCTCGTCAGCGTCTGAGACAGAAATTGGGTATTGATCGAGACACCAATCTTGTTAGCTATTTGCAGAATATTTAATGCTATTTTGAATTGATTGCATCAACCGGATTCAGGTTAGCCGCAGTCCAGGCAGGAAGAAGACCGGCAACAATTCCAATAACAGATGAAATCATTAATCCCCTGAAAATATTGTAAAAACTTAGTGTCATAGGGAATGATTCATTTCCCTTAAGGGCAAGTACAACACCCCCAACCAGCAGAAGACCTATTGCCCCTCCGGCTAGTGCCAGTACAGCAGCCTCTGCAAGAAACTGAGTAAGGATCATATACTTTTTAGCCCCGAGAGCCTTCTGTATACCAATAAGATTTGTCCGCTCCTTTACCGAAACAAACATTATGTTGGCAATACCAAAACCACCTATAAGTATTGAAAAACCTCCGATTATCCACCCGGCCATATTGATACCACCAAATATTGCTTTAGTCTGATTTAGCAAGAATGTCATTTCATTAAGGGCAAAGTTGTCGTTCTGTTTTGGCTTTAACCTTCTTGCAGCCCTGAGAAGCTGGCGCATCTCCTGAAGGAACTCCTCCCTCTCAACTGTTGCAGATGGTGTCACACAGATCATCCCCTCTGTGTTTTTTACATTCATTATTGTTGCGGCAAAGTTGTATGTTATAAGAATGGAATTATCTGTATCAAAAATATTTACTATACTCTCACCTGCCTTTTTCTGTACACCGATAACCCGTGCGCTTGAACTTCCAATTTTAATAACTTTATCAAGCGGATCCTCTCCGTTTGCGAAGAGTGCGGCAGCAACCTCATAGCCGAGAATTACAGCAGGTATTGAGGAGTTTGCCTCATAGTGTGAAAAATATCTACCCTTTTCAATCTCTACATTTGCAATCTCTCCCCACTCAGGTGTTGCAGCAGTAATAAAACCATTGCTGAAAGAGGCTCTCTTGTACTTAAGGGTTCTGTTTGTAAATACAACATAAGCAGCAGCATCAAGATTTCTTGCATTTGACTTAAGAAACAGATACTCCTCAAATTTTGGTCTTGGTCTGTTCATATACTCCCACCATTTGTACTCTTCACCCTCAGGCGGAGCAAAAGGGAACTGCTGGACATAGACAGTTTGTCCTCCAAAGCTGTTCAGCCCTGATTCTACATTGCTTTTTAGGGCATCAATAGCCGTAAATACAGTAACAATCGAGAAAATTCCAATACTTACTCCAAAAAGTGAAAGGAAGGTCCTGAATTTATCGCCCCTCAGCGATCCAAATGCGAAACTTATACTCTCCAGCATAAGCTTGAAGATCATTACGACCCTCCTGTAGATCTTTATCATATTCTCAATTTGTTATAGTCCTGTCTTCTTTTTAATACTCCGGAGTTTGTCAAAAGCCTCCAGTGGAGAAATTGTGTTTATATCCAGGTCCTTAAGTTCGTCTCTTATTGAGAGTAGGACCGGGTCATCAAGCTGGAAAAAAGAGAGTTGCACAGCATCGTCATTTAAGGTTACCCGTCTCTTCCCATTTTTTGGACCCTCTTTGGATTCAAGCTGCTTTAGAACCCTCTCTGCCCTCCTAACAACATCTGCAGGCATTCCCGCCATTCTGGCCACATGGATACCAAAGCTATGGGCAACTCCTCCCGGTACAAGCTTTCTAAGGAATATTACCCTTTTATCAACCTCTTTAACAGAGATGTGGAAATTTTTTACCCTGGAGAATGTCTGTTCAAGGTCGTTGAGTTCGTGGTAGTGTGTTGCAAACAGCGTTTTAGCTCTAAAACGAGGATGCTCGTGAAGATACTCAACAATTGACCATGCTATGGACATTCCATCGTATGTGCTTGTCCCTCTTCCTATCTCATCAAGCAGCACGAGGGATCTCTCTGAAAGATTGTGCAGGATTGTTGCCGTTTCAAGCATCTCCACCATAAAGGTACTCTCTCCTCGTGATATATTATCAGAAGCACCCACTCTTGTGAATATTTTATCAACCATTCCAATCTCTGCAGCATCTGCCGGAACAAAGCTTCCCGCCTGAGCCAGAAGGACAATCAGGGCCGTTTGCCTTAAAAGTGCACTCTTACCGGCCATATTTGGTCCGGTTAATATTATAATCTGCTGGTTATCTGAGTCTAATTCCAAATCATTGGCAATATACTCCTCTCCTGCCGGCAGTAATTTTTCAATTACCGGATGCCTGCCAGCTTTTATAACTATAGAGTTACCCTCGGTAACATTTGGTCTGTTATATTTATTTGTCCTTGCAACTTCCGCAAAACCAGCAAGTAAGTCAATCTTTGCCAGAATTGCAGAGTTTTTCTGTATTACCGGAATGTTATTTTGGATGGAAATGATAAGATTGGCAAAAATAGCCTGTTCTATAGAGAGCATCTTCTCCTCTGCGCCAAGTATCTTCTCTTCGTATTCCTTAAGCTCCTGAGTTATGTATCTCTCTGCATTAACCAGTGTCTGTTTGCGGATCCACTCCGGCGGAACCTTATCCTTATGTGTATTTCTAACCTCTAAGTAGTAACCAAAGACATTATTATAGCTAACCTTAAGAGAAGAGATTCCTGTCCGCTCTGTCTCCCTCTCCTGTAGTTGATTAAGGTACTCTTTTCCGTGTCTTGCAATGTGTCTGAGTTCGTCAAGTTCTCTGTTTACCCCGGCTGCAATAATATCACCCTTTCCAAATTGCCCGGCAGGATCCGGAAGCAACTCCCTCTCCAGCCTATCTTTTAAGGCCGAACACTCATCCAGCCCTTCCGACAGAAGTGTTAATTCAGAAGCAAAGGGGAGTATTGACTCTGCTGCAATCTCTCTGCAGATATCTTTAACGGGCTCCATCTGCTCCAGTCCTCTTTTAAGCTGGACAGCTTCGCGCGGAGAGATTTTGCCGGCCGCAGCTTTGGAGGCGACGCGTTCAAGATCACCTATTTCAGAGAGGATATTGCGCAGAGGTGCGCGGCGTGTATCATCTTTATATAAAAGTTCAACAATATTGTGTCTGCTGTTAAGCTCATTAAGACTCTTAACAGGCATAGCAAGCCAGTTCCTCAGGAGCCGCGCTCCCATGGGGGAGGAGCTTTTGTCAACAACAGATACAAGAGAGGCTCCACCCTCTGCCTGACTCCCAAAAATCTCAAGATTTCTGAATGTGAATTTGTCAATCCATACATGCTCCTCCTCATCAATGCGGGAGATAGAGCATAGATGGCCCAGGGAGCTGTGTCTTGTAATATCAAGATAAAAGAGTATGCTTCCTGCAGCGGTTGCAGCAAGGGGAAGCTCCTCAATTCCAAAACCCTTAAGACTTTTAACCTGAAGCTGTTCAAGAAGTTTTTCGCGGGCAGCATCCTGAACAAAGGCCCACTCATCCATAGGAGTGATATAAATATCTCTTCCGAATCTCTCCTCAAATCCTTTTTTATACCCTTTCTGCAGCAGTACCTCCTTTGGGGCAAAGCTTGCAAGCAGAAGCTCTATATAATCAAGGGAGCCCTGAGCTACCCTGAATGAACCAGTGGATATATCCAGAAAGGCTATCCCTGCTCTCTCCTTTTCAAAATGGAGAGCAGCCAGATAGTTGTTCTCCTTCTGGCTAAGCAGTTGTTCATTATAGGCTACACCGGGAGTTACAAGCTCAGTAATTCCTCTTTTAACAATCTTCTTTGTGAGTTTTGGATCTTCCAGCTGGTCACAGACAGCAACTTTATATCCGGCCCTGACCAGCTTGGGCAGATAACTGTCAATGGAGTGGTGCGGGAAGCCTGCCAGTTCAATAAACTGAGCAGATCCGTTACCCCTTTTTGTAAGGACAATTCCAAGCACGGCAGAGGCTGTAATTGCATCCTCGCCGAATGTCTCGTAGAAGTCTCCCACACGAAACAGCAAAATAGCATCAGGGTATTTCGCCTTTATGGAGAGATACTGCTTCATCAAAGGAGTTTCCACTATATTCTTGTCGCCCTTCATTCCTACAAAAATAGATATATTTTGCTTCAAAACTCTATCTTTGTACATTATCAAACAATTAATACCGACTATGAAAATCTTACGATTTACCGCACTTATGGCAGCCATCTGTGTGATGGTTCTGACCACAACAAATTGCTCGCCCTCAAAGGAGGAGATGGCACAAGAGGAGATGACCAGGGTAATGGAGAAAAACTCTGCAGTGGGACTTGCCGTTGCAGTGGTAAAGGGGGGTGAGATAATCTACACACAGTCATTTGGTTATAAAAGCTTAGAGGATAGCACTCTCCTTGCAGAGGGGGATGTTTTCCGTATTGCATCAATATCAAAATCATTCACAACAACAGCTCTTCTTACACTAATGGAGAAGGGTCTTATTAATCTGGATCAGGATGTAAGCGAACTTACAGGGTTCCCTGTTAGAAATCCCGCTTTTCCGGATGTGGTTATAACTGTTAAGATGCTGCTCTCACACACATCATCTCTTAATGATAGTCAGGGCTATTTCAATCTTGATGTAATCAACCCTGAAAAGAATAAAGAGTTTGCAAAGAGTTACAACCCATACGAACCCGGAACACAATATGAGTATTGCAATCTTGGCTTCAACACTCTGGGGGCAATATCAGAAAAGCTGGCAGGGGAGAGGTTTGACCAGTTTATACGCCATACAGTTCTTGAACCGCTGGCTCTTTATGCATCTTTCAATCCGGACTCACTTGACAGAACAAAGTATGTTTCTCTTTATGATTCTGTTCCGGCTCCGCAGCCTGCAGCATATGTAAGCCGCGCGAAACAGCTGGATAGTGGATATGTGATGGGTTACAGCACTCCGCTCTTCAGCCCTACCGGCGGAATGAAGATATCGGCAACAGACCTTGCAAAATATATGATTATGCACATGAACTACGGAGCATTGCAGAATGGTGGAAAAATTATATCAGAAGAGACTTCTCGCCTTATGCAGAGCCCTGTGGTTGAGACTGGTGAAGGTGAAACCTACGGCCTCGCACTCAGACAGAGCAAGAACTTTATCCCGGGAGAGATAATGGTGGGTCATACTGGATCTGCTTACGGACTTTACAGTGCAATGTTTTTTGAGCCTGAGAAGAAATTTGGGATAGTACTCATTACAAACGGATGCAACCCTGTTTACGAGGGAGGTTTTGTGAATATTCAGACAGATGTTGCGAGGGCACTGTATAATATTTTTATTAAAGAGTAGTTTCTGAAAACCAATATGAAGAGGGTTTTAATAATCACCTATTACTGGCCCCCATCCGGAGGTTCCGGAGTACAGAGATGGCTTAAGTTTACCAAATATCTGAGGGAGTTTGGATGGGAACCTGTAATCTATACCCCTTCAAATCCTGAGCTGATGGCTGTGGATAATACTCTTGAAGGAGAGGTTCCTCAGGGGGTTGAGGTTATTCGCAAAGAGATTCTTGAGCCATACTCAATTTACCGTACACTAACAGGAAAGAAAAAGGGGGATATAAAGCCGGGATTTATAAATACCGGAGGAGGACTCTCTCTCTTTATCAGAAGCAACC
>ERZ1645189.13-NODE-13-length-44139-cov-5.325719_pt1 | contig 44139 bp, 42 predicted proteins | sample MGYA00575350_ERZ1645189 | MGnify/ENA primary metagenome ERZ1645189 (study PRJEB40845, sample SAMN11283421) | freshwater sediment metagenome | isolation source: river sediment | host: Sediment | place: India: Jajmau, Kanpur | collected 2015-12-17 ...
CTCAACAAGGAGCCGAGCAAGGGTTGATTATCCTGGCAGATCATCAAAGCGCAGGGAAAGGCCGTCTAGGCCGAAGTTTTCACTCACCGGAGCATTGCGGTATTTATTGCTCCTACCTGATGAGGCCAAAGACTCCGCCCATGGATACTTCATTCATGACTGCTTGGGTGGCCGTCGCTGTCATTAGGGCCATAGCCGAAGTCTATGAAGTCCAACCTAGCATTAAGTGGGTGAATGACATCCTCTTAAATCATCGAAAGATTGGTGGAATTCTCACAGAGATGAGTGTGGAGCCCGAGAGTGGTCATATACAGCATCTTATTGTAGGTGTAGGCGTAAATGTTCAACACCAGCGTACCGATTTCCCTGAAGATTTGCAGTCCATTGCCTCCTCCTTGTGGTTAGAAACGGGGAAGAAGAGACCTAGGGCCACCTTGACTGCTGCATTGATTCAATCACTTGACCGTTTGTGCGCTGATTGGCCAGGCGAAGCACCGGCATATTTTCAGCAATATCGCGAACATTGTATTAGCCTAGGACGAGAAGTTCAAGTACTTCGCCAAGGCATACGATCCCGAGGGCATGCGATCGACATCGATGAATCCTTCGGGTTAATCATAGAATTCCCCAACGGATCCCGTGAAACTGTGCGCAGTGGTGAAGTCCAAGTGCGTGGATTATCGGGTTATGTCTAAATCGAAAGGAGTAACAAGATGAACGCAAGATTTATCTATGACATCCCTACCAAAGTATATTTTGGTGAAAACCAACTATCAAATCTTCCTCAGGAGCTTACACGATACGGTAAAAGAGTCTTAATGATTTATGGTAAAGGTTCCGTCAAAAAAATCGGTCTTTACGATAAAATCATGAATGAACTAAAAGACACAGATATCGTGTTATTTGAATACAATGGGATTGATCCCAATCCTCGCCATACCTCCATCAACGAAGCCGCAACCCTTTGTCGAAACGAGAAAATCGATGTTTTATTGGCAGTGGGTGGCGGGTCAACGATCGATGCCGCCAAACTAATCGGTACCGCTACTTTCTATGAAGGGGATAGTTGGGACATTGTTAAACGCAGGGTTCCTGCTACCGACACCTTACCGATCATCAGTATTTTAACCTTATCTGCTACCGGTTCCGAGATGGATTGTGGTGGAGTCATCACAAATTTAGAAACCAAAGAGAAAATTGGTTTTGCTTCGCCAACTCAACGTCCCAAAGTCTCATTCCTTGATCCTACCAACACCTATTCGGTGAATGCATATCAAACTGCATGCGGCAGTGCCGATATTTTTTCGCACATTATTGAAGTCTATTTCAACATGAATCCCGATTTGTATATGCTAGATGCAGTTATGGAAGGATTATTGAAAACAGTCATCCGTTATGGCCCCAAAGCCATTGCACAACCCGACAACTACGAAGCCAGGGCTAATTTGATGTGGGCTTCTTCTTGGGCGATCAACGACTTTGTCCGAGGAGGTAAACAGCAAGCTTGGAGCTGTCACCCCATGGAACATCAATTATCTGCATACTATGACATCACCCATGGTTTAGGGTTAGCCATTTTAACACCACGATGGATGAAGTACGTATTAGACGAAAGCACGGTTGCTAAATTCTATCAATATGGAACGGAAGTCTTTGGAATTGACCGAACCCTTCCTGCTATGGAGGTAGCCGAAGAATCGATACGTCGAACTGAGCATTTCTTGTTCAATGCTTTGGGATTACAGAGCACGTTAACAGAAGTGGGTATCAATAGAGACCACTTTACCGACATGGCTAAAAAAGCCTGTAACCATGCCACGCTAATGGGCTTTAAACCGTTACAGGAAGAAGATATCATCAAGATATATGAGATGTGCCTGTAAATCTAACGACAGAAACCCGGTAACTTCTGTTACCGGGTTTCTTGTTTTTCAGAAAATATTTATTGTTTATCGATATATATATATTGACAAACAGTTTTTCGGCTGGTAAAATCAAAATTGAATTCAAAGGAGGGGTTTCATATGAAATGGAATCAGAATCAAAGTATTCGGTTATCTCAAGCTTTTATCCTGTTGTTTTCGGGCATCTTACTGGCAGTTGATCTTAGTGCTTTGTGGCTAGCTCAATGGTTTATTCAGTTCTCCATGGCTCTGAGTGACTCATTGCATTACCGGCTTTTATTGATTACCCTTTATGGGGGTAGTATCTTCGCTTGGATTCTCCTGTATTCTCTTTGGAAGCTGTTACATAACATGAAGCAGTCCATTGTGTTTGATCCAGCAAATATCCAGCTATTGCGTTGGACGGGCTGGGCTTGTTTCGGTGGGGCACTTCTTTGTCTGGCTAGCTCTTTTTATTATCTACCCTTTATTATCATCACCATCGCGGCAGCATTTGTAGGCTTAATTGTCCGAATTGTCAAAAATGTTTTTGTGGTTGCAGAATCCATGAAAAACGAACTCGATTATACCGTATAGAGTGGAGGAGGAGGAGTCATGGATATCATTGTCAATTTGGATGTGATGATGGCCAAACGTAAGATATCTGCTGGAGAACTGGCTGAGAAAATTGGAATCACTCCGGCCAATTTATCGATCCTCAAAAATAACAAAGCGAAAGCCATCCGTTTCTCTACACTGATTGCGCTTTGCAACGAATTGGAATGTCAGCCGGGGGATTTGCTTGAATTTAGGAGGGAATCACTTGAGCATTGAGTCGATTGGTTTCATTCTTAGTTATGTGATGTCTTTTCTCTATACTTTTATTGCAACACACCCCATTAGTATAGGGCCAAAAATGTTACTGCTTTTTGCTACAGCTTACTGTGCTTTCGGTTCTTTGCTGTTTAAAAAGCAAAAAGCTGCTTCCGAACATCACCTCTGGTTGTTTTCTCTTTTACTCATCCTGATTAGTATCATCAGCGGTCGTAATCGTGTTTGGGGTGAGTATGCCATCTTACTCAGTCATGCATTTGCAGTCTATTGGCTCATGGCGCGATCTGGCCGGTTCATTGCCGGTGAAAGCAGTGAGTATCTTCTTTTTGATTTGATATTGGGGTTTGTTATACTGCCATTTCGCCATTTTTTCCAACGCTTCAAAACCCTTATCCAATCTACTTCAACGAGTTTAGGCAAAGACCGTTCTTTGGCTGCCAAATTCATCATTCTCTTCGTCCTTCTTACATCCGTCGTTTTTTTGTATATTGCAGGAAACCTCCTTTCTCAAGCCGATATCGGTTTTCGCCAAATGCTCGGTTCGCTATTTGATTGGGTTCGCCTGGAAAACATTCGACCAACTCTGTTTCGTTTTATCATAAGCTTACCCATAGGAGCTTATCTTTATGGTTTGTTTTTTGGCCTGTATCAAGAAAAAGCAAAGGAAAGAACCTCTTGGAAAGAAAGATGGGAAAGCCAAATACTAAATTTCCGTCATGTGCCGACTTCGTTGTGGTCAAGTATACTAAGTGTCTTTGCGCTCCTATATGTAGCATTCTTTACATTACAGGGCTCTTATCTGTTTGGTGCTTTCTTCCGTACATTACCGAACCATATGACTGCTGCTCAATATGCACGACAAGGTTTCTTTGAACTGTGTGCGATTACTACTTTGAATTTTGCTCTACTGGGGTTCGCTTGGCTCAGTCACCACCAACCGATTCGTCAGAGCTCTTCATTGTTCTCCATGTTTTTTGTGATACTCGGTGAAAGTGTATTATTTTCGGTCATAGCCGCCTCCAAGTTACTGCTCTACATTCAACGCTTTGGTTTTACTCCTTTACGGATTCAAAGCTTCTGGTTTATCGGCGTCCTTTTGGCAGCCTGCTTAGCCGCATCTTATTCTTTGCTCACAGGAAAGAGGAGTTATAAGATTTGGATTCTGTATAGTGGAATCAGTTTAGCCATCACGCATCTACTATAAAGCAAACCATATCCTTGGTAAATAATGACATTGAATAATGCGTTAGTTTTGTAACATCATCACAAATAAACTGCTTGCTTTTCATTTCAAATGCACTATAATCTAATTAAGACTTATTCTTATTTAAAAGAGGTGTGATTATGAAATCAGTTAGTTTAGCGAGTTTAAGGCGTTTTAACATCATTATGGGTTTTTTCCATTTCATACAAGGAATCGGCATGACTTATTTGTTCTACAACTATGACAAAGCGAGTCAATTCAAAATTCCTGTTTTTTCAAATTACCTAACCTTTAATACGACTTTAGGCCGCTTGGTTACGGAGACAAAAACGGTTTTCACCGTACCGTTTGCTTTGTGGGTTGCTGCATTTCTCTTATTATCGGCACTGGCTCATTTTATCATAGCCATACCCGGCGGAAATGGACTCTATAACCGTTATTTAGGGAAGGGAATGAATCCCTTTCGTTGGTATGAATATGCATTGAGTTCCTCCCTCATGATTGTCCTCATCGGACTGCTTTTTGGCATTTATGATATAGGAGCGATAATCCTTATGTTTGGCCTCAATGCCACCATGAATCTTTTTGGCTTACTCATGGAACAGCTGAATCAAAACGCGAGAAAAATCCAATGGAGTCCTTTTGTGTTTGGTTCTGCAGCAGGAATCATCCCTTGGATTGTGATTGTGATGCACACTTTCGGAAACTCCGACTTAAGCAGGGTTCCTTGGTTTGCTTATGCAATCTTTGGTTCCTACTTTGTATTCTTTAACTTGTTTCCCATCAATATGATTTTGCAATACTTAAAAGTAGGTCCATGGAAAGATTATTTATACGGAGAACGCGTTTACATTATCCTAAGTTTGGCCGCGAAAACAGTCTTAGCTTGGTTGGTCTTCTTTGGAATTATGCAACCGGTTTAACTTTGACAAAACCGCCTTACGAGGCGGTTTTTTGTGACTAAATATTTATTTAATTCACTTGGAAACACTCGCGTCATTTGGTATAATGAGAGTATAAACAAAAAAGGATGTGCAACATGATCCCTTCAGTAATACTGCAAAAATTGCATCAATACAAACAAGAGCACTTGATACAATACTTTTATGAGCTTTCCAAAGAGGAACAGAATGCTTTTATCGGCCAGTTGGAGTCTATCGACTTTTCCCTCCTGGATTTACTAGATCACAAGGAAGATGAAATTCGCAAAGGCATTATATCGCCTATATCGGCCTTAAGTGTCAATGAAATTGCATTTTTGGAAGAAGAATATCGAAAATTAGGGTTGGAAGCCATTCAAAGCGGAAAAATCGGTGCTGTTTTGCTAGCCGGAGGGCAGGGTAGTCGTTTAGGATTTGAGCACCCAAAGGGGATGCTTAACATTGGCGAAAGCAAGGAGCTTTTTCTTTTTGAGCAGCTCATCACCAATCTATTGCAAGTCGTCAAACAAGCCGATGCTTGGATACCTTTACTCATTATGACCAGCAATATCAATCACGAGGAAACGGTTGAGTTCTTTCAGGAGCACGATTTTTTTGGTTATCAGTCGAACTACATACGGTTTTTTAGGCAAGAAATGGCTCCCGCGACGGACTTTAGCGGCAAAATATACCTTGAAAACAAAGGACAAGTGTCCTTGTCTCCCAATGGCAATGGTGGGTGGTTTTCTTCCATTATTAAGGCCGATCTATTACCACAACTGAAAAGTTGGGGAGTGGAGTGGCTCAATATCTTCTCTGTGGATAACCCTTTACAAAAAATGGCGGATCCTGTGTTCATTGGGGCCACTTTGCACGGTTCTTATGTTAGCAGTGCCAAAGTGGTACGAAAGGCAAATCCAAACGAGCGAGTGGGTGTTTTGTGTCTGGAAAATGGAAAGCCTTCCATTGTGGAGTATTTCGAATTGAGCAAAGAAATGATAGAAGCCACCAATGAGCAAGGTGAACTGATGTATCGATATGGAGTTATCCTGAATTACTTATTTCGACTTGATCGACTCCTAGACATTTCCGAAACACGGTTACCTTACCATATTGTCGAGAAAAAAATCCCTCATTTGACCTCGGATGGAATGAAAGTTCAGCCATTGGAGAATAATGGGTATAAATTTGAGACTCTCGTGCTTGATATGATCCGCATGATGGACAATTGCCTTGGTTTTGAGGTTCTGCGAGAGGTAGAGTTTGCTCCTATTAAGAACAAAACAGGTGTGGATTCTCTTGAAACATCACGAGCTTTACTGAAAAAAAACGGGATTGAGTTGTAAACTACAAAAAAAGACGAGTGAGAAACTCGTCTTTTACTTTAAAAAGGGGAGAGCTTTACGAAAGTTCACTTCAAAGATGGGATAGAATTGGCTGACCAACATGCCTACAATGATGAACACTCCACCAATCATAGTCCCTGTTGTTTGAACCTCTTTTAGAATGTAGTAGCTAAATATGGCTGAGAATACCGGTTCAAATGTTAAGATCATCGCTGCCTGACCTGCCGACATTTCCTTTTGTGCTATAATTTGAATAGTATAAGCAAATGCCGTACCAAAGAGACTTAAAAAAAGTAAAATCCACCATACTTGAGGACGAATCTGATGAAAAGAGGGAATCTCTTCCAGCACAAAGGCAATTAAGAAGGAAAAAAGGGATACCGTGGCAAATTGTATGGTAGCGACACTAGCAGGATTGCTATTTGGATTCAAACGAGCCACCAAAATGACTTGTATAGCGAAACCAAAGGCACATAGCAAGACCAGAAAGTCGCCCCGATTAAAATGAATCTGTTCATCTAATAGTCCAGACATCAAGGTCAGACCAATTAGTGCTAATACTACTCCAATAATCAAGGAATAAGGGGGACGCTTTTTGCTGATCATGAACAGCAACAGAGGGACAAGAACTACCGAAAAGGCCGTAAAAAAGCCTGCTTTTGACGCTGTAGTTTCATTGACACCTAACGTCTGGGTCAAATATGCAAAGAATATTGCGATACCCAACGGGAATGCACTGCGGAATGTCGGTTTCAGGTGAACATAGAGCTGTTTAGGGAATATAAAAATCATAATCACGGTCGTGATGGCATACCGAATCCCCAAATAGTACATAGGGGGAATTTGTTCAAGAACTATTTTCGATAAAGGAAAAGTGGATCCCCAAATAATTGTGACCATGAGTAACGCTGCTGTAGCAGCAAGATATGCAATCATAAAGACTCCTTTGTAATAGATAGACACCGGAAGGGAGGGATGTTATGTCTGGTATCCAAATACTTTTTCTTGTTCTTCAATTTATATTTTATAGTATTCTCGCTATACTAGGCTTCATCCTGCTACTCATGTCACTGCCAATTCATTTGGAGTTCACCGCGATCTATATGGAACAAAATTTGGATTATCGATATCGTTTACATTATGCCTGGATCATTCCTTTAGATCGTTTCTTACATTCCAAAATGACAAGTGAAGAGAAACCGGTAGGAGACAGAGCCCCTTCACAGCAGAAAACTACCCCTACGGCAATCGCGAAGAAACAAACTAAAAACGTAGTGAAACTCCATGATGAACAAGCGGTTCCCGCTGGTATACAGGAGCAACCGAATGTAGTCTCTGGTCAGCAAACCATGGATTATCAAACCATTCTCGGTTACGTTGACTGGGGCTTGTCTCAAAAAGACCAATGGTGGAGGGCGGTTGTTCGCATCTTTCGTTTGCTTCACTTAGATGATCTATATGCCAAAGGGCAATTGGGACTCGATGATCCGGCTGACACCGCTTTTCTTTTTGCTAGTATATATGCTGTTTTACCTTCCGTGCCCTTCATAGCATGGAAAGTACAACCGGTTTATGAACAATCCGCGTTGACTTTTGAAGTGCGTTTGAGAAGCCGCTTGATTCTCTTAGAAATTTTACTGGTTCCTTTGTTTAACCGCGATATACGAAGGACTTTATGGTCTTTCTATCGAATGATTCGTCCCAAAACTCCAAGAAAATCTGTTGAACTCATCATCCATTAAACCAAGAAGAGAGGAAGAAACGTATGCAAAAAGAGTATTTATCCACCCTGATGGAAGATCTGAAAAAATTAGTCACTTCTGAGACTGTTGTGGGAGAACCCATTATCGTGAACTCTGTGACCATATTACCTGTTGTCAGTGTAACCTTTGGTTTTGGCTCGGGTGGAAACGAAGCGACTTCTGCCGAAACCGCGAAAGGTTTACCGGGTATTGGAGCAGGTGGTGGTGCAAAAATTGTTCCCATTGCTTTTCTGGTCATCAATGGCGATCAGGTCAGTTTGTTGCAAATTCAACACAATCGTGCTAATACCAGCTTAGATCGTTTTATCGATCTCATGCCTGGAATTATGGACAAAGTCTCCAATCAGTTTATGAAGAAGAAAAACAACCTGACGGAATCGGTGCAAGAAGCAGCCGTACACGTGATTCAGGACGAACAAAAATAAAGGAAGAGGTTCAATCTCCTCATGTATAACGTACAAGTATTATTTTACATCGCCATATTTGCTTATCTATGTGGTTCGTTTCCATCGGCATTTCTTGTTGGCAAAGCAATGGCTCAAATTGATATTCGGCAGCATGGAAGTGGAAATGTAGGCAGTACCAACGCATTAAGAACGTTGGGTGTGAAAGGTGGATTGCTGTCACTACTTGGAGATATTGCTAAAACCATCGCGGCTTTAACCTTACCATACTATCTACAAGCACCGCAATTGGCATTTTATATCGCAGGATTGGCAGTAGTCTGTGGGCATAATTGGTCCATCTTCTTGCGTTTCAAAGGTGGAAAGGGTGTCGCAGTATCTGCATCCGTCATTACTTTGCTGTATCCATTGGTAGGTATTACGTCGCTCGTTCTGTTGGTATTCGCTGTCTGGCGCAGTAAATTTGTATCACTTGGATCCATACTCATGGCGCTATTTTGGCCTTTTACCTTATGGATGTCCAGAGAACCTCTTTCGGATGTATTATTTGCACTTGTCTTGGCAACAGCCATCGTGTTGCAACACAGAGGCAATATACAAAGGCTCATGAACGGAACGGAACGAAAACTCTCGTTTAGCAAGAAAGAACAGGTGTAGAACCTGTTCTTTCATTTTATGTAGCTATGAAGTATAAAATCAATAAATGAACAGGGTAGAACCAGTAAAAAATATACCGCAGTGGAAGACCTCGCTGACCATTGTACCAATGAATTGGAATCAATGCTAAGACCGCTGTATACTGAGCACTAAGCCAACAAGCCAAAACCACTTTGCCTATATTTTTATGACTTTGATGAATCAAGTAATGAATTACAATGAGACCTATTCCATACCAAGAGTAATCCGATTGAAGCAAGATTGCAAGCCCCATTCCCGCCACAGGTGAAAGCCATTTGCCTGGTGAGTTTGCATAGACTTGCATGCCCCACATAACAGCCATGCCTATCGCTAATGTAAAATAGACATTCTGATACGAGAAATCAAAAAAGACTCGACTCCTTGCTAAATCAAAAGGAATTTCCGACAGAAAAGCAAAAGCACTCAGCCTAAGAAGGTAATTTTTCTTATTTCTGGTATGCAAGAATCCTTCTACCAAAAGAAATGTAAAAATAGGAAATGCCAATCGTCCAATCAGACGTAATACCATATTGATTCTATGGAGTTCTGAAACACTAAAACCCCAGAGAATGGGTCCTTGCTTCCATGAAGGAGTCGTTCTTAGAACGGGTTCGATAAGAATGGCACCAACATGATCGATAAACATGGTAATAATGGCGATTAGTTTGAGAGAGCTACCTGATAATTCTATTTTTCTTCTTATGTTGTCTTCCATTACCAACCCTCCTGTTATGAAAAAACGACGACCGTGGTTGGTCGTCGTTTTTTGTTTTTGGCAGGGGAGGAGGGACTCGAACCCGCAACCAACGGTTTTGGAGACCGCTACTCTACCAATTGAGCTACTCCCCTAAGTTTCAATTGTGGCACCTCATGTGCCAACGGAAGTTATTATACACGTTTTGCAGAATCACGTCAACCCTTCGATGTTTCGTTTTTTGTAGTTTGTAGATTCATAGCGCACTTGTTATACCAGCCAAACGCAGAAGCTTGAAAGAGTTTAACATATCAGTACTTTTGCTTATTCTCATCCTTCTAACTTCTCAAAATATGTATTTTGAGAAGTTGTGTTTCAAAAAAAAGAAGGAGAAACGTGTTCTAAACGTTCTCCTCTCCCGCACTGTGCATGGATGATGAACCGGTAGTGACCTGATTCAAACATACTTCACAAGTACCTTTAAAGAAAAGTAAACTCTCTGAAACTTCAAATTTTGTCGCTTTGGCAACCAATTGTTTGATATCAGGTAGGATACCTCCCGGAATGTCTAGAATCCCTCCACACTGCTCACACTGCATATGAAAGTGCGGATGATTGTTCCCATCATAATAACCGGCTGCATCCGGAACGTTTAATTTAACAATCTCGCCTATTTCAACTAGTTGATTCAGATTACGGTATACTGTAGCAATACTGATATTCGGATCGGTATCTTTGACCATCCGAAAAATCTGATCGGCAGATAAATGCTGATGACTTTTTTGCAAAACATCTTTTACTAAATGTCTCTGTCTGGAATAACGCACGAATGCTCACCTTCTTTGTAACTAATAGTCATTCACGATAAGTGAGTCTATCATAATTTGAAAAAAATGTCAACTAACTAATGAAAAATTGTATTTTTGTACGTTTAATATACTATTATTCATTATGTTTTTTGTATTTTAATTTCGTTATAAGTTATGAACCAGTGCAAAACATCTGAAAATGCTGTTGGTATTGAATATTTCTCGGTTAAGTCATCAAGGTTCACCCAAACTCCCTGTAGCTCAGGAGGAGTTTCGCGCAGGTAAATGACCCAAAGCTTCATTTTCCATTCCAAATGGCTGAAAATATGCTGAAATATAGGTTCTGCGAACACACTTTCTTCGATAAGACCCTGTGATAGAACCAAGTGTTCTTCAGATTGAATCTCATTGAGTGAATTAGGCACGGATGGAAGTTCCCAAAGACTTGCCAAAAGCCCTTTTTCGGAACGCTTTTGCAAGAAGATTTTGTCTTTCACGCAGTAAATGAAAACGGTCCTTTCCTCCACTTTCCGTGCTTTCTTCTCTTTCTTAGGAGGTATTACTCTCCATGAATCACTAAAAGCAATACAACAAAAAGCAGATAACGGACATTTATCGCATTTGGGTACTCCGTTTGGCAAGCATATCGTTGCCCCAAGATCCATCATGGCCTGGTTATAATCGCCCGGTCTATGGGGATCCATCCATCCTTTCGCCGTTTCCTGAAGTCGTTTTAGAACCTTCTTCCCTTTAGGATCCTCTTGTATCGCTAACATTCTACTCATGACACGTAGGACATTCCCATCAAAAACAGGAGTATTTTGCTGAAATGCAATGGAACAAATCGCTGCCGCAGTATATGCTCCAACACCAGGTAGTGTAATCCACTGCTGAATGTCTTTTGGGTAGTCCTCTCCATACATTTTTATCACATGTTTGGCTGCTTGGTGAAAATGACGGACCCGGCTATAATACCCTAACCCTTGCCACTTTTTTAGCACCCGTTCTTCGTCTGCTTCCGCAAAACTTTGTAGAGTTGGAAACGTCATCAGCCACTTGCTATAGTATTCCATCACCGTATCTACCCGTGTCTGTTGTAACATAATCTCGGATAACCAGATGCGATAGGGGTCTTGACTACCCCGCCAGGGTAAAACTCTGGCATGTTGATCATACCAAGCTAATAACGTTTCTCCAATGTTTGCCTGCATCTCACTCATTATGGCCGCTTTCTCTTTTTCCACCACTGAACTAATGTAACAATGGCATAGGCAGGCATTGCAATGGCGACGATGCCTGCAGTCACGATGAACAAGTACAACCCTGGATGTTCCGTTTTCAATTGATGAAAAGAAGACATCGCTATGATGTATGGTATCATTCCATTCTTCCCTTTCGTCGATAGGAAAGGAACCCTCCTGCGAGGGTTCCAATTACTTCTGAACAGCTTTTCTCAGCAATTCCAGTTCTGCTTCGGTTAATAATCGATAATCACCCAACTGAATGTTTTCATCGAGGGTCAATGGGCCAAAGCGGATTCTCTTTAAGTAGGTTACTTCACAATTCAAAACTTCCATCATTCGTTTTACCTGATGATACTTACCTTCATGTATGGTGATTTCTGCACTGGATTGATTCTCACTGATATTCGTACTGAGAATATTTAGAACGGATGGTAAGGTCTTAGCTCCATCCTCTAAGATGAGACCCTCATGACACGCTTCAATATCCTCTGCTTTCAAGACGCCTTGTACCGTTAAAAAATATGTTTTAGGCACATGAAAACGAGGAGACAATAAAAAATGAGCCAATTCACCATCGTTGGTCAGCAATAACAAACCTTCAGTATCTTTATCCAATCTGCCGACCGGGAATGGCTCAAAAAGCACCTCTTCCCTGCTCATCAAATCCAAAACGGTACGATCGCGCCCATCGTATGTTGCTGAAACCACATTTTGTGGCTTGTTCATCATCCAATACCAGTACTGCTGATAGCGTACTGGTTGCTGATTGACTAAAATGACCGCTGTTTCCGGATCAAAATGGCGTGAGGTATCGATGATGGTTTCCCCATTCACTTGTATGCAGCCCTGACGTGCCATTTTCTTAATGTCTGAACGCGAAGCGATGTTCATGTGGCTCAGTATCTTATCGAGTCGAAGTGTCTTTGATGCCATTTATTGCATACTCCACAATCTGGCTATTTCCACAATGACGTCTGCTGCTTTTTCCATAAATTGTACAGATGTCCATTCAGTCCTTGCATGGGCATTAATACCCCCGCAGAATAAATTGGGTGTTGGCAGTCCCATAAAGGTGAGTTGTGAGCCATCGGTACCGCCTCTAACCGCAGATTGTAGTGGTTCGATGGAGCAGTTCTTCATTGCAGTTCGAGCAATATTCACGATTTCCGGCTTTCCTTTGAGAATTTCAAACATATTACGATAACCACCGGTATGAAGCACTTCCACTTTGGAGCCGGGATATGCGGATTGTAAGGCAGAAGCTTGGGTTTCTAACCATTGGACTTTGTGCTGTAGCCCTTCCGTAGTAAAGTCACGGATGATCAAGTGACAGACAATCGACTCAGCAGTACCTTCCACAGAACCCGGATGAATAAAGCCACCATAACCATCGGTCGTTTCAGGCCGCATATTCGCTGGGATAGCAGACCACAATTGCGCGGCCATATGCATCGCATTGATCATATTGCCTCTTGCAGAGCCCGGGTGTGAACTAATCCCCATGATTTTCACCGTTACGTTATACGCATTGAAGGTTTCTGCCTGGAAATCTCCCAAAGCGCCGCCATCCAACGTATATGCAGCAACCGCACCGAACTTTTCAACATCAAAATGACGAATTCCGCTGCCGATTTCTTCGTCAACGGTAAAGGCCATCTTAAATGGTCCATGAATCAATTCAGGTTGCTTAATGAAACGACACAACGCTTCCATAATTGCTGCGATTCCGGACTTATCATCTGCTCCGAGCAACGTGGTCCCATCTGATGTCACTATGGTATGTCCAATGGCTTGGTTCAATGTTGTACAGGTAGAGGGATCAATGACATCACCGGACGCTAACTGTATCACCTCTCCACGATAATTCTCAATGACTTGAGGCTTGACGTTGGTAGCCGGAATACCCGGAACAGTGTCCATATGGGCCAAATATCCGATTGCCGGTGTGTTCTCTTTTCCCGTGGTTGCAGGTAGAGTTCCGGTAACAAATCCAAATGCATCCATGGTAGCGTCCTCAATGCCCAATATCTGCAATTCTTGCAGGAGAATCTTCCCTAATTCCAATTGGCAGGCCGTGCTCGGTACAGTCCCGGTCCCACTTTGGGATTGAGAGTCCATACTGGCATAACGAACAAATTTTGCGAGAATGCCTTCATTTAATAAGGTTTGACGGTCCATTCAATTCACCCTTTCCATTATATTATGGTATATTACTCTCATATCATAGCATATTTTGCTATAAAGCACAATTGTACTGACTTGACTTTTGTATAAAAGGCTGATATGATGAAATAGTTCACAATGATGTGCATATTTAACTCAACAAACGCATTAATATACAATGTTATGGCAAAAACATTGGGAATTTGATTAGATAGCACATTAATTTTACAACATTTGCCGTCTCAAGAAAGGATCGAATCATATGGAAAAGTACTTGTCTTTGGAAAAGCAGTATGGGGCTCAGAACTACAAGCCTTTACCGGTCGTTATCGCCAAAGGAGAAGGATGTTGGGTTTGGGACACTGAAGGTAAGAAATATTTAGATATGCTAGCTTCTTATTCAGCTGTCAATCAAGGACATCGCCACCCAAAAATTATTGCCGCTGCCAAAGAGCAGCTGGACCAAATCACGATTACATCCCGTGCATTTGTCAATAATCAAATGGGGTTGTTCCTAAAGAAAGTCGCAGACTTATCCGGATACGAGCAAGCATTACCTATGAATACCGGAGCAGAGGCTGTGGAATCTGCGATTAAGATTGCTCGTAAATGGGGCGAGAAAGTAAAAAAGATCGCCAAAGATCAATGCAATATTATTGTCTGTAGTAATAATTTCCACGGTCGAACCATCACCATTGTAACTTTTTCTACCGAAAGTCAATATCGAGATGGCTTTGGTCCTTTTACACCTGGTTTTCGTGTCGCTCCTTACGGAAACGCGGAAGCTCTGGAAGCATTAATTGACGAGAATACCTGCGCCATTTTGGTTGAACCCATCCAAGGAGAGGGTGGCGTTATCATTCCTCCTGCCGGTTATCTTACCGCATTACGAGACATTTCCGATCGTCACGATTTATTGCTCATGTTTGACGAAATTCAAGTGGGTTTAGGTCGCACAGGAAAAATGTTTTGCTTTGAGCACGAGAACGCCAAGCCCGATGTATTGATTCTAGCAAAAGCTCTTGGTGGTGGAGTCTACCCTGTTTCCGTTGTACTCGCCAATCGAGATGTGATGTCGGTTTTCACTCCGGGTGATCATGGATCCACTTTTGGGGGAAATCCCATGGCGGCAGCCATCGGTATCGCATCTATTGATGTATTGCTCGAAGAAGATCTTCCGCACCGTGCAGCAGAATTGGGTGAGTATTTTTCTATGCAATTACGAAAAATCCCCTGTCCTGCGGTCAAGGAGATTCGTAGCAAAGGCCTCATGATCGGTGTAGAAATCAAACCTGAATTTGGAAGTGCCCGACGATTTTGCGAAGCCCTTATGGAAGAGGGCATCCTCTGTAAGGAAACCCATGTTACAACCATCCGCTTTACACCCCCTCTGGTCATTCTCAAAGAAGAGTTGGATTGGGCATTAGGGAAAATTGCAAAGGTTTTCGAAAAGCTCTGCTAATACAATATAAGTGAATCCCAGGCACTCACTGAGTGCCTGGGATTCACTTATATCATCGCTCCTTGACCTGCCAAAAAACCGCTAGACCATGCCCATTGCAAATTATACCCACCACAGTTGCCATCTACATCCAAGATTTCTCCTGCTAAGAACAAACCAGGTACCTTCTTCGAGGCCATGGTTTTGGAATCAATCTCCGACAAATCCACACCTCCAACGGTGCATTGAGCATCTTTCCAATCTAGGGTAGCCGTAATTGGAAGGATCCATCCCTTTAAGAGTTTGGCTAAACGCGCCGCCTGACCTGGGTGAAATGCCTTAATCGGTCCAATTTGTGTCTCAACCAGCGAAACCAAATACTCTGCTAAGTCACTATGCAGTAAACCACTTAAGGCGATAACAACTTCTCCTCTATTTTTCATCATCCAGGAGAATATGATATTCTGTGCTCCTCCCTCATCCCACTCGGGTAAAAAATCCATTTTGAGGACGACACGTTTCTGTTCTGCCAAGGCCTCAGCAGCAAACCGGCTCATCTGTAGAGTGGGGATACCTGAGATTCCATAGGGAGTCCATAGAAACTCCCCTTCCGATTTTTGCATCATATTTTCTTCCACCCAACATTCACCACGTCCCCAAAAACGAACTCCACTGATTTTCTTTAAACCAAAAAGATCTAACTTCAACGGAGTTAATGCGGGGTATACCGGGAATATATGATGTCCGACCTCACGTAACCATGCATAAAAGTCGCCATCACTACCTAGTTGAGGGGATGCTTTGCCACCGGTAGCCAGCAATAATTTCTTAGCCGTATAACAGCGACCATCTGTCGTGAAAACATGGAATCCTATGGCCGTTTTCGATATGGTTTGAACTACAGTATTTCTCTGTATGTGAATAGGAGTCTTGAGGAGGGCTTCCTGCAATAACAAGGGTACCACTTTTCCTTGATTACTACGAGGATAATACCTACCTTCTTCACAACGAGTATGTAACCCTAAATCATGAAAAAACAGTAGTGTCTCTTTCAAACCAAATTGATTTAGAATTTCTTGAACCACATCCGGACGATGACTCCGATAATGGTAAAGGTCTTGATCCGCATGACTGAAATTACATCGTCCGTTTCCGGTTGCCAGTAATTTACGTCCCAATTGCTCGTTACGCTCCAACAACAACACGGATGCATGCCGGTTCTGTCGAAACGCAGCGATGCCTGCCATCAACCCGGAAGCACCTCCCCCAAGAATGATTAAATCATATAGGTTGCGTGTTTCGCTCATTTCGTCACCTCATCCGAAACTTCTGAATCAGACATTCTGCACTTCTCAAACCATCTACCGCGGAGGAAACAATTCCTCCGGAATACCCTGCTCCTTCTCCTGCCGGGAAAAGACCCATCAAATTGGACTCACCGAAGGGGTTTCGTATCATTCTTACCGGAGATGAACTTCGGCTCTCCACTGCTGTCATCAAACTATCCGGATGGTCAAATCCTTTGAGTGATTTCCCTAACTGGGGTAGTGCTTCCTTCAAAGAATCCGTAACATAAGCTGGCAATATCGATCGAATCTCATATGGCTGAACCGATGGAGTATAGGTGGGTAAGACTTTGCCGGGTTCTAGTGGCTTGGAATCTGTCAAGAAATCACCGACCCTCTGAACCGGTGCAACATATCCTCCACCACCTGCCTGATACGCCAACCTCTCCCAATGATTCTGATATGCCAACCCTGCTAAAGGGTGTTTTTCTCCAAAATCCGCAGGTGACACTCCCACCAGCAAAGCACTGTTGGCATTTTTTCCATCTCTCGCAAAATAACTCATGCCATTGGTAACCACATGGCCTTCCTCGCTGGTCGACGCTACCACTTCCCCACCAGGGCACATGCAAAACGTATAAACCGTTCTGCCGGAAGTGGTATGATAGACCAACTTGTACTCCGCCGCATCGACCTTCGGATGGCCCGCCCATCGCCCATATTGTGCTTCATCCACCCATTCTTGTAAATGCTCGATGCGCACGCCCAAAGAAAAGGGCTTGGCTTCCATCTCCAATCCTTGCTCGAACAACTGATGAAAGGTTTCTCTGGCACTGTGACCAATAGCCAGTATGACGCTTTCGGTCGCAATTTGATTGCCGTCTTCAAGGATGATTCCTTCAATACTGCCCTGGTTGATGAGGAGTTTCTTGAGTTGAGTATGAAAACGGATCTCCCCACCCAACTCCAGAATACGCTTGCGTAAGCGTATCACCACTCTCCTGAGTCGGTCTGTTCCTACATGTGGCTTATGCTTAAACAATACTTCTTCCGGTGCACCACAACGTACAAACTCACGGAGTACTTTGAAGACTCTTGGGTCACGAATCTGTGTGGTCAGTTTGCCGTCGGAAAAGGTTCCTGCCCCACCTTCGCCAAACTGAACATTGGAACCGGACTGAAGTTTTCCTTCCTTCCAAAACGCCTCAACGTCTTTTATACGCTCCTCGATGGGGGCTCCTCTCTCAATGAGGAGCGGACGATACCCTTGTTCTGCTAATAGCAACGCTGCAAAGTAACCGGCCGGTCCCGCACCAACCACAACAGGAGGATGCAAAAGCAACTGGTTACCGGGAGTAGGAACAGGGTACTCAGGCGCTGTTGCATGAAGTACTTCAAACTTTGTATTCTTTGGTAACCGAATACTCGGCTGCAACTCAAACTCAATGTGATACACAAAGAAGAATTGTCCTCTCCTGGCATCTACAGCTTCGCGAACGATTCGCCAATAAGACAACTCCTTCTCATGTATTCCCAAGCCTTTGACTAAGGGTTGAAGGACCTCTCCGCGCTGATCCGGAGGTAATTTTATATTCTGCACGAGATAACGCATGGATTCCCTCCTAAATATCATAAGCATGAAAAAGAAAAGAGCAAAGGTTAAACCTCTGCTCTTATTTCCTGTTGGTGCCGAAGGCCGGACTCGAACCGGCACGTAGGGTAACTACGCTTGATTTTGAGTCAAGTGCGTCTGCCAATTCCGCCACTTCGGCATATTTTTTGGCGCAACAAGAATATACCATATCTTCTAAGGATTAGCAAGAGGCTTCTTTGATTTTTTTTAGGGTTTTTTCAATGATTTCTTCGTTGGAATCCCCTGTGATCAATTCGTCGTTGATACGTAAGATTAATGCTTTTTTATGGCATGGGCGACAAGCGTTGATGCAACTCTGGTGGAAAAAACGTACCGGTTCTTCTTTCAACACTTCCATAAGCTCTTTGGAGGTTTTCTTTGCCCCTTTGACCGATTTTAAATTGTCCTTACAAAAATCAATGTTCCATTCCATGATGTTAAAAACTCCTACCTGTTATTATTTAGTATTCTGCCACCACCTAAGACTTCGTCACCCAGATAAAAAACGACGGTTTGCCCTGGAGTGACAGCGAACACCGGCTTTTCAAATTTCACTCTTACCGTGTCTTTTACCTCCACAAAAAGAGTTGCTGGAATCGCTTCCGCTGCATATCGAATCTTCACCTGACATCTTAACGCTTCGTTTCCCATGCTTCCTGAAATCCAATGTACTTGATCGGCTCGTAATTCATCGTGTTGTAGATATTCCTTCTCCCCAACGATAATTCGCTTCTCATACGGCAGAATATCTAAAACATACAACGGTTTGCTCCAAGATACACCTAATCCTTGTCTTTGACCAATCGTATACCGATGATATCCTTGATGTTTACCTAGTTTAGCCCCACTAACGTGATAGATATCTCCCTCATACTGTCCTGGTCGATATCCCTGTAGAAAACCAGACGTTTCTCCATCGGGGATAAAACAAATATCCTGACTATCGGGCTTGTTAAAGACTTCTATGCCCTTTTGTTCCGCCAATTTTCTGGTTTGCTCCTTGGTCATTTCTCCCAGCGGATAAAGTGTCATCGCCAAGTTCTCTTGTGTAGCAGTATACAACATATAGCTCTGGTCTTTTTTAGGGTCAACTCCACGAAATAAATGGTAGAATCCCTGCTCATCCTCTTGGATTCTTGCATAATGACCGGTTGCTACATAATCGGCTTGCAACTCCTTTGCTTTATGATAAAGCAACCCGAAACGGATGTGCCGATTGCAAAGAATACATGGATTAGGAGTTTGGCCATTAAAATAAGCATCGACAAACGGACGCACCACCTCGGCTTCAAAAGCTTCAGAAAAATTGAACACATAATAGGGAATACCCAACTTGAAGGCGATTCTGCGGGCGTCTTCTACCGAGGATAACGAACAACACCCTCCTGTTTCTGCCGTTAACTCTTCCCATCCGGGTGGTGTCCAACCCCTAATGGTTGCTCCGATGAGTTCATACCCTTGTTCTAAAAGAAGATGAGCAGCCAAAGCACTGTCTACCCCTCCACTTAAAGCCATGAGAACTCTTTTTTTCTCTTTCACTGTGTCTCCTCTTCTCTTATCACGACAATCGTACCTTTTGATAGGTCAAACAATCGATGCGCAACCCGTTCGAAATCCACCGGGCGAATCTTTGCATGAATCATTACATCTTCGCTATACTCCATGCGAAGGTTCATCGCTGTGATACTCTCTAACTCGCGCAAGACAAGCCCGACTTGTTCATATCGACAAGGGACGCGAATGTGTTCTTGAATCGTGATGGTTTTTTGACCGGCTTCTTTCAAAACCGCAGCAGCAGTGGCATGGTACGCACGAATCAAACCGCCAACCCCTTGATTCACTCCGCCATAAATCCTACTTACAATAACCATGGTATTGGTTAATTTCAAATGGTCGATTGCTGTTAAGATGGGAGCTCCGGCAGTCTGCGAAGGTTCTCCATCGTCAGAATAACGGAACCATTGAGCTGATCCTATGCCGATACGACATGCCCAACAGTGATGATTGGCCTCGGGATACTTGCGTTGGGTCTCCTCTAAAAAAAGCTTCATTTCTTCTTCTGACTCTACTTCTCGGACATCACCGAAAAAGCGGCAAAGACCGACCGGCAACTTTATCGTGGCTTCTTTGCCCACGACTTGGTAATCAATTAACATATCGATTTCCCCACAGGCGCTTTAACCTCTGTTTGATTTCGTATTCTTGTCCATTCTCGGTAGGTGTATAGAATTTCTGCTTTGATATATCCGAGGGTAAGTATTGCTGATGGACAAAATTCTCAGCATACTCATGAGCATACTGATAGGTTTGCCCATAACCAAATTGAGCAGCACCTTTATAACTCGCATCGCGGAGATGAATGGGAACCGACATATCGGAAAGGTCTTCTAATGCCTTAGCGGCGCGTTCTAGCCCGACATATGCAGCATTACTCTTTGGAGCACAAGCAACATAAGCAGCGGCATGCGCTAAATTAATCCTTGCTTCCGGCAAACCAATCAACTCCACTGCTTGCGCTGCAGCCATAGCGACCAGAAGTGCCTGAGAATCCGCATTACCAACGTCCTCACTGGCACAAATAACAATACGTCTTGCAATGAAGCGAGGATTCTCTCCTGCCGCAAGCATGGTCGCCAACCAAAACAAGGTAGCATCCGGATCGCTGCCTCGCATGGATTTGATAAAAGCTGAAATCACATCATAATGTTGATCTCCGTCTTTGTCGTAACGCAAAGCTTTTGACTGCATGGCTTCAGCAATGATATCTATGGTTAAGAGAACCACACCTTCTGGATTGGCGGGAGATGTCAAAGCGGCAAGCTCCAGACCATTTAAAGCCTTACGAGCATCCCCGTTGGCACTTTGAACCAAATGTGCAAGAGCATCCTCATTCAATCGAATATTCATAGCCCCCAAGCCGCGTTTTTGGTCTTTCAGAGCATGATTGACAATTTGTGCTATATGTTCCGCCGTCAAAGGATTCAATTTGTAGATTCTGGCACGGCTAAGCAGAGCAGAGTTGACGTCGAAAAAAGGATTGGCTGTTGTTGCTCCAATGAGACCCAGAATCCCCTCCTCCACCGCCGCCAACAAAGCATCCTGTTGGGCTTTATTGAAACGATGAATCTCATCTAAAAAAAGGATGGTTTTTTTTCGATACATTTTCCGCAAATCCGTTGCTTCGGCAATAATCTTTTTTACATCGGCAACCCCTGCTGAAACCGCACTAATTGCGCGAAATTCGGCCTTGGTATAATGAGCAATCAATCGCGCAATGGTGGTCTTACCACTTCCTGGAGGACCATAGAAAATGATGGATCCAATGCGATCTGCTTCTATGGCTCTGCGTAATTGCTTCCCCTTACCAATGATATCTTCGTGTCCGATCAACTCATCCAAGGATTGAGGCCTCATTCGAGAAGCCAGAGGTTCTGCTTCCTTATGATCTTCTTCCATCATCAGGTCGAATAAATCCATCTTCTATTCCCTCCGTTCTATCGGTTACTTTGTGAAGAATGATATTGATGAGCGAGTTCATCGCCACGGAGCACGCGAAGAACACCCATCGCAAGTGCTTCTGTTTCTAAACTTCCTGGATACCGATGAACTTCTGCTAGGAAACTCACTCTCTCTTGGACAAGGGAACAGAGACGTTGAGAATAGGCTAACCCGCCAGTTAATAAGATGGCGTGAATCTGGCCTGACACCACTGTAGACATCGCACCGATATCTTTGGCTATTTGAAGAGCCATCGCTTGTATGACTTGCAAGGCCAATGTGTTCTGCTGCTCATAAGCCATCTGCTCTACCAACCTAAAATCGTTTGTACCAAGGTAATCGACCAGACCACCTCGACCTTTCAGCAATGTTTGAAGCTCTTTTTGCTGATACCGCCCCGTGTATGCCAATCGTACCAAGCCGCGACAGGGTACTCTACCGCTTCTTTCCGGGGAAAAGGTCCCCTCATCATCACCAACAAAATCCAATATCTTCCCTTGATGAATCAAATTGGTCGTAATTCCACCACCCATGTGTACTACAATAACGTTCTGCTCCATCGGGTTTTTACCCTGTATTGCAGCGTGATGATAAGCGACTGCTCTGCTGTTAAGTACGTGTGTCACAAAAGGTCTGGGAATTTCCTGCAAGCCGGAAAGCGTATACATGGGGTCAGGTTTTCCCATTCCGCAAACAGCATCATAGATATATGCGGGAATTCCCCATAACACAGATAAATCATAAGCGATAACCGCAGCTAAATTAGAAGCATGAGGTGTCGACGAATGTAAGGAAGCCTCCATAAGAGCCATATCAACCAGGTACGCCCCCGTTTCTAATTCCCCAATTACACCTCCCCTAGCAGCAATCGCACGAAATCTCTCCCTGGGATAAGTCATCTCAGTCAGCCAGTTTAAGAGAGACGTCTTCCGAAAGTCCGCTTGATCCCGAGGAGATGGATGTGCATGAAGTTCACTCAAATCATGCTCTAAGGTTTTTTCGTATAATATTCGAGAATCTCCATAAACAGCGACCTTGGTACCGGTGGAGCCGGGATTAATCACCAAAATATCTTTCATCGTGACCTCCTATGCCAATAATGCCGACAACATGAGAGCCAGATGCTTTTCTTCCATAGTGGATCCTCTGGAATTCAGAGCAATGGGTACCTTCGCACCAACGACCACACCAGCCATCTTCGCTCCGGCATGGTGTATTAACGCTTTTCCTAGGATGTTTCCGGTCACCATCTGATCGACAATCATAACATCCCCGTTTCCGGATACATTCGTTTGATATTGCTTCTTGGCGGCAATGTCTGCACTCATCCATAAATCGTAAGAGATGGGACCTTCCACAATTACAGAAGATGGAAAGGATTGAGCTGCCCAATCAACAATGGCTGCTGCATCTACCGTCTCTTTCATTTTAGGATGAACTTTCTCTACGGCAGCTAATATGCCGATTCGAATGTCCGTATACCGGAGCTTCTGCAACGTATGGACGGCATTCTGGACGATATGTTTCTTTTGGTCCAAAGTCGGATATAAAACCATACCACTGTCAGTAAGAACCATCAGTTTATGATAATTCGGTATTTGAAAAAAGGCCAGATGGCTCATTAGGGGTTGGTCGTGTAATCCAGAGTCGGGTTGAACGATGACTTTCAGGAGAACCGCGGTATCGAGATTCCCCTTCATCAAAAAATCGGCTTTGCCTTCTCGCACAGCGGATACGGCAAGTTCAGCAGCTCGGTTCGCATTTTCAGCGTGAACAATGGGGAATTCGCTAGACTCTGCTCCCAGTTTACTTAGATGCAACAAAATGTTCTCCCGATTTCCAACGAGAAGGCTATTGCACCATCGATCTCTACGAGCCTGAATCAATGCTTCCAAAGTTGCCATATCCTCAGGGCATACCGCAGCCACCGTCATGACCTTCGATTTCACCTTTAGAAGTTGAAATAATTGCTGAAAATCGGTGTAGCTCATACGATATCCTCCTCTGATTCGTCTTGAAATTTATATAATAAATCATATCATTTTTTTCGACAATTGACAAGGAACTCATAAGAAAACGCTCCCATGAAGGGAGCGTTTCGACCCTGTTTATCCTTGATAAACCACTTGGCCATTGATATAGGTTTTAAGCACCCGTGAACGTGTCTTAAATGGATGCCCTGACCAAATGACAAAATCAGCATCCTTTCCGGCATCGAGGGATCCGACACGCTGATCTACACCAAGGATTTCGGCTGGGGAGAGTGTCATGGCTCGTAGTGTCGCTTCTTCCGGGAGACCATGGGCCGTTGCCAATGCCCCAACGATATTGTAAAACGGAATCGGAACAAAGGGATGATCGGTGATGAGAGCAAACTTGACTCCTGCCTTATACAGAGCGAAAGGAGTGTCGAAACTTAGGTTTTGTGTCTCTACTTTGGAACGATGGCCTAGGGTCGGACCTACACAGGCTGGGAAACCTGCTTCTGCCAAGTAATCGGCGATAAGATGCCCCTCCGTGCAATGTTCCAAAGAGATGCATATGTCAAATTCCTTTGCAATGCGGATTGCCGTGACGATATCGTCTGCTCTATGGGCATGAACCCTTAAAGGAATCTCCTTATTTAACACTTTTACCACGTTTAACAGCCCTAAATCCGGATCTGCCTTACCCTGGTCCATTTTTTTTCGATATTCCTGACCCTTGATTAGCCATTCTCTTAACATGGCTGCTGAACCCATACGAGTAGATGGCATACGCTTCATGACTTCACCATGGAACCGCTTCGGATTTTCACCCAGGGCAGATTTTAATCCACTCGGAGCACGCAAAACCATGCGATCGATAATCGTACCGGCTGTTTTTATCGTTAATAATTCTCCACCCAAAATATTGCCGGATCCCGGTCCGGTTTGTACGGTAGTGGTACCGATACTGCGAGCATCGGCAAAACTATGATGTGCCGGATTGACCGCATCCAAGCCTCGAACCTGTGCAGTAATCGGTCCTGAGCTTTCGTTGCCATCGTAACTGGCACGACCTTCTGCTTCTCCCCACAGACCCACATGTGTATGGGCGTCCACCCAGCCCGGAAGAAGAACTTGTCCTTGGCAATCCACGACTTCGGCATCGGCAGAAATAGAAATCTGCTGGCCAACTTGCAGAATCTTGCCATCTTGAATCAATAAAGTAGCATTCTCGATTTTCGGACTGCTAATCGGATAGATTGTTGCATGAATAAAAGCCAGCATTATTGTTTCCCTCCTTGCCAGACGATTTCTCCGTTAATGACGGTATAGCAAACCTTGGACATGAATTCAAAAGGATCTTCACTCCAAACAACTAAGTCGGCATCTTTGCCCACCTCTAAAGATCCAATCCGATCGTATAACCCTAGCATTTTCGCTGGAACTTCCGTTATTGCTCTTAATGCAGTGTCTTCTGGTAATCCTTCTCGAACCGCTAAACCAGCAGCAATATGCAAATACGTTTCGGGGATAATGGGATGATCGGTGATAATGGAGAACTGTACACCCGCTTTGTTCAGTAAAACCGGGGTTTGATATCCCATGTCTTTGAGTTCTACCTTAGATTTTGAACTCAATGTCGGACCTACTGCAGCATAAATTTTCTTCTCCGCAATCAATTCCGCAATTTTGTCTCCCTCTGTGCAATGTTCCAAAGTGATCTCAATTTGAAATTCATCGGCTATGCGAATGGCTGTAGCAATATCATCCGCACGATGCGCATGAACACGAAGTGGAATCTGACGACTTAGCACCTTTAAAAGATTTTCTTTTCTCATATCGGTGGCTTGTTCTTTGCCTTCGGCTTTCTTCTTGCCATAGGTTTGGGCTTCTAACAGGGCATTTCGTAATACGGCTGCCGTTCCCATGCGGGTGGAAGGCATCTTCTTCATACCACCGTATACATTTTTGGGATTTTCTCCCAAAGCCGCTTTCAACCCGGATAAAGGTTTGAGAACCATATGATCCACAATTGTTCCGGCTGTCTTAAGGACTAGCATTTCGCCGCCGATTACGTTGCCGGATCCCGGTCCCACTTGAACAGTCGTCACTCCACCATGAAGACAATCTTCAAATCCTTTGTCCCCAGGATTAATTCCATCCAATGCTCGGACTTGTGCTGTATTGGGGTCGGTACATTCATTGACGTCATCTCCGGCCCAACCAATGGATTCTTCCATCACGCCAACATGGCTATGAGAATCGATCAGTCCGGGAGTGACGATTTTCCCTTTGATATCAATCACCTTAGCATCTGCTGGCAGCACAAGATTCTGACCCATTGCTGTAATTTTGCCATTTTCGAGGAGTATCGTTCCTTCCTGTACTATGCCTTGGGACACGGTCCATAATTCTCCGTTTATGAAAGCGAGTTTCATGTGATTCCCTCCTATATTTGACGCAATCGGTCAATGGCTTCTTTAATATCGTTTCGGTTGACATCTAAATGAGTGACAAATCGAATACTAAACGGTCCATTTGCTCCGATTTTTATGCCTTTCTCTGCCATAATTTTGACCCATTCAACACCACTTTTTCCCGAATCTGTGGTATCAACACAGAGAATATTGGTCATGATATCTGGACGTAGCACCTTTAAACCTTGCACTTGATCCAATGCTTCTGCCAATATCTGTGCATTTTCATGATCTTCATGCAACCGTTCCACATGATGTTCTAAAGCATATAATCCGGCTGCAGCCAAAATACCGGCTTGACGCAAGCCGCCACCGACCATTTTACGCCATTTTCTGGCTCGCTTAATCATGACCTTGCTACCTACCAACAAAGAGCCCACAGGGGCACCTAACCCTTTTGAGAGGCATAACTGTGCTGAATCTAAACCATGTAATAACTCTGCAATGCTCAATCCTTGAGCCACCGCGGCATTAAAGGCTCTGGCACCGTCCAAGTGGACTTTCATACCATGTGTGTGAGCGACCTCTACCACAGCTTGCATTTGTGCCGGAGTGGAAGCAGCACCGCCGCCTTTGTTGTGCGTATTCTCTAAACAAACCAACGTCGAATTCGGGTAATGTACATTTTCGGCTCGAATCGCAGCCAATACGGCAGCCGGATTCAAAGCGCCTTGGGATTGACGCGGTCCACGCAATGTTCTCGCTTGCAATCCACCCAAGGCGGCCATGCCACCCACTTCATTCACGAAAATGTGACTGTCTTCTTCGAGAATCACTTCATCGCCAGAGTGACAATGCGTCAGCAATGCAACTAAGTTTCCTTGTGTACCACTACTTAAAAACAAGCCGGCTTCAAATCCGGTCATTTCGGCAATTCTCTCTTCCAATCGGTTTATGGTTGGGTCTTCTCCATACACATCATCCCCAACTTCGGCGGCAGCCATGATTCCTCGCATCGGTAAAGTGGGTTTGGTTAAGGTATCACTGCGAAAATCCAATTGTTTCATGTTTCCATCCCTCTCCTCATACTTCCTTGTTCTTTTCTCTCCTCAGTGAATTGATTCCTTCCGTGAAACCTTTCTGTACACAAAAAAACGGCCTTGCGACCGTTTTCTGATCCCCACAATGCCGTTCCAAACGATGCTTTTGAACCTGCGCAAACTGCAGGGCGGTGTCCGCACGTATAGCTGAATACTCACAAGAGAGTATAGGGAACCATACAAATATAAGACTCCAAATGTTTTGATGTTGGCTCAAAACTAACCATTCTTCGCGCACATCGCAGGGCTATCTTTATTGTATCATAGCCCTAAGCACGAATCAAGTTATTTTCTATTTGTAGCCGATTGGGCATCCCGAATCAGCTGAAGAAGTTCCTCGCGATGGAGTTCCCACTGCATTTTCTGGTCCATATCACGCACCAAATAACTTTGTTTTGCCAACTCTTCTTCTCCAATGATGACGGTGAATCGAGCCCCGGCTTTATCTGCGGCTTTCATTTGCGACTTCAAACTACGACCTAAATAGTCCTGGTCACAGTAAATCCCGTCTCGTCGTAAGGTAGCAATGATTTCAGTTGCTGCTAGTTGAGCTTCTTTTCCCATGGCAGCGACAAAAAGTTGCATGCGGGGGGGGGTTATCTCTTTTTGTTGAGTACTCTTTAATACAATTACTGCACGATCGACCCCCATAGCAACTCCCACGCCGGGTAAATCGTTGCCACCCAACTCGGCGACCAAACCATTGTATCGACCTCCCGCACCAATAGCCGAGGCTAAAACCGCTTTGTCGGGATAATAGACTTCAAAAACGGTGCGAGTATAATAGTCTAAGCCACGAACCAATTCGGGTTCAATGACATACTGCAAGCGATACTGTTGTAGATATCCTTGTAGCTGATGAAAGTGCTCTTGACAATCCTCACATAAGTATTCAGAAATTCGAGGTGCTCCCGTTAAGATCACTTGGCAGTGAGGGTTCTTACAGTCAAACATACGTAATGGATTTTTCTCCATACGAACTTTGCAATCATCACAAAGTTCATCTCGATGAGGTTGTAGATACTCGATAAGGGCTTGTCGATGAACCGGTCGACATTTCGGGCAACCGACACTGTTGATTTTCAGTTCAGCTTGGGGAATTCCCAACCGCCTGTAAAACTCCATGGTCAATCCTATAATTTCTGCATCCATAGAAGCATCATGACTTCCTATGGCCTCAAAGCCAATTTGACTAAACTGGCGAAAACGCCCTGCTTCCGGTCGTTCATATCGGAACATGGGGCCATTATAATATAGTTTGATGGGTAACGATTGATTTTGCATTTTATGCTCTAGAAAAGAGCGAACCACTCCTGCAGTTCCTTCCGGTCGAAGAGTAATGGAGCGCTGCCCACGATCAGAAAAGGTGTACATCTCTTTTTGAACGATATCGGTCGTTTCTCCTACACCTCGCAAATAGAGTTCACTATGTTCGAATATGGGCAGTCGTAATTCACCATACCCGAAAGCATCACAGGTTTCTGAGAAAACCGATTCCACATAACGCCAAATTCGGCTTTCTTCCGGCATAATATCGACAGTTCCTCTGGGCCCATTAATAATCATCACTTTCACCTCTTAATATTCTACTCAGTGTTGCGTATTTTTTTTCTGCATTCTCTTGGGGTCCTCGCTCTAAATAGACAAATAAGTCCTTCGGATTTGCTATTCGATGAATGTCCAGGTTCTCTTGCTTTTGTACAAGTAGTTTTGAAGCTGCCCCAACACCAAAACCAAGAATATTCATTCTTTCCGCTATCATTAGTGCATTATAACGACTGGCATAACCAGGCTTGGTATAACCGATGTTTTCTGCACCTGCCATGATATCTCTTTGGCGGTATAGGTAATATGGAAGATACCCCGACTCCGACAGCAAGGTCTGGGACTGGCGAATCATGGCTTCCACTCTGCCATGACTCAAAGAATGAAGAATTTGAGTTTCCTGTTTTAATGGAGAAGCTCGTTTAATGGCTAAAGCATGTACCGTTATGTTTTCCGGTTGAAGATGGATAATTTTCTGTAAGGAGTCCACAAAATCCTCCTCAGACTCTCCCGGAAGCCCCGCTATCAGGTCCATGTTAATCCAAGTAAATCCAATTCTTCGTGCATTTTCCATGGCCATAACAGCATCCCGTGCTGTATGTAATCTTCCTATACGTTGCAAGCTCGTATCTTGTAGCGTCTGTGGATTGATGCAGATGCGATCCACGCGGGAATATAACAAACCCAACAACTCTTCTGTCATCATCTCGGGTCTGCCACCTTCAAAAGTAATCTCTTGCAAGCGGGGAAAATTCTGCCTGAACCAGTCCAGTAATTGTCTTGTTTGTTGAGAATTTAGGCAGGCAGGTGTTCCTCCTCCAATGTACAAAAGGGTGACGAGTTCCTTCAGCTCCGGGAAATCCTGAATCGTTTGTTCCAATTCCAATAAAAGATGATCATAAAATGGTTCCAACAGATGCCCGACTTGCTTCATGGAGTGAGATGGAAAGGAGCAATACACACAACGGCTGGGGCAAAAGGGAACTCCGATATACATTCCCCAGTCTTGCTCCGGAGCGATTGCGGAGTGGAAGCACTTTCTTTCCTCTTGGCAAACCCGAAGGAGAAGCTCTGCTTTCTCTTCCGTTACTTCATACTTAGATCGTAAGAAGTCTTTCACTTGTTTATCGGTTTGTCCATCTTCCCATAGATGGTGCACAATTTTTCCAGGACGTACCCCCTTTAACAATCCCCATGGACGTTCGGGGGCTGGTAAGTCCTTGCTTTTCGTATCCATGGATTGGTATTCCTTTCTGTACCGACATCACTTGAACCCTGATGCCCAGGTAAAATCTGAATCGAATCGGGTAAAGACATCAGAGAACGTATCGAATGCATCAGCAGCTCAAAATCTCCGCCAATCAAATCGGTTCGACCGATAGAACCAGCAAATAAGGTGTCACCGGTAAAAAGATACTTCTCATACAAGTAGCATACCCCGCCCGGAGTATGCCCGGGTGTATGAAGGACTTGTATGGATTCCTTACCGAAATTCAGGATTTGACCATCTGTAACTTGAATCGCATCATGAACAGGTATATATTTTGTCGCAAAATGCCCAGCTAAATTCAAATTTACATCAAAAAGCGCCGGATAGTCCTCCTTATGAATATATAGTTTAGCTCCTGTCGCGGCCATAATCTCCTGATTTGCTAGGATATGATCGAAGTGGCCATGTGTATTCAGAATCATGGTTAGGGTGAATTGCCGGTCTTGAATGACCTGCAGAATTTCCTTTGCGTTTCCTCCGGCATCCACCAAAAAGGCCTGACCGGTTTCATTGGACACCAAGTACGCATTGGACGACATGGGTCCCACTCTCATTTTATGAATGTGTTGCATCATCTACCTCAAAACTGTTTTTTGCTGTCCAGTAGTATGGTAACAGGGCCGTCATTGGTCAAATCAACCATCATATGTGCCTGAAACTGTCCTGTCTCCACATGAATCCCTTTTTCTCTCAACAAGCTTGCTGTCTTTTCATAGAGCGTAGCACCCCATTCGGGAGCTGATGCATCACTAAAACTGGGACGTCTTCCCTTTCTGGCGTCACCATACAAAGTGAATTGAGAAACGAACAGAATGTCTCCTTTGGTATCTAGGACAGAAAGATTCATCTTATCTTGTACATCTTGAAAAATCCTTAAATGAGCGACTTTATCTGCAATATAAAGGCAGTCTTCGTGGGTATCCTCTTGACCTACTCCCAGAAAAACCAAAAGACCCTCTTGTATTCTTCCGATTACTTCTCCTGAAACTTCTACCTTTGCTTGCTTGACTCGTTGAATCACTGCTCTCATACGAAAACCCCTATCCTTTTCTGTGTGTCATGTGTTCGACATGGTAGACATCCCTTATCTTCTTTAACTTTTCAACGATGCCCTCCATTTGTTCTTTATCTTTGACTTCGATGTGCAGATCTACTAGAGCTAACCCGCTTTTGTTGGTTCGTGCCTTGATTTGTGCAATCGAAGCTTTACTGTCACTAATGGCGAGTAATATCTGCTGCAATAACCCGACATAGTCCAATGCTGTTACGGTTAAGGCTACTACGAAAGGTCCTACTTTCTTGCTTCCCCACTTGGCAGGGAGCAGACGTCCTTGTTCTTGTACCCCAACCATATTCGTACAATCACGATGATGGATAGAAACCCCTCGACCCCGAGTCACATATCCTACGATAGGGTCACCCGGTATTGGGTTACAACAGCGAGCCAATTTTACAGCAATATTATCAATATCGTCAATAATAATACCGGCTGACTCCTTCTTCTTACCGCCTATCTGAATTTGATCCAACAATTCCTTAGTATCGGGTAATGTCTCAGGAATCTTTTTCTTTAGCTCTTCCAACAAGCGATGGATCACCACTTGTGGAGAGATATCGGCATATCCGATCGCAGCCAATAAGTCTTGCTGGTTCTGAACATTAAATTCCCTTAATACGACTTCGAAGGGCAGAATTTTCATGCTCTCAACTGTAAGATGCTCCTCTTTTAACAGTTGTTTCTTCAGTTCTCGTTCCAGTAATTCCGACCCTTTCATAATACTTTCATCACGATTCAGTCGTTTAAACCACTGTCGTATCTTCGAGCGTGCAGCGGCCGTCTTCACAATATTGAGCCAATCCCGAGAAGGACCATTGGCTTGCTTTGAGGTTATGATTTCCACGACGTCTCCGTTTTCCAGAGTTGCGTTTAATTGAACAATCCGCCCGTTAATCTTAGCCCCAATGCAACGATGACCCACATCGGTATGAACACGATAAGCAAAGTCAATCGGAGTAGAATCCGCCGGCATCTCAATCAAATCACCTTTCGGAGTAAAGACGAAAACTTCATCCATGAGAATGTTATTCTGAAGCTGATCCATGTACTCGCTAGCTCCTGAAGTTTGATTCTGCAACTCCAAGATTTGCCTTAACCATTGCATCTTCTGAAAATCTTCGTTCTTTCGAGGTTTTCCTTTTTCTTTGTAAATCCAGTGTGCGGCAACACCGTATTCTGCAATTTCGTGCATTTCATGAGTACGAATCTGTATTTCCAGAGGATCTGATGCATCTATGGCAACAGTAGTATGCAGAGATTGATATTGATTGCTTTTCGGAACGGCGATGTAATCTTTGAACCGACCTAAAATAGGTCTCCATTCCGAGTGAACGAATCCCAACACATCATAACATTCTCGAACCGTACTGACGATGACTCGAATGGCTAATACATCATAGATTTCATCAAATCCAATTTGCTTTTCTTCCATCTTTTTGAAAATGCTATAGAAATGTTTTGCTCTACCATACACATCGGCCACCAAACCTTCTTCTGCAAGCTTGGTTCTCAACGTGTGTGCGGCAGCTTGGACTTCAGCTTCCCGCTCTTCTCTCTTATGCTTGACAAAGGCACTAATTTGAAAATACATATCCGGATTCAAATAGCGAAAGGCTAAGTCTTCTAGCTCCCATTTCATAGAATTGATTCCCAATCGCCCTGCCAAAGGAGCGTAGATATCCATGGTTTCTTTGGCTATGCTCTTTTGCTTATCTATAGAATGAACTTTTAACGTGCGCATGTTATGAAGCCGGTCAGCAAGTTTTATCAATATGACACGCATATCTTTTGCCATCGCTAAAAACATCTTTCGATAATTCTCGGTCTGGTGCTCCAGTAGATTGCTAAAATCTAATTTCTCTAGTTTGGTTACTCCATCGACAATCTGGGCTACATCGAGTCCAAATTGCGCCTGCAGTTGCTCGTAAGTGAGGTCCGTGTCTTCCAGAGTGTCATGTAAAAGAGCGGCTGTTAGAGATGTTGCATCCAACTTGCTCTCTGCCAGAATTTTGGCAACAGAAAGAGGGTGAACAATGTAAGGTTCACCCGTAATCCGCTTTTGTTGACGATGTGCCTCTTCTGCTACGCGATAAGCCCTTTCCACTACTTCAAGTTTATCGACGGGCATATACAGGCGAATATCCTCTGCCAGTTCCGACCAAATCATTAAAAGAGCCCCTTTCTATGAGCATCCCTGATCTAACAGTCTTTCCCGAATCTCCTGTATGTGTAGAAACTCCGGTACTTTTTCTAAATCCACCTTCGTTCCATTGGTTTCGTGAATCACAAACATGGCTTGATGTCTTTTACCTAATCCCGCTTTTTCAAATATATAGTATACATTTTCCAAAGCGATTTCTGTCAAAAACTCCGAGAGATTTCCCGGATTGCCTTGGCTTTGAGACAAGGATAGGTCTTGGTCCTTCCCTTTTATCCAGCGGTACCAAGATAGCAAATGAACTCTGTCCGGTAGCAACCAAAAAAGTATCTGCTTCCATTCCGCTTCCTTATCTTTCTGAAATAGGGCGTTATCAGGAGTATGCGTCTGAAAAGGTGGATCCATCCAATACAACTCTTTTTTCTCCGCAGATCCAATCACCGGAAGCGGTAAAAAAGGAAATGCTTGATTCCGCTGTACATGAGGTAGCTGCTGCAAGGGCACATAACCACTTTCTGCTAACAGCCTTCGGCTTTCCGGTAAGTGATAAACAAATCCCGAATCGGCTGCATGGGCTCGAATCTCTTTCATCTGTTCATAATCGTCCAACCTTGAGCTTCGCCAGTCCACAATCTCCACACGGAATTCTTCTTTACCTCGGAACTGGCTGATTTGTAATCGGACTGCTAAATCCATAAAGTCGTGAAAATCCCCTAGGTGCTCTCCACATCGCCAAGCAAAACCCGTATATCGTCTCGACCCAAATTGAAAGGTCAATTGGATATGCAGATTTTGGGAGAGTCCTTTTGCTTGAAGAATCTGTGCATGTCGTAATAAAACCAACGGTTCTTCGTTCTCCGAACCAAAAGGTTCCATACAGCTAAACTCCTGCTGCTGTCTAACCAAATCCACAGTATAATCCAATTCTACGTCAATTGAAGTAAAGGATTCGTTCTCATTTTGGTCCAATGCAGCTTTCGCTGATTGCTGCAAGCGCTGCCGGACTTCCGTTAAGCGACTTTTCTCAAAACTGATACCCGCTGCTTGAGCATGACCTCCAAATTTTAGCCAGAGGTCCCCCTCTTGCGTTAGCATCTGATACAAATGATAACCTTGAGGTGCTCTACCCGACCCGCGAATGACGAAATTGTCATCTGCACAAACGAATACCGGCACCTTTAAGTTGTCACTGAGTCGAGATGCAACGATCCCCAAGACCCCATGGTGCCAGTGAGGTGCATAAAAAACATATGCCGATGCTTTCTTTTCTTCATCGCTCATGTTTAACCATTGTTGTAGGGCTTCTTCCTGAATACGTTGTTCGGTTTTCTTTCGTTCGTTGTTTAATCGATCCAATTCACTCGCCCAAAGCGGTGCTCTTTCTTTATCTGCCAATAAAACACCTAGGGCTGTATCTGCATGTGCCATTCTCCCGCCGGCATTCAGCTTTGGTACGACTTGAAAAGCGATTTGTGTAGCAGACGAAATCTTACCGATACCGGAAGCATCAAGCAGCGCTCGAACCCCTGCAGATCTGCCTTTATTAATTTCCTCTATACCAGATTTAACCAAAATGCGGTTCAAGCCGATTAGCGGTACCACATCCCCTACAGTACCCACAGCAACATACGGTAGTAAGTCTGACAAAATTTCTGTCTTTTCCAAGCTCAAAGCCAACGCCCGAATCAATTCGAAACTGACTCCTACACCTGCTAAATGTCGGAAAGGATACCCATTGCTCTCACAATGTGGATTTAACAAAGCAAGGGCCTCTGGTATTTCATCACCCGGTTGATGATGGTCGGTCAGAATCCAATCCACTCCTGCTGCCTTTAACAAGTTCGCTTCTTCCTTAGCCGATATGCCACAATCCACGGTAATTAGAACCTGCATTCCCTGCTGAAGCAATTCCTTTAAAGCATCTCCATTGAGTCCGTATCCCTCATCAAACCGGTCGGGAATATAAGAAGTTACTTGCTGAAACCCTAAACTTTGTAATCCTCTTACCATGACTGCTGTTGAGGTCACTCCATCGGCATCATAATCCCCATAGACAACAATTTGATCTTGTCTATGCAGGCCAAGTAGTAATCGATCTATGGCTTTTTGCATATCTCGAAATAAAAAAGGATCTGGCAAATGTTGCATGCTTGGTTCAAGAAATTGCTTTATTTCATTCGAATCGGCCACTCCACGCGAACGTAATACCGCGACCGTGTAGGGAGAAAGTTCCATATCCAATGCCACTTCTCTATCGGCTACATTGGGGTAGGTTTTAACATACCATAATTTCTGAGTCATTGTTCCTCCTAAAACCCAGCTCCTCGTCCTTGATATCGAGAATAGAATTCATCCCGAAGTGCAAGAAGACGATTTTCACGTATCGCTTGTCGTATTTCCTCCATCCAATGCACTAAGAACCATAGGTTATGTTGGGTAATCAATCTAGGACCCAGCATTTCTTCCGCTTTGAATAAATGCCTAAGGTACGCTTTGCTGTAATTTTGGCAGGTAGGACATTGGCAATTGGGATCTAACGGTGTGAAGTCTCTGGCGTATTTGGCATTTCGTAGAGTGACTCTTCCCAAGCTGGTCATTGCAGTGCCATTACGTGCGATCCGAGTAGGCAAAACACAGTCAAACATATCCACACCACGTAATGCTCCCTCTATGAGGCAGTCCGGAGAGCCCACTCCCATGAGATACCTAGGTCTGTCTTTCGGTAGAACAGGTATGGTTTCTTCTAAAACATTGTACATGATGTCCTTTGGTTCCCCGACACTGAGACCACCAATTCCATAACCCTTAAAGTCCATATTCAAGAGTTGTGATGCGCTTACCCTTCTTAGGTCTGGGAAAACCCCACCTTGAACGATTCCAAAAAGAGTCTGCTCGTCAGGTCTCTGATGTGCTTGCTGACAGCGCAATGCCCAGCGCGAGGTGCGTTCAAGCGACTTTTCAATATAAGAGCGATCCGCTGGATAAGGAGCGCATTCGTCAAAGGCCATGATAATATCGGAACCTAGGGCATTCTGTATATGTGTCGCTTTTTCAGGTGTCAAAAACAAGGATTTCCCATCGATGTGGGATCGAAACGCGACCCCTTCTTCCGAAATTTTTCTCAGTTGATCCAAACTAAAAACTTGAAACCCACCGCTATCGGTTAAAATGGATCCTTGCCAATTCATAAAACGATGTAAGCCACCAGCTTCTTCTACCAAATCTTCTCCTGGCCGGAGAAACAAATGATAAGTATTGCTTAGGATAATCTTAGCACCCAATTGATTCAATTCTTCGGGAGTCAAACTTTTCACGGTTGCTTGAGTTCCAACTGGCATAAAGACAGGGGTTTCAAAGCTGCCATGGTTTGTCGTCACTCGCCCCAACCGTGCAGAGCTTCCGGTTTCCTCATGGAGCAATTCATATTGAAACATATGCGTACCTCAATCTTTCTCATTGTATTCTTATATTATAGCCATTTTCGTCTTTTCTGACAATGATTTTTCAAAAAACAGCGCACCTTTTCTCCGGTTGCGCTGTTTCTTAAAGATTATCTGTCATGTAAAGCAAAAAAAGTAGCATCGCCAAAACTAAAGAAACGATATTCCTCTTCTACAGCTTTTAAATAAGCATCTTTCACAATTTCCCAACTGGAAAAGGCACTGATTAGCATAAGCAAGGTAGACTTTGGCAAATGAAAGTTTGTTATCAACCCATCAATACATTTAAAATCATACCCTGGGTAGATAAAAATATCTGTCCATCCACTTCCGGATTGCACTAGGCCCCGCTCATTCGTTTGTGACTCTAAAACTCGGCATGAGGTTGTGCCCACTGCGATAACTCTTCTTCCCTCTGCTTTGGCTATATTGATTTTTGCCGTAGCTTGCTCCGATAATTGATAAAATTCTGAATGCATTTTATGTTCAGAAATCTTTTCAGACTTCACCGGTCGAAATGTTCCCAGTCCTACATGCAGGGTCAAGGAAACCCATTCCACACCCATCCTCTCCAACTTATCCATGAGCTCGGGAGTAAAATGCAGTCCTGCTGTAGGCGCGGCTGCTGAACCGGATTCTTTGGCATATACGGTTTGATACCGGTTTTTATCGGACAAAGGGAGGTGAATATAGGGAGGTAGTGGCATTTCTCCCAATTGATCCAATACTGCTTCAAAAGTCATAGATTCCGGCCAAGTGAAGCGTATCAAGCGTTCTCCATCATCTAGTCTATCGAGAATGACTCCCTGCAATAAATCGTCTCCAAAAACCATTTCTGCGCCAATCAAAAGTCTTCTACCGGGACGAACCAACGCTTTCCACATGTTAGCATCGACCCTCTCAAGCAATAAACACTCTACCTGTCCCCCGCTACTCTTTCGACCCAGTAATCTGGCCGGTATCACTCTTGTATTGTTAACCACCAAGACATCGCCCGGTTTCAGCCAATGATCTAAGTGATAAAACACATCATGGGCTTTCAAACCGGTTTGTCGGTCGATAATCATCAATCTTGAATCCGATCGTTTTTGCAGCGGGCTTTGTGCGATAAGATTCTCCGGTAGAATATAATCGAAATGTGAAACCAATAAATCTTCGTTTTTGATGATCATTGCCCCACTGTTACCCCTTTATAGTAAAATCGAATGATTTGTTCATAGGTATGACCATGATCTGCCATCGCTTTCGCGCCATATTGAGACATCCCCAGGTTATGTCCATAACCACCACCCGTTAGAACATATGTCGTGGTATCGGCTGTTAAGGATAGAATGCCCATACTATGTACTATCGAGGTCCCGAATCGAACGGTAGGTACGCGAATGCCACTTTCGGTTAAGACAGAGGTCATCCCTCCAATATATGGTGTTAGTGTATAGGGTGCTCGCAGAATGCTCGTACTCACTTTCTCATGAATCATGAAATGATAACTTTTCAATTCAAACAACGTCTTGACCACACTGTTTTTGAGGCGTAATGTTTTAAAAGTTCCTATCACTTCCATTTCTACCATCGCTCCATTGGCTCCGGTTTTGGAAGTCCGAATTTGTTGAATTTCACCTACATCACCATAAATAGGTTGCAGAAGGCTACGTATATCTTCTTTGACGAATTCACGAGGTGCCCAACTGTAATCCGGGCTGTCAGTAGGATACAATTCCTGCACGCCACGAATGTAGGGAACGGCTTGAACATAGACGTTTTCACAGTTTTCTGTGCTTCCTCCTGCGTCGGCGTGATAATATGCGGCAATGATGTTGTTATTACCAGAAGCATCCAAATACCGTGCCACCTGCCCTTTTGTCTCTTGAACGGCTTGCTGCACGATCTGGTTCATGGCTAAATCAATACCTATATAGGTTTGCTGTGTGGTATTGATATCAAACCCATATTGCATATAATAGGGTATACTATCATATTGCGTTGCTAAAATAAAACTTCGACTGGCAACCGCTTGAGCTTTTAATGCCTCCAACGGCCAAGAGGGTGTCATTTCTCGAGAGATGACCGCTGCGATATACGTTTCGAAGGGTAATCGATTTACAACGGTAATTCCATCGGTGTGATACCGTTGCAATCTCATTTCTCCGGGATATGTTCTTTGATTTGGTCCATATACCATGTTGCCTTCGTTCAGATCAGCAAAAACCGCCATAGTATTTCTGAGTTCATTCAAAGTGGATCCACCATATGGTTGGTAGAAAAATAGGTCCCCACCCCAACCATCATAAAACCAAAGACAATGTTCCTTCGCTGCGTTTTGATAGGTCAGTCCCAAAGCTTGACATCCGGCAGCAGACAACCAAACGCTCCAGCTACCACCCACATAGGCCGGAGAACACTCTAACCCTTGAAATCCTCTTTCATAAATATAGGCAAGCGCTGACGAATAGGAATCAAACCCAGTGGCGATTTCGCCATATATCCCATAGACAGGGATCGCGGTAATTCCAAAAACACCATTGCTTCGAAAAATCTCTTTGCCTTCAGAGAGCAAGCGGACCCCGTTTTGAAAGCCAATTTGTACCTGTGATAAAGCACCATCGCCATAGTCTAATCCGACAGAAATCATGTCAGGTACAGTCGATAATTGAGCTGACAGTACTTGGAATGGCAATATAATGCATATAAGCATCGATATTAGGAGGAATTTTTTAAAAATCATACTAGAATCCCCTTATCCGGATAATGTCTCTCATACTCACTCAGTAAGCAGCCACAATATTGTTGCCGATATAAATCCATCGATATGGCATTGGCTTTTGTTTGAGGATATAAAGAGCGAAGGTCCGGAGCCAGAAACTCCAGTCCATGTTGAGAGGCAATTTGATGCCCCAGAAAAACAATCCGATCCCTGTCTTGGTATGGACTCACCAATAGAGTTGTACTAAACTGCTGAAATCCTAAGCGTAGTGCTTCTTGTGCTGTTTTTTGCAGGCGGTCGGTATAGCAATAGGTACAACGATCTTTGGGTTGGTGTAGTGCCTGATGGAGATGAGGGAAAGGATTATACTGATCTGAGATGACAACCGAGAACGATTTCTCCTGAGCCATTTGTAATAAACTTTGGCGACGCTTCTCGTATTCCGCTAAAGGTTGAATATTTGGGTTGTAATAGAACAAGACCGGTTCGACTCCTATTTGACGAAAGTATGGGGCTACTGCACTGGCACAAGGCCCACAACACGCATGTAAAAGCATATTTCACCTACTAGATCAGTTTGATTTGCGGGTTTTCCTCAGAGGTAGCTTGAACTTGGTTTTTGATAGGTAAGCCCAAATATTCATAAGCTGCCGCGGAAATCACCCGTCCTCGAGGGGTTCGTTGCACAAATCCAATTTGCATAAGATAGGGTTCGATAACATCTTCCAATGTTTCGGTTTCTTCCTGTATGGAAGCAGCTAATGTTTCTACCCCAACCGGACCACCACCATAATTTTGAATGGCAGAAATCAAATACATACGGTCGATACGGTCAAATCCCATGTCATCGACTTCCAACATTTTTAATGCATAATCGGCTAGTTCTTTGGTAATGATGCCATCTCCATGAACTTGAGCGAAGTCTCTAACTCGTTTTAACAATCGATTAGCGATACGCGGTGTACCACGAGATCGTCTGGCTATTTCTTTCGCACCGTTTGTATCGACATCCACCGATAATATGCTAGCAGAACGAGTAACCACTTGTTCGAGCTCGGTATGAGTATAGTATTCCATACGGCTGATAACACCAAATCGATCTCTTAAGGGGGGAGACAGAAAACCAAATCGTGTGGTGGCCCCAATGAGAGTAAAGGGTTGTAAATCGATACGAATCGAACGAGCACTCGGACCTTTACCCACCACAATGTCCAATGCATAGTCTTCCATAGCGGAATACAAAACCTCTTCGACTGCTCGATTGAGACGATGAATCTCGTCAATAAAGAAAACATCATAAGGTCCTAAATTGGTTAGTAATGCTGCTAAATCACCAGCCCTCTCGATTGCAGGACCGGATGTCATTCGTAAATTCACTCCCAATTCATTTGCTAGAATGTGTGCTAATGTGGTTTTACCAAGGCCTGGAGGACCATATAACAAAACATGATCCAAGGCTTCATGTCGTTGAACAGCTGCTTTGACAAAAACCGTCAGATTCTCTTTGGCTTTTACTTGTCCGATATACTCCCGCAAATAACGAGGGCGAAGGGATAACTCCAGCAAATCTTCTTCTGGTACTGAACTTGCCGTGACCAATCGATCATCCATCATAAACTATCACCTCGGTTTCTTTCAACGCAACAATTGCTGCAATGCATCTTTAATCAATACTTCTACTCTTGCTCCTGGTTTTGCTGTGGATACCATATGTACTTGCTTCGTCGCTTCTCGGAGATCATACCCCAAGACCAACAAAGCTTCAATGGCTTGATGAACTTCATCCCGTTCTTTACCCGGTCGTACCGTCATCATTCCTGCAGAGGAGGATTGGTTCCACTCGAAATCTGCGACTTTGCTTTTCAATTCCAAAATCATGCGCTGCGCTGTTTTAATGCCAATTCCCGGAATTCTCTTTAGGGAGTTCACATCTTCTTGAATGAGCCACTGGCAAACGAGGGCCGTGGAGGCGAAGGATAGAATATTCAATGCGTTCCTAGGACCGATACCAGAAACCGAAATGAGTAGTTCAAAAAGTTCTAGCTCTTCGACTGTCAGAAAACCGAAGATGGATACTCCATCTTCTTTTTGCTGATAATGTGTTTGCAGTTCAACCCTTTCGCCCATTTTCAAATGCTGATACGCATCGGAGACGGGAACATGAATCCGTAATCCAAATCCATGTAAGTCAACAACACAAACTCCCGGCAGTATTTTTGCTAGGGAACCCTTCACATAAGCTAACATATCAGCACCCCCGGTTCATTATTTCCAAACTTTTCAATTTTCTGGATTGCATATGACAAATTGCAATGGCCAAAGCATCCGCGGTGTCGTCCGGTTTCGGTACTTCTGCCAACCCAAGTAAAATTTTCACCATTTGCTGTACTTGCTTTTTTTCAGCTCTCCCATAACCGGTAACAGCTAATTTGACTTCCATTGGTTTATACTCCATGAGAGTCAAATTTTTCTGCTGTGCAGCCAAAAGAATAACGCCTCTGGCCTGTCCCACCACCAAGGCTGTTGTTACATTTCGACTGAAGAACAGCTCTTCCACCGCGATTTCAGATGGCTGATACTGCTCGATAATTCCTAAGATTTGTTGATAAATCGCTTGTAATCTCCTCGATGTAGCCCAATCGGAAGGTGTTATGATACTTCCAAAGCCGAGAGGCTTCATATGGGATTCCGTGCCACTTAGTATCCCATATCCGGTTGTTGCCAATCCGGGATCAATCCCTAATACGATCATAGTGACTCCTTTATTCGGTAAGGGGGCCTACTCGTCTTCATCCTCATCTTCGTAATCCGCATTATCATAGACGTTTTGGACATCATCATTCTCATTCAAGAAGGAGAGTAATTTTTTGAGTTTTAAAAGGGCTTCATCATCCACCTGAATTTTATTATTGGGAATATTGCTGACCTCTGCTAAGAGAAAACGGAATTGACCTTCCAGACTGGCTTTCACGGTATCCAAATGCGAAGAACCTGTGTATATCTCGAAAACATCCTCTTTCACAACCATATCTTCTCCACCGGCTTCTAGTACGGCCATAAGCATTTCATCTTCTTCTAGAGGATACTCTTCTCGATCTATGATAATAACACCCTTTTTGGCAAACATCCAGTTCACACTACCTGTTTCTCCTAAGTTTCCACCATATTTATCAAAGATATGACGTATGTCACCCGCGGTACGATTCCGATTATCCGTGATGACTTCCACCATAATCGCTACCCCACCTGGCCCATATCCTTCATAGGTCAATTCTTCATAGTGCACTCCATCCAGTTGACCGCTACCACGTTGAATGGCCCGTGCAATATTGTCGTTCGGCATATTATTCTCTTTTGCTTTCGCAATCAGCGTTTTTAGTTTGATGTTATAGTCGGGATTTGCTCCACCACTTCGAACCGACATGATAATTTCTTTGGAGATTCGTGCAAACACCTGCCCTCTGGCTGCGTCTGCTTTCCCCTTAGTATGCTTAATATTTGCCCATTTAGAATGTCCTGACATCGTAACAATCCTTTCTTTTTATCATTAATTTACTGAATTTCAGAATACCAGGTGGCGATACGAAGCGGTTCTCCAATAATCTGTTGAATTTCTGTGATTAAACCTGCAATCTTAATCTCCAAATCGATATATTCTTTGCACAAAGGATGTCCACCTAACACCTGAGCTAAATGACGAATCTCGCTTATTTGTGTCGGAGTTGGGGTGTGCCCTGCTTCATACATTGCTGCCAACGCTTTTTGCTTTTCAAAGAAGTCATCCATCATCTCTTTTGCTGCTTGTTGATTTCTTATTCTCATTTTCAATTGTTTTAATCGTTGAATATCGGGATGCATCGATAAGGCATCTGCTAATTGATTGGCTAAGTCATAAGGATTCATAGCACCACTTCCTTTGCTGTCTGCAATACATCTTGTTAGTTTCGTGATAAAGGTTATTTTTCCCTTCTTTCACCCATTGACAGTTTCAGTAGCCCATAAAAATAAGATATTGGTGTTTTCAAGGAGCTGTGATATAATGAAAAAAGTGATTTGCCAAAGGAGGTCTATGGTATGAATTCAAGCAAAAAGAAAAAGAAACGAAAATCAAAACTGAAGAGGCAAAGTTGACTCGATTATCAGATGAGATAAATGTGCAAATTAAAGATTTTCAGTTAGAAATCACTCGTAAAACCGAAGATACAAAGCAACAGCAGAAAAATGAACTAAACACAAAAGGAGCAAATACTAAACGAATTTCGGAAATTGATTTGCAAATAACGGAGATTGATAAAGAACTTTCGTTTATTGAAAATAACCGAGATAAGGTTGCTGAATACAACAAGGATAAACGCGAGTTGTTTGACCACGAAGCTGAGTTTAAAAACAAGAAATCAAAGAACGATAATTTGTTGCAAACAGAAAAACAAAAGTACGATCAACAAAAATCAAAATTGATTCAGGAAATAGGCATTCATAATGCAGAGATTGAGACAATCAATAAAACTTTAACTGCTATCTCGGAGGATTTTAAGGCTTTTGAAACTTTCAAAAATTCAGAAGTTTTCCCCTCGCTTGAAAATTGTGTGAACGCTTATGCTGACCACAATAAAACAGAGATTAGGGTTTTAGATATAATTAATCAAATCATTGTTGCTCATAATCAAAGTACACAACACTT
>ERZ1645189.16-NODE-16-length-43167-cov-6.236431_pt1 | contig 43167 bp, 29 predicted proteins | sample MGYA00575350_ERZ1645189 | MGnify/ENA primary metagenome ERZ1645189 (study PRJEB40845, sample SAMN11283421) | freshwater sediment metagenome | isolation source: river sediment | host: Sediment | place: India: Jajmau, Kanpur | collected 2015-12-17 ...
CTGCCATTTCATACCTCTGTTCATTTGGCTTTGAACGTCGCTTCGCTGAATTTCTTTTCCCTGAGTGGTCATAAAATAGGGGAAGTTGTAGCTGTCATAGCCCCAGAATGCAAGGTCAGTACCGAAAGAAGATTTGAATTTCAAGCCTGGAAGAAGACTTAATTCACCCCAGAAAGTTCCCACAAATTTGTCTTCGTTGTTTCTTCCCATTCCCGGCTGGTTGAGCATTGCTACAGGGTTAGCAATTTCTTGAAAAACAGATGTCGGTATGGAGAATAATCTTCCTTCCGCATCTCTTACAGCTGTTGGGTATTTATTCTCAATGTAAGATTGAGTATAGATGAAATCAAATTCTGATGTTTCAGGAGCATAAATTGGAGATAGCGGAGAAGAACCGATAGCACTACCCAGGATGGAGCCGTACTCGGAGTTGGCTTCAACACCTGTAGATTTTACCCTTGAATAGCCCATGTTTACACCTACGTCCAATTTGTTCAGGAAAGAACGTTCTTTAGTCTCGTAAGCAGCAAATGTAGTATTGGAACGTACGCTGAAACGGTCGTAGTTTGATCTGCCAAAGTTACCACCGATAACACCTTCCTGGCTGAAATAACCTGCAGAAAGGAAATACTGCGCATTTTGGCTTCCTCCGCTTGCGCTGATTTGGTGTGATTGGATAGGAGCGTCGTAGTTGAATGTAGCGTCTTGCCAGTCTGTACCGGCTCCGCCTAATTTCTCAAAGGCATTTGCCCCGTACACAGGGATTCCACCGTCATTAAGCGCAGCTTCATTCATCAAAGTCATGTATTCTGTTGCGTTCAGCATTCTTTTTTTCTTCCAGGGATTTTGCCATCCGTAGCTGAAATTGTAGTTGATTGATCCCCTGCTTACCGAACCGGTTTTGGTGGTAATCAACACAACACCGTTTGCAGCACGTGTACCATAAATAGCAGCTGAAGCGGCGTCTTTCAAAATTTCAACAGACTGGATATCGGCAGGGTTCAGGTATGCGATACCTCCGTCAACCGGCATTCCATCCACGATATAGAGAGGATCGCTGTTGTTGATGGTACCAATACCACGAATACGTACTTTTGAATCCGCGCCCGGTTGTCCGGAACTCTGTGTGATCTGAACTCCGGAAACTTTTCCTTTCAGCACGTCTTCGATACGTGATGGTTTGGACTGTGCCAGGTCTTCGGCTGTTACACGACTGATGGCAGCGGTAACCATGCTCTTTTTCTGTACGCCGTAACCAATTACGATAAGTTCGTCGAGGCTAGCCACGTCTTCGCGTAGCTGTGCGTTGAGTACAGATTGGTTTGTGATGGTAAATTCCTGATTCACATAACCGACGAAAGAGATACGCAGTAATGAACCACGGGGAACTGAAAGTGAATAATCACCATCTATATTGGTGATTGTTCCTATGCCGGTATTGGGCACAGCTACGCTTGCTCCGATTACCGGTTCGCCGTTTTCATCCGTTACTTTGCCTCTGATCTGTACATTTTCAGTTTGCTGCGAGGCAGTTGACCTGGCTTCTGTACGGGGTGAGTTGTCGGCAATGTAAATTTTCTTGTCTTTGATTTCGTAGCTCAGATTTCTTGAGGCGAATAATTTGGCCATAGCTACCGACAGATCAGCATTCTGAACCTGAATACTTACATTGTCGTTGAGGTCAACGACTTCTTTGCTGTATGCAAGCGTATAACCAGTTTGCCGGCTGATACTCTGCAATACATTTTTAAGACTCTGTTGGCTGTAATTCAAACTTACTTTTTGTGCAAATCCCATATTGCCGGGACTCAACATCAAAAAGCAGATTAAAATAAAAGCCAACCTTTTCAAAAGGTTTTTTCTCATGGTGCGAACTTTGATTTAGTTAAACATTTATTTATTAGATACAAGAATATTTTTTTATTTTCTTAAATCCAAAAAAGAACTTCTGTTGCTGATATATTTCAAAGAATAAGCGGTTTCAATCAGTTCACAGGTTAAAGTTAAGGTTTTTTTTTATGTAAAACTAATTTTTATACGGTTATTATTCGTGTTTATCTTTTTTGACACGGACTGAACCTGAAAGTATGAGTAAGTATTGATTTTTTTTAATTTGTAGTTACTATGACTACGTTATCATTCTGAATTTGAAATCTGACCGGTGTGATTTTTTCGAGTTCCTTTATAATTTCTTTCAGGGAATTGCTTTCGGTTGTCAGGGTGTATGTGTATTTATAGGCGTTCGGGTCATTCAGCCTGAACTCAACATTAAACTTCCGGTTCAGGGTTTTAAGTACTTCGGGCAACGGTGTGTCTTTGAATTGTGTGATGTTATTTACCCAAAGTGAAGCTTCTGTTGATTTATCAAGAGAGTATATGGAGCATTGCCCGGATTCCGTATTATAAACGGCTTGCTGACCGGGGTGGAGGTTATAACTGTTTCGGGGTGTGATAAACGATATTTTGCCCCTGTCCAGTACAATATTCAGGTTTTTATCGTTTTTATAAGCCTTCACGTTGAATGAGGTTCCCAGTACTTTCACTTTTGTGTCGTTAATCTGAACGATAAAAGGGCGGTTGCTGTTAGTGGCAATTTTGAAGTAAGCTTCACCTTCGAGCTGTATTTTTCTTTCGGTCAGTCCAAATTTTTCCGGGTAGCGGATTTTGGTATCGGCATTCAGAAATGCCTGACTTCCATCCTGAAATAAAATGCGGGTTTTTTCGCCTTTCGGAATGTAAATTTCTGAATATCCGGATGTTCCGAATAAATCCAGGCGGGAATTGGTGTAGAAAGTAAGTCCTGCAATCATTACAAAGGGGATAAGTATGGCTGCTACGCGAAAAATAAGATGTCTGATTTCTTTCTGACGAATTTGCCTGTTGATTTCTGCGAGGATTTTCTGTGAAAGCATTGGTGGAAGAGAGGTTTCGTCTACACCTTCCAAATCGAGCAGGTGAGCATCACTATTTATCAATTCGGATAAATATGCCTGACCTTCGGTTGTGTCAGAAAACCATTCAACTACTTCACGGGCTTCTTTTTTGGTTGCCTGACCTGCTATTACGCGGTCTATCAGTTCTTTATCAGGTGTATTCATGGTATTGTAATTTGCTTCTTACAATATATTGACACCTCAGGACAGTAAAAGTATGAGTTCGGGAATGGAAATTAGTAGAAATATTGATTCAAATTTACCAAAATAGATTCTTAGTAACCTGATTGATTCCTGATAGTGTGATTTTACGGTGTGAATGGATACTCCCATCTCTTCTGCAATTTCCTGATTGCTTTTGTTTTCGTTGATTTTCTTCCGGCAAATCTCCCTTTTTTGTGGTGGCAGGCTATCGATACCTTTGTGAAGGATTGACATGAGCTGTGATTCTTCAATCATTTTCAGAAAATCCCCGGTTTCATCCTTAATCTCTATTTGTGATTTCTCGTAACTGAGTGATACCATTTCTTTTTTATTCCGTATGGTATTGAGGATGTAATTTTTTGTCATCGTATACAGATAATTCTTCAAATTTATCTGTATATCGATGTCTGTTATAGTTTCCCAAAGTTTCACAAAAACATACTGAACAACTTCTTCGGCCATTTCAGAGCTCTTCAGGTACCTTACAGACAGTGCATAAAGATATCTGTGGTATTTGTTGTAAATAGCAGTAAATGCCGATTTGTCTTTTTTCTTAATTAAATGAAAAAGAACTTCATCTTCGTCGTTGATATGTAACGGATTATTTTTTGACATGTTATCTGCTGAAAATCACAGAAATTTCGGATCAGGTCAACAAAGGTAATTGTAAAAATAGTTAATTTTTAAAAACTTCGTATTTGAGTAATTCACAAGATTAAACGAAACTTTTTGAGTCTTACCTGAAAAAACAGTCGTGGCATGCATAAATATTTGTAAAAAGCACATTAACACTGTATAAAAAAAAGAACGCTCAGTTTTCTGAACGTTCTTTAATGTCTGCTCTGAAGTTTATACGATTCAAAAAGGGAGATCGGTGATATTTTCGGAGTCGTCCGGTAAACCAAATGAGGGATGTTTCGTTGCTGAAAAAGGAGGTATTTCTGATGATTGTACTACTTCTGCAGGGTTATCTTCAGTATTTTTCTTCACATTCCACGCCCTGATGGTGGTATACCATCTGCCGCTGTATTCACGGCTTTCGATATCGAAACTGACAGTGACCATTTCGTTCAATGCCATCGGAAACTTATCAATCTTATCGTTGAAAAGGTTGAAACAAACCTTTTTAGGATACTGATCTGAGGTTTCCAATACGTAATCCTGCGAACGCCAAAGGCCGTTTTTGCCCTGTCCGCTTTGCAGTGGTAGTACTGCAATAATTTTTCCGGAAATTTCCATTTTTTTGCTGACTTATATTTGTTGTAAATTTTTTTATAATCGGGATGCAAAGATAAGAAACTAAATCGTTCTCCGAAAAGAAATGACTATAAAAAATCCCCTGCATCAGATTGATACAGGGGACACTTTTCTATTCAGATTTTCGGGCGTTACATTCCAAAACTATACAACCCGATTTTATCCATAAAGAAACTGAGAATACCTACCATCAGTATGCCGGCAGTACAGATAAACAGGCTTGTACGGTTGAAAAAGTCGGATTTCAGCATCGGAACCGGATTCTCACTGCTGTCGATAAACATGGCTTTCACAACCAGTAAATAGTAGTAGAGTGAAATAATTGTGTTCACTACAGCTATCAGCACCAGAACATAGAATCCTTGTTCCAGGGCGGCTGCAAATACAAAAAACTTACTGAAGAATCCGGCAAACGGCGGAATACCACCGAGCGAAAACATGGCAAGCATCATCACAAAACTTAATTGCGGATTAGTACTGTAGAGTCCCTTGTAATCGCTTATATTCAGTTTACCCGAACGGTTTTCGATGGTTGTAACCACCCCGAAGGCAGCCAGATTGGAGAATACATACACGAAAATATAGTAAACCAGCGTGGTCATACCGAATGCGGTTCCACTGATTATGGCCAGCGCAATGTATCCTGCCTGAGAAATGGAAGAGAATGCCAAGAAACGTTTGATGTTCTGCTGACGAATGGCAAACAGGTTGGCCAGCGTGATACTCACAATGATTATTCCATAAAGAATGCCCTGCCACTGAACCATCAGATTACCGAAAACCTTGTAAAGCAGTATCATCAGCACGAATACGGCTGAACCTTTGGATACCACTGACAGATACGATGTAACACTGGTAGGTGCGCCTTCATATACATCGGCAGTCCAGAGGTGGAAAGGCACCAGTGAAATCTTGAAAAACAAACCTACCATAAAGAAAACGAACGCCATGATTTGAAGCACGTTGGCGGTGATGTGAACTGGCATATCAGCGAAATACAGCGTACCTACCGAACCATATAGATACGAAATCCCGAAGAGCATGATTCCGGATGAGAAGGCAGCAATGAGGATGTATTTTGCACCTGCTTCGGCTGATTTCTTGCTGTATTTTTCAAGGGCTGCAAGTGTGGCAAGCGGAATCGAGGCCATTTCCAGACCGATGTAAAACATCAGGAAGTGTCCGCTCGAAATCATAAAATACATTCCAAGCAGCGTTATCAGCGTAAGGAAATAGTATTCGCCACGTTTGTTGCTTTGCTTGTCACCGTCGAATACTTCTTTTGCCTGCAGAAATACAATCAGCGTACCCAGGTTCAGTATGCCTTTTACGATTGTCATCATCGGTGAATACTGATACATTCCGCCGAAAGCAATTCCTGCCTCGTAAGGAAATATCGTTGCAAGGGTATGCACTGCAAAAACGATGATAGCAACCGGCTGAAAATACTTCATTCCCTTTTCGCCGGCAATTAAATCATAAAGCAGCAGAAAAATAATTACAGCCAAAAGCGAGACTTCGCTGCGCATGTATAAAAAATTACTAATATAGTCCATAACTTTATGCCCATAACCTCCTGAAGCGGGATTATTTTGGGGTTATTTAATGTTTGTTTTATTAAAAGAATCTATCTGATAGAAAAAATCATTTTTAATTATTCAGCAAAGGGCTGAAATTCAGTGCTAATTCCCCTTTAGGGGGCTACGGGGCCGTTTATCTGCGCCATCACATTTCCCAAACTATCGTGAAGCATATCCGACAATCCCAAAGGGAATGAACCGATATATACGATACCTGCAATCAGCGTAATTACTGCCAGTTTCTCAAACCATTTCGCATCGGTTATCTCAGCATGGTGCTCATCCTGCATGGGTCCATACAGGAATTTTCCCACCATCCGAAGAATGTAAACTGCTGTAGTAACAATAGATGAAATGGCAATGATAGTAAGAATACGGCGGAAAAGATCGGCATTTTCAAATGAACCGATAAAAATAGTCATCTCTGCCGCAAAACCGCTTAAGCCCGGAAGTCCCAGTGATGCCAACCCGCCAATTACAAATGAAGCACCGAGGAAAGGAATAACTTTCATCAGACCACCCATTTCGGTTATCATACGTGTATGTGTGCGACCGTAAATCATACCAATCAGTGCAAAGAACAAGGCTGTCATCAGACCGTGTGACAGCATCTGAAGTACCGCACCCGTCATGGCTGTCTGAGTCATCATCAGGATGGCAAACAGCACCAGGTTACAGTGGCTTACCGATGAATATGCATTGATGTATTTCAAATCGCGCTGATGAATGGCTGCCAGTGCCCCGTAAAATACTCCGGTACCGGTTAGGATGAGGAATATAGGCGAAAGAACTTCTGCTGCTTCGGGCATCAGGTAGATGGATACACGGAAACAGCCATAACCACCTAATTTCATCAAAACTCCAGCATGGAGCATGGATACTGCTGTTGGTGCAGATGCGTGACCGTCGGGAGACCAGGTGTGGAATGGGAAAAGGGCTCCAAGCACCCCAAAACCAAAGAAAGTGAGTGTGAATAACAAATATTGCTGTTCAACCGGAATGTGAACTTTCACGATATCTAAAATATTCATGCTGGTAGCACCTGCGCTGAAATAAATACCCAGAATGCCAACGAGCAGAAATGCAGATGCACCCATCAGCATCAACGTAAGTTTCATGGCAGAATATTCTTTCTTACCACTACCCCAGATGCCTATAAGCAGGTACATCGGGATGAGAGCCACTTCATAAAACATGAACATGGTAAACAAATCGGTGGTGATGAAAAATCCGAATACGCCCGTAGAAAGCAGGCAGAACCACAGAAAGAATTCTTTGGTCAGCGGGGCTATTTGCCAGGAAGTAAATGTACCGGTCAGCACAATAATAGAAGAAAGACACAGCATAGCCACCGATACACCGTCAACACCCAGCGAAAAGCCGATGTTCAGCGGTTTATACCACATCAGATGAGAAGTGAAAAGCATCGGATCGGATGCACCGGCATTACGGGCAGAAACATAAACTACCACAAGATATGCCGAAGCAACCACCAGTGCAATACTGCCGGTCACCATTATACCCAGTACCTGTTTTCGGTTTCGTGCCAGAAACAGCGTAAGTGTCATCAGCACCGGTATAAGTACGAAAATAAGAAGAAAGTTCATATCTTAACGTTATAAATTTCAAATTTTAAAAAATCAGTTACCTATAAAAAAGCTGCCAGTGCAGTAATCAATAATGTTCCAAAAAGGAAAACCCACGCATACCACTGAATACTACCTGACTGGAATCCTTTGGTTTTCAACGATGTCCATCCGGTAAGTCGTGCCATTCCGTTCATGGCACCATCTACAACATGGCGATCAAACCAGGCAAACGGACGTGATATACTGTTGAAGATAATTTTTTTGGTAATAAACTGATACACCTCGTCGATATAAAATTTATTGTAAGCAACAGTGTACAGCCCGCTCATTTTTCCCGCCAGTTCTGCCGGACGTTTGCTGTCTCTGCGATATAGTAAAGTAGCCAGTGCAATTGCCGTTACCGCAACAGCCACACTGATAACGGCGATTTTTATATCCAAATGAATCAGGTATTCGCTGCGGTCGGGAGTAACGAATTTTCCGAACGGAATAAAACCACCCACCACGGTAAGCAATGCCAGAAATGAAAGCGGAAAAGTCATCGAAAGCGGGCTTTCGTGAGGTTTATGATTTCCATGAACTTTATATTCCTTGCCCCAGAAAATATTATAATAAAGACGGAACATGTAAAATGCTGTAATACCGGCTGTTATAGTCATCCAAACACCCATTCCGGTGCTGAAATGATATGCAGCTGTCATTATCTCGTCTTTGCTTACAAATCCGGAAAATGGTGGAATCCCGGCAATAGCAAGACAAGCTATGAGGAATGTAATATGAGTAACAGGCATGAATTTTCGTAAACCTCCCATATCCTTCATATCGTTGCTGTGTACGGCATGAATGATTGAACCGGCTCCGAGGAATAACAGAGCCTTGAACATGGCATGAGTAAACAAATGAAACATGGAAGCCATATAACCCAGTCCGCCGTGTTCGTGGTGATTGAGCTCCATACTTGTACTCACACCGAGCGCCACCATCATAAATCCGATTTGAGATATGGTGGAAAAAGCGAGTACCCGCTTAATATCTGTCTGTACAATAGCGATTACGGCCGAGAACATAGCTGTAAATGCTCCGATATAGGCAATTCCGTGAAGTACTTCGGGGGTAAAACCAATATAAATGGGGAAAAGACGGGCTACCAGATATACACCGGCTACCACCATCGTGGCTGCATGTATAAGCGCAGAAACTGGCGTAGGACCTTCCATGGCATCCGGAAGCCAGATATGCAGCGGGAACATGGCCGATTTTCCGGCACCTCCGATGAATATGAGTGCCATGGCCCAGGTTAGAGCCGAAGCACCCATGAAAGTAGAACCAAGTGCATTGTTGAATATACTGCCGTCGCCCGACAGGAGCGTACCGAAATCAAAAGTCTGCGTGAGGTAGGAGAGTACAAGTATTCCGATAAGGAAGAAAAAATCGGCAAACCTCGTAACGATAAATGCTTTTTTCGATGCAGCAACCGCTGATGGTTTTGTGTAGTAAAATCCGATAAGCAGATAAGATGAAACACCCACCAGCTCCCAGAAAATATACATCTGGAAAATGTTGGTAGCCAGCACCAGTCCGAGCATGGAGAATGAAAACAGCGAAAGAAATGCATAGTAACGCTGAAAACCTTTTTCGCCTTTCATATAGCCCATACTGTAAATATGCACCATCAGCGAAACGGTAGAGACTACTATCATCATCATCACGGAAATCGGATCAATCAAAATGCCCAAATCGATATGCAGATTGACCCCGACATTCATCCACGTGAAGTTATAAGGCATCAGAGTCTGCCATACGCCTTCCACTCTGGGAGATGTAAAGTACTGAAAAGCCGTGTAATAGGACAGAAAAGCAACAAGTGTCAATGTTACCGTCCCGATAAGTCCGGCTGTTTTTGGTTTTAATGCTGCTCCTGTCAATCCGATAAGCAGAAAACTCACCAGCGGAAGCAAAAGAATTAAAATGGTATATTCCATAAAGTGATATAAAAAGCCCCCTCCAACTCCCCCGAAGGGGAAGAGAAAGAGCGAGGTTAGCGTTATTTATTATATAGATTGATCATTTGTATTGTATTAAGTCCACCTTTTGGGGAATTTAGGGGGCTTTTACTCTTTCATCTCCTGAATGTTGTCCACTTCGGCGTTTCCAAACTTGCGGTACACGTTGATGATAATGGCAATGGCTACAGCGGTTTCACAGGCAGCAATGGCTATTACAAACAGGGCAAAAAACAATCCCTCGGACTGTCCGGGAAAAAGATACCGATTGAAAACGGCAAAGTTGATATCAACTGCATTTAATATCAACTCAATAGATACAAGTATCAAAATAAGATTCTTGCGGGTAAAGAAACCATATATGCCTGCAAAAAACATTATCAGACTTACAAGCAGGTAAGGTAACATTGGAACCGGTGCTCCGGATGTATTTATTAACAGTTCTCCCATAGGATACAAATTTTACGAATTATAAACGAATTACGCGAATAGTGCATGATTGAAAATTAGGAAAATACAGATTCTGCATTTAATCCATATCCCCCTGCGGGGGATTCATGGGGCTTTTTTCTTTTCTGGCAATCAGAATAGCTCCAATAATACAGGCAAGCAGCAGCACACTGATTACTTCGAACGGAAGCAGGTACTGATATTTTTCGGTACCCATCATTGTAGTACCTAAATCCTGCATCTGCAGTTCATTCCCGTTGATATAGCTGTAAACGCGGGTCACATTCTTTACGATGATGTATCCGCACAGGACAAGTCCTGCTACTGCCAGGAATGCCGACGATCTGACCTTCCAACTCATTCGGGTTATAAACTGATCGCCCGGTTTATGAGTAAGAAATATCGACATGATGAACAGAACCATGATGCCGCCTGCATAAACAGTGACCTGAACAGCAAAAAGATAATGATAATTGAGTAAAAGAAACAATCCTGCGGTAGCCAGCAAAACAAACAACAGATAGGTTGCCGAGCGGATTACCCGTTTGCTCGTAACTGCCAGTATGGAAAATACGGCGATTGCCAGCGCTAAAATATAAAATATAATTTGTTGTGCCATATATGTTTTAAAGTTTCGAGTTTCAAGTACCGGGTTTTGAGTTTTGAAAAATTTGAAATTACCAAGTTTGATTGATTTATTTGTTTTTTATGAACCTTTGGGGATTTAGGGGGCCTTTTGTTCCCCTTTAGGGGTTAGGGGTTTCTTCTCTCTCAACTTTGATCCCGGTTTATTCAGCTGATGAACCAGTTTACTCCTGTCGAACATGGCTCCTTCGAAATCATTGTTGAAGATAATGGCATCCGAAGGGCAGGTTATCACACATAGATTGCAGAAAGTACACATCCCGTAATCCCAGATGTGCTTATCCAGTATTTTCTTTTTCTTTCCATCTTCCGTTTCGATGGTTTTTGAAATCACGTTGATGGTGCCGTTCGGACAGTTAATCATACAGATACCGCAGGCCGTACAGGCGTGTTCGTTGTTCTCGTCGTGCGGCATAGTGAGTTCCGAGCGCCAACGGTCGGATATTACCAGTGTATCCCTGTTTTCGGGATACTGCATGGTTACCTTTTTACGCCAGAGTTCTCTCCAGGTTACCAGCATACCGCCAAGAAGCGATTTCACGGCAGTAAAAATTCCAGAAATGTATTTTATAAAAGGATTCATATTATTAATGTCAGCCCCCTAAACCCCGAAGGGGGAATATTTTGGGTTATTTTGAAGTTGTTTGTATCTAATAAAATAAAAAAAATCTTTCTGATAAAGTGGAATTTGAGCAATGCGCTCTTAAAGACCTCCTTCTGGGAATTTAAGGGGCTGTAGCAAACAGCCCCGGGAACCAGTCAGACAATGTCCAGCCGGCAAGCACCATCAGCACCATGAGTAAGATATTCACCAGATTGATAGGCAGCAGGTATTTCCACTCCAGGTTGAGGAGCAGGTCGATACGCATACGCGGGAATGACCACCGAACCCAGAGACTCAGGAATATGAGTACACCCGTTTTGGCAAAGAACCAAACGTAAGAAGGAATATACCACATTACCTGGTTGAATGCGTCAAGCCCTTTTATCTGAATGGGCATCCAGCCGCCTAAGAATACGGTGGTGGCTACTGCTGCTATAATGAACATGTTCAGGTATTCGGCCAGGTAGAAAAAACCAAACTGGAGACCGGAATATTCCGTGTGGTATCCGGCAGTCAGCTCGCCTTCAGCCTCCGGAAGGTCAAACGGACCGCGGTTGGTCTCGGCATGTCCGGAGATCAGGTAAATCACAAAAGCTATCATTGCCGGGATGTGTCCGTTGAACAGGTTCCAGGCATAACGCTGATTTTCAACTATTTCTGAAAGCTGCATGGTGCCTGACAGCACTACGATTGTCATCAGTGAAAATGCAGCCGAAAGCTCATAGCTTACAAACTGCGCACCGCTTCGCATAGCTCCGATCATGGAGTATTTATTGTTGCTCGACCATCCTGCCAGCAACACACCAATCACGCCCAGCGACGAGGCAGCAATGACATATATTATACCGATTTTGAAATCCACTGCCTGTAATCCCATACCGAAAGGAATAGCACCGAATGTAAGCACCGATGAAATGATTACAAAAAACGGAGCTGCATAAAACAGAAATTTATCTACATCATTGATCTGGATAATCTCTTTAATCAGAATTTTTACCATGTCGGCAATACTCTGGATTACGCCGTATTTGCCAAGCCGGTTCGGACCGAGCCGCGACTGAAAGAATGCGGTGATTTTGCGCTCGATATAGATCAGAGCCAGCGCTATAATGGCATAGGCGGCCAGTATGGCAATAAGTATGAGCGCTCCTTCGATAAAAGTAGCCCAGAATGGTGTCAGATTATTTCTGAAAAAGGTATCGAGAGTAGAAATAATCCCTGTCAGTTCTAATGGTTGCGAGTAATTCATAAGCCCCCTTAATCCCCCCGAAGGGAGAATTTATTGTGAGTTAAAAATTTAATTAATAGTGAAATCTCTCTTTATTCTGAAATTTTTTGAAAAAAGTAAATAATTGAAATCTGAACAATTGAACTAATTCCGGAAAATGGAATTATGGTTCATACAATGTTAGTTTTTTATTATCTAAAATCTATTTGCAGTACACCGTAAAGTCCCCTTTCGGGTGATTTAAGGGGCTATCTGTCAATATCCGGAATCACGTAGTCCATCGAACCGCCTATACCGATAAAGTCGGTCAGTTTTTCATCCCTGCAAATCAACGGCATGGCCGATACGGCTGCCAGTGATGGAGAGCGGAATTTCACACGATACGGATTCTTGTCGCCACGGCTCTCTATAAATACGCCAAACTCACCTTTACCGGCTTCGACACTCTGAAAATACTGACCTTCGGGCAGCCGGATGATTGGTTTTACTTTTGCCAGAATTTCGCCTTCGGGAATGTTGTCCACAAGCTGTTCGATAATATGCAGCGATTCTTCAATTTCATCCAGCCTGTTCATGTAGCGGGCATACGAGTCGCCTTCGTTTCGAATGATTTCCCTGAAATCTACTTTATCATAAAGTGAATATGGTTTGTGCTTGCGCACGTCGCACGACCAGCCCGAACCTCTGCCGGCAGGACCTGTAACTGCGTAACTGATAGCATCTTCGCGGGTAAGATTTCCAATTTTAACCATACGTCCAAGTGCAATGGCATTGTGCGAAAAGAAGTCATCGTATTCCACAAGTTTTTCGCGCATGTAGGGGATGAAAGCCTTCACATCTTTCTGGAAGTCGGGATAAATATCAAACATCACGCCACCCACCACATTCTGATTGACAATAAGACGTCCACCGCATGTTTTGTCGAAAATATCAAGTACATGTTCCCGTTCGCGTACACCGTAAATAAATGCGGTAGTTGCTCCCAGGTCGTTGCAGTGAGCCGACCAGGCAATGAGGTGCGAACTGATTCGGTTCAGTTCATCCATGATGACCCGAATGTATTCGGCGCGGGCAGGTACTTCTATTTCGGCAGCCTTTTCGATACACATGCAAAGTGCATGGCGGTTGATGCTTGCCGAGAGGTAATCCAGCCGGTCGGTAAAGTGCAGAATCTGCGGGTATGTCATGTTTTCGCAAAGTTTTTCGATGCCACGGTGAATGTAACCGCTGTTGACATCAATTTTCTTTACGATTTCACCGTCGAGCGAGGTGCGGAAGTGCATTACTCCGTGCGTGGAAGGGTGTTGCGGGCCTATGTTGATGATGTAATCGTTTTCATCAAAAATACGGGTTGTGCCTTCGGTCAGTTTGCCGTCGGCATCTTCCATGATAAAAGGTGCAATATCCTTGATTTCTTTATTGACAATGGTGATTGGATTGAGTCTGGAGTCTGCATCGTAATCTTTGCGGAGCGGAAACCCATTCCAGTCGTCGTCCAGCAGAAAGCGCCGCATATCCGGATTGTTGATAAAACGGATTCCGAACATGGCATATACTTCGCGCTCGTTGAGATGAGCGGCTTCGTACATATCGGTAATGGAATACAGCAGTGGATTTTGGCGGTCGTCGGTCGAGGTGATTATGACCACTTCGCGGCTCATATCTGCAGAGGATGAAAGCAGGTACATCACACCCAGTTTTTCGCCCCAATCCATTCCGATAAGGTTTATCAGGTAATCAAATGGCAATTCTTTGTTGGAATAAAGCGCTTTGATTAAAGGGTGAAGTTGTTTGGGTTCAACGGTTACAGTGAGCTTTTGTTTTTCCTCAATCACCGCATCGGGAACAGCTTTTAGTATTATGTCTTTCATAAATTATCTGCCCCCTAACCCCCTGAAGGGGTAATTTTGAGAGCGTATGTCAACTTTAGTGAATAATAATAATAATAAAAATACAAAAATGTGATAATGCTGAATTGTGGCATTATCATTCCCTCTTCAGGGGGTTAGGGGGCTTTGAATTCGTTTTTCACATCCAAAGCTTCTCCTGTTTTCGGATCGATAAGCGTAGCCGGATTGTAAGGTCTTACAATGCGCTTGTTACCAAAGAATTTTTCAGCTTTCACCTTGCGCTGCAGCTGAAGCAGGCCGTAGAAAAGCGATTCGGGACGAGGCGGACATCCGGGAATGTACACATCTACCGGAATGATCTTTTCGGCACCGTTGATGACGTGGTACGAATTGACAAACGGACCACCCGAAATGGCACAGGCTCCCATCGCAACCACATATTTTGGTTCGGCCATCTGGTCGTACACACGGCGGAGCAGCGGTCCCATTTTGTGAACAATGGTTCCGGCCACCACCATCAGGTCGGCCTGGCGCGGGCTGTTGCGGGTAACTTCCATACCAAAACGTGCTAAGTCATAATGAGCGGCTGCAGCGGCCATAAATTCAATTCCGCAGCAGCTGGTGGCAAATGCCAGCGGCCAAAGCGAGTTGGCGCGTCCCCAATTGATCATCTGGTCGAGCTTTCCTACCATCACGTTGGTGCCGTTGGCGTTCAGCTCGTCGATGTATGCCTGCAGCGTATCCGTGTCTTTGAAATCTTCTGCAGGAAATGCTTTTATCTTTACTTTTTTTAAGTCCATTTTAAAATTCCTTTCCTCCAGGCGTAGGCAAGTCCCAGGCCGAGAATAATGATAAAAATAAGAATACTAATCAATCCCGACATTCCCAGCTGACGAACCACCGTTGACCAAGGTAACAGGAAGATGGTTTCGACGTCGAACATCAGAAACAGTATGGCATACAGGTAATAACCCACCCTGAACTGCATCCAGGATGTGCCGTGAGTGGGAAGTCCGCATTCATACGGATCGCCTTTTTGAAAATTGAGGGATTTGGGTGAGAGTAACAGTGCGGCGCCTAATCCGACGACAACCAATGTTAAACCAGCCAGAAGGACTACCACGAAGAGTGATACATTATCCATAGAAATATAGTTAAATGTTTAAAATGAATAAAATGTCTGTAAAAAAAGAACTCTTAAATGGCTGTTTTTGAATGCCATTTGAGCGAGTGAGTCTGACTGAACGAACGAATGTCTTATTAAAAACTGTGCAAAGGTACACAATAGTTTTGTAATATTTTCATTAATGCGATTAATTTTTGTTTATTTTGCAATGTCGAGATTACAAAATTGATATTTCTACAAGAAAGTTTCTGACATTATTTTGTGATTTTACAGAATATACGATTTTTTGCCGGAGTTTTGGCTTCCGTGAATAGCTAAAAGTTACTGTTTTACTATCCGTTTTATTTTTTTGTCAGACATTATAATTTCATCTCTGATTTCTCCTACGTAATTTGGTTTTGTGCCGTTTGCATTTTTATAGGTTTTCAGTTTACCGTGCACGCGTACCAAAGCCGGGTTTCCTGCTTTTACCACAGTAATGTCCGTCAATGTGATTTCTTTCTTTTCCGCGTTCAGCTTGCTGATATAGAAATCCCTGAATTCCTGGCGGGTGTACATACCGTTGTAATAATATACCGGAAATTCAAACTCGTTCAGCAGCATTTCCACGCTTTCGGCATTGGTAGCGGCTTCGTCGGCTTTGTAGTATGCACGGATTTGCTCTTCGATGTTGGCTTTGACCAATTTTCCGTCGTTTTTGGTCAAAAATACACCAACTGTTACTAAAGCTAATGCAAGCAATATCACCACCCATATCCGGGTTCTTTTTTTTGTTTTTTTTCGCTCATTTTCTTTCTCTTTTCTGGCCATAAATGCCTGATAAAATTCGGATGTTTCAGTAGTTTGCCTGGATTGATTTGGCGTTGAAATGTCAATGGTTGATTCTTCGTCGGTTTTAATTTCAGAATTTTTTAAATCTTCAAATTCCGGATTATCAGGCCATTCATCTGCAAGTTGCCTTGTTATTCCCTTGTGAATTTCATCGTTCAGATCCTTTCCTGAACGATACCGTTTGGAAGGTTCTTTTTCCAGACATTTCATTATCAAATTGTTAAGCCAGTAAGGAAAATCAGGTTCCTCGGGAGTTACGAAATCGGTTCTTTCGATGGTGTTTTTCCGGATGCTCCAGACAGGTGGAATTTTCCCGAACAAAACCTGATTTTTCAGCCGCAGTTCCTGTGTCAGATCATCGTAGTCGCTAATGGGAAAGGGTACCTGGCCTGCCAGCATTTCGTAAAGCACCACTCCGAAACTGTAAATATCCGATTGGGTACTCACTTTTTCCTCTTTCCACTTTTCGGGCGCTTTGAATTCTTTCATTCCGTGAATTTTCAACTCTTTCGACGCTTTTTCCGGATCGGCAAACGAAAGTCCGAAATCAATGAGTTTATATTGAATGGTGCCGTCAGCACGCGAAGTTTTGATGATATTTTTTGAATGAATATCGTTGTGAATAATAGCCTGGCTGGGCATTTTTGTATCGGAAATCAAACCTGACAGATTCGGATCTGCGTTGTTGTGGCATGTCATGAGTCCGGCCGAAACCTGCAGTGCAATTTCGATGACTTCTTCTGCCGGGAGGTACCTGTTGTGTCTGATAATCTGTGCCAATGATTCACCTTCCACATATTCCATCAGGATGGCCGGTTTTTGATCTATCACAAAATCGTCGATGATACGAACAATGCTTTCATGGTTTAGTTTTTTCAGAAATTCCACTTCGCGGTAGAAATCGTTCAATTCGGCTTCCCTGGATTTATCGGTGACATCAAAATTCATGATTTTCAGTGCATAGATTTTCCCGTCGGGCTTATACCTGATTTTCAAAACACGCGAAAAACCGCCCGATCCAATTTCATCGAGCGGTTCAAACATTTCATCCCAAACGATATTTTCTTTCATTGATATACGAATTGCAAGAATTAGAGCGAATTAAACGAATTAATACGAATTAGAGCGACCCTGCCTGCCGCAGGCAGGTTATACGAATTGTTTTTTCTGTTAAGTAGTCATTTCTATATTAAGAACTCTATTAAAGGTTAACAGAATAAGCCTGTTTTTTTTGTATAAAGAATTCTCTTTTAAGTAAAAAAATAAATGCAGAAAACTTGTTCTGAAAGTCACCTATGCGGTATTCAGGGGGGCTGAGTTGTTATTTCGCATCTATTTCTGCTGTATTGACCAGCAGCGCCACCCGGTCGTTGAATACTATCTGGTCGTCGTCCTGAAGCGGATAGCCCACTTCGGTGTTATTGATTGAAATTTGCTGAACTCCGTCGGCGATACGTACAATTTTGATGACATGCTGTTTGTTGTTTATCAGATTGGATCGCATCAACTCAAAGAAGCCCGTTTTTTCGTTGTATATAATCTTGGCAATGGAGCGGCTCACAAACCGGTTCACTTCGTATTGCGGGTCGTCATTCTCTTCCGGACCCACAAACGCGATGTCGTTGATGATCCGGCCGGTTTTATCCAGTTCGGGCATTTTGCATCTGCCGATGAAGTAGGGCTTCTTGCGTGGCACCAACTCAATTTCTTTTTCCCACAAAATACCCGTCAGGGCAGTGATAATCAGTTTCTGAAGTTTTTTGGCTTCTTCAAAAGTGAGCGTCCGGATACTCAGATCGGGTACAAGTATGGTGTAGCGGTCCACATCGGGTGAGGAATAATTTATTTTCACCTTCAGGTCGTCCATGTAGTGAATTCCGGCATCGGTTAGTTTGTACTTCAGGTTTTCCATAAACTTTTCACTGTTGAACAAACTTTCAACTGCCAGTGAAGTGGGATCCTGCTTGTCCTTGCGGACGTGGAGATGTATTTCCGACAGCCTTACGTCGCTGTACCTGATAGCCGACATGGCATTGATAATGGCCTGAATACTCAGTTCGTTCAGTTCCACGATGTTGGAAACCGGGGTTTGAACGGAATGTTTTTTTGCATTTTTATACGCAGATAATTCGCTGTGATTATCAACTTTCTCTTCAAAAACAGCCTCATCATTATCTTTTGTTTGTTCAGCAGCCGGTTTTTCGGTAGTAAGGATTTGTTCAGGGTCGTCATCGAATTCTTTTTCAGATCCGTAGCGAAGTTTGTCCATCAGTTTATTTAAGAATGATTTGCTCATTTTATTTTGATTTAAATTGTATTTTACACTTTTTATGTCCCGATATTTTATGGATGAATTTGCTTATATGGCATAAATTCAAAGAGAAGTCATCTTGACTTTTCTTAAAACAATAGAAAACATTTAAAACAATAGAAAACATAGAATGATTTACACTTATTATCTTATTTTCGGAAACATAGAAAAAAATATCTTCGATATTTTTAAACTATTGTTATCGAAATCATTTTAAAAAGCACGAAAATTAAATAAAATAAGACTATTGTTATCTATGTTTTAAAAGTCGAGACGTTCAGAATTAAAAATCTGTAACGGAAATTCAAGGAGCTTTTTCTCCATTAAAATACCCTTGTTTAATTCTTTCCAGTATTTTTCCGGCAATTTCCTTCGCGTTTGACGAGCCTCCTTTGCCCTGAATACGCACTGCAAAAGCCACAGGTGATCCTTCAAATTTTGAATTTTTCACATAGAATACATACCATCCGTCGGTCACTTTCCTTATGCGGGTTTTGCCCCTTTTTTTATCAAAATAACGTTCCATCCGTTCGGGAGAACCTGTTTTTCCGTAAATTGTGAGCCCTGTTTGAGCCGATAAGTTTGCCGATTGTTCTTTGAGGAACGAGGCAAGTAAGGAGGTAATTCCTTCCTTGTTTTCCAGATCTTCTACCAGCTCGTAGGGTGTGGTGTCGTTTGGTGCTTTCAGTACGAAGTTATTTTCATAAAGTTTTCCACCGTTGGCTACCGAACCCATCAAGCGCGCCATCTGAAGCGGTGTAGCTTCCACAGGTCCCTGCCCCCAGGCTATCCAGGAGTAATCCGACTTCATAAACCGGTCGCGTGTGCCTTTCAGTTTAGGGCTGTTGAATAATTCTTTTCCGGGAGCAATGCGCTTGTACCAAAGTTCTTCGAAATAGATGTTATTGTAATTTTCAGGTTTTCGGGTATAAAATCCGCCGATATTAGCAATGTTGATTCCTACTGTATTATAAAGATGAAAAAGTTCGGGATGAAGCGTCTGGTCGTTCATCAGGGTGATGAAATAGTTGTTGCTGGAGCGAACTATGGCGGTGTGCATATCCACATTGCCGCTTGGATCGCTTTCGTAACCGGTCTGCCTGATGCGTTCCGCCTCGCTGATGAAATAGGTTTTGCGGGCGCCTTCGGTTCCCTTGCGGCGCAGGTATGCCAGTGCATCGATAAATTTGACCGAAGAGCCCGGAACCGATCTGAAATACATACCAAAATCCCTGTCGGTGACAAAAGCATTGTATCCGAAACTTGCACTGAAAAGTTTGTGGTAGTACTTTGGATTGATGCGCGAAATTTTCCGGATATCGCTCAGTTTGGGAGCCGGATTCTGAGCCGAAGCCAGCACATCGCCCGTAGCTGTTTTGACAGCCACTACCGAAACTTTGTATTTGCTGTATTCTTCGGCCCTGATCACACTGTTGATAGTTTGATTCAATTTGGCATCCAGTGTCAGTTTCACATCCAGGTCGGTGCGTTCGTTGTGTTTGCTTATCAGTTTGCTGTTTTTTCCTGCTTTAATAAATGGTATGAAATAGCTGTAATCATATTTAATCAGATTTGATTCCTTTGTTTCTTCGGGAAGATAAGGAAACTCCCGATAAACGTGCGATGTGGCTTTGATTACATTGGATGGTCTGGTTTCAAAACCACGCAACCTGGATAGCAACCTGAATTCTGCCACATAGCCTGTGTTTTCGTTCGCCACACTGTTGTTGTTGCGGTTGCCAAGCCAGTATATCAGGTCATCGCTGAAGGGATAAAATCGTTTGTAATTTTTATTTCGCTGATTGTTGAATAAATTCATGCCGGCAAAAGCCTGTTCGGAAGCCGCTGCTGACCGGATAAATTCATCGCGGCTGTCGGTAGCAAGCAGCAGCCCGTTGCGGTCGTAGATATTTCCCGATTTGAGCTGGTCGGCAAAAATGCCGATACGCGGGTTGTAGCTGTAGATCCATTCACTTTGCTTCGAAAGTGTTTTTACGGGTTTCACCATGTTCTTATCGGACTGAAGAGTGTAATATACGAGCGTTCCGGCAAATATCAGGATTATTCCGATGAATGAAAGCAATGTGTAGGCATTTACATTATCAAAATTCTCCCGGATAAATTTGGTTTCATGCTTTTCGCCCTTGATTTGTGAAAGAATGATTACCGAAAGAAATGCTCCCAGATTGATGGCCAAACCTACATTTCCTTTACTCAAAAACGGTACTGAAATGCCTGTAAGCGGCATCAGTCCAAGCGATCCTCCCACAATGACGGCAAGTTGTACCAGCGTGACGAGCGCAATTCCGTTGATCAGATAGAAAAAGAAGAGCTTTCCGGTGCGGCGTGCTGCGAGCATGGAGCGGTAGAACAAAATTCCGTAAAGTACCAGAATAGCTGCCAGAGCGAGTATTCCAAGCTCTTCACCGATGCTTTCGAAAATCATGTCGGTGTGGTAGGCGGGCATTACGTTGGAGTAACCATTACCCAGACCCTGCCCGAAATACCCTCCGGAACTGATTGCCCAGACTCCCTGAGCCACCTGGTCGCCGCCATGCAGGTGATTGTCCCAAATGTTGGCGAACATACTGTTGCGGTCGGCAAGCCGCTCAGAGAAATCAAACGGGAAAAGCGACAGAATGATAAACGACGAAATAAGCAATACGGCGAAAGCCGTACTCTCGTTTTTCCTGACCCGATAGGCATATACGCTGATACCGACGAGTGTCGTAAAAGCATAAATGCTGATAATGAGCGTATTGTTATCAGTCAGTTTGGCCAGGGCAAACAACGTGAGTGCATAGATGAGCGCTGCAATTACCATTTTGAAAAATTCGTTTTTGGAAAACGAATAGAAAATCAGAAAGGTAACGCAAAGCACCACAGCCGGTCCCTGATCGCCTATTCCGACGAGATAAAATGCGATAAGTACCAGGAACATGACCAGCATCTTGCTGAAATAATTGCGGAAAAGATACGTGTTGTTCGGTATTTCGCGGAAGTAATCGTGATTGGCAGCGAAATATTTGGCAAAGAAAATTATCATCAGAAATTTAGCCAGTTCGCTGATCTGAAAGCCGAATAAATTCACCTTCACACCGCTTCCTTCGGGTCCTGTGCCGAAAATCCACAGCAGTAAAATGAGTCCGATGGATAATATGAGCCACATATAGCCGCGCGATTGTTTGTTCGGATTGATTTTTCCGGCAATAATTTCGGGGAGTAAATTTCTGGATTTCAGCTCTTTGCTCAGGCTGAACCTCGAAGCCTGAAGGATCCATTTTTCCTTTACAACCAGATTGATAACACTGAAAACAGCCATCGTGACGAAAACCACCATCCCAATGGACGAACCGTAATCCAGATCGCGCAGCGGATCCTGAATGGAATAAAGTACAATCATTCCCACACCGCTCAGCAGCATCAGCACAGGCAGAATATACGGATCGGTACGATTTCCTCTGAAAATAAGCGATAAAAAGAACAACCAGAAACCCAGCAGAAAGAAAATGATTGATTTCAGGTAGGTACTTTTGAATATTTCGGGTGTGCGAACAGTCAGGATTTTGTCTTTTTTAATTCGTGAATAACTGTTTTGGTCAAAAAGTGTGAGCCGGTGTTCTTTTTCGGTAAACTTAAATCTGCCGGAATGACTTATTTGGGCTATTCCTTTGAGCACGCCGTATTCTTTTCCTTCCCGAAGCGGAATTACCGAGTAGTTTTTACCCTTTGTGAGGTTGGTAAATGCAAATTTGCCTTTCGCATCGGTTTTGGCGTAGAAGCTCTGGAGTTTCACCACTTTCTCCAGGTCGATATCAATCAGTTCGTCTATCCGGGCATTTTTGATGTAACTGTCTGTAATGCTGTCTTTTACTGTTTGAGGCAGTTCTTCGGTGAGTCGTACCACCACGTTTGAAGCAGGCTTTTTATCCCCGGTTTTTACTTTCCCGGAAATTTTTATCCCTGATTTTTGTTCGCTTACCTGAGTTTTTGCAGTCAGGGAGCTGATTTTTTCATCCGCAGGCAGTTCGTCAATTCCCAGTTCTGTGGCAGAAAAGAGGTATCTTGATTTACCCAGTTCGCCGCCGGAAGTGTTCATGTCGGCAGCTTTTACCCTGAATGCCGATTTATTGAGTTCACCCAGGTTGCTCAGGCTGCCACCTGCTGCATTCACTTTGTCTTTCAGCTGCCACGCTACAAAATTTTCATACTGCGTATCGGCAAAATAATCGCCTTTCGAGAGCAGTTCTTTCAGTTTTTCGGCCTTTAAATTGCCGTCTAAATTGATGATTTTTCCGGCAGAATACGCCGCTTCAGTCTCCTGTAATTCCGGTTTAATGTTGAAATAATAAGCCACAGCCATGAATGCAACTACGCTGCTTACCGCTGCCAGAAATATAAATTCGTGGATTCTACCTTTCATGGTTCAGGGGTATTATGGAGTCGTTTGCAATGGAGTCGTTTAGTAGTGAGTCGGCAGCAAGGCTGTCGGGCGTAACCGGGTTGGTGCGCAGCGAATCGATGCTGATGTCGGTATCAAACTGAGGTTTTGCCGGAGTTTCCTTTTGAAAGACAAACCTGTCCAGCAAAAACATGGTGAGTACACCCATCAGGAAGATTCCGAAATAAAAAAGGAATTTTTTAAATGATTTTTTTCGTGAATTAATATTATTCTTCGATGAAGTGATCATCACATTTTCTTCCGGTTCGTTGCCGGCTGTTTGCTCGGAGGCAGGATAACCTGCAATGGCAGCTGTAATGTTGTCTTTGCCTCCCAGGTTGTTTGCTTTGGCTATCAGTTCCCTCACTTTTTCGTCCAGCGTAATGGTCTTGCCCAGTGTTTCGGATATGGAAGCTCTGTTTACCAGATCGGTGAGACCGTCACTGCAAAAAAGCACGATATCGCCCGCATAAAAGCTGTGTGAGCCGGTTTCGATAAATTCCGCATCTTTCACATCCAGCAGTTTATCGCCCAGCATTTTCAGAATTTCATTCCGTCGGGGGTGATTAAGGGCATCCTGTTCGAGTATGGAGCCTGAATCTTCCAGATAACCTACTACGGAATGGTCGTGTGTAAACTTGATCAGTTCGCCGTTTCGAAACAAATAACCCCGTGTATCGCCCACATGGGCAAAGTAAAGCAGCTGACTGCGTACGTCCATCAGTGCAAACGAGGCCACACAGCTCATTTTGCTCAGCGCAGTTTTTTGTAATCGTTCGGTCCAGATGGCATTGTTGGCTCCGGTGAGAATTTCTTTCAGGTAGGCTTGCGGATTTTCAAGAATCTGCTTGTCCAACCTGGCAATGTTACTTTCCACATAGTCTTTGCATAGCTGTGCAGCAATTTCACCACCTTCGTATCCGCCCACTCCGTCGATAGCACCCAGCACCATCCAGCTTCTGTCGGGCGAAATGTATTCGATAAAATTATCTTCGTTGTTTTTCCGGATCCGGCCCATGTCGGTGCGGACAGCGTATTTAAGTTCGGGTGTCATAATTTATAATAATCGTTTAATATCACAAAGTCACCATTTCACCGTATCAATATGTTACTATCATTATCATTTCTATCAGTTTTCCGGTCTTGATGTCATTTTTCTACTTGAGGGCCTGAAATTTGATAGCATAAAATCCGCATAGAATGGAGGCATTTTGCGTAAGCGTATGCCACACCGGACTGGTTATGGGGCTTATCTTTAAGCTTTGTTCGTTTACCCGCGTATGAGCAAACACTGCGATGTAGAATATCCGCGTTGCGGGATCGAAGCGAATCTGCAGGTGATTTTCCTCAAAACCGCTTTCGTTGTTGTGAATGACGAGCTTTTTCAATGATGATTTTTCATTGCCTGATGCTTTTCCGATGGAGATCAGGTTTTCGCGCATGATGTAATTCATGTTTTTGTCGTGCTCGCGAAATTTGATTTGCGCCAGACCTTCCTGAGGTGTATTTACAGTTGAAGATTTGGAAGCTGCCACCGGAGTGGGTGCGACAATATTTCCGGCCGTTGCTTTTTCCGGCCGTGGTTTTTCATCTTCGAACATCAGGCTATTGTTGAATCTCACCCTCACTTTTCCCCGTTCGAGGATATCAATTTTTTGCAAAATTTCATCGTTGATGTCCCAGTTGGAATATTTGGAATGTTTTCCGTTGATGGATATTTTTTCGGCAGCTCCTTCCGATTTCAGTGTTTCGCTCCAGTCGCGCTCGGCCGTGACTTTGCTTATGATGATAATTTGCTCATTCTTAGGTACATTTACGCCGAATTCTTTCTGCGCGAACTGCAGATTCCAGTAATTGGCAAGCGGCGTGTAATCCTTGTATTTGGTTGTCTGTTTGCGGATTACTTCGTAAAACTTACTGATGATGGGTTTTGCCAGTGCGGGTGCCTGCAGGGATACACGCTCATAAGTAGCCGGTGGGACGAGTATCAGAAAGTCGGTATCGAATATCATCCTGTCATATACGCTGTCGCGTTTGAGTATTTCGGTGAATACTTTTTCAATCTTTTCCACAATCTGCTGATTGGAAATGGTGTTCCAGTCGCTGTCGTTGTTTTTGCCGAAAAAAAGGTTTTTAATTTTGTCTATTAACATATCTTCCTGTTTTATTTGCTTTACTCAACTGCCAAAACGGAAATTAAGTAAGATTAAGTCATTGTTATACCGATTTATATTCTCTTTACATTCACTTTCCTGCTATTCAGTATTTTTGTTTTGAATTGGGTTGTCAGGTATTTCTCCAGGTCTTTCAACGGCACCGAAACTGTAACAGGTCCGAAATGAACTGCTTCAGGAATCTGATCGGCGCCATATACAAAAAACATTTTTTTGGTGTCGAAATAGAAATTCCCGGGTGCCTCGGGCAACGAGGAAATATCGGCTGCAGATATGGTTATGTTGCCTGCTGTGACGGCTTCGCGCTCCATACTTTTCCTGATCAGATCTGACCAGGGAACTGCATTCGTATTCAAGACATCATTCAGAGCAAGAATTCTGCCATCTGCGTAATCCACACACCGGTACGAAAGCGAAAAACCGGAACCGCTCATCCCTTTTATGATGTTTTGCACAACCTGCACACACAGAAAATCGGCATCAACGAATGCTGTGCTCATTTCTATCTGCTTGCTGAAATTGGTCAGAGAATCAAACAGGTCATTTCTTTTTTCGTTTTCCGAAAAGTTGATAAAGTCGATATAATCGTCCTGGATGGCCTTCTGAAGCTGTTCTCTGCTGAAACCGGCCGGATTTTGGGTGAATGCTCCGTTGTAAATGTAACTGAGCAGAAAATGATCTTTTACGTCCGGCAAATACAAAACCGAAGCATTGTATGTGAGCATATAATCGCTGAAATCCTGCTCTTTTCGTGAAATGACGTTTCCGTAGCTGAATTCATTCCGGCTGTTGGCAACGCCGCGGTTGATGATGTAATTGATTTTGTATTGTTCGTTTTCCCGGATGAAACCTACTTCGCCGCTCACTTTGTAGGAGGTAATCTGAAGCGTTTTCTTATCGCGCAGGTCATATGTCATGATGAAATGAAACATATTTTCGACTGTGCGGCCGAAATCGATGATTCTTGTGTTCTCAAACGACCAGCTTTCTGCAAATTTTTCCATATCAGCTATTATATTGCTGCGGCTTACGTCATTTTCGCTGAAATACTTGTCCGCTTTTTCGGCAAAAACTTCCGATGTACGCTCGAATTGCTCGTTTGAGCGGTATTCCATCATATTTGTAAGGATTGATTCTGCTTTTTTCTCACTCAGCGTATGGCCAAACACATTGCTCCCGGACAGGATATAATAGAAAACGCCAAAAATCAGTAAAGCCGGAAAAATATACAACCATTTTCTGCTTCGGGCTTTTTTTACGGTGGTTACAGCAGGTTTTTTGCTGGCTGTGGAAGCGCTTTGCGCGGTTTTCTGTTGGGGTGGTATTGCAGTGGGCTCATCTTCTATGGCCACTTCGTACTCTTCGGGTATAACCTCTTCATACTCTTCGGGTACAACTTCTTCGTATTCCTGAGCTTCGTTTTCAAAATCCATTGGAATGATTTGTTCCTGAAAATCTCCGGTTAATATATTTATCAGTCCGGAAGCCGATTTTATTCTTTCGGAAGGATCTTTTATCAATGCATCCTGAAGCGCAATGCGCCAGTTTTCGGGTAGCCCGGAGAGTTTGGGGGTTACATCTTCTTCGAGGATTTTCAGGATGACCTGCAGTTCGCCCGATGCAGTATCCACAGTGAATAACTCATTGCCTGTGAGGAGCTTATAGCTTATTACGGCCCACGACCATAAATCGGTATTGAAACGGACCGGTTCCCCTTTCAGTTGCTCGGGGCTGCGATATTGTATTGTTTCGGTGTCAGAATGGCTTGTAAATCGATGTTTATAGCCGGTGGCGGATGTTTTTGATAATCCCGAATCGGATATTTTCGGAATGAATACCGTGCCTTCGGTCGTGGTATTTACTTCCATCAGGATGTTGGCCGGTTTCAGATTACGGTGAATAACGCCCTGATTGTGAATAAATTCCAATCCGTCAAGGAGCTGGAGCGCAATTGATTCCCTGCTTTTTTGGTCCGGAAGATTTTGATGGAGTATTTCTGTCAGATTTCCGGAGGGTAAGAACGGCATCACGGCAAAATCAAAGGTCCCGGTAGACTGCCGGAACGTGCTTACACTTTCGTATTTCAGCACGTTGACGTGTTCGGGCAGGTCACCGGTCAGGCCTGTTTCAACTTCGGTGTCTGCTTCCGTGTCCTCTGTCGATTTTACTTCAGATATTTTCAGGGCTACGTACCTGTTTTCAACCGTATCATACGCTTTATAAACGGATCCGTAAATCCCGATGCCAATTTTGTCATTTTTTACATCGTATTTGTATCTTTCGAAAAATTCACCCTGTGTCATAATCGTGCTGATGCCGGTAATCAGAATTTTGAAAACCAGCTACAAATATAGTTGATTTTTTTAGAAATAAATGATTGGAGAGTTATGGATTTTGTGCTGAGAAATCACAAACGTTTTTTCTGATTGCCTGAAAATATTCAGAAAACAGCCTGAAGCTATAAAAACGAAAAGCTGCACACGCCTGGAGCACATGCAGCTAATCTTCTACAGATGAAAAAAACAATTAATGTTTGTTGCCGCGATTGAAGAAGTCGATGGCTTCGAGTTCTTTACGGATAATGGCTTCTTCTTCGTCGGTAATGTTCTGGAAAGGAGTGCGGTTGATGCCCAAATCCAGTCCCAGGAATTTCATGATGCGTTTTCCGCAAACAATGTTGCCGCGGTATTTTGCTATCACGTTGATTACGTCCTGCGCATAGTTTTGCAGTTCGCGGGCTTTTTCGATGTTTCCTTTGTTATATTCATCGATAATTCCTACCAGCACATTTCCGATATAGCTTCCGGTTCCGCTGATGCCACCCTGAGCGCCTCCCATAATCAGTCCGTTAAGAATGGATTCATCCTGGCCGTGGAGCATATCAAATTTCCCGTCTTTGTAAAGCATACACTGGTTATATTCATACAGGTTTTCGTAGGTGTATTTTATTCCTGCCAGATTCGGAATCCGGTCTTCTGCAGCTTTCAGAAATGGAAGCATAGGCAGGTAAACACCGTTCAATACGGGGATGTGATAGAAGTAGAAAGGCAAATCGGGGGCTCCGCAGGCTATTTCCTCACAATATTTTACCAACTCTTCCACCCGTCCGGCTTTGGGAAACGGTGAAGCCATAGCGCCAATGCCCGATGCTCCGATTTCCTGAGCGTGCTGTGCCAGCTTGTAGCTGTCCTTGATGCAGGTAGCACCAACATGTACTATTACCTGGAATCCCTCCGGAACGGTGGATACCCATTTTTCGGCCAGTTTCATCCGTTCTTCTACGGTCAGCATGTAGCCCTCGCCCGATGAACCATTGATGAAAACGCCAATTAATCCGTTGTTTTGTAGCAGTTTGCCGTAAGCGGCAATCGGACTCAGGTCGAGCTCACCCTGCTTATCAAACGGGGTGAACGGAGCAACGATCAGTCCTTTAATTTTTTCAAATTTCATAATATTCTATTTTTTAATATGTTTTTTAATAAAAGCAATAACATGTATTACAGCGATTTAGTGTTTAATTCCCGAATCAGCAATTTCTTCCGAAGTGTAGGTCAGTTCTTTTTTGGGCTTCAGGAACAGCAGGAACAGGATTACGGCAACAAGCACTACGATGGCCAGCTTGCTGAAATCGGCTCCCAGACTTCCGGCATCGGTGGAGCTGCCGAGCATCAGTGTGACGGAATATCCGGCAAAAACGCCCACCATATTCATGATCCCGTAGGCTGTGGCACGGTATTTTTGTGGAATAATCTGACAGAGAATCGGCATGTTGTTGGTATCGAACATCCCGTAGCCAATACCGAATAGTGTGGCTGCTCCGATTAAACCGAGGTAAGTATGACTGAATCCGAGTAAAATCAGCGAAGGAATGGTGAGCGAAAGTCCTATGGCGCTGGTGTACATCCTGCCGCGGATGTTTTTCTGAACCCAGCGGTCGGAAAGCGGACCACCGATCAGCACGCCCAGAAAGGAAGCGATGGCTATGGAAATGGTGGCTGTGGGGCCGGCTTTAGCCATTTCAACACCCAGATTTTCGGAGAAAAGGGTAGGCAGCCAGTTTTTGGTAGCCCATCCGGGGAAACTCGGAGCCATGAAATAAAACAGCAAAATCCAGAATGATAGCATTCCAAAAATTACACCGAAGGATTTCACAAACGGTTCTTTGGTGGAACGTAAGGCAGCAGGCTGAAGATTGGCGGTTTTGGTACCGGCATGACCTTCCTTGTCGTGTAAAAGAAAAATGAGTACCACGGCGTAAATTATTCCGATGATTCCAAACAGATGAAATACTGCCTGCCAGCTGAAATTAGCGGCAATTGTAGCACCGAATCCACCCAGAGCCTGCCCTGTATAAAGTCCCGACATGTGAATGCCGATAGCAAGCGACCGGGTTTTCGATGAATGGAAATCGGCAATCATGGCAAGGCCGGTGGGTAAATAAAGCGCTTCGCTCACGCCCATCAATGCACGCAGCCAGTAAACCTGTTCATAGGTTTTAGCATATCCCATGCCGTAGGTTACTGCCGACCATACAAGTAAGCTCCCTACTATGAGCCATTTACGGTTAATGCGGTCGGCTATGACGCCTGCCACAGGGCTCATCAGTCCGTATATGAGCAGAAAAATACCCATGATGCGTCCGAAATTTTCAGCAATTGCCAGTTCTGTTATGTCAATCATCATTGACTTCTGCATAGTGGAGAGCATCTGCCGGTCCAGGTAGTTGAGCAATGCAACTATCCACAATAGTCCTACGACTATCCAGGGATAATACTTACTGTTTTTCATTGTTGTTTATAATTAGTTTGATTTTCAGTTTGTTTTATTGTTATTTTTTTTCTCAGTAAAATTTGCAGTCGGATTATTCTTCGGTAGTAAATGTGGATGCCGGCAAACCCGATGCGTTTATCAGATTGGCGCGCGTGTAAGGCTGCCATCCGTATCGGACGAATTTCGGATTCTTGACTTCCGGAGCCGTCAGCTGTATTTGATTACCGGTAATTTTTGCCTTTGCCGGAAAAAATAATCCCGGAAATTCGGCAATTTCGAATGTCTGAGGTGATTTTCCGTCGGATGTTTGGAGCCCTTCCGCATAATCGAAGGTGACAATCGCTTCTTTTCTTTTGAAATTCACTTCCCTGAAAAGCGGTCCCGATGGTACAACCGCCGTTTTACCGTATGTGTTATACAATGCTATTCGGGCCAGTCGTTCGCCGATTTCTTTCTTATGTATCGGATGCACGTCCAGTGAATCACCCAAATCGCTTGACACAGCCATGCCCGTGAATGGAATTTCAGCCTGCAGCCGCCGCTGACTGTCGCGGAACCAGGTCCACGAGGGACGGTTGATGCTCGATAGCTGCACAAAGTAGAACGGCAATGAATCATTTTCCCAGTTTTCCCGCCAGCTCTCTATCAGTAATTTGAAGAGTTTTGCGTGGGCATCTTTGTTGTGTGCGTTGGATTCGCCCTGATACCAGATGGCGCCGGCAATGGGATATTGTGCCAGCTGACGGATTCCGGCATCGAAGAGGTAGCCGGGTTCGTACGGATGGCGCTGAAGTTTCGGGGCGTCTTTGCCCATGTTGCTTTTGGCGCGGGTGCGTACCCAATCCTGGATAAAGTCGTTTTCGGTCCAGTTGCGGAAAATAGCCGGGAAATGGTTTTCCAGTTCGCGGCGATCCACCCACGATTCGGCGGGCGATCCGCCCACAGCATTGCAAATCAACCCAACGGGAACCCGCAGGCTGTCCTGCAGCATTTTTCCGAAATAATAAGCCACCGCCGAAAATGCAGCAGCATTCTCCGGTGTGCATTCTTCCCACCGTGGCTGAGTGAAATATTGAAGGCGGTTCACAGAATCAAGCGCCGCAGGACTCCACGTATAGTCGTTGGTAAGCCAGCGAGCCTTCATGTCGAACAGCCTGATTTCGGGATTGGCGGCCGACAGGATGTCTTTTTTACTTTCAAAACTCCGTGAAAGCTGAAATTCCATGTTGGATTGACCGGAACAAAGCCAAACTTCGCCGGCCAGAACGTTTTGAAAAGTAAGTTTTTTTTGCGGAGATGTTACAGTAAGTGTATAGGGTTTTACGGCAGTCAAAGGATTGATTGTGACTGTCCATTTGCCATTATCAGCAGTCGTGGTTTTGTGTTTTTGTTTGCCGATAGTCAGTGTAATTTTCTCACCGGCATTGGCAGTTCCCGTTATTCTGAGCGGACGGTTACGCTGCAGCACCATGTTATCGGTGTAAATCGCGGGCATTTTCAGTCCGCCGAAATCACCTGTGATGGATGAGTAAACCGTTTGAGCCAGTATGCGGGCTCCTTCTGCATTGGGGTGCACGGCATCGTGAAGCAGCTGATGGTAGGGATACATCGGCTCAAAGAAATCAATCAGTTGAGCTCCGCTGATAGTAGCTACGGTTTCAATGGCTTGCTGAATTTCGCGGTGCCAGTCGCGGGTGCCCGATTCAAAGCGGGAATGACGGTCGGAGATGGGAGTCATCCGGGAAATGAGGATTCGTGCTTTGGGGTTGGCTGTTCTGAACGACTCGATGAGATGCAGGTAATCCTTTACAAAAAAGTCGCGGTAATTCGGCCAGTTTCTCGGGTCTGTATCGTTGATTCCGAGATGAATCACCACAATATCAGCAGCAAAAGCGATGGCTTGTTTGAATTCATCCTGCTGCATGTAGGGTCGGTGGCCTTTGTTAAGTAGCGTGGCGCCCGATTTTCCGAAGTTACCGACCGTGTACTTTTCGCCGAGCAGCAGTTGCAACTGAGCCGGGTAGGATTCGGTTTCCCTGTTTTGGAGCGTATAACCATAAGTAATGCTATTGCCTGCACAAGCCACTTTGACGGGCTGCGCCTGAAGCATCGTGGAAAAAACCAGCGCCAAGAGCAATATCAGTTTACTTTTCATTTTTTAGCTTTTAAATAGGGCTTCACTATTTCAACCCATTTAATATAACCTTCGCCTGTTAAATGCAGTCCATCGTTGGTGTAAGCAGGATTCATGAGCTCCGTATCCGCAATGACAAAATGAGAATAGAGATCAATGAAAGTGATTTTTTCGGCATTTGCCATTTGCCGGAGTTTTTCGTTGAGCGGTTTTATATCCGCTTTCCGTTTCATGTGTCCCTGAAACATTCCGAAACTGTCGTTTACCGGAAGAATACTTTGCAGGTATATGCGGGTGCGTGGAGATTCTGACTGAATTTTGCATATGATTTTCAGCGTTGCAGCGGTTATGGAATCAATAGAGGTGCCCCGTGCCACATCATTGATGCCAATCATCAGGAATATTTTATGCGGTTTGCCTTCGGTAACGGGTGTAAGGCGGTCGAAAACTCCCTCACAGATATCGCCGCTGATGCCGCGGTTTTTTACTTTTTTATTTTGAAACAGTTCAGCCCATTCGCCTCCGTTGGTAATGCTGTTTCCCACGAATACAATATCGTTGGAATGAACGGGTAATTTTTCGAAAAGGCTTGCCCGCTGGTAGTAAAAGGTGGAATATTTGGTTTGTGCAGCAATGCCGATGGATACACCGAAAATGACAAGTATTAAATAGAATTTTTTCATTTTGGATGGCTTTGTGTTTATCGGATTGTTAATGGTACAGAGTTCGTTGATTTTTTTTTGAGAATTGACCCGCGATGTAGTCTGAATTGTAACAAAGATAAGAAACAATTCGCTTAAAACTGGAAAAACAGAAAAACTATCAGCAAAAAAACGAGATAAATTCAAAACCAAAAGCGGCAAGGTATTTTGCCACTTTTGGAATTTGAAGAGAGAAAGATTAATAAAACAAGTTATTTAATTACCAGACTTCCTCTACCTGATCGGCAACTTTGTATCCGGGAGTCTGTTTGAGTAGAGGATCGGCATTGAGGGTCGCCTTGTCAACCGGCCACAGTACTTTGTATTTTTCAGTTGATTTCAATACAGGAGTAGTGGTATATGCCGAAGCAGCATCGAATGCAAGCGGTTGACCGTTTATCGCATCTTTCATACGGATTACGTCGTACCAGCGTTTGCCTTCATACACAAACTCTTTGTCTTTTTCACGTAAGATGGCGTATTCGTTGGATTTGAAATCGGCATTCACATAAGCGTCAGTAGCAGCAACATAGCCTGTGCCGTAAGCACGCTGACGAATCTGGTTGATGTATTGAGCAGGATTTCCGCCCTTCATGTTCTCTACTTCTGCCAACATTAGCAGCACATCTGCATAACGATAGAGGGGTTCGTTACTGTCGTAAACGCGAGAGCCGGTAGCATTAATCGATCCAATGAATTTTTTAAGTACAGTCCCTTTTACTACACCCTTATTATCGTAATATTCCATAAATGTTGCATTACGTCTTTTGTCCCTGTCAGAGAAACTTTTCCAGAAATCAAGTGTGTATTCGTAGCGCTGAAGACCGGTACTTTTCAGATTAAGAGGATCTCCCAGACGTACTCCGTCTTTATCATAAAACAGGTTGATACCTGCGTCGGCATACAAGAATTGAGAAATGTTGCTGGTTGATTCTCCGTCGGCGTAGTTTATGGCTAAAATTACTTCCTTGTTTGCTTCGTTGTTGCTGGCAAAAATCTTTTCAAAATCGTTTTCCAGCCCGAAACGTGTATTGCCCTTTACTTCGTTCAGATAGCCTTCTGCTGCTGCCAGATCACCTGAAGCAGGTGTCTGATCGCCCAGTGATACTTTGGCAGACCACAGATACACTTCTGCGGCCAGCATTTGAGTTGCCGCTTTTGACCAGGTTACATTGTTTACCCAATCTTTACCTGATGATGCAAAGTACTCCAGTGATTTTTGCAAATCGGCTTTGATAAATTCCATGGTTTGCTTGGGAGTGGAACGGCCTGTGTAAAGTTCGTCAGCCGTAACCTGACCGTCAAGAACTTTTACTTTGTCTACCAGCGGCACACCACCGTATGCACGGTAAAGTTTGAAATAATGGAAAGCTCTGATTCCGTAAGTCTGTGCGAGCAAAAAGTCAACTGTGGATTTGTCGTTTTTGTGAATATCGCTGTTTTCAACGTTTTGAATCATCAGATTGCAGTCAAAAACATTTCCATATACGCTACCGGAGCCACCCCATTGGCTCACTCCCGTATTGTCGCCAGAAATTATGTTGCCTTTTATAATGTCGCTTTCAGTCGAAACGTTTTGTGAACTTGTTCCGGTTACCTGAAGTCCGCCACGAGCTTCACCCAGGATAAAGTCGCGGGTAAAATGTGTGCTGCGAAGATCCAGATGCATACCGTTTACGTAGGTTTGAATCTGAGGAACAGTTTTCCAATAGTTGGCATTTCCGTAGTAGTCTATTGGACCTAAATCGAGGCTATTGCAGGCACTAAAAGTAAGAGCCAAGCCAAGAAATACTACTGACAGATATTTTATTATTATTGTTTTCATTTTATATATATTATATTAATGTATTTTGTGTACGTTAGAATGTAATGTTTACACCGAATGTAAGAATACGTGGTAAACTATATCCTGCATCCTGAACTCCACCTCCCTTTTCCGGATTGGCCAATGTTTTAGCAGCAGTAAGGTAACCTAAGTTCTGACCTGTTACAGAAAGATCCAGCTTTTCAATTTTTGCCTTGTTGATAAGCGCTCTCGGGAAAGTGTAGGTGAGTGAAACCTGACGGAATGATAGATAATCGCCTCTGTAAGTAAACAGGGTTGAGTTCCTGTAGTTTCCTTTTCCAAGCTGGTCGGCCCACATGTATGTAGGATATTTGGCATTCGGATTTTCAGGCGTCCAGGTGTCGTTTACATCAGTTGTCATGTTGTAAGTGCCCTGAGCGTTGGCAAGAATCCACGGCAACCGGTAATCCATCATGTAGAAACCAAGTGCGTAGTCAAAAGCAGCATACAGGGAGAAGTTCTTGTAATTCAACGTAGAGTTGAGACCTCCAAACCAATGAGGTGTTGTATTACCTGCTTTCACCAAATCGTAGTCGTCAATAATATTATCACCGTTTACGTCTTTCCATTTTACGTCACCCGGTTGAATCGGGAATCCCTTGCTGGCAATTTTCTCTGCTTCTGTCATCGCGTTCCAGTTGTCTTTTCCGTAAAGCGGTCTGGTGTTGCTGCCGAAGAAATTGGTGGTTTTAACTACCATGTTCGAAGGAATTTCGCTTTCACTTTTGTAAATACCTTCAGCCTGGAATACATAGAGTACACCCGGTTCCTGACCTTCCTGATAACCGCCTACGTAAACCAAATCATTTCCATTACCGGTGTAAACCTGGAATGCACCCTGACGATTCAATGGTAATCCGTTGTAAGGCAATGAAACTACCGTGTTTTTATTGTAAGAGATATTGGCATTTACCGACCAATTCAGGTTTTTCATTTGAATCAGTTTTGCAGCCAGCTCGATTTCAAGACCACGGTTGCGGAATGATCCGTTGTTGGTGCGGATACTGCTGATACCTGATGAAATAGGCAAACTTAACGATGCAAATTTATCGGATGTCAACCGATCGTAAACAGTAAAGTTAGTCGAATACCTGTTTTCCAGATAACTTAAGTCTAAACCAAACTCCAGAGTACGTGATTTTTCCCAGCGAAGTCCGGGATTTGGCACAGAACCCAGCACAAATGTGGATTGACCGTTGTACTTGGTAGAACCTACATAACTACCCTGCAATTCGTAAGCACCTACACCCGATACGTTACCGTTAAGCCCGTAGCTGGCTTTCAGTTTACCGAAGGAGATGATATTCTGATTTTGCATAAATGATTCTTTGGAGAACATCCAGGCTGCAGAAACTCCGGGGAAAGTTCCCCAACGGTTGTCAAGCAATCTTGAATATCCGTCACGACGAACTACTGCAGATAAAATATATTTACCCAGGTAGTCGTAGTTGGCACGTCCGAAGAATGACAAAATACGTTGTTGTGTGTGGTAGCTATCCATTCCTCTTTTGTCTTTATCACTCGAAGTAAGCGATAAATCACGGAAGTCGTCCGTAGCAGCTCCTGATCCCCAGGCACTGATTCCATAGCCAAAACTATCATAATATTCAGTTCCGAGCATGACAGCTAAATAGTGATCATTTAGCTGTTTTTCGTAGTTCAGCACGGCATTGTATGTCTGATCAAATCCTCTGTCGAAAGAACCGGATGTGCTTCTGTCGCGGTTGAAAGCTGTAGGGCTGGTTTGATAATCTTTATTGAAGCTTTCGTAGTATCCTTCGCTGTAGTACCAGTTGGCAGCCATTCTGAGGTAAAGTGATTTTGTGAAATCTACTTTAAATGCCTGATTCATAGTAAATTTATCCGTCTGATTAAAGCGGAAGAACTGATCAGGCTGGAAGCTTTGGTTACCGTCACCGGCATTGTTACCTAATCGCGGTGTTCCGTCTTCGTTTGTATAACGAATGGTAGGAGGCACTGAGAGGATGCGGCTGAAGTAGTTAGCTTCGTCACCTTGTGAACCGGGCATCGATTGCCAGTTGGCTCTCCCGTAGTTAAAACTTGAGATTGAAGTCAGCCAAGGTTTGATTTTGTAATCTCCATTCAGTAAGAAAGAGTATCTTTTATAGAAAGAAGAAATCGGCAGACCTTGTGAATAGTTATAACCTATACCGGCATAATAATGTCCTTTGTCGTTACCTCCTGACATGTTTAAGTTGTAATCCTGTGAGGTTGAAGGATTCACAAAATTGAAATCAGCCGGAGTTGTGTTTTTGAAAATCAGGTATTCACCTGCATTCGGATTTGATTTTTTCATAAAATCCCACACCGGATCTTTCATCTTCTGCCATCCCTGATTGAGAAGAAAATCATATTTGGGATCATAATACATGGTACTAAATACCGAATTTGTTGTGTTAACGAGTGGAGTAACACCGTCAGCAGCAAAATAAGCATTACCTGTACCGTAAGGCTGGGTACCGGTTAGTCCGCTTGTATTAGCGTATCCCTGTGGGGTACCGTCTGCTTTTGACCAGATGTTGGCTGATTTTACGTAAGCCGTACGCATCCAGTTTAAATAACCTGCTGCATCTTCAAATTGATAAGCATTATTCAGGTAGTTAACACCGACTTTTGCCTTGAAATTGATTTCTGACTGACCGCTTTGACCTTTTTTAGTAGTAATAAGAATTACACCGTTGTTGGCGCGGGCACCATAGATGGCTGTTGCACCGGCGTCTTTCATCACCTGCATATCTTCTATGTCTTCCGGATTAATGTCAGAAAGGCTTAAGCGAATCTGACCGTCAATGATCACCAGCGGTGCGCCGGAACCATCGAGGTTCGTTCCACCACGGAGAACAATGTTTGGAGTAGCACCCGGATTACCTGAAGTCTGAGTTACCCGCAGACCCGATACAGCTCCTGAAAGGGCTTGTCCGGGATTGGAGAATACTCCGACAGTCATTTTTTTATTGTCCACTTTGGCAATGGAGTTTGTACTTCTGGAGCGAACCTGCGTACCGGTATACCCCGTTACCACTACTTCGTCGAGCATGGCAGCATCTTCTTTAAGCACCACTGTCAGAGGAGAACCAGCAGCTGCCAGTTTTTGTGAAGTGTAGCCTACATAAGATACCTCTAAAGTAGCACCTTTAGCTACACTTAAAGTAAATTGTCCATCGTAGTTGGTTATCGTACCGTTGGTAAGATTGCCAACTTCTCGCACTGTTGCACCAATCAAAGGCTCACCTGTTGCATCAGAAACCGTTCCTGTGACGGTTTGTTTTTGGGCAACAGCTACCATTGAGAGTAGCATCAAGCTGAATAAAATCAATTGTTTTTTCATCTGTTAAAATAATTGAATGGTTAATAAATAGATAGTTTGGTTTATTGTTTTTTTTTTTGAATATGTAATAGTATGAGTTTGAATGATTAGTGCTGGTTGATTTTTTCCAGCGTTTTCCATACCTGGTAAAGTCCACGTGGAATGTGGAAACATCCTTTCCATTTTCCGCCTTTCAGGTCGAGCAGCACTTCGCCGCGGCGATTCAGATAGCCCCACCATTCGGGGTATTCCGGGTCTTTGAAGTGCGACCACGTGTAATCATGTATTTTCTCAAACCAGGCAAGGCATTCCTTCGAGCCTGTAAGCTGATATCCTTTGATAAGTGAAATCAATGTTTCTACGTGTACCCACCAGAGTTTCTGATCCCATTCCAGCTGTTGCGGAGGAAATCCTTTGCGGTCCATGAAGTAGAAAATTCCACCGTATTCCTTGTCCCAGCCGTAATCAATCATCTTAAGTGTTATTTCAACTGCCTGTTGGATCAGTTTTGGTCGATTAAGGCGTACACCCAGATCCATCACAAACCACATGGCTTCGATGGCATGCCCGGGGTTAATCACTCTTCCTTCGAATGTGTCAGACAGGGTGCCGTCTGCATTTAAATTCTCAATGATTATTCCTCCCAATTCAGGACGATAGAAAACCTCAAGTACTTCATGAAGACACTCATCAATTGTTTTTTTCAGAAAATCTTCGTCCAGCAAGTGCTCAATTTCCAATGCCAGATTACACAGAATCATGGGCAGTGAAAATGATTTCAGATTGCGTGTTCCTGTGTGGGCTTTATTCCATTTGCCTTTCGGATTTTCACGCTTTGATAATACAATATCAAATGTTTTTTTTGCAATTTCGGCATATTCCGTATTTCCGGTTGCCTTGCTCAGCTGACCGAATGCCATGGTAGCAAATGTGTATGAGAAAATATTGTAAGGCTCGATGAGCGGTTTCCCGTCTTGCGTGAGCGAGAAGTACCAGTTCAGGTTTCCGTCGTGACCGTATTTTTTCAGAAATTCGCCTCCCTGAATAGCGCAATCGAGCCATTCCTGTTTTTTTTCTACATTATTATATAGTGTTGAAAACATCCATACTTCACGTCCCTGAAGCCATACAAACTTATCGGTATCATACACCTCTCCTTTTCTGTCCAGGCAGGTAAAATACCCTCCGAATTCGTTATCTTGCGATTTTTCAAGCCAAAAAGGGAGGATACTTGTTAGAAGTTCCTCTTTGTAAGTTTTTTCAAAATTTGTCAGCTCCATCTGTATCTGTTATTAATAATTAACCCTGTATATAATTAAATAAGAGTATTTATAATTAATTTATAATTAAAATATTTAATGACTGAGCAAAGGTATATAAAATAATTTATAAAAAATAAAAAATATTTATTGTTAACTCAAAAAATTTAAGTTATTAAATACAATTAACTAAATATGTCTGGATTGTGTTGAGATTTTTCTTCGAAAAGTGTTTTGAGTATAGTATCTGCTGTTGATTAATTGGAAAATAATCTGTTTCTTCCAAGCAGGCAAGCTCCGTAAACGCCTGCTTTATTTTTTAATTTTGAAAGTTCAAACAGAGAGTCTTTGTTTACCAGATTCAGCGAGTATTTTCTTATAGCGCTCCGGATGGGCAGCATGGCAAAGCCGCCGGTTTCAGCCACCTGGCCTCCTATCACTACTAGTTCCGGATTGAAAATATTAATAAGTCCGGCTATGTACTTACCCAGTATTGCGCTAACTTCCTCTACTATTTCGATGCAGAGAGTGTCTTCCTGGTTCGTGGCATCGATGATATCGGTCAGAGTCAGTTTGTTGATTTCTTCCACACGATCACTCAGAATGGATGACTCGCCTTTTGTAATCCGGTTAATCACATGCCGGTAAATGGCCAGTCCGGAAGCTTCGGTTTCGAGGCAGCCTTTTTTGCCGCAATGGCATATCATCTCGTTATCGAAAGCCGGAAAATGTCCGAATTCACCCGAGAAACCGGATTTTCCGTAGTATGGTTTTCCGTCGATGATGATACCTACACCTAATCCCCAGCTGTAGTTGACGAAAATCACATTTTTCTGACCATCAACCACGCCTTTCATGTATTCGCCGTAGGTCATGGCACGTGTATCGTTGTCGATACCAACATTGAGGTTGAGCTTCTTGGAGAGTATGCTGCTGATGGGCTCTTCGCTGAAGTAAAAACTGCTGTAGCTGTATCCTGATTCAGGGTTTACGCGTCCGGAAATATTCAGGTTGATGTTGAAAATATTTTCTCTGATTTCGGGTGACAACTCTTTGATGAATTCCTCAATCTTATTACACAATTCGTCAAGTGAAGCGGGGGTATTTTCATACGTGTACTTTACACCGAATTTGGTTTTAACCATATCACCGTTGAAATCCATTAAGGCCATATTCAGATGATGGCGGGTCATATCAATGCCTACAAAGTAAGCCGAAGTAGGATTCAAACCGTAAACATTAGGGTGTCTGCCTTCGGGAGTCTGTATTTTTCCGTAGTCAGATATGAGTCCATCGTCAGTCATGCTGTTGATAAGCTTTGTTATCGTCGGGACGCTTAAGTCAAGTTCTTTGGAGAGTTCGGAAATCGAATTCTTGCCATTGTTAAGAAAAAATCGGATAATTTCTTTTTTGATTTGGCTTATTTTTGTGCTTTTTTCCAGGTTTAATAAACTTTTTTGTCCATCGTGTTTTTTTTTAAGATTTTTATAACTAAACGTGTGAAATCTAAGGGAAAAAGGTATAGAAACTTAATTCTACAAACATAATAATAATTTTTAATATAAAATTATATTTTGTAAAAAAATTAATTTATTTTTTTGATAAAAATAGTTAAGAAGCAGTAAATCAGTATGATATAGGTTGTTATAAATTTGAGATAGTTAGCTGAAAAATTTGACCGTAGAGGTTTTTTGAAAAATAAATTCCCGTAAAATGAGTTTTTTGTTTCAATCCAATTTTTCGTTTACGTCAAAGTAACCGAATATGTCGAGAAAAAAAATCAGGGTATTACAAATGAACGTTCATTCAAAAATCTAAAATAAGGTATCTTTGTGGAATCGAAATTAAAGGAGGCAGAAAAAACCTCACAAAGAGTAAAATCAAGGCACTCAATAATGTTTTTTTTACAAACTACAGATGAAGATATGTTGTTAACAACGTGTGTTTCATTTTGATATGAAATTGTCTTTTTGCTTTTATCAAAAAACATAGCTAAAAAATCATTTAATAAACCAAAAAGAAGCAATAAAACCAATACTTTTGTAATGGAATATATTGATTGATGAAAAAATCAGGCTGATGAATTGAATCCGGTTTGGTTGTTTTTTTCTAATTCCTGCTAATCTTAAACATAAAAAAGATATTATGGCTGAAATTATCATTATGCCCAAACAGGGTCAATCGGTTGAAAGTTGTATCATTACCGAAATCAAAAAGAAAGGTGATGTTGTAAAGAAAGGCGATATCCTGTTTTCGTACGAAACCGATAAAGCTTCCTTCGAAGAAGAGGCACCTGCCGATGGTGTTGTGCTCGAAATTTTCTGCGACGAAGGAGACGAAGTGCCTGTGCTTGAAAATGTGATGGTTATCGGTCAGCCGGGAGAAAAGGCCCCCCTTACCCCACAAACAGACAGCACCCCCACCCCCCAAAAGGGGGATTTAGAAGTCCAACAATCTGTAATTATTGAAGTGCAAGTACCAAATGTAGTAACTTCGAACCCACCTCGGGGGGCAGGGGGGCTTTCTCCCCGCGCCAAAAATCTTGCAGCCGCCGAAGCTATTGATGCTTCTCAGCTGACAGGTTCAGGTCCAAACGGTCGTGTGATTGAAAAAGATGTAAAAGTTGCACTCGAAAACCGTCCGAAACTCACTCCTTTGGCTAAGAAAATTGCTGCGGAAGCAGGTGTTCAGCCTCAGGGAGCAGGCTCAGGCCTTGCCGGAATGGCAAAGTCAACAGATTTAACCTCACCGGTAAATGCTGTTTACGGAGTCGATTACGAAGATAAAAAGCTGTCGAATATGCGTAAGCTGATAGCTAAAGCCATGCATACTTCACTTCAGAATTCAGCACAACTTACGCACCACCTTGGAGCTGATGCCCGCAATATTCAAAATCTGCGCAAAAAAGCCAAAGCCGCTTTCGAAGCCGGAACACTTTTTGCAAATCTTACTATCAACGATTTCGTTTGCTTTGCGGTGGTTAAAGCACTGAAAAAATTTCCGAATGCAAACTCGCACTTCCTGGGTGACTCAATGCGTCTGTTCAACAAAGTTCATTTAGGTTTGGCGGTTGATACCGAACGTGGACTGATGGTTCCTGCTGTGCGTAATGCCGACGATTTGTCCATTATAGGACTGTCAAACCAGCTGAAAGAAGTGGCAAATGCCTGTAAAAAAGGCGCTATTGATCCTGAATTGTTGGCAGCTGAATCGGCTACATTCACCGTTTCTAACCTTGGAAATTACGGAGTGGAAATATTTACACCGGTAATCAACCTGCCTCAGTCGGCTATTTTGGGTGTAAATACCATTGTTCCCCGTCCGAAAGATTTGGGCGATGGCGTATATGGTTTTGTGCCATATATCGGCTTGAGTTTAACTTACGATCACCGCGCACTCGACGGTGGCGAAGCAACCCGTTTCCTTAAGCAAATTGCTATAGAGATTGAAACGTTGGAGGTAGAGATACCTGCCCCCTAACCCCCTGAAGGGGGAATAGAGAGGGAAGAGCCCCTAACCCCTAAAGGGGAACTAAGTTACTTCGGTCACTTAATTGCGGGTCTTATTTTTGATATAAAATAATTTATTAGTAACTAAAAATAATAATCAACACTAACTTAATTCCCCCTTTAGGGGGTTAGGGGGCAGATTTACAATGTACGATTTAATCATTATCGGTGGTGGTCCGGCCGGATATGTAGCTGCAGAACGTGCAGGGCATAAAGGACTGAATGTGTTGTTGTTCGAAAAGAAAAGTATGGGTGGCGTTTGCCTCAACGAAGGTTGTATTCCGACCAAGACCTTGCTTTACTCGGCAAAAACGTATGAAAACGCGTTACACGGCGACAAATACGGCGTCTATGCCGAAAAAGTAAGTTTCGATTTCAGTAAAATGATGGCTCG
>ERZ1645189.17-NODE-17-length-42268-cov-5.728188_pt1 | contig 42268 bp, 36 predicted proteins | sample MGYA00575350_ERZ1645189 | MGnify/ENA primary metagenome ERZ1645189 (study PRJEB40845, sample SAMN11283421) | freshwater sediment metagenome | isolation source: river sediment | host: Sediment | place: India: Jajmau, Kanpur | collected 2015-12-17 ...
GAGTCTGGTCCGTGTCTCAGTACCAGTGTGGGGGACCTTCCTCTCAGAACCCCTAATGATCGTTGACTTGGTGAGCCGTTACCTCACCAACTATCTAATCATACGCATGCCCATCTTCTACCAATAAATCTTTAACAAATATCTCCATGCGGAGCCCCTGTATTATACGGTATTAGTCCGTCTTTCAACGGGTTATCCCATAGTAGAAGGCAGGTTGCATACGTGTTACTCACCCGTGCGCCGGTCGCCACCATCGTATTGCTACTCATGTGCTGCCCCTCGACTTGCATGTGTTAGGCCTGTCGCTAGCGTTCATCCTGAGCCAGGATCAAACTCTTCGTTGTAAATTGTTTGTTATGTCTCTTAGGATGTAACCTGATTTCTTTTCCTTTTACGGAAATTGACGTGGTATAAAAAAAACTTTCCCTTTCTTATACTACATTAAAGTTGTTTCAATTTTTTTCTTAAAAGATCGTCTCTGATAAAAAGGCCGGCTGAATAAACTTCACAGCTATTCTTAATTGTTGCCAAAACCGATTATCGGTATGTGAACTTTAACGGATCTAAACCGATAAAAAAGTCCCTGTTAATTCATTTTACCCCCGCTCCGACACACTGCTTTCAGCATGACTTTTTTCGTGAGCGAAAGGGACTGCAAAGATAATACAAGTTTTTGATCTGAACAAGAAAAACAAAAAAAAATAATCTTTTTTTTCTGCCACCCAAAAAAAACAGGGTAACAACAGACCGGTCTCAAAATATCTTTACAGTAACGCTTTTACTGCATCGCATTCCTTTCAAAAGCGGGTGCAAAGATACAGACTATTTTTATAACAACAAAATAAAATCAAAAGAAAATATCAAAGAAAATCAAAGAAATAATTAAAGTAACTGATAAACAGGACGTTTTGATGAAAACTTTTTTTTCAAATTGTAAATCAAAAAACGAATAATCTACCCAAAACTCTCTCCGGTGATCACAATTATCAATCTAAATGACTCTAAAAAGACTGGAAAATGACAATAAATGGACAAAAAATGGACAAAACGAACGGAACATTCGAGTAAAATAATGAGTAAACAGATGGATAAAACAGGAAAGATTTGCATACATATATTCATGTATGATTCGAATGCTTACAAACGTTCGGGAGAAAATATGTTTGATATATACAAAAATTGTTCAAAATAAAGAAAAAAGTTATTTTCGGAAAGTATTCAATCAAATTCTACCTGCTTTAATTTTCCCATCAAACTGACAATCTGGTTTTTACGTCGCTGAATATAGCTGGAAGGTTTCGCGGGATTGAATTTTCGCGGATTGGGCAAACAAACTGCGATTAAAGCCGACTGAGATTTACTAAGATTTTTGGCATCTTTATCAAAGTAATTTTCGGCAGCTGCCTGCACTCCATACATACCATCACCGGTTTCTGCTACATTCAGATATACTTCCATAATTCGCTGCTTAGTCCAGAAAAACTCAATCAGTACGGTAAAATAAGCTTCCAATCCTTTACGAATCCATGAACGATGAGGCCAGAGAAATACATTTTTGGCTGTTTGCTGTGAAATAGTGCTTCCGCCACGAATTCGTTTTCCTTTTTTATTGTGTTCGATTGCTTTTTCTATGTCATTAAAAGAGAATCCATTGTGTTCGAGAAACAAATTATCTTCTGAAGCTACGACTGCCTGAATCATGTTGGGTGAGATATTGTGAATAGATGTCCAGTTGCGTTCGAATGTTGGTTTTTCGCCCGAAAAAACGCTTTCGGCAGCCCGGATAAACATGAGCGGAGTGAAATAAACAGGTACAAAACGGGCAATGAGTACAGCCAGAATACTACCCGCAAACATAATCAACAGCAACTTCATCACCCAGCTTCTGAGTCTTGAAAAAAATGTCTTTTTCTTTTTCATTGTCATCATTATATATTATATATGTATATATTATTGTGTCAAATCCAGAAATGCTTTTTCAACGGTTGGGAATCTGAATTCGAAACCATTTTTCATTAAAATCTCTGAATTTACATTTGAACTTGCGAGAATCAACGAAGAATCTACTCCTACAATGCCGGTGCCAAGCTTTATTGCCCATTCAGGTGCGGGAATTCCAACAGGAAAGCGTTTGGCTTTACGGAGTGTTTTCATGAAAATCTTGTTTGTAACCGGAAATGGAGCCGATGCATTTATTACTCCCGAAATACCGGATTCTTCGATGATAAAAAGAATAATCCGATAATAATCTTCGATGTGAATCCAGCTGACCATCTGCGCGCCACTGCCTTGCTTGCCTCCTAATCCTATGATTGCAAGGAACTTAAAAATCGGGTATGCCCCACCGGATTTACCCAGAACTACAGATGTTCGAATGGCAGCTTTTCTCACTCCGGGAATTGAAGTGCCGAAAAACTCGCGCTCCCAAAGCTGAACCACATTTCCCAAAAAATCACCTGCAAAATCCATGGATGATTCATTCAATGTCTGATTTTGACCCGTATGCTTGTAGATGCCTGTTGCACTGGCATTTATCCACAAAGCCGGTGGATTTTTGCAAGCTGCAACTGCCTCGTTGAGTATTCCGGTGGTTTTTAAGCGTGATTGCAGAATCAACTCTTTATTTTTTTCAGTGAAGCGTGAATTGATCGATTTTCCGGCAAGATTGATCAATACATCCGTTTTTTCGAGTTCAGGAATCAAGTCTTTCAAATTCCAGGAAACATCCATTCCGCTGCGGGAAACCAAACGAACAATGTGTCCGGATGCTTCGAATCGGTTTTTAAGGTAATTACCAATAAAACCTGTACCACCTGCAATTAATACATTCATGTTGTTAATTTAATAAGTTATCACACCTGATTTCCAACCTGATTTGAATTAATTCACCACCCTCCAGCGAACACGCCAGCGGCCGTTTTCAAAATCATGGGTCAGAATTTCAAACCTTCCGATTTCGGATGTATTTTTCACATGTTGTCCGATACACGCACATGCATCGTATTCGCCCACTTTGATAATTCTCAATATTTCTGATGCATCAGCAGAGAGTTTTGACAAATCAGCAATGCGTGAGGCTTCCTCACGGTTCATCAAACTTTCTGTAACGGGCAACTGCTGCCCAATGACGTCATTAACGCGATTTGTAATTTCTTCAATTTGCGCTTCGGTTGGCGCTTGTGATAAAGTATAGTCGCACTTGGATTTTTTGCGCTCTATATGTGCATTCATCGAACGGCCGCAACCGAACATCCGAACCATGGTCTGATTCAGAATGTGTTCGGTGGTGTGCATGGGTTCGTTGTAGTCTTTTTTGGCTTCGTTGAGTTCCATTTTTTTTGCATAATATAAATTTACAAAATTCTGCCAAAGTCATTTAACTTTGGCAGGGAGGTATAGTTGAGGATTCGAATAAAAATTTAAAACATATCAGAAAACCAGAAGCAACCTGCTACAACGATTTTGGCAATAAAGTTAAAAAAGGAAGTGCTCGACTGTAATCGAGCGTTTCATACTCTAAACCCAATGCTCTTAAAGCTGCATAATAGCCGTTTTGGTTATCGTAGTAGGTCTTTTCGGATTGTAAAAACCAGGCCTTTTCGCCTAATTTTTCAGCCAGAAACCATTTTTCAAGCAATCGCGCTGTGCGTCCGTTTCCATCTTCAAAAGGATGAATTTTCACAAGTATTAAATGCAATTGCGAAGCAAAAAAAAGCGATTGTTCAAAACTTAAATCGGCATTCAGCAAAGCATTCAAATCTTCAAAAAAATCACTTAATTCAAATTTCAACACATAAGGTGATGGAGCTACATACTCTATTTTCCCATCAGCTGTCATCACAAACATATTTCCCGATCTATAAACTCCTTGTTTTGAGGTATGAAGAAGATTTTTACTCAAATGTCGGTGAACTTCGGCCAGTGTTTTTTCTGTCAGAGAATGATTTTGAGCAAAAACATATGCTTCGTATAAATCGTCAATTTTCCGGGTATAATCGTGTTGATAGCTAACACCTAATTTTTTATGTTTCAAAAAACTGTCTAAATCAATACCTTCACCCTCAATTTTGGATGAAAATACAGCTGAAACTGACACATAAAAGAAGAAATTTTCTGTACTCAATTCACTTTCTTTCAGACTCTCAAATTTATGGAACAAATTCGCTTCAATATTTTCAGCATATTCTTTCCATAAGTTTGTTGACAGTATTTTGAGGCTTAGTGATTTCATTGATTACAATATAATAAGCAACTATCTCACAGTTTCCTAAGCACAAAAGCCGAGCGTGCCGGAATGTAAAGTTTGAGCCATTCTTTGCCCATAAATTCTTTAGAAGCTTTTTGAGTAAAATGTTCTACGTTTTCATCGATCAATCCGTGACCATCGAATTGCGGGTTATCGGTATTCAGAATCACTTTGTAGCTTCCTTTCGGGGCCAGAATTCCATAGTCGGTGTATGAGTTTGTTCCGTTGAAATTGAACACAAATACCAGGTTTTCTCGTTGATAAGCCACCACCTGGTCGCCTTCATTGTCCCAGAGCTGATAAATGGGTGTTTCGTTGAAAGCGGGAACGGAATGTATCAGTTCGAGCATTGCGCGGTCAAATTCACCCAAACCATGATAAATAAAATCGGGGTTATCAACCAGTTCCCACTGCCTGCGTGCATATTTGCAGGACCAGCCGTTGCCTTCGCGCGGAAAATCAATCCACTCCGGATGTCCGAATTCGTTGCCCATAAAGTTGAGATAACCGCCATTTATGGTCGTGGCTGTTATTAACCGAATCATTTTATGCAGTGCAATGCCGCGTTCCACAGTCAGATTCTGATCTCCACGCTGCATGTGCCAGTACATATCGGCATCAATGAGTCGAAAAATGATGGTTTTGTCGCCCACCAGTGCCTGATCGTGACTTTCGGCATAGCTGATGGTTCGTTCGTCTGCCCTTCGGTTTGTGAGTTCCCAGAATATATGTCCGGCTTTCCAGTCTTCATCTTTCACTTCCTTGATGTATTTTATCCAGAAATCGGGTATTCCCATGGCCATGCGGTAATCAAATCCAATGCCTCCGTCTTCGGGTTTAATAGCCAGCCCGGGCATTCCACTCACTTCTTCGGCTATGGTGATGGCGTTCGGATTTACCTGATGAATCATTTTGTTAGCCAAAGTCAGGTAGCAGATAGCATCGCCATCCTGATTAAGGTTGTAATAAGAGCCATACCCGTTGAAATCTTCACCCAATCCGTGGCTACGGTACAGCATGGAGGTAACGCCATCGAACCGGAATCCGTCGAATTTATATTCATCGAGCCAGAATTTACAGTTGGAGAGCAGGAAGTGCAATACGGATGGTTTTGCGTAATCAAAACAGAGCGAATCCCATGCCGGATGTTCGCGACGATCTCCCCCGTGAAAATACTGGTATGGTGTTCCGTCAAAACGCCCCAAACCCTCCACTTCGTTTTTTACAGCGTGTGAATGCACAATATCCATGATTACGGCTACCCCCATTTCATGCGCCTGATCAATGAGGCGTTTCAGCTCTTCGGGTGTACCAAAGCGTGATGATGCTGCAAAAAAACTGGAGACATGGTATCCAAATGATCCGTAGTATGGATGTTCCTGGATGGCCATTATCTGGATGCAATTGTAGCCGTTTTGAACCACGCGTGGTAAAACAGTTCGGCGAAACTCATCGTAGGTGGATACTTTTTCCTCGGAACTTGACATGCCGATGTGGCATTCGTAAATCAGCAGTGGTTTGGTATCGGGTACAAATTTTTCGACCTTAAACTGATACGGATTTTCGGGATTCCAGACCTGTGCGCTGAAGATTTTGGTTTGTTCATCCTGCACAACTCTTCTGCACCAGGCCGGAATTCGCTCCCCTGCACCACCTTCCCACTCTATCAGCAATTTGTAAAGCTGCTTGTGTTTCAGCGCATTTTCGTCAAGGTGTATTTCCCAGATTCCATCATTCGTTGGAATCAACCTGTATTTTTCATCTTTTTTCCAGTTATTAAAATCACCGATCATATAGATAGCAGTAGCATTGGGAGCCCATTCTCTGAAAATCCATCCTTCAGGTACGTGATGAAGACCAAAGTAAAGATATCCTGTGGCAAAATCGGATAATTTCATATTGCCACCTGTCAATTTCTTTTCCACCTGGAGATAGTAATCGTATCTGCCCTGAATAGCGTCGGCATAAGGTTCCAGCCAAGGGTCTGATTTAACTAAAGGAAGAATCGGTTTTGTTTTCATATTTATTTTTTAATTATCTGTTTTTTAGTCTTTTGATTCATCTACAGCATAGTTAAGAAACTGGTTCAACGGATAAGCCACTCTGGCCAGCCAGGCTAAGTGATTTGTAAAATTCGGGTCGGTTATCTCGTTTTCATTCAAATCGAGTGAAACAAAATAATGTTTCAGTTTCAGAATTTCAGGATTGGCAAAATCTGCCGGAAATCCTTTTGGAAGAGTTTTCAGCTTATCCTCGTTGTAAAAGGAATTACCATATATTTTTTTGAACTCCGGTTCGTTGATTATCTCTTCAAACTCTTCATAATTATAATAAATACCTTCACGAAGCACTTTGAGTACAGCCGGTTCGGGACTCCAAATGCCGCCTCCGAAGAAACAACCTTCTATGGGATCGATATGAAGGTAATATCCGCCCCGAGGACTTTTTCTGCCGCCCGGGAAGGCAATGTAGGTTCCAAAATGGTTTTTATAGGGAGTTTTATCGTTACTGAAACGGATATCGCGGTAAATCCTGAAAACACATTCCTGAGGAGTTAAATTGAGAATCTTATCATCAAATTCTCCGATTTTTAATATCAGGGATTGACATACGTTCTCAAATTCTTTTTTCGCAATTTCATATTCGCTTTTGTGAGCGGCAAACCATTCCCTGTTGTTATTCTCTCTCAATCCTCTGAGAAAATCAAGTACCTCTTTCATTATTCATCAAAATTTATTTACAAATATAACTGAAAAATTACAATTTGACTTCGTATATGAGATATTTTTTCCGGTTCTCTGTCAGTTTGGAGAAAAATGATTAATTTTGCAAATCAAATTTCAATCGGGTAAAAAACATGTAAAATAAACCCGGAAGGATAACAAAAAAGGAGATGAAAGTCAGAATCAAACAATTAACAGATGAAATAAATGCCTTGTATGCAAATACAATGGATGAAGTAGAAATTTTACGTATTAAATATCTGAGTAAAAAAGGTGAAGTTTCAGCACTTTTCAATGATTTCAGAAACGTACCTAACGATGAAAAGCGGGAAATCGGTCAGCTGCTGAACGATCTGAAAAATCTGGCTCAGGATAAGATTAACGGAATGAAGGAAACGCTTTCTGCTACCGGCAAAATGGAGAAAAGAAACGACCTTACCCGTACAGCCGAGCCGGTGAAGCTGGGCACACGTCACCCGTTGATGCTTGTAAAACAGGAAATTGCGGAAATATTCTCAAGAATAGGCTTTACTATATCCGAAGGACCAGAGATAGAAGACGACTGGCACGTATTCGGAGCGCTCAACTTTCCTCCTGAACACCCTGCCCGCGATATGCAGGACACTTTCTTTATCGAAAAAAATCCGGACGTATTGCTTCGCACGCATACATCGTCGGTTCAAACCCGCATCATGTCATCGCAGCAACCTCCTATCCGGATGATATTTCCGGGCCGCGTGTATCGGAACGAAGCCATTTCATACCGTGCTCATTGTTTCTTTCACCAGGTAGAAGGGCTTTACATCGATAAAAATGTATCTTTTGCAGATTTGAAACAAGCGCTGCTTTATTTTGCCAAAGAAATGTTCGGAGCCGACACTCAGATTCGTCTGCGCCCGTCCTATTTTCCGTTTACCGAGCCAAGTGCCGAAATGGACATTTCCTGCAATTTGTGCGGAGGAGAAGGATGTGCATTCTGTAAATACACCGGTTGGGTAGAAATTCTGGGATGCGGCATGGTAGATCCCAACGTACTCAAAAACTGCAGTATAGATCCCGAAATTTACTCCGGATATGCTTTCGGGATGGGTGTGGAACGTATTACCAACCTGAAATATCAGGTGAAAGACCTACGCCTTTTTTCTGAAAACGATGTACGTTTTCTCGAAGAATTCAAAGGAGCCTACTGATAATAATGGATATACATAAAAAAAAGCCACCGATAAAGTGGCTTTTTTTATGTTTTAAAAAGCAATATTATTCTACTGATTTACAGCCGGTTTCTTTACTACCACTTTTTTCTTTCTTCGCTGATATGTGCCCGGTAAAATTACATTGAGCAATTCTTTGCCCATCATTCCCAGTTTCACAGCACAGAACAAAGCACCCAGACTTAAGATGAGATCGATAAAAGTGTACTTTTCGGGCATAAAAAGCAAGGACAGCAGCATAGCAAATGAAAGAATGAGGATAGCCGCTCCGTAATAAATCTTTGATTTCAACAGCGGAGTATCCAGCGTTTTGAAGCGGGTCAAACCATCAAGAATACCCGAAAGAAAGGCACCAATAAGTGTAATGGGAAATACAAAAATCGAAAAATCAATGACAGGCGAAAGAATATCGGGAATGAAGTTCGGGAACAGCAGATGAGTGATCATCAGTACCGGAATCATAGCTACGAATGTCTGCGAAAGGTGAATCACAATCGGGTGAATATCAAGACTTAAAATAAAAAGTCGTTTGGGTGATACTTTTTCACGATACGGCTCGAAAACGGTGTGAGGCAATCCGCAAGCCGGACACACTCCAACATTTTCCAGTTCACTCTTTTTCATTACATATCCACACGGACGACAGCGTACCAGTTCTTCATCTAAATTTTCTAACATAATACCTGATTTTTTATTAATTTAATTGCAAAAATAACAAGATATTATCAATTATTAAACGCAACGTTGAAAAAATTACAAAAAAAAACAAGAGACCGACAACCAATGACTGCCGGTCTCTTTCAGTTTTTTGAATTTTCAGAATGCATTATAAATTTGAACCGTCCATAACTTTTACCCCCAGAGGATACTGAGTAGCATTGATAGTCAGATCAAGAAACAAACCCAATGCGGTTTTCAGGGGTACAGAATTGCTGGCAACGTATCCGGTGTTTTTGTAATATAAAATTCCACCCTGCGATTTTCCGGTATTCATAAATCTTTCTGCCAGATAATCTTCAGCCGATTTCTTGTTATCAGCCGTGTTGTTCAAAATCACGTATAGAGCTTTCAGCTTGTTGTTTGTATCAAGTTCGTATATCAGTTTGCTTACTGTAGAACTTCCGGATGCAAAAACGAGCAACGAGCTGGTTGATTCAAGCGTGCTCGGGCTAAATCCTGACAGCATGTTGTTGTTGATCTCGCTTTGTGTAGCGCCATTTTTGAAGTAAATTCCATTCAGAATTGTGGACCGCGGATCTACCGTAATAATGGCTGTTTTCGTTATTTTTCCGTCGGTAGAAGCATAAGTCATGGTAGCTTGTCCGATACGCTTCGGGGTAACTTCGCCGAAACCACCTGACACCATTTTAATACTTGCTATGGAATCTGCACTCGATTTCCAGGTATAGGTTTTATTTTTAGCTTCTCCTGTAGCACTAAATACAGGCTTAATGTTGAAAACCTGTCCAAATGTGACGGTTTTAGATGACGGATCGAGTGACACAGTGCCTAAATCAGGTTCTTTAGCACATGAAACTGCATACAATGTTAGCAGCAAAACAGCAGATAGTTTAAAGGATATTTTTTTCATAATTATTATTTTTACGGGAATTTTTAATTTAGAAAACTTGGATGTATCCTATTTATAACACCGAAACGTTTCATTAGGTTTATTTATTCCCGAAATCTTTGATTTGCAAATGCCTGAAGAGACCTTCGCAGGCATCTTCCAGCAGGTCAATGACTTTCACGAAACCGGCATCGCCCTCGTAGTAAGGATCGGGCACGGAGACTGCCTGAAATTTCTGAAGAAAATCTGTCATTTTGATGATTTTTGCCTGTTCTTCTCCGGATGAAGTCATATGGTTAAGTGCGCGGATATTCTGGTCGTCCATACCCACGATATAATCAAATTTCTCAAAATCCTTTTTCTGAACCGGACGTGAAAGGTGGGTGATTTCATACCCTCTTGCCCGGGCATGTGAACGCATGCGTGAGTCTGCTTTTTCGCCCTCGTGATAGTTAATCAATCCTGCGGAATCAACACGGAATTGATCTTCAACACCTTGATTTTCAATTATTTTTTCAAAAACAGTCTGAGCCATCGGCGACCTGCATATATTGCCCAGACAAACAAAAAGAAGAGATATCATATTGTCATTTCAGAAAAAAAAGAATTTATTTGTATCAAAAAAACCGATTTGGATGATTCCAAACCGGCTTAAGTTTTTTAATGTTTTATATCGATAGCATCTGCAGTACTCCCAGCAATCTTTCATTCACCGGTTTATCATCCTTGATGGCTTTGGTGAAGGGAACGTGCACGATTTCGTCGTTCACTATTCCTATCATAATGCTTCGCTGCTCGTCCATCAGTGCATCAATGGCTGCCACTCCCATGCGGCTTGCCAGCGTACGGTCGTATGCTGTGGGCGAACCACCGCGCTGAATGTGCCCAAGTATGGTTACCCGTACGTCGTAGCCCGGATACTCCCGATGCATACGTTCGGCCAGTCCGTTGGCTCCTCCGGTCACTTCACTTTCGGCTACAATGACAATGCTGCTGTTTTTTGATTTTCTGAATCCGTTTTGGATAAGCTCGGCCAGCTGGTCCACTTTGGTTTCACGTTCGGGAATGATGGCCGCTTCGGCTCCTGATGCCAGTGCGCTGTTGAGGGCCAGAAATCCTGCATCGCGCCCCATTACTTCGATAAAGAAAAGGCGCTCGTGTGATGAGGCTGTATCGCGGATTTTATCCACAGCTTCTACTATCGTATTGAGGGCTGTATCGTAGCCAATCGTTGAGTCTGTACCAAAGAGGTCGTTGTCAATAGTACCCGGAAGGCCTATTATGGGGATATTGAACTCTTGTGCAAATACGCGGGCACCGGTGAAAGTGCCATCGCCTCCAATGACAACAAGCGCATCAATTCCCTCCTTTTTCATGTTTTCGTAAGCCAGTTTACGTCCTTCGGGTGTTTTGAATTCATCACAACGCGCAGTTTTGAGTATTGTACCTCCCTGCTGAATGATATTACTTACATTTTGTGTCTGAAATTCTTTGATTTCACCGGTTATCAGTCCTTTGTATCCACGGTATATGGCTTTCACTCTGATACCGTTGAAAATGGCCGCCCGGGTTACTGAGCGTATTGCCGCATTCATACCCGGAGCATCGCCTCCTGATGTAAGTATTCCGATACATTTCAGTTTGTATTCCATATTATTTCTTAATTTTTATTACGTTTATCAATTGTCGTAAATATTGAACAATGTTTTATTTGTTTGTTGCTTTTTGTCTTATCCTTTCAGCCACAGCTTCCATGAGCCATCCCGGTGTGGATGTTGCTCCGCAAATTCCGATTTTTTTTGTCAAATCCAGGTTCAACCCGTCAATCTCTTCCGGATCATTTATCAGGTAAGTATTCGGATTAATGCTTTTGCTGTGTTCGTAAAGCACTTTTCCGTTGGAACTTTTTTTGCCGCTCACGAAAAGAATGATGTCATTTTTCTCTGCAAAGATAGCAATATTTGGGATTCTGTTGGCAACCTGACGGCAAATTGTATCAGAATATTCAAATACGGCATTGGGTGCCATTCGTTCCGAAATGGTTGCCACAAGGTGGTTAAAACCTGCCAGTGATTTAGTTGTCTGTGAAAATAACCGAACATTCCGGGTGAAATCAATCTTTGATAAATCGTCTTTGTTTTCGATTACAATGGCGTTATTATCAACCTGTCCGAGCAATCCGACGATCTCGGCATGACCGGGTTTTCCGTATATGACGATTTGCTGCTCTTCGGTTGCTGCCTCGTAGGAGTTTTTTATACGTTTCTGGAGTTTGAGCACTACAGGACACGATGCATCAATCAGTTCGATGTTGTTTTGCCTGGCAATTTCATAGGTTGAAGGTGGCTCGCCGTGAGCTCTGAACAGCACTTTTACGTCACGGAGGTTTTTGAATTCTTCAAGATTAATGGTCACCAAACCCATTTCGGTCAATCTTTTCACCTCCTGTCCGTTGTGAACTATGTCGCCCAGACAGTACACGGGAGTTCCTTTGGCCAGTTCTTCTTCGGCTTTTTTAATTGCATTGACCACTCCAAAACAAAAACCTGATTTTGGATCTATTTCTATATTTACCATGTTTAATTTTTTAGTTTATGTTTAACGAGGTTTTTTTTTGGGAAGTCGCTGTGAATGATATTTTTAATTACAAGAAAAAATAAAAAATACTTTCATTTATGATTTGTTTTGTTTAAAATCATGAATGAAATTTTGATTTTCACAGGGTAGCTTCGATTTATTAATGTATTGATTACAAACAGGATACCACAAAAACGTACAATTGTTTCTGTAAAATAAGACTGTTTTTTTCAAAAACTTTATTTAAAACGTTTTTTGATGGAATAATGTTTTTAACAGATCGCGCTGTTCCTGGAGTGTAAGGTGGGAATTATCAATCTCGATGGCATCTTCGGCTTTGTAAAGCGGACTTTCTGCACGGTTAGTATCTCTGAAATCACGTTCTCTCACATTGGCAAGCACTTCTTCAAAATCTACGTTTTCACCTTTTGCTTTCAGTTCGTCGTAGCGGCGCTGAGCCCTCACCTCGGGCGATGCCGTGAGGTAGATTTTCAGATCGGCATCCGGAAATACTACGGTTCCGATGTCTCTGCCATCCATTACAATGCCTTTTTCGATTCCCATGGCTTGCTGTTGACGAACCATTTCGCGCCTCACAAATCCGATTGCGCTTATCCGGCTGGCTCCGTTGGCTACTTCGAGGGTACGAATTTGTTTCTCCACATTTTCGCCGTTCAGGAAGGTTTCCTGAAGTCCTGATTCGTTGGTTTTGAAGGTGATTTTAATATCGCTTATGTGATTTTTCAATTCCGTTTCGCTTATTTCTTCATCGTTCATCCATCCGTTTCGCAGTGCAAAAAGTGCCACAGCTCTGTACATGGCTCCTGTATCTACATAAATATAGCCGGCATAGCGAGCCAGCTCTTTGGCCATGGTACTTTTACCACACGATGAAAATCCGTCGATAGCTACAATTATTTTTTTCATTAGAGTTTATATGGATTAAAATTATAATCACATAGTTCACAATAGATTAATATCAAAACAGATAGATTTTATAATTTGAAATACACATAGCAGCTTACTATAAAATGTAAGATATATTGATGCTTAAGCATCAATAACTATGTGGTCGGGTCTTAAATAAATTTATAACTATTTGTTACTAAGTGTCTTAAATATTCAATTGAAATAATGTCTATTTCTTAAAAACTTACAAAATCGTTCAAATCGGTACTGAATGAAAACTGATAGGCAAAATTTCCAACCTGAAATTGAGTGAGTCCAAACCCAACATGAAATTTATAAAGTTTCAGACCGGCTCCTGCTGAAAATCCGGCCAGGCTCTTGAAACCTTCCATGGTCATCTCCTGATTGCGGCGATGGTTGTAACCCAAAGCAATGTAAAAGTTATCGGATGGCACAAGTTCTACACCCAGCACCACATGGCGGAAAGCCATATCCACGGGTTTAACCTTTTTCTCTTCGGTAGTTCCATCCAGGTTTGTCGTTGTCTTATCGGTCTGATATCCCGCTACATTCCATCTGTTCAGATTGTTTAGCGTGCCCGAAATACGAATAGGCGCATGGGCAAATTTCTTACTCACACCAAGTTGAATATCAAACGGCAGGGGTTCGCGATGCTGCCCCTGCTCGTCGGGATAATAAGCCTTGAGCTGAGCACCCATGTTTCTGAATACCAATCCTGCACTGAAAAGATCTCTGGAATAATTGATGCCAGCATCGAAAGCTATTCCAAAACTGGTGTAACGTTCGTATGACGAAAAAATCGGTTTAAAAGTTGCCCCTACCGTGAAATAATCGTCAAGCCGGCGTGCATAGCTCATATAAAGCGCAATATCTTTTGCAGTAAAATCCTCCGTAAAATTTCCGAGTTCATCGTACCCTTCGAATTTCCCCAGATCCACGTACTGCACCCCGAATGAAGTGAAATTATTTTCACCGAAATTGTGTCCGTAAACTGCACTTCCGAATTTAATATCAGCCAGGTAATTGGCCATATTGAGCCCAATTACTCCGTGAGTTTCGCCGGTAAGCAGGGCAGGATTCATAAATGCAAAGTTCACATCGTTATCGCGCAGCGAAACATTCATACCGCCGATGGCAGCCATACGCGATGAGACAGGCAAATCGAGAAAACGATATACACCTCTTCCCGTTTGCGGAAAAAGTGAAATAAGATTGAAAATAAATAAAAAAAACAGGACTAATCTTTTCAGCATGTTCGGACTAAATGTGGAACGAATGACTCATTACTTAAAAAAAAGATACAAAGATATACTTTTTTGGTGTTGAAATCCAATTTTCTCAACTTATTTATAAACGAAAATATTCTGAAGTAATTATAACAGTTCAATAAAAAAATACCAGAACCTTCCGAGACTATTATTTCGTCATTTCGAAAAACAGAATAGAATTATTTTAAAAGAATTATCGTATTTTTGCGGGTCAGGAATTTTTATTACAAGTCATAATGCCAAACAGAAACGAAATAAAAACAGAAATATATCAGGAAACAGCTATCCTCGTGGGACTTATCACCGCTGACCAACCCGAAGACAAAGCCCGGGAATACCTGGATGAACTGGCGTTTCTGGCTGAAACAGCCGGAGCCATTCCCGAAAAAATGTTTCTGCAACGGTTGGAATATCCTCATCCCAATACATTCGTAGGGCCGGGTAAACTGCAGGAAATCAAAACCTATGTGGAAGAAAACAATATCGGAATCGTCATATTTGACGATGAACTATCGCCCCGGCAGGTTCGGAATATCGAAAAAGAACTGGTGGATCAAAGCCCTAATGCCGTGGATGTGGTGAAAGTGCTTGACCGCACCAATCTGATACTGGATATTTTTGCCAGACGTGCGCAAACTGCCAATGCAAAAACACAGGTAGAACTTGCTCAATATCAATACATTTTGCCCCGGCTTACGGGTATGTGGACACACCTTGAAAGGCAGCGGGGAGGCGGAATAGGGCGCTACGGACCCGGAGAAACTCAGCTTGAAACCGACCGGCGAATTATACTGAAAAAAATCTCCCTGTTGAAAGAAGATCTTAAAGTCATTGACCGCCAGATGGCTACCCAGCGTAAAAACAGAGGAAAAATGGTTCGGGTGGCATTAGTTGGTTATACGAACGTGGGAAAATCCACCCTGATGAATCTGCTCAGTAAATCGGAAGTTTTTGCCGAAAACAAACTTTTTGCCACGCTGGATACAACCGTTCGGAAGGTAATAATTGAAAACCTTCCTTTCCTGCTTTCGGACACTGTGGGATTTATCCGAAAACTGCCCCACCATCTGATCGAGTCATTCAAATCAACGCTCGACGAGGTCCGGGAGGCCGATTTATTGCTCCACATTGTGGATATTTCACACCCAAACTTCGAGGAACAACTGGAAGTGGTAAATCAGACTTTGAAAGAAATCGACAAATCCGAAAAACCAATGATTCTCATTTTCAATAAAATAGATGCATTTACATACACTCCGAAAGAAAGTGATGACCTTTCGCCGGTGAAACGTGAGAACATAAGTCTGGAAGAACTCGAAAATACCTGGATGAGCAAACTCCACGAAAACTGCATTTTTATATCGGCAAAAAACAAGACCAACCTCGAAGAACTGAAAAAAATGGTGTATGAAAAAGTGAAAATCATTCACGTAGAACGTTATCCCTACAATGATTTTCTATTTGACAAATACAACGATGAAGAAATGAGTTAATTTTTAAAAAAACAACAACCAAATCGCAATTATGGACAATTACAGAAACCTTACAGAAAAAGAAATTGCCACCCTCGTGGTGTACGGCTGCAATGCCGACAACTGGAACAATATAACCGTAGCACAGGATTTCAATCCGGCTTACATATCAAACGTAAGTTTTTCGGGCAACGTACGCTTAGGCACTTTCAACAAAGTATTCGAAATGGAAGGCGGCTTTAAAAAACACAGCGGAATTTATAACTGCTGCATTCACAACTGCACCATCGGAAACGATGTTTTCATTGATAAAATTCAGAACTATATTGCCAATTACCATATAGGAAACGGATGCTACATCGAAAACACAAACACTATGCTGGTAGATCAGAACTCCAGTTTCGGAAACGGAACGCGTGTAGGGGTGATGAACGAAACCGGCGGACGTGAAATACCGGTTTTCGACCATCTGTCTGCACCGCTTGCCTACATTCTCACCCTTTACAGACACCGTCCGGAAGTCATAGAGAAACTTCAGAACATGATAGACAATTACGCCCGGCAAATCAGTTCAGAAATGGGCGAAATAGGCGAAAATTCAATCATAGTCAATTGCGGTAGAATTAAAAACGTAAAAATAGGAGAATATGCATCAATAAAAGGTGCATCCAACCTGAAAAACGGATCCGTCAACAGCAATAAAAAAGCTCCTGTAGCCATCGGATCGGGTGTAAAAGCAACTGATTTTATTCTGAGTTCAGGTACCAGTATTACCGATTCAACCCTGATTTCCAAATGTTTCATCGGACAGGGATGTATTATGGACAAGCATTATTCAGCCCTCGATTCGGTCTTTTTCTCCAACTGCCAGGGCATGCACGGTGAAGCTACAGCCATTTTTGCAGGACCTTACACGGTTTCGCATCACAAATCGAGCCTGCTCATAGCCGGCATGTTTTCATTTCTGAATGCCGGCAGCGGCTCCAACCAGAGCAACCACATGTACAAACTCGGACCCATTCATCAGGGTATTGTAGAGCGGGGCTCCAAGACCACAAGCGATTCATATTTACTGTGGCCAGCCAAAATCGGAACATTTACACTCGTCATGGGTCGCCACACATCGCATTCGGATACTACCGATCTGCCTTTCTCCTACCTGATCGAAAATGCCACCGAAAGCTATCTGGTACCGGCAGTCAACCTGCGAAGCGTGGGAACAATACGTGATGCCCAAAAATGGCCCAAACGTGACAACCGGAAGGACGATGTGAAACTTGATCCGATAAATTTCAACCTGTTGAGCCCTTACACCATTCATAAAATGTATAAAGGCGTAGAAGTGCTTGAAAATCTGAAAAAGATTTCGGGTGAAACTACAGAACTATACACCTATCAGAATTGCAGAATTAGAAATTCGTCGCTGAATAAAGGGATAAAGTTGTATAAAACAGGCATTTACAAATTTTTGGGCAACTCGCTCATAAGTAAAATTGTGAAAGAAAATCCGTCGTCATTTGCCGAACTTCAGAAATCACTCGCAAGTGCCACCCGGAAAGGTTCGGGAGACTGGATTGATCTATCGGGTTTGATAGTGCCGAAAAAAGAAGTGGAAAGACTGCTGAACGACATCGAAAAAGACAAAATGACTCTAAAATCCATACAAAAACGATTTGAAGAGATGCACACTGAATACTACAACTACGAATGGACCTGGGCGCAGGAAAAACTGGAAGAATACTGGAAAAAACCAATCGCTGCGGTAACCAAAGAAGAGATAAACTCTTTTATCCGACTCTGGAGAGATTCGGTAGTAGAGCTCGACAATTTGATATACGACGATGCAAAAAAAGAATTCAACCTCATATCCATGATCGGATTCGGGGTAGATGGCGACGATGAGCAAAAACACAAGGATTTTGAAAACGTAAGGGGAAGTTTTGAAATGAATCCCTTTGTAAAAGAAGTACTTAACCACATCGAACGTAAAACGGCATTAGGCAATAAAACCATCGAATTCGTGGAAAATCTTGTGTAATTGTGCCAAAGGAATAGTAATAATTAAATTCTCAAATAAAATTTCTAATCATTATACTAAAACAACAATCAGATGAATAATTTTAGCTTTTACAGCCCTACTTATTTTGAATTCGGGCGAAACACAGAAGAAAAAGCCGGCAAACTTATCAGCAGATTCGGAGGAAAAAAAGTACTGATACACTACGGAAGCGGTTCGGTAGTACGGAGCGGGCTTTTGGGCAGAGTTATTGCATCACTGGATGCAGAAGGTATTCACCACATCGAACTTGGTGGAGCAGTGCCCAATCCGCGAAGCGGACTGGTATATGAAGGCATTGAACTCTGCCGGAAAGAAAAAGTGGATTTCATTCTGGCCGTTGGCGGCGGAAGCGCTATCGACTCAGCCAAAGCCATCGCCATAGGAGTACCCTACGAAGGCGATTTCTGGGATTTCTACACCGGCAGAAAAATTGAAGAAGCATTACCCGTAGCCACAATTCTTACACTCTCGGCTGCCGGAAGCGAAGCATCTGCCTCATCGGTCATCACTCATGAAAACGGAATGGTAAAACGGGGTACCCTGAGCGACAAAATCCGACCGGTTTTCTCTATCCTGAATCCGGAACTTACCACCACTCTTCCGCCGTTTCAGACCGCTGCAGGTGCTACCGATATGTTTGCACACGTACTCGAAAGGTATTTTACCAACACCAGGGATGTGGAAATTACCGATCGGCTTTGCGAAGCAGTCATGCTCACTATCATCAACGAAGCACCCAAAGCAATAACCAATCCTGCCGATTATGAAGCCCGCGCCAACATCATGTGGGCGGGCATGGTGGCTCACAACGATATCTGCGGCGTAGGACGCGTTCAGGACTGGGGTTCACATCAGCTCGAACACGAGTTATCAGCTCTCTACGATGTGGCACACGGAGCAGGACTGGCTGTAATGTTTCCCGCCTGGATGAAATTCACCATGAAGCATGATGTGATGCGGTTTGCACAGTTCGCAGTACGCGTTTTCGGATGTCAGATGGATTTCCAGCAGCCTGAACGAACAGCCCGGGAAGGAATTGAACGATTTGAATCGTTTCTTAAAGCCATCGGAATGCCCGTAAGATTCAAAGAACTCGGAGCAAAGCGCGAAGACATACCTACACTCATAGAAATGCTCAAAATGGATAAACGGGGTGTTGGGAATTTTGTAAAACTCTCTGCAGAAGACGTTGAAGCAATCTACAACCTGGCTGCTGATGAAAATTAAAAAAGAAAAATAAGCCCCGTAAACCTGCCTGCGGCAGGGAGGTACCTTCTTGGGGGACTTTCAGAGCTTTATAATATGGTTTTTCTACTAATTAAGGATTTTTTTCGATATAGTGAATTGAAAAAAATCTAAATTTTGCTCCCAAAAAAAACTATAAATTAAAATCTCAGATAACTCTGCTAAAATTAAAACGTTAGCAGAGTTTTTTGTTGATTAGACAGTAGGATTATAAAAATCATCTATACAGAATAAACAAAATAAATTCAAACAATTTTTTCAATTGATTTGTTATAAAGAGCAAAATCAAAAATTACAAACAAAAAACAATACAAAAAAATGAAAAATTTTAAAGTAGGGGTTGTTGTAGGCAGCTTGCGCAAAGAATCATTCAATAAAAAAGCAGCAAAAGCTTTAGTAGAAAATGCACCCGAAAATTTGAGTTTCGAATTCCTCGAAATCGGAAATCTCGAACTTTACAGCGAAGACCTGGATTTAACTCCTCCACAGTCTTGGGTTGATTTCCGAAATAAAGTGAGCAGCATGGATGCCATACTTTTTGTAACTCCGGAATACAACCGATCCGTACCGGGTGTACTTAAAAATGCACTGGATGTAGCATCGCGTCCGTGGGGACAAAGCGTATGGAACGCCAAACCGGCTGCCGTAGTGAGCGTAACAATCGGTAGTACGGGCGCTTTCGGAGCCAACCATCACTTACGTCAGACACTGGCTTTCCTCAATATGCCGGTACTGGCTCAGCCCGAAGCTTACATTGGCAATGCAATGAGTTTATTTGACGAAAACGGAAAACTGACCGAAGATAGCACCAAAGATTTCTTCGGAAGATTTATGCAGGCATTCGCCGCGCTGATAGAAACCAACGTTGCGGGTTAAATTTTCGTAATCCATTCAAAATAACTACTTTTGACTTCCTGTTTCCGAAAAATGGAACAGGAAGTTTTCTTTTTAAAACAAAAACATGGAATCAGCTATCAATCTTGCACTTAACCCGGATAAAATTCAGCTGGAGATAAACCTTCCGGCTTCCAAAAGCATCAGCAACAGAGCGTTGATATTAAATGCACTCTCTTACAGTCCCTTCGAAATCGAAAATCTTTCGGACTGTGACGACACCCGTGTGCTGATCAACGTGCTGAACAGCAACGATTACCGGTTTGATGTTGGCGCAGCCGGCACGTCCATGCGGTTTCTCACAGCATTTCTGGCCAAAACGGTGGGCGAATGGCGCATCACCGGCAGCGAACGAATGAAAAACCGTCCCATAAAACTGCTTGTAGATGCACTGAACTCGTTGGGAGCTAAAATTGAATACCTTGAAAAAGAAGGATTTCCTCCGCTGAAAATTTACGGCAGCGCTCTCAAAGGCGGCCACATCTGTCTGAACGGAGGCGTAAGCAGCCAGTACATTTCGGCACTGATGATGATAGCACCCTACATGCAGCAAGGATTGAAAATAAGCCTTGAAGGCGAGGTGATTTCAATACCATACATCCGAATGACCATTAATATGATGCAGGATTTTGGTATAAAAGTTGAATTTCAGAACAACGAAATAAACATAAAACCGCAAGTGTACTCTCCTGTTCCGTTTCAGGTAGAATCCGACTGGTCGGCAGCTTCGTACTGGTATGAGATACTCTCGGTAGCCCGGGAAGGAAAAATCACGCTGCGCGGATTGAAAAAAGACAGCTGTCAGGGCGACAGCCGGGTGGCTGAGATTTTTGAATCGCTGGGTGTTTCGACCGAATACACCGAACACGGAGTGATACTGACTCCCGACGAAAAATTACCGGTTAAGCACCTGACGCTCGACTTCAAAAACATCCCCGATCTGGCGCAAACTATAGCAGTAACCTGTTGTCTGAAGGGAATAACGTTTGATTTCACAGGGTTACAAAGTCTGAAAATTAAGGAAACAAACCGCATTGATGCATTGATAAACGAATTGAGAAAATTGGGTTACGTAATTCACGAACCGGCCGAAGGTCAGCTTGCATGGAATGGCGAAAAATGTTTAATGAATGAAAATCCCGAAATTTCCACCTACGACGATCACCGCATGGCCATGGCTTTTGCGCCCGCTGCACTGCTGCATCCGCTAACTATCCGCCATCCGGAGGTTGTCAGCAAATCATATCCCGGTTTCTGGAATGATTTACGTCTGATATTTTAAGAAATTTCAAAAAATCCAATTTTTAAATAAAATATTGTATCTTTGCACCCTAAAAAAATTTTAAATACAACTTATGAGTTTTTTAAGCGATCTATTAGCTCAATATCAGGAGCCTCAAAGAGTAAAAAAATTGGGTCTTTACCCTTACTTTCGTCCAATCGAATCCGATCAGGACACAGTTGTAAAGATAAACGGAAAGCCCGTTCTGATGTTTGGTTCAAACAGCTACCTCGGACTTACCAACCATCCGAAACTTAAAGAAGGTGCAATAAAAGCAGTAGAAAAATACGGTACAGGATGTGCCGGCTCACGATTTCTGAATGGAACACTGGATATTCACCTCGAACTGGAAGAAAAACTTGCAAAATTAGTTCACAAGGAAGCAGCATTGGTTTACCCCACCGGTTTTACCGTAAATTCAGGAGTTGTACCGTGCCTGGTAGGACGTGACGACTATTTGATTTACGATGAACGCAATCACGCTTCCATCATCGAAGGAAAAAGACTCACATTCGGCAAAACACTGAAATACAAGCACAACGACATGGAGCACCTGGAAAAAGTGCTCAGGAAATGTGAACCTGACAAAGTAAAACTTATCATCACCGACGGAGTTTTCAGTATGGAAGGAGACGTAGCCAGACTGCCCGAAATGGTAGCATTAGCCAAAAAATACAACGCTTCACTTTATGTTGACGAAGCTCACTCGCTCGGTGTATTCGGAGCCACAGGAGCAGGAGTATGCGAACATTTCGGAGTTTCAGACGACGTGGATCTGGTGATGGGAACATTCAGCAAATCGCTTGGAACAATCGGAGGATTTATCGCTGCCGACGAAAATATTATCAATTATCTGAAACATACTTCGCGAACCCTGATATTCAGTGCTTCAATCACTCCTGCTTCCACCGGATGTGTGCTGGCGGCACTTGATGTGATGGCCGAAGAAACATGGAGAAAAGATCAGCTCTGGGCAAATACCAGGCGTGCCAAAGAAGGATTTGAAAAAGCAGGTTTCGAAATCGGTCCGACCGAAACTCCTATCATTCCGCTTTACGTGCGTGACAACATGAAGACTTTCACGCTCACACGTATGCTCATGGACGACGGCGTATTTGTCAATCCGGTGGTTACACCTGCGGTAAGCCCCGAAGATACGCTGATACGCTATTCGCTCATGGCAACACACACATTTGAACAAATCGATGAATCCATCGAAAAAATCTCAAAAGTAGCACGCCATTTAGGTATAATTGAATAAAAATAAAACCTAATCTGCCCCTAACCCCACACCTGAGGCGGGTAAATCCTGATGGGGGAATAAGTGTTGGTAAGTCAGAATTAGACTAACATAAAAACAAATATTATTTTTTTTAATTAGATAATGAATGACAGGTTCACAAATCCCCCATCAGGGGGTTAGGGAGCAGGTCATTCTCTTTTTTGCTTATGATAACTGTTTCGAATCTTGCCATTCAATTTGGCAAACGTGTACTTTTCTCGGATGTTAATCTCAAATTCACTCCCGGCAACTGCTACGGCGTAATCGGTGCCAATGGTGCCGGCAAATCCACCCTCATTCGCATGCTGAGCGGTGATCTCGATCCTACGCGCGGTACCATTCATTTTGGACCCGGCGAACGACTTTCAGTGTTAAAACAGGACCACTTTGAGTTTGATGAATTTTCGGTTCTTGACACCGTTATGATGGGTCACGACAAGCTTTGGAAAGTAAAAGAAGAAAAGGATGCCATATATCTAAAAGAAGATTTTTCGGATGCAGACGGCATGCGTGCTTCTGAACTGGAAGAAAAATTTGCTGAAATGAACGGTTGGAATGCTGAAAGTGATGCAGCTGCGTTGTTAAGCGGACTTGGAATCAAAGAAGACAAGCATTATCTGCTGATGAAAGAGCTGAGCGGAAAGGAAAAAGTGAAAGTGCTGCTGGCTCGTGCTTTATTCGGAAAACCGGACAATCTGCTGCTGGATGAGCCGACCAACGACCTTGACCTGGAAACCGTAATGTGGCTGGAAGATTATCTGGCGAATTATGAAAATACGGTTCTTGTGGTATCCCACGACCGCCATTTTCTTGATGCAGTAAGTACATATACCGTGGATATTGACTACGGAAAAATCTCACTGTTTGCCGGAAATTATTCATTCTGGTATGAATCCAGTCAGCTGGCGCTTGAGCAGCAACGCAACCAAAACAAAAAAGCCGAAGAGAAAAAGAAAGAATTGGAGGAATTTATCCGCCGATTTAGTGCTAATGTTGCTAAGTCGCGTCAGGCAACAAGCCGTCGCAAGATGCTTGAGAAACTGAATGTGGATGAAATTCAGCCTTCCACACGTCGTTATCCGGGAATTATTTTTACGCCAGATCGCGAGCCGGGAAATATGGTACTCGAAGTTTCGGGATTAGGTAAAACGGCTGAAGATGGCACTGTGCTGTTCAAAGACGTGAATTTCAATGTAGAGAAAAATGATAAAATTGCTTTCGTGAGCCGTGATCCGCGTGCGATGACTGCTTTTTTTGAAATAATCAGTGGAAATGACAAAGATCACGAAGGCACGTACAATTGGGGTATAACGATTACCCACGCTTATCTGCCATTAGATAATTCGGCATTTTTTAATACAGAATTAAGCATTTCTGATTGGTTTGCACAGTTTTCAAGCGATACAACCGAATCGTACATCCGCAGTTATCTGGGAAAGATGCTTTTCAGCGGGGAAGAAATTTACAAAAAAGCAAGTGTACTATCCGGAGGTGAGAAAATGCGCTGCATGATTTCACGTATGATGCTTGCCAATGCCAATGTGATGGTGCTTGATTCACCTGTGAATCACCTTGATTTGGAATCCATTCAGGCATTCAACAATACGCTGATCAACTTCAAAGGAAATGTGTTGATGTCGTCACACGACCGTGAGTTCATCCATTCGGTTTGTAACCGTATCATCGAACTTACACCAAAAGGAATCATCGACAAACAAATGGATTATGATGATTATTTGGTTTCGGAAGATGTGAAAGCGGTGCAGGAAAGAATGTACAGATAAATGCACCTGATTTTGCAGCAGACAGACCCAAAAATTTATACTTGCTGAATAGTATTCGTATTAAAAAAAAGCGGAAATCATGAGTTTGATATCCGCTTTTTGTTTTTTTTAACAGCGTTCTTTATCCGCAATAAAAATACGTATCCACCATCTCAGCCATTTTAGGTGGATTGTTGGCAATCTCTTCGCGTATATGCTGATCATTGAAAGATTTCAACTGACGAATGATGTCGTCGATAATCTGTGGATCAAATACACCATGTTTTTCAAAAACAGCCCGGTTTTTCTCCAGTTCGCCGGCAGAATCCCAGCACGAAGCCGGCAATTGTGCCAACGAATCCATCATCTTACGATTTTCCTGGCGATGAATATTTACATCCACATACGTTTTTCCCGCTATTTCCAACGGATTTTCCATTTCAAATCCATGACGGGCGGCTACGCATAAACCTGCCATAAGCAGATAAATGTCGGCACTTCCATCCGGGCAGCGAAATTCGATGGTTTGCTTATCGGAATAATCTTGTATTTCAGGGTTTTCTTTCGGATTGGCCATTGCCACCATGTTGTTGCTGCCTGTCCATCCGAGTGGTACCCGCACAAGTACCGAACGGTTGCGGTCGCCCCAGCAGATGGATGTGGGTGCTTCCTGATGAGGCACCAGCCGAAAGTACGACGTTGGATTCATATTGCCGAATGCAGTGAGTGATGCCGCACAGGTCATATATCCGGCTATGGCTTTTTTTGCGGTTTCACTGAGCGCACCATCTTTAACATATTGATTTACACCTTCTTTTGTAATTCGGGTATGAATGTGCATACCGCTTCCCGCTTTGGCTGTTGTGATTTTCGGTGCAAAGGTTACATCCAGGTTATACCTGTAAGCCATTGAACGGATAATCCACTTGGCTAAAACCAGTTGATCGGCAGCATCACAGACATCGGTTACCAGAAATTCAATTTCGTTCTGTTCGTAAATTTTATCACCCAGTGTAAAATTACCCACTTCAGAGTGTCCGTATTTAATCATTCCTCCGGCCTGTGCAATGAAAAGCATACAATCGCGGCGAAATTGTTCGAATTTGGTAAAAGGTCCGGCTTCGTGATATCCTCTTTGATTCGGAATCGGGAATGCATCTTCACGGTCGCCGATGACGTAAAACTCCAGTTCGCCCATTGCCTGAAAATTCATTCCTGTTACGCTGGTAAAGTTTTGGGCAGCTTTTTTCAGAATGTATTCAGGCGAATTTTTCATGGGTTCGCCATCCTTGTTGAAAAATGAACAGAACATCGATAAAGTAGGTATTTCATTGAACGGATCGAGAAATGCAGTTGAAAAACGGGGTATCACGTACAAATCACTCGAACCGGCGTGTAAAAAATTCGGGAACAGGCTCGAACCATCCACTCGCTCACCTGTGGAGAGAATTTGCTCCAGATAGTGCAGGTCAGTGAGAATAAAATTAAGCGTTTTCAGCCTGCCGTCTCCGGCAACGTATCTGAAATCAATCATTTTGATTTCATTAGCTACCACGTAATTGATAATATCTGCTTTGGTAAATTCTTTGGGCGATTTCTTCAAAAAAGCCACCAGGGGATTTAAATTCATTGAAAAGTTATCCACAATATTCAGTTTTAAGTAATTAAATGATGTTGTTTTTCGGTCAATATAAAAAAAAATGCTGTAGGAACAATCAACAGCAAACACGACAAAGGTAGTGAAATAATTAAAAATTCTGAGTTGATTTTTACATAAATTTCGGTATAAATTAAGATTTAAAATTCATTTTTTCTTTTCCTGATTGAGGTCAGTAAATTACAAATCAATGTTTGTTGAAAAAATTTTTGCTTCCCGAAAATCAATTGAAAAGTCAGAAATTATTTACTTGAAAAGTTATTTGATTCCTGCGAAAATTCTGTTTAATATAATTTAACATCTTAATGTTCATGAAAAACAATCATTTAACATTCAAACACTTACACTGATAATTGAACAGTTTCATTAGAAATAATAACTGAATAGATCTGTTCTGACCAGCTATAAATGTACAGTAAAAATTATTCTGAAAAATAATTCTGAAATTATTTTGTATTTTTGTAAATGTTTACGAATCAGGATTATATGAACAAGAAAGCAAAATCGGAAATTATCAACAGAGAAATTAGCTGGTTATTTTTCAACAATCGGGTGCTGCAGGAATCGGCCAATCCGAAAGTACCTCTTATAGAACGTTTGAAGTTTTTAGGCATTTTCTCCAACAATCTCGATGAATTTTTCAGGGTGCGGGTAGCTACACTGCAGCGCATGGCTGAAATGAAAATCAATGCGGGACTGAAAAAAGACAATCCTGAAGCCGTTCTGAAAAAAATATCCAGGCATACATCTTCTCTTCAGGCAGCGGTGGAGGCTAATTATCGGGAAATAAAGGAACAACTGAAAGCCGAAAAAATTTATATTGTAGATGAAACCGAACTGAATGACGAGCAAACTGCTTTCGTAATCAACTATTACGACAAACAGCTGGAGGATGCCATTACTCCCATCATGCTTTCAGGCTCCGGGAAAACATTCCCCGAAATGCAGGATGCCCGTATTTATTTTTTTGTAAAACTGAAAAACAGCCTTAAACCCGCTGATAAAAAATATGCCCTGATAGAAATGCCAGGCTCGGAATACTCGCGCTTTCTGGTGTTACCTCAGATTGATGATAAAAAATATGTCATGTTTCTGGATGACGTGATTCGGCTATGCCTTCCCCAGTTATTCAGAAGCCTTCCTTACGATACTTTTGAGATGTACACCACCAAAATCACCCGTGATTCGGAGATGGAAATTGAAGCAGAACTCGGCGAAGGCATAGTGGATAAGGTGAGTAAAGGTATTAAAAGCCGTCGCTATGGCTCTCCTTTACGGTTTATTTTTGACAGTAACATGTCCGACGACATGAAAAAATACTTTCTGAAAAAGATTGACTTCAAAAAATCGGGAACTATTATTCCTGGAGGAAGATACCACAATTTCAAGGATTTGATCGGATTTCCTACATTGGGCAGAACCGACCTTGTTTATCAGAAAACAGAAGGCATTGAAAATGAGATTATTAAATCATTTGATTCGGCAATTAAAGCCATTGAGAGTCAGGATTTGTTTTTGCATTATCCTTATTACAGTTTTTCGCAATATGTACAGTTGCTCCGCGAAGCAGCCATCGATCCCGATGTAAAAAGTATAAAAATCACACTTTACCGCATGGCTCACCGCTCCAAAGTGGCTAAAGCGCTTATATTTGCAGCCCGAAACGGGAAACAGGTTTCGGCAGTAATCGAATTGCGCGCCCGTTTTGACGAAGAACACAACATCCAGTGGGCACAACGCATGGAAGAAGCGGGCATAAATATTACCTTTGGGGTGGAAGGACTGAAAATTCACAGCAAGCTGACACTTATCAAGAAAAAAAACGGGAAACGAATAGCAGCAGTGAGTACCGGAAACTTCCACGAAGGAAATGCAGCAGTTTATACAGATTTCACCCTCTTCACTGCCAATCCTGAAATTACAGCCGAGCTTGAAAAAGTATTTGACTTCATTCATCAACCCTTCCAGATGACCCGCTATTCACATTTACTGGTATCTCCTCAGGAAATGCGCAAAAAACTGAATCAACTCATTCAAAATGAAATTATTAACGCAAAAAAAGGATTGCCGGCTTATATATTGTGCAAAATAAACCACATTACCGATCCGAAACTGATCGAAAAACTGTATGATGCAGCCGGAGCGGGTGTAAAAATCAAACTGTTAGTAAGGGGGCAACTTTCCATGGTCACTACGCAACCGAAATTGAAAGGTAACATCGAAATAGTTGGGATAGTGGATAAATTTCTCGAACATTCGCGAATTTTTATTTTCTGTAATAACAATACAGAGAAATACTACATTTCGTCGGCAGACTGGATGACCCGAAACCTGGATCAACGGATTGAAGTGGCAATTCCTGTTTACGACAAGAAAATCCAGCAGGAGCTGAAAAACATCGTGGAATACGGGCTGAAAGACAACGTAAAAGCCCGTATATGCGACGGAACGGGCGAAAACAGGTATAAAACCAACGACGAGCCTCCGTTCCGTTCACAAAACGAGCTAATGAATCATTACATTAAGCTGGAAAACGAAAATGCTGAAAAATTAGTCTGAAAAGTTATTGATTTTTACTTATTCCTGAAATTAAGCACAATACGGTCTCCAGTATAAATACGTAAATTCAGGAATTCGCTTTCTTTCTCCATATTTTTGGAGTCTGAAGTCACATCCGATACATATTCCGGAAGTTTTATCCTGATGGTGTTGCTGGCAATGGCACGAATTACGGCTTCGGTAATTTTATTGTTTTCCCACTTCACGTCCATTTCCGCTCCTCCACGCACCCGCAGTCCTTTAAATTCACCCTTCGACCATTTATCCGGAAGTGCCGGAAGCAATTCCACAAACCCATCCTGGCTTTGAATGAGCATTTCGGCAATGCCTGCTGTACCACCGAAGTTACCATCTATCTGAAACGGAGGATGCGAACAGAACAAGTTGGGATAAGTTCCTCCAGCCGGTTTTTTAGATGTTTCAGTGGCAAATGCCGGCTGTAGGAGGCTTTTCAGCAGTTTGTAAGAGCGGTTTCCGTCGTGCAGGCGCGCCCAGAAATTCACTTTCCACGCTCTGGACCAGCCTGTACCTTCGTCGCCGCGCCGGTTGAGTGTTTCGCGGGCAGCGTTGGCAAGCTCGGGAGTACGGTAATTAGAAATCTGGTTGGATGGATACAAACCGTATAAATGAGAAACATGCCTGTGCCGGGGATCCTCTTCTTTATAATCCTCGAGCCACTCCTGCAAATAACCCTCTTTACTTATCTGCATTGGCGGTAATTTGGGGAGAGCGGCCTTTATTTTGTCTATTACAGGATCTTCTACCGAAAGGATTTCGGCAGCACTCAACACATTGTTGAACAATTCGGTGATAATCTGTACATCCATGGTGGGTCCCATACACACATACACCGGTTCCTTACCGTTTTCCGGAAGGTAGAATGCGTTTTCGGGCGAAGACGAGGGAGCAGTAACCAACCAACCGTTTTTCGGTTCGGCAATCATCATCGAAAGGAAAAACCGTGCAGCTCCGGTAAGAGTCGGAAAAATGCTTTTAAGATAATTTTTATCGCGGGTAAAGGCATAGTGTTCCCATAGGTGTTCGCAGAGCCATGCGCCGCCCGTATTGGTTGCGCCCCACGAGGCGTGTTCGCCCGGAGCGGTGAATCGCCATGGATTTGTAATGACGTGAGCCACCCATCCCTCGGCATTGTAAAACGTATTGGCTGTCACTTCGCCCGATGGTACGAGTGATTTTGTAAAGTCAATCAGCGGTTTGTGCAATTCGGACAAATTGCATACTTCGGCCGGCCAGTAATTCATCTGAACATTGATATTCAGATGGTAATCGCCATTCCAGGGCGTCTGGACATCTTTTGCCCAAAGTCCCTGCAGATTGAGCGGCATGCTGTTTTCACGCGTTCCGCTTATCATCAGGTATCTTCCGAACTGGAAATAAAGAGCTGCAAATGCCGGATCGTCGTTTTTCTGAAATTCATAAAGACGCTTGCTGGCGGGAAGTTCTGCATTTTTATCATCTCCGAGTTTGAGGCTTACACGGTTGAATTTTTCCTGATATTTGTTGATATGCTCGGTGCGTAATTTGAAATAAGAAGTAGAGCTTGCATTTTCCAGCAGACTTTCCACAGTCCTGAGGTAGTTTTTATCCAGCAGACTGGTAGATGACGAAACAATAATAAGAGCTTCTGAGGCATCTTCGAGCAGCAGTTTTCCGTTGTTTGAGCTTATTTTTCCATCAGGGCTCACTACCCGGATACTGGTTTTATACTGCACTCCCCGGGTTGTATTTTGTCCGTCGTTCAGTTGTCCCTGCATCGAAAGAACATTATCTTTGAGTGCGACGTTTCCTCTTTCCGGACGGCTCAAATCGAGCGAAAATCCAACGGCGTTTTTCTTGTCGGAACTTATCCTGATGACCATCACATCGGCATTGTGCGATACAAAATACTCGCGGGTGTAAGCTGTTTTTCCTTTTCTGAAAACGGTGGAAGCGATGGCATTATTCAGATTAAGCGCAAAATTATAATCCGAAACAGCCGTTTTTTGTATGGCTGAAGGGTAATTATACGTAATTTTCAGATTTCCCAACATCTGAAAACATCCAAATGGGATATCTTTACCCTGTCCAAAACCCGAACCGGGTCCGTTGCATTTGAAATGATTATACATCAGGTTTTGAGCTTCGAGATTTTTCCCTTCCAGCAGGTATTTACGAATCTGAGGCAGGTAATCAATTGCCTGGATGTTCATGGCATTTTCCACACTGCCCGACCACATGGTAATATCATTCAGCACAATATTTTCTGTATCGGTACCGCCGTCGGGCATCATACCGAGCCTTCCGTTTCCGAGCGGTAAAGTCGATTCCCAGATTGAGGCCGGAGAATCATACCTAATTATCAGATTTTTATCTTCGGCATTGAGAGTAATAAAAGTGAAAAAAGAAAGAATAAAGGAAAAAAAGATGCGTGAAAGTTTCATGACTTTTTTATTTTAGATAATGGTTTTTAAACTTAGTTTCAAAAAAATGGGGAAAAATAAAATTTTATGGCAAAAATTATCTGCCAAACCAGTTTTTCTTCTTTGGAGCCGGATCCGGAATGAATTCGGAAGATACCGGAGACCAGGGTTTGCCCGACATGATCATCCGGTAAATAACGCCCCAGTCGGGTATTCCGCCCAGGTTTCGGTCGTCAATGAAAAGTTCGGCCGAAATTTTTCTGGATTGATTTTCAATCACTTCACTTTCAGGGTAGTTGTTGTTGACGGCATAAAATTCGAGTCCCCTGGTGCGACAGAATTCTACCGCTTCATTCAGTAAATCACCTTCACGTACTGTCCACAGAATAAGCTGATGATGTCCTTCTTCCTGAAGCCGCTTCAGCGTATCGATAGCAAACGGGATTTCGCGACCTATCCGGGGGTATTCATGCGTTACTATAGTTCCGTCAAAATCTACAGCGATTATCATAATGGGTTGGTTTTTATGTTTTTGATTTGATTTTTAAAAAAACAAATTCTGTTTCTGTAAATAAAAATTTTTACCGGATCATTTGATTCGGATCGGCGTCCAGATCGAGTTCACGAATCATTTTTACAGCGGATGGCTTACTGAAATAGAGTGCAATGGCAGCAATGGCAGAAGTAAAAATCATGGATTGCGAGCGAAGCAGATACACCAGTATCACACCTACAATCAATCCTGTGCCTACTACCCACAACCGGATGTTGGAAGCTTTTTTATATTTTTTGAACTTGAGGAATTCATCAGTTTCTTTTCGCAGCTTAACGGTGTAAATGTGGAACCAATAAAGCGCCACGGGAATTGAAACCAGCAGATAAATGAGGTATGTGGTGGATATTTTCACTCCGAGCGGACTCAAAGCATCTATTCTTTGTACTTCCACGTTGGTATAAGTCATGAAGAAAATAGCCACTACCGCTATTATTGTTAAAAGATAAATCACATAGTATGTCACAGTGATTGATTTGGTAACCATTCTGATTTTTCGTTCTAATTCCATATACGTTTTTTTATTTAAATGAATTTGTAAATTCCACACGGTTCACTATGGAGCGTCCGAGTGTCACTTCATCGGCATATTCCAGCTCGTCGCCAATGGCAATTCCGCGTGCAATTGTAGTGATTTTCACTCCGGTGGGCGATAATTTTCTGAAAATGTAAAAATTTGTGGTGTCTCCCTCCATCGTTGTGCTCAATGCCAGGATAACCTCTTTTACACCTTCTTCCTGCACACGTTTCACGAGGCTTTCTATTTCCAGATCGTTGGGCCCTACTCCATCCATGGGCGAAATTATTCCTCCCAGCACGTGGTAAAGGCCTTTGTACTGTCGGGTGTTTTCTACCGACATGACATCTTTTATGTTTTCCACCACACAAATGGTTTGTGCGTCACGCGATGGATTGCTGCAAATGTGACATACTTCGGTATCGGAAATATTATGACACACTTTGCAGTACACAATTTCTTTGCGCAACCGTATAAAAGTGGTTCCAAACAATTCTACTTCATCTTCGGATTGCTTGAGCAAATGCAAAACCAGCCTCAGAGCCGTTTTTCGGCCAATGCCGGGCAATTTGGCAAATTCGTTGACAGCATTTTCGAGCAGTATGGATGAATAGAGCTGGTTCATATTTACGTTGAGAAATACGATGCAAATTTAGCAAAAAAATTGCATCTTCACTAATTTGGCGGGCTTACACGAATTTTCGGGTATTTTTACCTAATTTTGTATGCAGAAATCAATCCAAAGTCCTAAAAATTTTCCATGCAAAGCTACATTGTACTGCTTATAATCGTTGCCTATTTTGCTGTTTTACTGCTTATTTCTCAAGTTGTAAGCCGCTTAAGTACCGACAACGATGCATTCTTTCGGGCCAACCGTAAGTCTTCGTGGTGGGTGGTTGCCATCGGGATGATCGGTACTTCCATTTCGGGGGTCACGTTTGTGTCGGTGCCGGGTATGGTAAGAGATCTCAGTTTCAGCTATATGCAGACTGTGCTGGGTTTTTTCTTTGGCTATATTGTCATTGCCCGTGTACTCCTTCCACTCTATTATAAACTCAATCTGACAACCATTTACACGTATCTTGACAAGCGATTTGGCCGCAGCGCTTACAAAACCGGAGCGTCGTTATTTCTGCTGGGAAAAACAATCGGAGCTTCGGCGCGCTTGTACATCGTTGCCCTGATATTGCACCAGACTGTTTTCAGCACATGGAATGTTCCGTTTTGGATCACCGTATGCGTCACCGTTATACTAATCTGGCTTTACACCCATCGGAGCGGTATAAAAACCGTAATCTGGACTGATACCATTCAGACCATAATAATGATAGCGGCGCTGGTGCTGATTATTTTTCAGGTCGTACAACGAATAAATCTTCCGGCTGCCGAAATTTTCGCTTCGCTGAGAAACAGCCCGATGACAGACATTTTTGTTTTCGACGACTGGCACAGCAGACAGAATTTCTGGAAACAATTCCTGAGCGGCGTTTTCATTCCCATCGTAATGACCGGACTCGACCAGGATATGATGCAGAAAAACCTGACAATCCGGACACTTAAAGATGCGCAAAAGAATATGTACTGGTATGGAATCGCTTTTATTCCGATAAATTTTCTTTTCCTGACGCTTGGCGCCATGCTGCTGATGCTGGCTTCACAAAATGGAATCGCTCTGCCTCAAACTTCGGATGAAATACTGCCGCTTTTTGCTACACAAAATTTAGGATATTCGGTTTACATTCTTTTTATTATCGGAATTATAGCAGCCGCCTTTTCAAGTGCCGATTCCGCATTAGCAGCACTTACTACTTCTTTTTCGGTTGATATTCTGCAAGTTGACAAACTTGCAGACAAGGAGAAAGCCGTGAAAATCCGAAGGAAAATCCACATAGTTATTTCGCTGGTTTTCGTTGTTATCATCCTGCTTTTCAGAGAAATAAACGACAGAAGCATCATCGATGCCATTTACACCATTGTATCCTACACTTACGGTCCGCTGCTCGGATTATATGCTTTCGGTCTTTTCACAAATCGGAAAACCAACGACAAACTGGTGCCTTTTATAGCCGTTTTATCGCCTGTAATATGTTACGCATTGAACATTATCAGCAAAAAATACTGGGGATATTCTTTCGGATATGAATTGCTGATGTTGAATGGATTGATTACTTTTGTGGGATTGTGGATGTTTGCCCCTCAATCCCTAAAAGGGGAAGTTTTAAAAGATTGAGTGAATATTAATGTGATATCCCGATTTTTTTATGAAAAAAAATAATATAAAAAATACAGAAAAATCTGAACAGCGCACCAAAACTCCCCCTTCAGGGGGTAGGGGGGCAATTATTTCTGCTGAATTTACTGTCAGCAACACCGATTACAAAAAATGTCCCGAGGGTTCAAAGCCCGAGTATGCGTTTATCGGACGTTCCAACGTTGGGAAATCGTCGTTAATCAATATGCTTTGCAATAAAAAAGGGTTGGCAATGACTTCGTCGAAACCTGGTAAAACGCTGTTAATCAATCATTTTATCATCAACAACGAATGGTATCTGGTTGATTTACCGGGTTACGGCTATGCCAGTACCGGAAAAAATATGCGCGATCAACTCAAAAAAATGATCGAAAGCTACATCCTTGAGCGCGAGCAGCTGGTGAATCTTTTTGTGCTCATTGACAGCCGGCACGAGCCGCAGCAAATCGACCTGGAATTCATGGAATGGCTGGGTATCAGCGGAATACCATTTTCAATCGTATTCACCAAAATGGACAAACAATCGGCTACACGCGGAAAAGAAAATATTGAGTCGTACAAAGCAAAACTCCTTGAAACCTGGGAGAATCTGCCACCGGTATTTTTGACTTCGAGTGAGAGTAAGTTGGGTAGAGAGGAGTTATTGGGGTATATAAATCGTCTGAACATTGATTTGTTTGATTAATGTGATTATGTTGATATTTTTACTGAAAATAAAAAAATAACACGATTAATGATGTCATTTCGACCTTTTTTATTTTCATAAAAATCATATATATCTTATGAATCGAAGTTCAGACAATTGATAGGTTTGCAAACGTTTGCAATTCTCTTTTATTCCTTAAATCTTATACTTTACATTTTTTTACTGGAAAATTAAGTAACATTGCACGATATTTTCGTAAGAAACGAACAATTAAATGTTGAACAATTTAACAATAAACGTATAACCATGTTAGACATTCAAAAGAAAAAATCAAATCCGTTTTTTGTGCTTCTCAGCCTGCCTTCCACAGCCATGGGTTTTGCTTTGTCTGTACAAATATCGGCGCTGAGCTGGATACTTTCCACCCGCTACGGACTCGAAATTGACAAAATCGGTATTGTGTGGGCTGCCGGACCCATTGCAGGTATTATTGCTCAGCCACTCGTGGGATTAGTTTCGGACAAAATGTGGTTTCTGGGCGGGCGTCGGCGTCCGTGGATAATCATCGGCAGTCTGCTCGCCGCACTTATGCTGCTGGCGCTGCCAAATCTTGGAATTATCCAAAGTATTTTTGCCAGCGGAAACGATCCGAAAGCCGGCTTGCTGGCCATTGCCATTATCGTGGCGCTGCTGCTTGATCTTTCCATCAACGTAAGCCTCAACCCTACCCGTTCGCTGGTGGCCGACTGTACTACCATGAATGAGCGAAGCAAAGGTTATACCTGGATGCAGACCATTTCGGGTACATTTGCAGTTCTTGCCTATTTTATCGGTGGTATATTAGGAAATATGGTGCTCATCTATGTTGGAGCGGCCATCACTTTGCTTGCAGCCATTATTCCGGCTTTACTTATTGAAGAGCCCAGAGTGCTTAATAATGTAAGTGAAGAAACAAAACCAAAATCAGCTTCTACCGGAAAAGACATCATCATGTCGCTGCTTCCGCTCACCGGATTGCTTATTTATGGTGTTTATGTACTCGTTTCGAAATTGCTTGGAATCGATTTTTCTGCCCGAGTCAATGTTGGAAGCATGAGTTTTGGCATTGTGGAATTTATTTGTATTATCATTCTCATTGTAACATCTATCATGGTGCTCACCAATGCGCTGCGAATACCGAAAAATGCAAATGATTATCAAAAAATTCTGCTTGCACATGCATTTACATGGGTTGGAGTACAAACCATGTTTATTTACGCATTTTTCTTTCTGACCAATAAAATGGAACTTGGCGAAGCTGCCGGAAAAGTAAACTCGCTGGCTTTCTTTATATTAAGTCTTATCAGTGCCATACTGCCTGCCTTTGTACTCAATCCGATAGCCAAAAGAATCGGAATGGTACGCACTCACCTTATTGCCATTTTCATTATGGCCATAGGTTATTCGGGTATTTTCTTTTTTGCCCGGTCGGTTCCGGTATATTATCTGTTTATCGCCATTGCAGGTATCGGATGGGGTTCGGTGGTTTCGTTGCCTTTTGCCATCATGAGCGAACGGGTGGATCAAACCAAAATGGGCTTGTACATGGGCATTTTCAACCTCTCGGTGGTGCTTCCGCAAATGGTTGCGAGCTTCAAAATGGGAGAAATTATCAATCATTCTTCCGATAAAGGCGTTGTATTCCTTATCTGCGGCATCACATTATTTATCTCTGGAGTGCTTTGGTTGTTTGTAAAAAATGACAAATCAATTGTACAGAAATAATTGAAAAAATCGTGTTATCTTTGTGGAATAAAACCGCAAAGTATCACTCAAAAATTCAATGAGAACCGCGGAAAAAAAATCTGCGGTTTTTTTTTGTCCCAACAGCCCTGCTTCATGAACAAAACGGTATTTATACTTCCATTTCTGGTTTTGCTTACACTCGTTTCGTGTACAAAAAAACACGGTGAGCAAGTTGCAACTGTACCTTTGGATACCTTAAAACCGGAATATGCACAGGGATTCTCAATCATTGAATACCGCAATTACAAAGAAGTTATCGTGTACAGTCCGTGGAAAAACGAAGAAATATATGCCCGTTACTACCTGGTAAATGATGAAAATAATACAACTCCCGATAATGGAATAAAAATTCAAACTCCGCTGAAATCACTTGCTTCCACATCGGTTACTCATCTGGAATTTTTGACCTTACTCAATGAAATACAGACTATTACGGGCGTTTGCAATCCGGTTCTGATATACAACCACACGGTTCAAAAAAATATAAAAGCCGGTAATATTACCGATTTGGGCGACGCTTTCAGCATGAATGTAGAGCGAACTCTGATGCTCAGACCCCAGGCCCTGATGATGAGCGGATTTAATCAGGCAGATGCCAACGCTGTGCGTGTGCAGCAAGCCGGCATTCCGGTGATTTACAACAACGAGTGGATGGAAACCTCACTGCTCGGTCGGGCTGAATGGATAAAATTTGTAGCCGCATTTTACAACAAAGAAGCCGAAGCCGACACCATTTTCTCAGGAATAGAACAGCGTTATAATGACATGAAAACAAAAGCCTCCAAAGTTTCCCGAAAACCCAAAATCATGTCCGGCAACAATTTCCGCGGTACGTGGTACATGCCCGGCGGCAACAGTTTTATGGGCAAACTTTTCAGCGATGCCGGAGCAGATTATTTCTTTGCTAACGATACCACCACAGGCAGCCTGCCGCTTAATCTTGAAACTGTTTTGAAAAATTTTGCAGAAACAGATTTCTGGCTGAATACGAATTACAGTTCCATCGGAGATTTGATAAAATCGGACAGCAAACACGCGCTTTTTCGTCCGGTAAAAACAGGAAAAGTATATAATTTCAACAAACGATTGCTGCCTACTACAGCCAACGACTTCTGGGAAAGTGCCGTAGCACGTCCCGATTTACTGCTCGGAGATGTTATTGCCATTTTACATCCCTATATTTTGCCGGATTGGGAGTGGGTTTATACTGAAAAACTGAAAAAATAATCATTACAACCGAAATAATGATACAACTTCTCGTTTCTGATAAAATAAAGCTCAAACAACTGCAGATAAGCAATGCTACAGTTATTTTCAACACCATCGACACCCAAAGGCAATACCTGGGCGAATGGCTGCCCTTTGTTGAATCAACAATTACCGTGGAAGATACACTGAATTTTATTCATTCGGTCAGTGAAACCCCGGAAAGTTTTCGTGAACTCGTTTTTTGTATCAATTATTGCGGAAATTTTGCAGGGCTGATAGGTTTGAAATTCAATCCTGCCGATAAAGCTAACCGACGTACTGAAATAGGTTACTGGTTATCAAATGTTTATCAGAAAAAGGGCATTATCACCGAGTCGGCAGCCGTGTTGGTAAATTACGCTTTCGATGTACTCAATCTCAACCGGATTGCAATCAAGTGTGCTGTTGGCAATGAGCGCAGCAGCAAGATCCCAAGGCGCTTAGGTTTTGAATATGAAGGCACCGAACGGGACGGCGAACTTTTTCCCGATGGTCATTTTGTTGACCTTGAAGTATATAGCATGTTAAAGAAAGACTGGAAATAACAGCATGAAATCCCGGAAAACGATATTGTTCGCATTGCTTACGGTGCTGCTGGCACTTTTATTTCTGGCCGACCTCACCTTCGGCAGCATCCGGATACCGCTCAGCGAAACGATAAATGTATTTTTCGGAAAAAGCACAAATAACATCTATTCTGAGATTTTGCTGAATTTCCGTTTGCCCAAAGCCATCACGGCCATTCTTGCCGGCGCTGCGCTCTCTGTTGCTGGATTGATGATGCAAACCCTTTTCAGAAATCCGCTGGCCGATCCCTATATTCTGGGAGTCAGTTCCGGAGCGAGTCTGGGAGTGGCTATCGTCATGATGGCAGCAGCTGCATTGCCTGTTGCTTTTATTTCAAGTGGATGGGGATTAGTTGTAGCAGCCATTATCGGAGCAGCACTGGTGCTGTTGCTGGTCGTAGGGGTATCATACAAAGTGCAAAATTCGGTTTCATTACTCATCGTAGGAATCATGTTTGGCACCATAGCTTCATCGCTGGTGAGCGTATTGCAGTATTTCAGCAATCCCGATGCTATCAAGCTGTTTATCATGTGGAATATGGGAAGTCTGAGTGCCGTCACGTGGGAATATCTGCAGATTCTCCTGCCGGTAATCTTGGCAGGCTTACTGCTTGCATTCATGCTCACAAAAAGACTGAACGGATTATTGCTCGGTGAAAATTATGCACGTGGATTAGGAATTCCGATTACTCAAACCCGGATTTTAATTGTAACAGCCACAGGAATTCTGGCAGGTTCCGTTACGGCTTTTACCGGTCCCATTGCCTTTGTGGGAGTGGCTATTCCTCACATTGCCCGCGGACTGTTTCGCTCGGCAAAACATCAGTATCTGATGCCGGCCAGCATCGTGCTGGGTGCTTCATTGATATTAATCTGCGATATCATTTCACAAATCCCTACTCATACGCTGCCGATTAATACCATCAGTGCACTATTCGGAGCACCGGTAATTATCTGGATAATAATGAAAAGAAAATAGTTATGCCAATCGTAAAGACACGCCGGTTATCCATCGGTTATACCAAAGGTAAAAACAGCACTTTGGTACAAAGCAACCTGAACCTGCAGCTCCGCAGAGGCGAAATGGTATGTCTGATTGGGCCAAACGGAAGCGGAAAAACCACACTCCTGAGAACACTGGCCGGATTGCAGGAACCATTGCAGGGAGATGTAATGATAGATGATAGGAATATTTCCGAATTTACACAACAAGAAAAAGCACTTCAAATAGCACTGGTGCTTACCGACAAGGTACAAATTGAAAATGCCACAGTCAAAGACATCGTAACACTCGGTCAGCATCCATACACACACTGGATTGGCGGACTTACCCCCGAAGGCCGTAAAAAAGTGGATGAAGCCATTCGCATGGTACATCTGGATGATAAATCCGGCCATTACCTGAACGAACTTTCCGATGGAGAACGCCAGCGGGTAATGATTGCCAAAGCACTGGCGCAGGACACTCCGCTCATTATTCTCGACGAGCCGACAGCTCACCTGGATTTACCTAACCGGGTGGAAGTGATGCTTCTGCTTCATCGCCTCGCCCACAAAACTCAGAAATCCATCCTGCTCTCGACTCACGAACTGGATCTTGCCCTGCAGGCTGCTGACCGCATCTGGTTGCTGAACCAGAATGAAGGCGTAATATACGGTGTACCCGAAGATCTGGTAATCGACGGAAGTTTCAATCGCGTTTTTCAAAGTGAAGCGTACTATTTCAACAGCACAAACGGTAATTTTTCGATGAACTACACCCTCCCGAAAAAAATAAGCGTTTCATCATCTGACAATACCCGATTGTACTGGACACTCAGAGCACTGGCAAGAGCCGGCTACAGCGTCGAATCAGGTGCATCAACCACGATAACGATTACTAAAAACGGCTGGCAAATGGAAGGTAAATTGTTTGAAACAATTGAAAGTTTGCTTTCAACACTTCAGGAGTAGATTATATCTTTTTTTTCTTAAAAAAAAAAAATTCATTCTGTATGGTATTCGGAGAATAATTATATTTGCAATTATTCAAAATAAACTTTTTCCTTTTTAACATTCCAAATACACACAGCGCGTGAAAAGAAAACTTACATTCCTTTTACTGATCGGAGTATTCTCCCTGTCGTGCTCTTCAAAATCGAACCTGTCAGCTTCGAATGCACACAACAAACTGAGTAAGGAAAAGGAATACGAAGTTATTGCCATGCAGGATTCTGTAATAAACTTCGGAAAGCGCTATATGTCAACACCTTACAGATACGGCGGTACTACACCCAAAGGATTTGACTGCTCGGGATTCACGTCGTATGTGTACAGGCAGTTTGGATTTAGTCTTAACCGCGCTTCACGCGATCAGGCAAAACAATTTCCATCCATTCCAAAAAAAGAACTTCAGACCGGTGATCTGGTATTTTTTGAAGGAAGAAAACAAAACGGAATTGTAGGACACGTGGGCATTGTGACTGAGAGAAAAGAAAACGGGGAGTTTCAATTTCTGCATTCTTCCATCAAACGGGGAGTTACCGTTTCATCGTCGGATGAACCTTACTACGCAGCACGATACCTGAAAGGCGGCAGAGTGATTGATTCGCAATCCACGAACCTTTTACTTGCCCGTAAACATGATGCAACCGAAAACTATTCGCCTGAAAATGAACCGTCGAAACTGAATACAAAAACGAAATCAGAATCAAAAAACAGGATTGAGGCGGTATATCACACCGTAAAAAAGGGCGATAATCTTTCGAAAATCTCAAAGAAATACGATGTTCCTATTACCACCATACAAAATTTGAATGGTCTGAAATCAAAGAAACTAAAAAAAGGACAACGACTGCTTATTACCGAAGCCGTAGCGAAACCCGATGTGCCTCTGATGCAAATTTATTCGATTCGCGCGGATGAAGATGAACAGAAAGAGCAAACTGTAATTGCTGAAACAGCTCATTCTGACGATTTACCTGTTCAACCGGCAAAAACTGAAACAAAAATAGAGGAGAAAAAAACTGCAGTTTCAAATCAAACAAATCTGCAAACAAAAATTTCCACCAACTCGGAACAAAAAACAGCACAAGAAAAAACAGAAATTACCACAGTAGGATTGAGTATTCCGGATGAACAAATCAAAAAACAGGACAGCAAAAGTTCAAAACACAAAGTAGCTACAGGTGAAACTCTGTATGCTATTGCCAGATTGTATGGTTTGACAGTTGACGAGGTAAAACTGCTGAATAATCTGAATAGCAATACGATAAACGCTGGTCAGGAACTCATCGTTGAGAGAAAAACGGAATCGTTGAATAGAACTTCCGTTCAGCAAAAACCCTCACGTGAAAAACCCACATTCCATATTGTACAGCGCGGAGAAACACTGTATTCCATTTCGAAGAAATACAAATGCACGGTGGATAACTTAAAAAAATGGAACAAATATTATGACGATAACATCAGGCCGGGAGATAAAATAAAAATCATAACCAACTGATTGAAAAATATTTATTACTAAAAAAAAAGGTAAGCCTGCAGATAGGAAGAGCACACGTCT
>ERZ1645189.18-NODE-18-length-41933-cov-5.256555_pt1 | contig 41933 bp, 37 predicted proteins | sample MGYA00575350_ERZ1645189 | MGnify/ENA primary metagenome ERZ1645189 (study PRJEB40845, sample SAMN11283421) | freshwater sediment metagenome | isolation source: river sediment | host: Sediment | place: India: Jajmau, Kanpur | collected 2015-12-17 ...
ATAAGATTGATTCAGGTCAGGTTTCCTTCGCTTGTAGACCATATTATGCAGCTCCTGCCACCAATTGAGATTACAGCTCAGTACTACAAAAACAAATTTGCCAAGGCAGGTATACCTGACGGGGAGCTGGGAATTTTCTACCTCACCCCGTGCATCGCAAAAATTGCTGCTGTAAAATCACCTGTTGGAGGCTATACCTCTCCAATCAATGGTGTTATTAACATGGACTTTTTCTTTAACAAGGTCTATCTTGCATACAAACAAAGATTACCTGTAAGTGGAAATATCAGCATAAACGGAGAGCTTTCATCTAAGGGAATTCTGTATCCTACAACAGGAGGTGAGTCTGCAAATGTTGAGGGAAGGACTCTTGCGATTGACGGTATGTCCAATGTGATTGATTTCCTTGAAATACTTGAAAACGAAGAGATTGACGGGGTTGATTTTCTGGAGTTGAGAGCTTGTGACCAGTCTTGTGCAGGCGGGATACTCTCTCACAGAAACCGCTTTCTTACAGCTGAGAGCATGAAGAAGTACGCAGCAACAGCACCCGATTATCATAAACTTACACTCGATTATCAGAGATATACATCTGCGGTTATACACATGGACAGGATTGAACCAAGGTCAATGGTTAAGTATGACAGGGATATAGATGTTGCCCTTCAGAAAATGGAGCGTGCAAGGGAGCTCAGGGAGCTCTTCCCGGGCATTGACTGCGGAGCATGCGGGGCCCCAAGCTGTGAGGCACTTGCAGAGGATATTGTTAAGGGGCAATCCGAGATTAATGCTTGTATCTTTCTGCGGACTTTGTATGAAAAAAGGGGAGAACTGCCGCTGGAGGAGGCAATTAAAATAATGGAGAGAATCTGGGGAAGAACAAGATTTGACAAAAGATTTTAAATACACATATATACTAAATTGTAATGAAAGTTAAAGATGTTGCCCAGAAGCTGGGACTTGAGGTTTACTCTGCTCCTGAGGGGCTGGAACGGGAAGTGACCGGCGGATATACCTCCGATTTGCTCTCCGATGTTATGGGTCATGCAAAAGAGGGTCAGATATGGATTACTCTTCAGACTCATAAAAACATTATGGCTGTTGCCTCTCTGAGAGATCTAGCAGCAATTATTCTGGTAAAGGGATTTAAGCCAGATGCAGATACAATTGAACTTTCTGCTCAGGAGGGGATTCCGCTTCTCGGAACAAAGATGCAGGCTTTCGAACTGTCGGGAAGTCTTTGCGAACTTCTTAAATGATAAGGGCAGACCTCCATATTCATACTGTACTGTCACCTTGCGGCGATCTCGAGATGACACCGCTTAACATTGTCAAAGCTGCAAAGAGCAGGGGACTCGATCTGATTGGAATTACCGACCACAACTCAACTCTTAATACTCTGGAGATTCGGAGGGTCGGGAAAAGGTTTGGTTTGGCTGTACTTTGCGGGGCTGAGATTACAACCCGTGAGGAGGTTCATGTTCTGGCCTTTGCTGAGGTTGATAAACTTCCTGCGCTTCAGGCATATCTTGACGAGTATATTGTCAGAATTCCAAACAATCCTGATATTTTTGGCTATCAGCTTGCAGTTGCAGAAAATGAGGAGGTTACTGCACAAATTGATTATCTGCTTATCAACTCAATTGACAGATCAGTTGAGGAGGTGGGTGAATTTGTAAAGTCACTGGGAGGAATATTCATTCCGGCTCATATTGACAAACACTCGAACTCAATTTACAGTCAGCTGGGTTTTATGCCCTTTGGACTCTCTCCGGATGCTGCAGAGCTTTCGGCCTCAGGTTCGGCAGATGAGATGAGGGGCAGAGATAAATCCCTCTTAAAATACAATTTTATCCGCAGCTCAGATGCTCACTATCTGCAGGATATAGGGAAGGTTTCCACCTTGCTTGATACTGATGATCTCACATTTGATAACATTAGAAAATCAATTATTTCCAAGGCATCTCCGCCTCAAATTTAGAATCCCATGAACGACCTCTCTCTCCATATCATTGACATAATCCAGAATTCACTGAGCGCAGGGGCGAAAAGAATCGGCCTTGCCATAAAGGAGGATTCTGCAAACGACAGACTTACAATTTCGATTGAGGATAACGGAAAGGGGATGGCCCCGGAGGTTGCTGCCAGACTTGAGGATCCCTTTTATACAACCAGAACAACAAGGAAGGTTGGGATGGGTATTCCGCTCTTTAAGCAGTCTGCCATGCAGAGCGGGGGTAATTTGTCAGTTGAGTCTGAGCCGGGAAAAGGTACAACTGTTACAGCATGGTTTGAACTTGGCAATATTGACCGTCCTCCGCTTGGAGATGTGGCGAACTCTTTTGTGCTTATGGTATCTGCAAATCCGCAGATTCATTTTACACTCTCATATGTAGTGAATGAAAATGAATACACTTTTGACAGTGTTGAAGTGGCAGAGGTTTTGGGTGATATTGAGCTGAGTGATGTTCGGGTAATCAGGATGCTGGAGGAGATGATTAAAGAAAATATCAAGGAGTTAAGGGTTCTATGAAGAAGAGAGTTGTTGTACTTTCCGGTGCAGGGGTGAGCGCAGAGAGCGGGCTGGAAACCTTCAGGGATTCAAACGGACTCTGGGCAAACTACAGGATAGAAGATGTCTGCACGCCTGAAGCACTCAGACGTGACCCGGCCAAAGTTCTTGATTTCTACAACATGAGGCGTGAGCAGCTGTTAAGAGCTGAGCCCAATGCTGCACATCTGGCACTTGCTGCTCTTGAGGAGCATTTTATTGTGAATATTGTAACTCAGAATATTGACGATCTTCATGAAAGGGCAGGCTCATCGAGCGTTTTGCATCTTCACGGGGAGCTTCTTGTAAGCAGAAGTATAAAAAATCCTCATCTTAAGGTTGAGACAAGAGGGCCGGTAAAGCTGGGCGATCTGGCTTCTGACGGGGCTCAGTTAAGACCTCATGTGGTCTTTTTTGGAGAAGAGGTTCCGGAGCTGGAAAGGGGCGCAAAGATAGTTTCACTCGCCGATATTTTTATAGTGGTTGGAACCTCTCTTGCTGTCTATCCTGCAGCCGGACTGGTCAATTATGTGCAGCATGGAGTGCCCTGTTTTTTGATAGATCCTAATGATGTAAAACCCTCATACAGAATGTTTGAGCACATAAGAAAAGGGGCGTCTGAAGGGGTACCCGAGTTATGCTCTCTTTTAATTTCAAACATTTAGCTTATAATTTTACACAATATCGATATTTTTATTTTGGAATTGTTACGAAAATGTCTATTTTTATCCCATAATTTCATACAGGGAATTTCAATAACATCATACAAATTATGAACAAAATCAAGTCCCTTGAAGATTTGCGCAAGATGAAGCAAAGTCTCGAACACGGAATGAACATCCGTGAGAAGAGCAATGAGCCTGAATCTCTTGTTCAGATACGGGTGGCAATGGCAACGTGCGGTATCGCATCCGGAGCCAGAACCGTAATGAACACACTTGTGGAGAAGATCGAGCAGGAGAAAATCCCTGCAGTGGTTACCCAAGGAGGATGCATGGGCTATTGCTATGCAGAGCCAACAATTGAAGTAAAGGTACCCGGCAAAGATCCGGTTGTCTTTGGCAATGTAGATTCTGCAAGAGCAGTTGAAATTGTTGAGAAGTACATCGTAAACGGAGAACTTCTTGATGGTATCATCCCAACCAATTATCAATCTATTAACGAAAAACAATAGGGAGATATGGCACAGTACAAAATGCACCTTTTAGTCTGTGGCGGAACAGGCTGCAGAGCTTCACAAAGCGAACTGATTGTAGAGAACCTAAAATCAGAAATTAAAAACCTAGGTCTTGAAAACGATGCACAGGTTGTTACTACCGGTTGCTTCGGTTTCTGTGAGAAGGGCCCAATCGTTAAGATTATTCCTGACAACACATTCTACACCCAGGTTAAACCCGAGGATTGCGCCGAGATTGTAACGGAGCATGTTCTCAAAGGAAGAAAGGTAAACAGGCTTCTTTATGAAGATCCTGAGACTCTTAAACACATCGAGGATTCGAAGCATATGGGTTTCTACCAGAAACAGCTTCGTATTGCCTTGAGAAACTGCGGATTTATTGATCCGGAAAACATTGATGAGTATATTGCCCGTGACGGTTATGCCGCTATAGGTAAAATTATCACAGAGATGACGCCTGCCGATGCAATTGACATCATGAAGAAGTCAGGTCTTCGCGGCAGGGGCGGCGGAGGATTCCCTACTGGACTCAAATGGGAAATTGCTGCCAAAAACAAGGCAGATCAGAAATATGTGGTTTGTAATGCAGACGAGGGAGACCCTGGAGCATTCATGGACCGCTCAATTCTTGAGGGAGACCCTCACTCGGTTATTGAGGCAATGGCTATCTGCGGATACTGTATTGGTGCTACCAAGGGTATCGTTTATATCCGTGCCGAATATCCGCTTGCAATCAAAAGGCTTAAGGTTGCCGCAAGACAGGCCAGGGCATATGGTCTTCTTGGCGAGAAGATACTTGGAACAGATTTCGATTTCGATATCGAATTGAGATACGGTGCCGGTGCTTTCGTTTGTGGCGAAGAGACTGCCCTTATTCACTCTATGGAGGGACACCGCGGTGAGCCAACAGTTAAACCACCATTCCCTGCAGAGAAGGGCTACCTTGGCAAACCAACAAACGTTAACAACGTTGAGACATTTGCAAACGTACCTGCAATTTTCCTTAAAGGTGCAGAGTGGTTTGCAAGCATTGGAACAGAAAAGTCAAAAGGTACCAAAGTGTTCGCACTTGCCGGTAAAATCAATAACGTTGGTCTGATTGAGGTGCCTATGGGTATTACTCTCAGAGAGGTTATTTTTGAAATTGGCGGCGGTATCAAGGATGGCAAGAAATTCAAGGCTGTTCAGACAGGAGGTCCTTCGGGCGGATGTCTTACAGAGAAGCACCTTGATACACCAATCGATTTCGATAACCTGGTTGCAGCCGGCTCAATGATGGGTTCCGGAGGTATGATTGTTATGGATGAAGATGACTGTATGGTTTCTGTGGCTAAATTCTACCTCGAGTTTACAGTTGAGGAGTCTTGCGGAAAATGTGCTCCTTGTCGTGTAGGTAACAAGAGGCTTCATGAGATGCTTGAGAAGATCTGCGGCGGCAAAGGTGTTGAAGAGGACATCGAATATCTTAAGAACCTGAGCAGGGTTATCAAGGATACTTCGCTTTGCGGACTCGGACAGACATCACCAAACCCGGTTCTTTCGACTATCGAGCACTTCCATGATGAATATCTCGCTCACGTTAAAGAGAGAATTTGTCCTGCAGGAAGTTGCAAGGCTCTCAAACTCTATACTATCATCTCAGACAAGTGTACAGGTTGTACAGCCTGCGTTCGCGCATGTCCGGTAGATGCTATTACAGGTGAAAAACGCCAGCCGCATGTCATTGATGCAGACAAGTGTATCCGCTGTGGTGCATGTTATGACAAGTGTAAGTTTACAGCTATTCATGTTCAATAATCTCCGCTCTCAATGGAAAAATTTACAATAAAAATTGATAATACCGAGGTAGAGGTTAGTAAAGGTACCACCATCTACCAGGCAGCAAAGCAAATAGGAATTGACATTCCCGTGCTTTGCTATTTGAACCTCGAGCACCTAAACATAGAAAGTCGTCCGGGCGGATGCCGTATTTGTGTTGTGGAGGTTGAGGGAAGAAGAAACCTTGCACCTTCATGCTCTACTGAGTGTACACCCGGAATGGTAGTAAACACTCACAACATGAGGGTTATGAACGCAAGAAAGACAGTTCTTGAGCTGATTCTTTCTGACCACCCGAAAGAGTGTCTCACATGTTCATCTTCTGGTCAGTGCGATCTCCAGCATCTTTCTCAGGTTATGGGAATCAGGGAGATTCACGCAGTTGAGAATGCAGAGATGTCTACATACAGAAAGGACGTTTCTCCTGCCCTTAAGAGGGATATGGATAAATGTATCATGTGCCGCCGTTGCGAGACCATCTGTAATGATGTTCAGACAGTAGGCGCACTTAGCGCAGTTAACAGAGGATTTATGTCTGTTGTGGCTCCGGCTTTTGAGCAGGACCTGATTGACTCACCTTGTACTTTCTGCGGACAGTGCGTAGCAGTTTGTCCAACAGGTGCACTTACACCATACGACGATACAGCTAAGGTTCTTCGTGCCCTCGCAGATCCTTCAAAAACCGTTATTGTACAGACAGCTCCTGCTGTTCGTGCTGCCCTTGGAGAGGAGTTCGGCCTTGAGGCTGGTACTCTTGTAACAGGCAAAATGGTTGCGGCTCTCCGTTCACTTGGATTTGACAAGATTTTCGATACAGACTTTGCAGCCGACCTTACCATTATGGAAGAGGGTGCAGAACTTCTGGGCAGAATTTCCAAATTCCTCGCAGGAGATAAGGATGTAAAACTTCCAATTCTTACATCATGCTGCCCTGCATGGGTTAACTTCTTTGAGGAGTACTACCCTTGCATGCTTGACATTCCGTCTACAGCGCGCTCTCCTCAGCAGATGTTTGGTTCTATTGCCAAAAACTACTATGCAGATATTCTCGGTGTTAAAAGAGAAGACCTTGTGGTTGTTTCTGTTATGCCTTGTCTTGCAAAGAAATATGAGTGCCAGCGCGAAGAATTCTCAACAAACGGAAATCCGGATGTTGACTTCTCTATCTCTACACGCGAGCTTGCTTCACTTATCAAGAGCTGTAACATCAACTTTGACCTTCTTCAGGACGAAGAATTTGACAAACCGCTTGGTGAGTCAACAGGTGCCGGTGTTATCTTTGGTGTAACCGGTGGTGTGATTGAGGCTGCTGTTCGTACAGCATACGAGCTCTTCACAGGCAAGAAACTTGACAAGATTGACTTTAAAGAGCTTCGCGGTCTCGAGGGAATCCGCATGGCTTCTATTGATTTCAATGGTACTATGATTCACATTGGTATTGCTCACCAGCTTGGCAATGCACGTAAACTCCTTGATGGAATTCGTTCAGGAATGTACAACTTCCACGCAATCGAGATTATGGCATGTCCGGGTGGTTGCATTGGCGGAGCAGGTCAGCCTCTTCACCATGGCAATTCAAAAGTTATCAAAGCCCGCTCAGAGGCAATTTACAGGGAAGATTCACAGAAGACAATCCGTAAATCGCATGAAAACCCATACATAGTAAAACTTTACGAAGAGTATCTGGGACATCCGATGAGCGAAAAGGCTCACCATCTTCTCCATACACACTACTTTGAAAAAAATAAAAAATAGACTGTCATGAGCAATTTGAAACTACAGGAATGCCACTTAAAGACAATTGACGAGATTTGTGACTCGTACAAAAACGACCCGGGCGATCTGATTAAGATTTTGCACAAGGCTCAGACGGCCTTCGGATACCTTCCGGAGAGTGTTCAGCGTGAAATTGCAAAAAGGCTCAAAATTTCAGTCGCAAAAGTATACGGTGTTGTAACATTCTACTCTTTCTTTACTATGACTCCAAAGGGCAAGCATGCTATCTCAGTTTGTATGGGAACTGCCTGCTACGTAAGAGGAGCAGAGAAAGTTGTGGATGAATTCAAGGAACAACTAAAAATCAAGGTTGGCGGTGTTACCGAGGATGGTAAATTCTCTCTCGACTGCCTTCGCTGCGTAGGTGCCTGCGGACTTGCTCCGGTTGTGCTTATTGGCGAAAAGGTATATGGCCGTGTTGAGCCTTCACAGGTGAAGGAGATTCTTGACAGCTATACTGACTAATCTTTTAGCTCTAATATTGAAAGAGGGTGCCCGTTTGGACACCCTCTTTTTTTGAATATAGTATTCAAAATGCTAAAATTTCGAATTTATCACATGTCAGCCTAATTTGCATTGCGCTGTATATCAATTATATGCAATTTCTAATTCTGGATTTTATAAAATTATTGTATATCTAACAACTTGTATTATAGATAAATGTAAATTAGGCTGACATGTGTGAAGTGAACCCCAAAAGTTAGACAAAAAACTTTTGGGGTTCACTTCAGTGTCTATGCCCATGACATTTTACCCCAGGGCAGAAAGTACTTTATCCTTATCGAGCTTCTTGGTGCAGAAGAACCAGTCGTGGCATGTAACTCCCTCTTCCTTGCCATCCATGCGATCTTTGGCAACACCGCATGAGCCGGCAGTAGGAACAATTACATCGTCACCGGGGCGCCAGTCAGCAGGCATGGCTACTTTAAAGTTGTCTGCAGTCTGGAGTGCAATGATTACTCTCTTGATTTCATCGAAGTTTCTTCCAAGTGCAAGCGGGTAGTAAATGATTGCTCTGATAACGCTTTGCGGGTCAATGAAGAATACTGCGCGAACTGCTTTTGTATTACTTTCACCGGGCTGGAGCATTCCGTATTTGTTGGCAACCTCCATGGTTATATCTTCAATAAGGGGGAATTTTACCTCAACATCCCTCATCCCTTTGTACTCAATTTTCTCCTTGATTGTGCGCAGCCATGCAATGTGGCTGTAAAGACCATCAACTGAGAGTCCAACAAGCTGGGTGTTGAGTTTTTCAAACTCATCCTGCATTGATGCAAATGTCATGAATTCAGATGTACATACTGGTGTGAAGTCTGCCGGGTGGCTGAACAGTATCGTCCATTTTCCTTTGTAGTCAGATGGGAAATTAATGTCACCCTGAGTTGTTACTGCTTTAAATTCCGGTGCGATATCGCCGATTCTTGGCATCGCATAAACTTGATTTTCCATATTGATATTGGTTTTTATTGTTTTTGATGGTACAAAATTAGTGATACCAATATGATAAATCAAATAGATTAAAGAAAACTAAACATAGAGAAAATCTATGTAGCGCAAAAGAGGTTCACCCTAAAAGATTTCTGAGGGCCTGGAGATTTTTGACTTTGACAACTTTTCTCTCGAGTTCAATGGTGCCTTCATCCTCCAGCTCAGCGATGCACCTGGCCAGGGCGGGGCGGGTGACTCCAAAGAATTTGGCAAGTTCGGTCTGATTCTTATCCATTGTAAAACTTGCGGCCTTTGGGTCAGCTGAGCGGACATTGTCCATTGATTCGAGTATGTAGTGGGCAAGCTTTCCCTTAATGGTCTTGATATTGAGAACCTGAAGCCTCCTTGAGAGAAACTGAGCCTTATTGGAGTTGAACTTGATATAGTTTTCGAGAAATAGTCCGTCCTTCTGGAACATTTTAATAACCTCGTCACGGGGTATCATAAGTATTTTACATGTCTCCAGGGCAGTCACATCCACAGGGAATGTGTTCTGTTCTGCAAAGAGAAATGCAGATGCAAGAGGTCTTACGGCAGGAATGTTTTCTATGGTCATAAGTCCGCCGTTCTCTGCCGTCATCTCAGTTTTTACAGAGCCTGAAAGCAGTATGTAGAGATGTTTGCATGGTGATCCCTGCATTGCCACCATATCGCCCTTTTCAAAAGTCTCTACGCTGAATTTTGCACCGGCCAGCAGTTTTCCTACTCTTTCGTTGCCAAGATTGCCAAGAATAGGGCATCTGGAAAAGTCCATCTCTCTCATTAATGAAATATTTATTAAACGAAGATAAAATTTATTCAGTAGTGTAACAAATAATACACATTTATGTTTTGGCCCAATTTACCTTTGCATCCGGAAAACATAATTAACACAAATAAATATATTCAATTCTATGAGCAAAATGTTCTGTTATCAGTGCCAGGAGGCAGCTAAAAACACAGGCTGTACAATTCAGGGAGTATGCGGAAAATCCGCTGATGTTGCAAATCTTCAGGATCTCCTGATCTACCTGAGCAAAGGTATTTCACACTACACTGTCCGCCTCAGGGAGATGGGTGTGGAGAGCAATGATGTTAACAAATTTATTGTTGACGCCCTTTTCATGTCAATCACAAATGCAAACTTCGATAAAGAGAGGTTTGTCACAAAAATTGGTCAGGCTATTGACCTCAGAGAAGCAGTCAGAGCACTCTTTACAGCAAAAGGCGGCAATATTTCTGAAATCACTTTTGAAGGTGCTTTCTGGGCATCAAAAAATGTTGAGGAGATGGAGCAGAAGGCAACTGAAGTTGGTGTTCTTGCTACAGAAAACGAAGATGTACGCTCGCTTCGCGAACTGACAATATATGGTCTCAAGGGGATGGCTGCCTATGCAGAGCACGCCTTTAACCTCGGACATGAAGATAAGGATGTTCACGCATTTATTCAGAAGGCTCTGGTTGATACAACCAACGACAACCTCACAGCAGAGGAACTTACTGCACTTGTACTTGCAACCGGCGAGCATGGTGTTAAGGTTATGGCCCTTCTTGATAAGGCAAACACATCTGCATACGGAAATCCTGAAATTACAAAGGTTAACATTGGTGTTCGCAACAACCCTGCTATCCTTATCTCAGGACACGACCTCAAGGATATGGAGGAGCTTCTCAAGCAAACAGACGGAACAGGAGTGGATGTATACACACACTCAGAGATGCTTCCGGCAAACTACTATCCTGCATTCAAGAAATACAAGCACTTTGTGGGTAACTACGGCAGCTCATGGTGGGGTCAGACTCAGGACTTCGAGACATTCAACGGTCCTGTTCTCTTTACAACCAACTGTATTGTTCCTCCAAAGAGCACCTCAACATATGCAGACAGAATCTACACAACAGGAGCTTCGGGCTTCCCGGGATTCATCCACATTGAGGACAGAAAGGATGGTCAGCCTAAAGACTTTTCAAAAATCATAGAGCATGCAAAAAGATGTGCTTCACCAGTTGAGATTGAGAGCGGTGAGATTGTAGGCGGATTCGCCCATGCACAGGTTTTTGCTCTTGCAGATAAAATTGTTGACGCAGTAAAAAGTGGTGCTATCCGCAAATTCTTTGTGATGGCAGGTTGTGACGGAAGGATGAAGGGAAGAAGCTATTACACAGAATTTGCCCAGGCGCTGCCGTCAGATACAGTAATTCTAACAGCAGGATGTGCCAAATACAGATACAACAAGCTTCCGCTTGGCGATATAGGTGGAATTCCAAGGGTTCTTGACGCAGGTCAGTGCAACGACTCATATTCACTTGCAGTTATTGCCCTCAAGCTTAAAGAGATCTTCAATGCAAACAGCATCAATGAGCTGCCAATCGCATACAACATTGCATGGTATGAGCAGAAAGCCGTAATTGTTCTCCTCGCCCTTCTCTACCTTGGCGTGAAGAATATCCACCTGGGCCCTACACTCCCTGCATTCCTCTCACCAAATGTAGCTGAGGTGCTTGTGAAGAACTTCGGAATCGCACCAATTGGTTCAGTTGATGAGGATATGAAACTATTTCTGGGTGAGTAATTTATTTGGTTAATTATAATTTTTACAACCCCGCAGGAGCCGTCTGATATTCAGGCGGCTCCTGATATTTTGTATCTTTGCGGGAAGAGATGATTTTATAAGTATAACACGGCAAATATGACAGAAGAGAACGAAGGCGGAATCAACCTGCCTAAAAAGGATTACAACAGGGAGATGCATACAGCAGAGCACATACTTAACCAGACTATGGTAAGGATGTTTGGCTGCAAACGCTCGGTAAATACCCATATTGAAAAAAAGAAGAGTAAGTGTGATTATGAGCTTGCTCAGGAGCCATCACAGGCGCAGATTACAGAGATTGAGCAGAGGGTGAATGAGGTTATCAGCAGAAATCTTTCTGTGACCGAGAGCTTTGTAAAGAGGTCTGAAGCCCCTGAAGATGTAGATCTTTCAAAACTTCCCGAAGATGCAACCGGCTTGCTAAGAATTATAAAAGTAGGGGATTATGACACCTGCGCATGCATTGGTATGCATGTGGAAAATACCTCTGAGATAGGAAGATTCTCTGTAATAAGCTCAGATTTTTCTGAAGGAAGGCTGAGAATTCGATTCAAGTTGCTGCCTGCCTGAAATCAAATGAGAGAAATATCAACTAATTTGACTAATTTTGCAGCCAATTTAATTTTAATATGAGCGACAATAGTTTGTTTTCGAAGCTCTCAGGGCTTCGGGAAAAATTTGACAGTATAGGCGAACAGTTATCAGATCCGGGAGTGATGTCGGACATGAAGAGATATGTTTCGCTCAACAAGGAGTACAGGGAGCTGGAGCCTATTGTTGAGGCGGGAGAGAAGTACAGGCAGATGATTATTGACCTGGAAGCAGCAAAAGATATGCTGCAGGTTGAGAAGGATGAGGAGATGAGGGAGATGGCAAAAGAGGAGATCTCTACCCTGGAGGAGGCTATACCTGGTCTCGAGGAGGAGATTAAGCTCCTGCTTATTCCTGCCGACCCGCAGGACTCTAAAAATGCAATTGTAGAAGTTCGTGCCGGCGCAGGCGGAGACGAGGCGTCAATTTTTGCAGGAGACCTTTTCAGAATGTATGCAAAATATGCAGAGAGAAGAGGCTGGAAGCTTGAAATCACAAGCCAGAGCGAGGGAACATCCGGAGGTTTCAAGGAGATAATTTGCAAGATTTCCGGACAGGGTGTATATGGAGTTCTTAAATATGAGAGCGGTGTTCACCGTGTTCAGAGAGTTCCGCAGACAGAGACACAGGGCAGGGTTCACACTTCTGCTGCCTCTGTTGCAGTACTGCCTGAGGCAGAGGAGTTTGATATTGAACTTAACATCAATGATGTAAGAAAGGATACCTTCTGCTCGTCGGGTCCTGGCGGTCAGTCCGTAAATACAACATATTCTGCTATCCGTCTTACCCACATGCCAACAGGAATTGTGGTTCAGTGCCAGGATGAAAAATCGCAGATTAAAAACTATGACAAGGCGCTTGCAGAACTGAGAACCCGTCTCTACAACCTTGAGTATGAAAAATACCTGAACGAAATCTCGGCAAAGAGAAAGACTATGGTTTCCACCGGCGACCGTTCAGCAAAAATCCGCACATACAACTATCCGCAGTCGAGGGTAACCGACCACAGGATAAACTATACAATGTACAACCTTCCGGTCTTTATGGACGGAGCTATTCAGGAGGTTATTGACCTACTTCAGATTGCAGAGAACGCAGAGCGTCTTAAGGAGTCTGGAGAGTAATTCTGAAAAGAATATCAGCATTTATTAAAATTTAACTCAGGGGAGTATGAACAGAAACGAGCTGTACGCAAATATTAAGAGAAAGAGGAGTTTCCTTTGCGTGGGGCTCGATTCAGACCCTGCTCTCTTCCCTGCGCACATTGCTGCGCTAGAAGAGCCCATTTTTGAGTTTAACAAGGCTATCATTGACGCTACTGTTCAGTATGCTGTCGCTTACAAGCCAAATCTTGCTTTTTATGAGGCCGAAGGCGCTGCCGGCTGGGCACAGCTGGAGAAGACGGTTGAATATATCAGAAAGAAGGATCCCTCAGTTTTCATTATAGCAGACGCCAAAAGAGGAGATATAGGAAATACTGCCGACCGCTATGCCCGTGCATTTTTCGGAAAGATGGATTTTGATGCTGTAACTCTGGCTCCATATATGGGGAGAGATTCAGTAGAGCCTTTTCTGAAATATGAAGGCAAATGGTCAATTGTTCTGGCACTGACCTCAAATCCATCTGCCTCGGATTTTGAGATGGAGATGTATGAAAAGGTTGTTCAAAAAGGAATGGAGTGGGGAACACCGGACAATCTCATGTTTGTTGTTGGTGCAACACGTCCTGAGAAGCTTGCAGAAATCAGACAACTATGTTCTGACCATTTTTTCCTGGTTCCGGGTGTGGGTGCACAGGGCGGAACAATAGCAGAGGTTGCAGCAGCAGGAATGAACGACACCTGCGGATTACTGGTCAATATGTCCAGAAATATCATATTTGCAGGCAGGGGAGAGGACTTTGCCTCAGAAGCAGAAAAAGCCGCCCGTGGGGCAGCTTTTGAAATGTCTCAGTACATCAGGTAAAACTTCAGAAACTTATTTCGCTTCCGGAAGTCTCGCAATAATTGTGCGGGCTCCCTTTACTGTCTGTCCCTTTGTCACCTGAATTCTTGAATCTATTGGTAAAAAGAGATCTACACGCGATCCAAACTTGATAAAGCCAGCCTGTTCTCCCTGGTCTACATTAGTATCTTCCTGTGCATAGCAGACAATCCTTCTTGCAAGATATCCCGCTATCTGTCTGAAGAGTACAGGGCCTGACTTGCTCTCCACAACAATTGTGGTTCTCTCATTCTTTTCAGAAGATTTTGGATGCATAGCCACAAGATAGTCTCCCGGGTGGTACTTGAAGTACTTTACAACTCCCTTTACAGGAAACCAGTTGATGTGTACATTAAAGACACTCATAAAGACAGAGACCTGAATGCAGTTGGTCTTAAGGTATTCACCCTCATATACCTCCTTTACAATTACTATAGTTCCGTCTGCAGGGGCTATTACTGCCGATTCGTCCTTTACCGCCCTGATTTTTGGAAAGCGGAAGAATCTTACAACCAGTGTAAAGATGAGGAACGCGGCAACCAGTGTTATATAGAAGGCTGTAACAGCTCCAATTATAAACCAGAGCACTGCAACAGGAATTGCAATTATAAAAAAGCTGTTAAAGATGATTTTATATCCCTCTTTGTGTATTCTCATTTTGGCTTTTAATTTATTGTAGGTTAAGTTTTGTTTCTGCTAAAAGAGTGAGAGCAGTTTGATGTATGCAATTGCCAGCGGAAATGAAGTGAGAGCTCCGTCAAATCTGTCCAGCAGCCCTCCGTGACCGGGCATAAGTGAGCCAGAATCCTTTACTCCGAAGTTACGCTTGAACTGTGATTCTATGAGATCTCCCAGAACGCTGGAGAGATTTATAATAAGTGTTATTACAAGAGTGTGCAGAATTGAAAACTGTGACAATCCGGTAAAATATATGATTACTCCAAACAAAACAGCGCAGAAGAGTCCACCAAAGAAGCCCTCCCACGATTTTTTCGGAGATATTGACGGGAAGAGTTTGTGTCCGTTCTTTTGCCCGAAGAGCATTCCGAATACATAGGCCCCAACGTCAGATACCCACAAAATAACAAAGAAGAAGAGTAGTGTACTTCCGTTGAAATTTCCCTGGGCATCAAAAACTATAAGGTTTGTAAGTGCGAATGGAAGCGCTGTGTATATCAGTGATCCCGAGAGGTACTGATTGCGCGGATATGCCTCTGCATCTCTGCTCCATAGCATCGAAAAGTACATTGAAGCCATTGGAATGGTAACCAGCAACAGGAAATGGAGCGGCATACCGAATCCGGCATTAAGAAAAAGAAGAACAAAGAGTGAGATTCCTGTTAGCAGTGCAAGATTCCTTGCCAGTCTGAAACTTCCGGAGAGACTAATCTCCAGGTATTCATACATAACAACCGCAATTATGAATATCATAACTGCGGCGTATGCTGCGGGGCCAATGAGAATTGACCCTATCATTATCAGCAGAAACACAAGTCCGCTGAGTGATCTCACTACCGTATTGTTCATTATTTACTTTCAGGTTGCTTACCGGCTCTCTTACCAAAAATGGTTTCAAGATCCTCTGCAAAGATAACCTCTTTTTCAAGAAGCAGTTCTGCCAGGCGGGTAAATCCCTCTGTATTTTCACTAAGAACTTTTCTTGCCATCTGGTATGCCTCGTCAATAATTCTCTTAACCTCAGCGTCTATAAGCTCTGCAGTCTTTTCACTGTATGGTTTTCCAATTGAGAATCCGTTTGAGTCAGTTGAGTCGTAGAAAGAGATATTACCCACTTTCTGACTCATACCTAGGTAAGAAACCATTGCGTAAGCCTGTTTGGTTATCTTCTCGAGGTCGCTAAGAGCTCCTGTTGAGATCTTTTGGTTCACAAGTTCTTCGGCAACTCTTCCGCCCAGTGTAGCAGCCATTTCGTCCATCATCTGCTCGGTGGTGGTAATCTGACGCTCTTCCGGCAAATACCATGCTGCGCCCAGTGCTCTTCCCCTTGGGATGATTGTAACCTTTAAAAGCGGGTTAGCATGAGGAAGAATCCAGCTTACCGTAGCGTGTCCTGCCTCGTGGAAAGCTATAGTTCTCTTCTCTTCAGGAGAGATTATCTTGCTCCTTCTCTCAAGTCCTCCTATTATTCTGTCCACTGCATCCAGGAAGTCCTGTTTTTCAATGAATTCCTTGTTGTTACGGGCTGCAATAAGTGCTGCCTCATTACATACATTTGCAATATCTGCTCCCGAGAATCCCGGAGTCTGCTTTGCAAGGAATTCAATTTCAAATCCCTCGACAAGTTTAAGGTTGCGCAGGTGTACCTTGAAGATATCCATTCTCTCCTTTAACTCAGGAAGGTCAACATGAATCTGTCTGTCAAAACGGCCTGCCCTCATGAGAGCCTTGTCAAGAATATCTGCACGGTTTGTTGCTGCAAGAATAATAACACCTGAGTTAGATCCAAAACCATCCATCTCTGTGAGAAGCTGGTTGAGAGTGTTCTCTCTCTCATCGTTTGATGAGAATCCTGCATTTTTACCCCTTGCGCGTCCAACTGCATCAATTTCGTCAATAAAGACAATACAAGGAGCCTTTTCCTTAGCCTGGCGGAACAGGTCCCTTACCCTTGAGGCACCAACACCCACAAACATCTCAACAAAGTCAGAACCTGAAATTGAAAAGAAAGGGACATCGGCCTCGCCTGCAACAGCCTTTGCAAGGAGGGTTTTACCGGTACCCGGAGGGCCTATCAGCAGTGCACCTTTAGGGATTTTACCTCCCAGGTTTGTATATTTCTTTGGATTTTTGAGGAAATCCACAATCTCCATAACCTCAACCTTAGCCTCCTCAAGTCCGGCAACATCCTTAAATGTTACCTTAACATTGTTCTCCTTGTCAAAGAGTTTTGCCTGTGATTTTCCAACCGAGAAGATTCCACCTCCCTGTGAACCGCCGCCCATGCTCTTGTTCATCCTTCTGAAGAAGAAAATCCACAGACCAATGAGCATAAGAGGAAGCAGAAGCCACTCAAGTGCCTTTCCAAAGTAATTTGTTCTCTGCTCTGTTTCGACAGCAAATTTGTGAGAAGGATCTACCCCTGCCATCACAGCATCTACCTGCTCTTCAAGATTGAAGTTGCTTGATACAATGAAGTAGAAGTGAGGTCCAAACTTGGGCTCACGGCCTCCAAACTGGTTCTTGTATTTGGCAAGTCTCTCCTTTTTAATGAAGACCTCTGCCATGTTCTCGTTTGTGACGAATACGATTTTCTCGATATCGCCTGACGGAATCATCTTCTCTTTTACGCTGAACCACTCAGTTTTAACAGGATCGCCGCCCTGATATGTTGTCCACATAATTGCAATACCCATAAGGATTACAAAATAAATCCACAGGTTATTGAATTTTGGAGCTTTTATCTTGGGGAACTGTTTGTTGATGTTGTTTTTGTTCTCTTTGTTCTCGTTATTTTCCATGTTTTGCTTATCAGTCTTGATAGGTTGTTTTGGCGGCATCTGCCCAGAGCTCTTCGAGCCTGTAGAAGTCACGGTACTCTGTTTTAAATATGTGTACTACTATGTTTGCATAATCAAGAATAATCCAGAATGCATTCTCTTTGCCCTGCATTCTAATCACTCTTCTGTTGCAGTTTTTATACATCATCTCCTCAACATTGTCGGCTATTGCCAGAACCTGCGGTGATGAATCTGCATTACAAACTATGAAGTGGTCTGCTATTGCTGTTCCAATTTTACTCAGGTCCAGCGAGCACACCTTTTGTGCTTTTTTGTCCAACATTGCCTCTGCGATGCATTTAATCTCCGCTTCGTCCGACAATGATATTCCTGCTGCCTGAGCCTCGGCAGGCTTAAGTTTTTTTGCTCTCTCTTTTTTTACCTTTGGCTCTTTTGATAATTTTTCCACAATCGCGTCTGTGGCATCTGTTTTCTTTCTTGCTGGCACAATAATTGTTTTTTTGTTCGATAATTTTGGTAAAAATACTGCAATTTTGCGGCCAATTAAAACTTTATTTTTATGGGAATGGACATTATTTGGTTTGAGAGCATTGATTCGACTAATAAAGAAGCACTTAGGAGGATTGATGATGTAAATGACTCAACTGTTCTTGCTGCTGAATATCAGACAGCAGGCAGGGGACAGAAGGGTACTTCGTGGGAAAGTGCACCCGGAAAGAATCTTACTTTTTCACTGATACTCAAACCTGATATGGTTAAGGCTGAGAATCAGTTTATTATCTCACAGATTGCTGCTGTTGCAGTGGCAGAATACCTTAGAGATAAGTCGCTTGATGTAACCATTAAGTGGCCGAATGACATCTATGTGGGGAACAAAAAAATCGCCGGAATCCTTATTGAGAACTTTATTGAGGGTGACAGATTGTCAGCATCAATTGTTGGAATTGGAATCAATATCAATCAGGTTAGCTTTGATTCAGACGCTCCTAATCCTGTCTCACTCAGACAAATTACCAACAGAGAGTATGACCTTAAAGAGGAGATGGAGAAACTTGCAGGAATTTTTTATGACATCTACTATCCGTTTAAGACAACCGGCTCAGGAAACCTGACAGAGATAGTCTCAAACAACTACCATAATTCGCTGTACAGGCTTGAAGAGTTTCACAGATTTCAGGAAACTCCGTCGGGAGAGATTTTTGAAGGCAGAATTGTGGGTACAGACTCAAACGCATGTCTCAAAATAGAGAAACGCGACGGAACTTTACTCTCCTATGCCTTTAAGGAGATAAAATATCTGGATATAAAATAGTTATTTTCCCAGTCTCTTCAGAAGGCCGATTGCTTCGGCAGGAGAAGGGTGGGAGAAGATGGTATTTCCGGCAACAAGTATATCTGCCCCCGCCTCTGCAAGGAGCGGGGCATTTTGCATACTTACCCCACCGTCCACCTCAATGAGGCATTCAGGAGCTATTTTTGATGCAATTTCCCTGAGTTTTTTTATTTTGCCCAGTGAGCCCTCTATGAATTTCTGTCCGCCGAATCCCGGGTTGACAGACATTATGAGAATAAAATGGGCCTGGGGAAGTATATCGTAAAGAATATTAACCGGAGTGTGAGGATTAAGTGCAATCCCCGGTTTCATACCTGCTGCCCTTATATGCTCAAGGGTTCTGTGAAGATGGGTGCATGCCTCCCAGTGCACGCTTAAATAGTTAACCCCGGCTTCTGCAAACTGATCTATATACCTGTCAGGGTCCTGAATCATAAGGTGAGCATCCAGTGGTTTTTTTGCTCCGGCAGCTATTGCCTTAACAACAGGGAATCCGTATGATATATTTGGTACAAAAAGGCCATCCATGATATCCAGATGGAACCAGTCGGCCTCACTGTTGTTCACCATTTCCACTTCGGAAGCAAGTTTTCCGAAGTCAGCAGAAAGCATTGAAGGGGCTATGAGAATACCCATTTTCCTATTTTATTTTTTTTAGAACCTCTACAAGCAGTTTCCAGAATTTCTCTACAGATGCAATGTCAAGTTTTTCTCCTGGAGCGTGTGCCCCTTTAACGGTTGGCCCAAAGGAGATAATGTCAAGATGAGGGAATTTATCAATCAGAATTCCGCATTCAAGACCAGCATGGATTGCTCTTACAACCGGTTTGTTAGGGAATAACTCCCTGTATGTAGATTCGGTAATTTTAAGAATTTCAGAATCCGGATTAGGTTTCCATCCCGGATAATCGGTTTCATGTGTAACCTCTGCTCCGGCAAGTTTAAGAATGGCCTCAATTCTTCTTGCGGCGTTGTTTCTTGCACTGGTTATTGAACTTCTCTGGCTTGTCGCAACTTTAATCACACCGTCAGATTCCATTTTGATACTTGCAAGATTTGTGGATGTCTCAACAAATCCGGGAATCTCCTGACTCATTGCCAGGACACCGTGAGGCATTGCGTACAGTGAGCAGAGCAGTTTTGGGAAAGTATCGTTATCTATGTATTCGTCGTATGTGGTTGAGTTACCGGTTTTGCCGAACAGCTCGGGATCAGAAATATTATGCTCGGCCTTTGCCTCTGCAACAACTCTCTCGAAGATTTCCGAAATGGCATCAACTTCAGAAGGATCTGCTCCTATAACAGCAAACGCCTCTCTTGCTATTGCATTGCGTTTGTTGCCACCGTCAATTTCACAAAGATAGATTTCAAACCTCAGGTATGCCTCATAAAGGAATCTCAGCAGTATCTGGTTTGCGTTTGCTCTGTTTTTTTCAATATCGTCACCGCTGTGTCCCCCTGTAGCACCAAAAATTCCGTATTTCATGAACTTAAGGCCTGCACGGCAATTTTTTCTGCCATACTTAAAGCGGCCGGTAGTGTCAATTCCTCCTGCACAACCAATGAAAAGTTCACCTTCATCTTCTGAGTCCAGGTTAATTAAAATTGATCCCTTAAGAAATCCCGGTTCAAGAGATTTGGCACCGGTTAGTCCGGTCTCCTCCTCTGTTGTAAAGAGTGCCTCTATGGGACCGTGTGCTATTGTTGCAGAATCAAGAATTGCAAGCTGAGCTGCCATACCTATACCGCAGTCTGCGCCAAGGGTTGTCTCTTTTGCAATGAGCCAGCCGTTCTCTTCAGTTACTTTTATTGGGTCTTTTCTGAAATCGTGATCAACGCCGCTGTTTTTCTCGCAAACCATATCTGAATGGCTTTGCAGAATTACAGTAGGGGCATTCTCCATTCCTTTGGTTCCCGGTTTGGTGATAACTACATTTCCGGCATTGTCTGTGCGGTGCTCCAATCCCCTTGAAGCTGCAAATTGTTCAAGATAGGCGATTATGTTCTCTTCATGACCCGACTCTCTTGGGATTTGACAGATTTCCTGAAAGATTGAAAATACTTTTGCGTGGTCCATTTTAGCTCAGTTTGAGTTGCTTTTCTATATCAATAACATATTTGCGGAACGATCTGTTTGTATCAATAAGATCTTTAACTGTATTGTAAGCATGCAGAACAGTTGCATGATCCCTTCCCCCAATCTGAGCTCCGATTGAAGCCAGAGAATTGTTGGTGAGATTTCTGCTTAAATACATTGCTATTTGTCTTGCCTGCACAAACTCTCTTTTTCGTGACTGAGACAGGAACGACTCAGTACTGATTTTAAAGTAGTCGCAGACAATTTTCTGAATTTTGCCAACTGAAATTTCGACTTTGTTCCTTGATACAAACTTTTCTGTAAGGCTCTCTGCAAGTTCGAGAGTAATTTTTCTGTGAGTAAGAGTAGACTGTGCAAGCAGCGATATAAGCGTGCCTTCAATCTCCCTTACATTGGAGGTGATATTGTTTGCAAGGTAGGAGATGACCTCTTCCGGAAGGGCAATGCCGTCATTGTAACTTTTTGCCTTGAGTATCGCAACCCTTGTTTCATAATCGGGCGGAATGAGCTCTGCCACGAGACCCCACTTGAAACGGGAAAGCAGTCTTTGTTCAAGGTCCTGCATCTCAGAAGGAGCCTTGTCTGAAGTCAGAATAAGCTGCTTGCCTATGTTGTGGAGGTGGCTGAAGATGTGGAAGAAGGCATTCTGAGTCCCGGGTTTTCCCGCAAACTCGTGAACATCGTCAATAATAAGAACATCTATCATTTGATAGAAGTGCAAGAAATCTGTGAGTTTGTTTTTCACATTGGCTGCGTCCATGAACTGCGTCTGAAAGCGGTTTGCACTAACATAAAGCACAATCTTTTCCGGAAATCTCTCCTTGATTTCTATTCCGATTGCCTGGGCAAGATGGGTTTTGCCAAGACCGGAACCACCGTATAAAAACAGCGGATTGAATGAGTTGTTTCCCGGATTTGATGAAATGTTGAGACCGGCTGCTCTGGCCAGTCTGTTGCACTCTCCCTCGACGAAGTTGCGGAAGTTGTAGTTCGGATTCAGCTGCGGGTCTATCTGCCTCTGCTGGAGCCCGGGGATTACGAACGGGTTTGCAAAAGTTCCTGCCTGATTTGGAAAAGGAACAGATTTATTAGTCAGCTCCTGAGTACCCTGTTGTGGCAATGTTACTGCATCTTCATTAGAGACAACTCTTACATTGTACTCAAGTTTTGCATCCCTGCCAACAACTCTTCTTAAAGTTTTACCAATGAGCTCAATAAAATGTTCTTCGAGATATTCCCGAAAAAAATCAGAAGGTACCTCAATTGTAAGAATTGAGTTGTAGAATTTGACCGCCTTGATTGGATCGAACCATGTCTTAAAGCTGCTGGGAGGAATATTATCCTGAATAATCTGGAGGCAATTATCCCACACAACTGTATGTTTCTGATCGGTCATAGTTTATGATTTGAAGTTTAGATTCCCAACAAATTTGGTGATAAAATCTGTAAAAAAAAATGAAAAAGCACTTGGATAATTCAAGAATTTTTCAAGTGCTTGTTTTTCAACAAAAATATTTTTTCAGAAAGATTTTTACGATTCTGGTCGAATAGCTAAAGTGCTGACTTAGAACACAGTAATCTTTATGTATTTTTTTGGATTATTGTTGATATTTTTGATTAGTTCATCAAGGTTATTAACAAGGGTGTTAACTGAGTTGTGAAGGGAGTCTGTCGTGAGCATTTTTCCTATAGTTCCGTCCGGATTCTGCATCTCGTTGAGCAGACTGCGCAGCGACCCGATAGTTGCAGCAAGGTCTGCACTGGCAAGTGAATCTGATATTCGTGATAAGTTATCAACAGTCTTTCCAAGTGGCGAAGCGGCAGCATCAAGCTTGGCTGTCAGGGATTTAAGATTTTCAAGCGTAGCTGTAATCTCCGGGCTGCTCTTTTCCAGATTACGGGAGATTGCCTCAAAGTTTTTTATAGTTTTGTTCAGATTGGCGACAAGTGACTTGATGTTTGCTTTTCCATCCTCGTCCAGAATCTGGTTCAGTCCACCAACTGTTGTATTGAGGGATGAAATAAGTGTCTGGATGCTATCTTTAAGGGGAAGGAACTCTCCAACCAGTTTGTCAACAAGACCCACCTCGAGACCGGCTGCCAAAGTGTCCCTGCTCTTAAGCATTACAGGATCGTCGCCCGGTACAATTTTTACTGCTTTTGATCCCAGCAGGTCTGCTGAGTAGATCATTGCTACAGAATTTCTTGGTACCGGATACCCTGCCTTAATTTTAAATTTCGCAAGAAACTTTCCGCTCTCACTGATGTATTCAATTGATTCTACGGTTCCAACTTTAAGTCCTTTAAGATATACGGGACCTGTCGGGGTTAGTCCTTCAACATTCTCATATACTACATAATATGTATTGTTCTTGTTGAAAAAATCCTGTCCTTTCAGAAAATTAATCATGAAATAGGTTGCCACGAGTGTTACAAGTGCAAACAATCCGATTTTCTGTTCTTTGGTTAATTTGAATTTCATTGTGCGGTTCTATTTGTTCATTGGCACTATTGTGCCGTTTTCTACTCTTATTATAAATGCCTGCGGAAACTTTTTCTTTACTTCCGGCAGCGCTGCCGATGCCTCTTCTATGGTTGCAAAATTACCTGTATGGTATTTGTAAAACTTCCCAACAAGCTTGTATTCTGTATTCTTAATACCTTTTAAATCCGGTGCATTTGACCTGAGGATCTTTGCCACAGCAAGAAGCTGAATAGAGTAAAATCCATCCTGAGATACAGCCTCTTTTGCCTCTGGTTTTGTTTCAGGTTTAATTTCAGGTTTTACATCAGGCTTTACTTCAGGTTTATTTTCAACTCTTTTATCGGACGGGGCTGTGACATAAGATGTCATTCCGGATCCGGACTCGTATTTGATTTTGTACTGTTTAAAGGCATTGAAGATAAGCTGTGCAAAATTCTGCTGATTTTCATCTCTTACCAGAACTTCCAGGTCTGAGCTGTTTGATATGAATCCCAGTTCGACAAGTATAGATGGCATGGTTGTTCTCCACAGCACAAGCAGTCCTGCCTGTTTTATTCCCCTGTTAACCTTTATGGGACCCTCTGCCAGCTGCTCCTGGACAAGCGCCGCAAGCTGGAGGCTCTGCTCCAGGTGCGAGTTCTGCAAAAGCGAAAATATAATATATGACTCAGGAACATTCGGGTCAAAACCCTCATATCTGGAGCTGTAGTCGTCACCCTCAAGAACAACAACACTGTTTTCAAGTTTTGAAACCTCAAGATTTGAGCTGCTTTTGTCCAGACCCATTACAAATGTCTCTGTTCCGGAAGCACTTCTTGCCTTGGCAGCATTAATGTGGATTGAGATAAAGAGGTCTGCGTCATTTTTGTTTGCAATCTCTGTCCTTTTGTCCAGCGGGATAAAGACATCTGTGCTTCTTGTATAGATAACCTTTACATCCGGGTACTGTTCGTTTATCAGCTTGCCCAGCCTCAGAGCAACTGAGAGTGTGATGTCCTTTTCCCTGTGCTTTCTGTTGAGGCTCACTGCCCCGGGATCCTTGCCTCCGTGACCGGCATCAATGACCACCTTTCGTATCCCCGTAAAAGTGCCCGTCTGGGCATGGGAGACAACCTGAAAGAGCAGGCAAAAAATGATCAAAAGTACTCTGGAGGGCATTATTTATGGTTATTTATGTTTAAATTTGCGCTTTGCAAAAGTAGCAATTATTTTGTTTTTGAAGAGAGCTTCTTATATCATATTTATGCTGATGCTTGTTTATTTGCCAATATCAGAGGCATATGGACAGGTAATAAAGCCAGATTCCACGCTTATCGCCATCTCCGCAGACTCCCTGACCACAAAACAGGATACTCTCAAAAAGGACGGGGCTTTGGCAGATCCTGCATTTTCAATAGCCAGGGACTCAATTATCGAAGACTTTTCCGGTGGAAAAAAGATGATATACTACTATGGTGATGTATCCGTAAGATATGAGAATATTGAACTCAAGGCAGATTACATGGAGTACAATCTGGACACCAGAACGGTTTACGCTTCCGGAATAAAGGATACCAGCGGTGTTCTCAGAGGAAAGCCGGTACTCAAGGAGGGAAGTCAGAGCTACACCATGGAGTCTGTATTCTATAACTTTGAGTCGAAAAAGGCCAGAATCACCAACATGATTACTCAGGAGTCCGAGGGATTCCTGCATGGTACAAACATAAAGAAGCTGGCAGACAACTCTATAAATATATCTAAAGGTAAGTATACAACCTGCGATCTGGACCATCCCCACTTTTACCTGAGAATGACAAAAGCCAGGATGGTAACTCAGCCTAAAAGGGTAACCGTATTTGGTCCTGCTTATCTTATTCTTGAGGATGTACCTGTACCTTTTGCGCTGCCATTCGGGTTTGTTCCGGAAAAACCAGAAAGAAGCGGTGGTCTGCTTATACCATCCTTTCAGGAGGAGGCTGCGAGGGGATTTGGTCTGAAGGGGCTGGGGTACTATTTTGTAATAGGAGAGCACTTTGATGTTTCAATTACTGGTGACATCTTTTCGCTGGGTTCGTGGAATGCCATGCTTACAGCAAGGTACAGAAAGAGATACAAGTTTAACGGTGATTTTGGAATTAACTACTCCAGCAATATAACCGGCGAGAGAGGCAGTACAGACTTTTTCCAGTCAAAAGACTTTTCAATCAGGTGGAGCCACTCTCAGGATTCAAAGTCAATGCCCGGAGCCTCATTCAGGGCATCTGTAAACTTTTCGACACCTCTCAACAACAGGTTTAACTCTGAGGATGTTCAGACAAGTCTTCAGAATCAGGCATCCTCTTCAATTTCATATTCGAAGGCTTTTGCCGGTACTCCGTTCAGTTTTTCAATGAACCTTATGCACAGCCAGAACTCCCTGGACAGTTCGTACGCGCTTACAGTTCCAAACTTCACCTTTACAATGAACAGGATTTACCCGTTCAAGCGTGCAGAGAGGGTAGGAAAGGAGAGGTTTTATGAGTCACTTTCACTTAATTACAATACTACCTTTGATAATAAGGTAAATTTTAAGGCTAAGGATTTCGGTCAGCCAAACTTCCTCTCCAAATTCAAGAGCGGAATGAAGCATAACTTCACAATTGGCCTCCCTACCTTTACACTGCTAAGGTACCTTAACTTCTCCCCGGGAGTAAGTTACGGGATGACATGGTTTTTCCAGACCAATGACAGGGCATATGACCCGGATCTTGACAGGGTTGTTACAACAACAAGTGACATGTTCAGCCATTTTGGACTCACTCAGGATTTTTCTGCTTCGCTCTCTATGAATACAAGGCTGTACGGCCTCTTCAACTTCGGGAAAAAGGGTGCCCTCCAGGCAATCCGCCATATGGTAACCCCTTCGCTCTCTTTTAGTTTCCGTCCGGAAATGGGTACTCCTGCAAATGGATACAGAACTCTTGATTATGTAGATGTAAATGGTATTCAGCATACTTTAAACTATAACCGGTACGACGGACTGCTCTATTCGCCTCCGGGCAGGGGGAGAAGTGCAGCAATGAGTTTCTCTTTGGGTAACAACTTTGAGGCTAAGGTCAGGGATCAGGAGGATACAACAGGTACCGGACTCAAGAAGATTAAACTCATAGACAATCTTTCACTGGGTGGTTCATACAATTTTCTGGCAGATTCCCTGAAGCTGTCAAATATTAATATGAACATGAATACTACTGTGTTTGGTGCACTTGCCTTCTCGGCGAATGCGAGTTTTAATCCTTATGCAGTTGATGGCCGCGGAAGGCTCATTAATCAGTTTAATATCGCAAAGGAGGGTGGATTTAAGCTTGCCAGACTCGAAAACGCAAGTATGACCCTGTCGTATCAGTTTACCGGCAAGGGCGAGCGCAGGGGAGGCGTCAGACAGTTTCCGGGAGTTAAGGGCGGAGGCGGAGACCACGACCATGAGGGACATGGTGAATTGCAGGGTGAAGGTGAGATTAGTGGTGTAAGACCGGAACAGAGAGATTATACAAGAGTATATTATCATCCGGTAACGGGAGAGTATATTCCCGGAGGCTGGGTTTACTATCTTGATCCGTCGATTCCGTGGACTGTGAGTATGAACTACAACTACTCCTACAGCAGGAATTACAGTTTTGCAAATGATATTCTAAAGACGAACCATAATCATATGCAGACGCTGGGTGTATCTGCCCAGGTGCGCATTACAAAGGCGTTGAATGTAAACATTAACACCGGTTTTGATTTGTCTCACTTTGCCCTTACAACTACTCAGTTAAGTGCTACTTATGACCTTCACTGCTTCCAGATATCTGTATCTTGGGTTCCTAACGGACAGTGGCAGAGCTGGAGTTTCAGAATCAATGCAAAGGCATCTGCCCTTGCAGATCTGCTTAAGTTCAAAAAAGGTTCAAGTTACTGGGATAACTAGTTTTTTTATTTAACTTCATATAAAATTAATCATGAGTAAAAGAGTTATTTCGAGCCCGAAGGCTCCTAAAGCTGTTGGTCCTTACAATCAGGCAATAGAGGTGAATGGTTTTCTGTATGTATCCGGTCAGTTGCCAATTGATGTTGCTACAGGAGAGTTTGTTCACGGTGGTGTAAGGGAGCAGTGCATCCAGGTTTTCAAAAACATAGGCTACATTCTCGAAGAGGCCGGCTATGGTTTTGAAGATGTAATTAAAACAACTGTCTATCTGACCGACATGAAGGATTTTGCTGTTATGAACGAAGTCTATTCTACTTTTTACAAAGAACCGTTTCCGGCAAGAGTTGCCTTTGCAGTTGCAGCTCTTCCTAAAGCCAGTCTGGTTGAGGCAGATGTTGTGGCCGCAAAGTAATCATAAAGAAATAAGTGGGGCCCTCCCCACTTTTTTTGTTCAGTTCCGGAAATTAACTATATTTGCGGTGAATTCACGAGATTTACGTTTCAGATAAATCAATACATTCCCAATCATTTTTTGATGTACGACATATTAGAGTTAAGCAAAAAGAGTCAGGAAGACTTATTTGCTATTGCGAATGAGCTTAATATAAGCAAGTTCAAAAACCTTTCAAGAGAAGACCTCATTTACGAAATTCTTGATGAACAGGCCAAAGTTGGAAGTCTCTCCGGCGACCCTGTTATGGTAAGGAGGCCTCAGCCAAAGGTTCAGCCTCAATCTCAGCCAAAAGATGGCAAGAGAGGGCCAAAGAAGAGGGGCGATGCTCCTCAGCAGTCCGGCAGGCCGCAACCAGCAATCAAGTCTGCAGACACTGCAAAACCCGGACAGCCTGCACAACCATCACAGCAATCTGTTCAGTCTCAACCTCAGCTAAAAATTCAACCTCAGCATACTCCTGCTGCAGAATCTGCGCCTGCACCGGCATCGCAGGCAACTGCACCGGCAGCTGTAACACCTTCAGCTCAGGAACAGGCCGCTGCAAAAAAACGCGGAAGACCTGCAAGAAAGAGAGTAAAGGATGAGAAGCCGGAAGTGTCAGAAATAAAAGCAGAGTCAGCCTCTGCAGTTCCCGGAACAGAGGAGGAGATTGCTGCAATTGTTGCGGTAACAAGAGAGATGAGACAGGAGACGACTCAGCCTCAGACAGTGAAGGAGTTTGTTAAACTTAACCGTAACGACAGACAGCAGAATAATCAGAGACCGGATAACAACAGACCAGATAACAGGACTGACAGCAAACCGGAAATCGCAAACAGAAACAAAAATCAGGAGAGACATGAATTTCACGAAAGAGTTGTCGATACTGATGCAATCCAGCTTGAGCAGGTTTCTGAGATAACAGAAAATGTTGCCGACACACAGACTTTGCCACAGCAGAATATTCAGGTACAGCAGGATAACAGAGAGAGAAGACCTAAGGAGAACCAGCCTCGTCCAAAAATTGAATTCGAGGGAGAGGTTGAAGCAACCGGAGTTCTTGAAATAATGCCGGACGGTTATGGTTTCCTCCGCTCTTCTGACTACAACTACCTTAACTCTCCGGATGATATCTACATCTCTCAGTCCCAGATAAAGCTATACGGACTTAAGACCGGAGACACACTTACCGGCGAAATCAAACCACCAAGGGAGGGTGATAAATATTTTCCTCTTGTAAAAGTTAAGCAGATTAACGGCAGAAGTCCGGAATTTATAAGAGACAGAGTCCCGTTTGATTTTCTGACACCGCTTTTCCCTGAAGAAAAATTTGACCTTACTTCAAACGGACATAACAACCTCTCAACAAGGGTTGTGGATATGTTTGCACCAATAGGAAAGGGCCAGCGCGGACTTATTGTCGCTCAGCCTAAGACTGGTAAAACAGTTTTACTTAAGGATATTGCAAATGCAATTGCAGACAACCATCCTGAGGTATACATGATAGTACTCCTTATAGATGAGCGTCCGGAAGAGGTTACTGATATGCAGAGATCTGTAAAGGCTGAGGTTATTGCCTCTACTTTTGATGAACCTGCAGAGAGACACGTAAAGGTTGCCAATATTGTTCTGGAAAAGGCAAAGAGACTTGTTGAGTGCGGCCACGATGTGGTAATTCTTCTTGACTCGATTACCCGTCTTGCCAGAGCCTTCAATACTGTTCAGCCTGCATCGGGCAAGGTGCTGAGCGGTGGTGTGGATGCAAATGCACTGCACAAACCAAAGAGGTTCTTTGGTGCAGCCAGAAATATTGAAAACGGAGGTTCGCTCACAATCATTGCAACTGCGCTTACAGATACTGGCTCAAAAATGGACGAGGTTATCTTTGAAGAGTTCAAGGGTACAGGCAACATGGAGCTTCAGCTTGACAGAAAACTCTCAAACAAGAGAATATTCCCGGCAGTTGATGTAACATTGAGCAGCACAAGAAGAGATGATCTCCTCTTTGACAAGGAGCAGCTGAGCAGAATCTGGATTCTCAGAAATTATCTGGCAGACATGAACTCAGTTGAGGCAATGGAATTCCTTAAGACAAGGATGATTAGAACAGACAATAACATGGAATTTCTTAATTCCATGAATGGTGAATAAAACAGCAGAGTTGCCGGCGGGATTTAAAATCCCGCCAGGTGAACTCCTGCACCAATTAAAAATCCTAATGCAATATTGATAGCTTTGGCAAGTACAAAGCTTTTTTTGCTTTCTGCCAGCAGCGGAAGTGCTGTATGTCCGTCCTGTGCAATGGAGCTGGCCAGCAAAACTGAGAATGGAACAACTCCTCCTGCAAAGAGGGTAATAAAGACCATATGCGGCCCGGATTCAGGAATGATACCAATTGCTACAGCAATCAAAATCATTACCAGTACATTTTCTTTTATCCAGTGCTCAATATCGAGGTACTGCATTCCAAAGTGAATCACAAGCAGGGCACCAAGTGTCCAGAGAAAGATTGAGCGAAAGTGTTTTTTTACTACATGCTCCCAGAGGTGCTTTTTAATAAAGTGCTCGTTTGCTCTTGCAGTAAGAAAGAGCACAAAAAGGCTCAGCCCTGCAAATAGCAGATTAATCCACCTCTCTGAAAATATATCAAAACTTCCGTGATGTTCACCTGCGTGGACTGTTCCGTCTGCATGGGTATGACTGCTCTCAGGAGCGGCCGCAACAATCTCGTGGGCATGACCATCATGACCAGCTTCACCCTCCATGTGTGTGTGTTCCAGGAGGCCAAATACAACAGCAATAATAAATACCGCTATGCCGGCCATAATTGAGATTCTCTCTCTTGTCATTTTTCTTGGAACACCTTTACCGCCAAAGATTTCCGGATGGGAATGCTCATGTACAGGCTGATTCTCTTTTTTGTCGCAGCACTCTTCGTGCAGAGAAAACTCCTCCGGTGCAAAAGGTCTCTTTTTGATCTTGATAAATCTGTCAACAAGGAGTCCTGCACCTATTCCAATCAGGAGCAGAAGAACAAACAAAAAGATTGCTGTCTTCGGAATCATTGCAAGCATAATAAATGCTTCATCGCCCGATGATGATATCATCATTGCGACAAGGGATCCAAAACTTAAAAGGTTGTGTGTGTAAAGAGAGACTACTGCAAACCCGCCCACGCAGCCGGGAACCAGTCCCAGCAAAGCAGCAAGGACCACCTGTCTGAAAGGTGATTTGCGAAGTTTTTTGAAGCTCTCCCCGTGTGAGTGAATATTTACATATTCAATGAGCAGCATCATAATCATCACCAGGCCGGTGATAAGAATGCTGTTCTTTAAAGCATCTAATAATATGTTCATTTATCTGTTTTCGTTATATAATCTCAGTAATTCAGAAGCAGCAGCAAAAGAGCCAAGTTTGCCCTCCATTACCCTCTCTTCAAAATCCTTAAGTTTTCCTGTTATGCGGGAATCTTCGAAGAACCTGTTCTTAAGTCCTTCGTTAATGGTTTCATACATCCAGTACCTGGACTGCTCTTTTCTTCTCTGCAGGTAGTATCCGTTACCTTTGGCCATCAAAAAGTACTCTTCAATTTTGAGAAGTATCTCCTCCAGACCCTCCTTAGTTACTGCAGATGATGTCATTGCAGTGGGAACCCATCCGGATTCAGAAGGCGGAAAGAGGTGAAGTGCATTGGAATAAAGAGCCTTTGCCATAGTAGCCTTGTCAATGTTGCTTCCGTCTGCCTTTGTAATTGCAATCAGGTCAGACATCTCCATAATACCTCTCTTTATACCCTGCAGCTCGTCACCCGCACCGGCAAGCATCAGCAAAAGGAAAAAATCGCTCATTGAGTGAACTGCCGTCTCTGACTGACCAACACCAACAGTCTCAATAAAAATTACATCAAAACCGGCTGCTTCGCAAAGAACAATACTCTCCCTTGTTTTTCTTGCAACACCTCCTAGTGAGCCTCCGCTTGGGCTGGGCCTTATGAAGGCATTAGGATCTGAACAGAGTGTTTCCATTCTTGTTTTGTCTCCGAGAATACTTCCTTTACTTCTCTCGCTGCTCGGGTCTATTGCCAGCACTGCCAGTTTATGTCCACGGGCAGTTACCATTCCGCCAAATGCCTCAATAAATGTACTTTTTCCGGCTCCCGGAACCCCGGTAATGCCAATTCTCATTGATTCAAGTGTATGCTTCTGGCACTCTTCCAGTATCTCTCTTGCAATCTCCCTGTGTTCAGGAAGGTTGCTCTCCACCAGCGTTATTGCCTGACTCAGGGTTGTAGTGTTTCCTGATTTGATCCCGTCTACATACTCCTTTACGGTAAGCTGTTTAATTCTGTTCTTTTTGTAGAAGTTGCTGATGTATGGATTTACTATTGGAGGCTGTTCTATGCCTTCATTCACGATAAGTGCGCTGTCGTGTTTCTGATGGTTGTTTTCGTGCATTATTAAGGAGCTTTATCTGGTTACGCTGCCCGAAAGCAGAAGGTTGAAAACTGGTCTGGAAGGTGAGTTTGTAACAAAGGTTATCTGGTAGATTACATCACCTGACATACCTTTTGTGTTTGCCTTAATCTCAATTTTTGCGGCCGCTCCGGGATTGACTGAAGCCGGATGTGATACAGTAACACCTTCGTGATTGGAGTCATATTTATAAAGCTGAAGTACTCTTCTTCCAAGATTTTTTAGTTCGAAAGTCTCAGAGATTTCTGTACCTGCCTTAACTGTTCCGAAATTCACGGCACTGTTATTTGCCATTGGAAGCGGGGCCTGGTCAATATCCTCTTTGGTAAGATTCGAGAAATTGTCAAGGATTCTTACCTGTACCTCAATTATGTCTGAGCTTATTTTTTTTCCGTTCAGAACGAGGTTTGCCCTGTACTTTACAGTACCCCAGTTTTTTTGTGCTTTTGTGTTGAGAGTTACCTTCAGTTCGCCCTTTTTCCCGGGAGAAATAATCTGTGGAGAAGCGGTAATTGTGAGACCGGGAGTCAGGTCAGAAAATTCAATTTTTAATGAATTTGAACTGGCATTGGCAACAGCAATAACATCGCTTTTTGAGTCACCCTGTGCTATCTGTCCCAGGTCGAGCAAGCTGGTTCTGAAAGAGAGCTCACCAATTTTTTTAGGAAAGAGCTGGTTCAGACTTTTTGGCTTCTCATGAACAACACCTTTAATCCTGAGGATAATCGGACGATTAAGTCCGCTTACATAAACAGTAAGTGATTTGTCAAAAGGATAGGGTCCCTGGTCATTCAGGAATGTAACCTCAATTTTCCCGCTGTCACCCGGCTTAACAGGATTTCTTGTCCATACAGGGGTGGTGCAGCCGCATGAAGAGATGACGGTCTGAACTACCAGCGGCTGTTTGCCGGTATTCTTAAAGGTAAAGGTATATGTATGCTTGCCGGAGTTAAGACTTATGTCACCAAAGTCGTGTACAAGTTTGTTAAATTCAATAATTCCGTTTCCTGCGTTTTGGGCTCCCGCGCTAAAAATCAGGAGCATAAAGATAAAAGATAAAACCGCAGGCCTGATGAGTTTAGTTGATCTCATATAACCGTTTTCAGTTTAATATTGACACAACAAAGATACATTTGTATTTGTTCTATTCCAACCTTTTTATATCTTTGCAGGCAATAAACCAATTCAAAACTTTTTCAATAATGGCTTACAAAATTTCTGAAGATTGCACCGCTTGCGGTACTTGTATCGATGAGTGTCCTGTAGAGGCTATCTCTCCTGGCGATATTTATAAAATCGACCCGAATATCTGTACAGACTGTGGTTCTTGCGCAGATGTTTGCCCTGTTGGCGCTATTGCACCTGCAAACTAACAAGAGAAAGATAAAAAAAGAAGGGGTGACGGATTAATTTCCGCCACCTCTTTTCTTTTAGGCGCAGGCTTGTCAAATCTCGGCATTCCCAAGGTCATGCTCCTGAAATTTAATTGAGTATACATTCAGCAAACTGCTGTCAGATACTGGAGATCTTGCAGGAGAGTCAGACCCCATGCCTTTGAGTGTGATGTCCAGATAGTATATCTTGTTTTTCATTATTCCCCAGTATTCATCTGACCATGCAGATGAGGATGTGGGAAAGTTTACGGGAATCATATAATAGGTTTTAATTCCGCCCAGATAGCCGTCAATTACAACGCATGTGGGATTAATAACAGGTTCGTTTACAAACTGGTCATAATAATTTTCATACACAGTAAAGTGGTGCCTTGTTGTGTGGGGTGAAGCACCTATTGCAGATGCGATAGTATCGCATAAAAGGTTTCTGCTCAGATTGCCTGTGCCGTCGGTGATACTCAGTGAGTCTTTATTAAGAAATACCTTTGGAATTGATTCGTTCATGAGAAAGGTCTTTTTCCTGCTTACCACATTTGTCATATATATCCGTGGTGAGGTAAGCTGCATTCCCTCCCAGGGCGTGCCAGCAAAGTCAGCCTTTATACTTCTTACAATCAGTTTTGAAACCAGTCTGAAAGGTATAATAGTCATTGTTGTGTTGTCAAAAACTTCTCTCTCAACACTCAGACCTCCGTATGTGAACCATGGAGTCTCCTCCTCTTTGAGGTCTGATATCATCCCGCGGAGTGCGGCTCTGTCTGTAAGGTTATCGAGATTCATCGACGGCTGAGGATTGCCTAGTATATAGATGTCCCTTACTCCTGAATTAAAGGCAAGCTGAATGTTTTTCACTGAATCCGGATTGTCGATTTTTTTGTATTTGATAAGGGTTCCGCTCTGGCTGTCATATACCATGATGTGAAGTGTTCTGGTGGCAAGTTTGTTGGGCATGGTATCCAGCCCTGTTCCTGTTGCCCTTGTTGAGAGAGCTGTATTGACATTAATGGTAAGGGTACATATCTTGTCTTCTGGCTTGTCTTTACTGCAGGAGAGAGCCAGTGCCGTACATATTGCCCCAAGAACAAAATTTGCATACAGATGTGCCCAAGAATTGATAATTTTCATAACTAATTCATTTTAAGTTTAGAGCACTAAAATAATATTCAATATTGTTAATATTAATGCAGAAAATCAGATATGTACGAATCTGAAAAAATAATGTGGGAATCTATATTTTTCATAACTTTGAAGCTCCAATTTTAGAATCATATGCTTAACATTAGACTTTTGAGAGAGCAGCCTGAGTTTGTAAGAGAGCGACTGCTGGTAAAGAATTTTGACGCAACAGGAATAATAGGTAAAATCAACTCACTTGATCAGTCCAGAAGAGTTGCGCAAACAGAACTGGATTCCATTCTCGCAGAGCAGAATTCAATTGCAAGAGAGGTTGGAATGCTCATGAAGAGTGGTAAAAAAGAGGAGGCAGAAGCTGCTAAGGCAAAAGTTGCTGCCCTTAAAGAGGAGTCAAAATCTCTCGAAAGTAAGATGAATGATTCGGCAAACGAGATGAACGATTTGCTTGTTCAGCTTCCAAACCTTCCACACACCTCTGTTCCACTGGGAAAACTACCAACTGACAATGTTGAGGTAAAGGAGGGAGGAGAGATTCCAAAGCTCACAAACGCACTTCCCCACTGGGAACTGGCAAGGAAATATGATATAATTGATTTTGACCTTGGCGTAAAACTCACAGGAGCCGGTTTCCCGGTTTACAAGGGTAAAGGGGCAAAGATACAGCGCGCGCTTATCTCATATTTTCTCGATATGAATACAGCTGCGGGATATACAGAGGTTCAGCCTCCGCTTATGGTAAATGAGGCATCCGGATTTGGTACCGGCCAGCTTCCTGATAAGGGAGAGCAGATGTACCATGTTGGTCTTGATAACTTCTATCTTATTCCAACAGCCGAGGTTCCGGTAACCAATATATTCAGAGATGTAATTCTTTCTGCAGGCGAATTACCGGTGAAAATGACTGCATATACTCCATGTTTCAGGAGAGAGGCAGGTTCTTACGGTAAGGATGTGCGCGGCCTGAACAGACTCCATCAGTTTGACAAAGTAGAGATAGTACAGGTGGCTCACCCGGATACCTCTTATGAAGCCCTGGAGGGTATGGTTGAACATGTTGAGTCCATTGTTAAGGCACTTGGCCTTCCATACAGGATTCTCCGCCTTTGCGGTGGTGATATGAGCTTTACCTCTGCACTTACTTATGACTTTGAGGTTTATTCGGCAGCGCAGGAGCGCTGGCTTGAAGTGAGCTCTGTATCCAACTTTGAATCTTTTCAGGCAAACCGTCTTAAGCTCAGATATAAAGATGAGAATGGAAAGCCACAGCTTGCACATACACTAAACGGAAGTTCACTTGCTCTCCCGAGAATTCTTGCAGCTCTGCTGGAGAACTACCAGGATGAGAAGGGAATCAGAGTTCCTGAAGTTCTCAGAAGCTACTGCGGATTTGATTATATTGACTAACAGGCCTGAATGGCAAAAAACAGAGTTATATTAGGCATTGACCCCGGCTCCCAGATTATGGGTTACGGGGTCATTGAGGTTTTCTCCGGAAAGCCCCGCTATATAACCATGGGTGTTATTGATCTGAGAAAAGAGAAGGATCACTTTAAACGAATCAGACAAATCTTCATAGAGGTCACCGAGCTTATTGAACAGTACCGGCCAGACGAGCTTGCTGTTGAGGCGCCATTCTACGGGAAAAACATTCAGTCTATGCTCAAGCTGGGCAGGGCACAGGGCTCTGCAATTGCTGCTGCTCTCAACAGGAATATGGAGATTTATGAATATGCACCCAGAAAGGTGAAACTTGCAATAACCGGAAAGGGAGCTGCATCCAAGGAGCAGGTAGCAACTCTTCTTATGAATATTCTTAACACAGGCATCAAACCTGAGTTTTTTGATGCTTCAGACGGACTTGCTGTGGCACTGTGTCACTATTACCAGACCTCTGCTCCAGGTATTTCAAAGTCCGCTCCAAAAAGCTGGGAATCGTTTGTAAAAACTAATCCCGGCAGAATCAAATAATTTTTTTTCAATCTCTTTAACTTTTTCCCCTTTCGGTTGTCAAAGGGTTGTTGATTTATTGAATTATAAAAAGAACCAAACATATTTTATGAAACTATTCAGATTTATTTTCGCTTTTGCGGCTCTTATGATTCTATCCTTTGCCGCGCTTGCGGAAGAGGAGCAGAGAGGTTTTTCAGTGAAAGTGACCATTATTGACAGTCTCAGGAATGAGCCCGTTGAATTTGCAACTGCTTCTGTAACCCGCGCAGACAATGCAAATTTTCACAAATATGCACTCACAGATGCATATGGTGTTGCCTCTATTAACGGACTGCCTGCAGGTAATTACATCCTGAAACTTGAATTTCTTGGATTTGAGACCTATACCAAAAATATTACACTGGGAGAAAACAGACTACTCGATGTAGGTAAAATTTCCCTTAAAGAGCAGATTAACACACTCAATTCTGTTGTTGTATCTGCAGTTGGAAATCCGATTATTGTTAAAAAGGATACTGTTGAGTACAACGCCTCCTCTTTCAAGACAACAGATAATGACATGCTTGAGGAGCTTCTGAAAAAACTTCCCGGTATTGAGATTGACTCTGAGGGCAAAATCACTGCCAACGGCAAGGAGATTAATAAAATCATGATTGACGGTAAGACATTCTTTTTGAACGACCCTCAGCTTGCCACAAAAAATTTGCCTGCAAAAATCATCGATAAAGTAAAGGTTGTTGACAGAAAATCTGAGCAGGCACAGTTTACTGGTATTGATGATGGTGAAGAGGAGACAGTGATTGACCTTAGTATCAGACCGGGCATGATGAACGGCTGGTTTGGAAATGTCTCTGCAGGATACGGAACAGATGACCGCTATCAGGGAGCCGGAATGGTTGGTAATTTCACAAAAACAACCCAGCTTACAGCTGTTGCAAACATTAACAATACCAATAACAGAGGTTTTTCTGACATTGCAGGAAGTATGATGTCTGCAATGAGAAACAACTCAGGCATGGGAGACCAGGCATTCAGGGTTGGAGGTGCAACAATGCGCTTCGGAGGCAGCGGAATTACCACATCATGGATGGGTGGTGTAAACGGGAATGCCGAATTTAAGGGCGGAAAGCTTAAAGTAGGCGGAAGCTACCTCTACAGCGGCAGCGACAACCTTTCAGTTAGCAAAAGCTTTAAGCAGAATTTTCTGGAAGACAGTACATTCAATTATGCACAGGATATCACATCTCAGAAGTTTTCTGATGGTCACAGGGTAGCTCTTACTCTTGAATATCAGCTTTCCAAAAATGCTTCAATTCTCTTCAGACCAAACATAGGTATCAACAAGGGAAGATTTGACGACTCAAAAACATTCTGGACAAAAGGTGGAGCGGGAACACCAATTAATGAGGGCTACAGTCTCTCAAGCGGAGAAAATGACTCTCAGAGTATTGACGGCGACCTGCTTTACAGGCAGAAGTTTAACAAACCGGGCAGAACCTTCTCTGTAAATATGAGATACGGATATTCAAACAACGAATTGTTCAACGGAGTTAACCAGTCAAAAACAGTGATAGGCGATGATGCAGATTCAACTATGGTTGACCAGAGGTACAAATCGAACTCTCTATCGTATAATATGTCTGCGAGGGCATCCTATACCGAGCCGCTGGGTAAGAACTACTTCATGGAGCTTGCATACAGGATCAACTACAGGTATTCAGACTCAGACAAGAAGGTTTATGACAAGAACAGTGTTACGGGAAATTATGATGTTCTCAATGACGAGTACACAAATTATTTCGAAAACAGGTTTATAAATCAGGCTGCAGAAATTAATGTACGCAAGAATGAAGAGAAATACAGCTATGTGCTTGGATTTAATGCTCAGCCATCTTCAACAAGAAGTGTGAGAAGTGACGGAACTATAATAAACAGATCTGTTGTAAACTTTGCACCATCTGCTCAGCTTGATATAAAGTTCTCTGATACTAAAAATCTGAGAATACGATACAGGGGCCGTACGGACCAGCCGTCAATCAATCAGCTTCAGCCTGTAAGAGACAACTCAAACCCGCTTCTGATTCCAATGGGTAATGAAAACCTTCTTCCTGAATTTGAACACTCAATCTGGACGGAATACAGAAATACAAAAAGAGAGACATTCAGAACAGTGAATGCTAGCCTGGAGGCTAATTATACTCAGGACAGAATTGTGACCCAAAGATGGTATGACAATTCCGGAGTACAGTACACAAGACCTGTCAATGAACAGGGAGCATACAATGTAAATGGTAACTTTATGTTCAGCACTCCTATCAACAAATCGAAATTCTCAATAATGAGTTTTTCGAGAGTGGGATTAAACAGGGGAGTGAGTTTCTCGGGCAGAACTCTTGAAACACTTCAGAAGGGATTTACAACAACACTATCTTTCAACGAGATGCTCAGGTTTATTTACAGAGGCGATAAACTGGAACTGAGTGTGGGCGGAAGGGCAAGATACAACTATGCATGGTACACTATCAAGAAGGAGAGTCAGCCTGCAACCTGGAACAATGCCATAAACGGATATTTTAACTGGACATTGCCTGCCGGAATCAATCTTACATCTGATGTTGACTACAATTTCTACATTGGATACGGCGAAGGTTACAATACTCCTGCAGTAGTATGGAATGCAGAGATTTCGAAGATGCTCTTCAAGAACATGGGAACACTCAGACTTAAGGTATTTGACATAATGAACCAGTCCAAGAGTATCTGGAGAACAACAACAGACAACTATATTGAGGATGTAGAAAACAACACCCTGCAGCAATACTTCATGCTAAGCTTTACCTGGAGATTCGGCACATTTGGCGGAAACAGACAGGGAGGAGACAGAGTGCCTATGCGTGGTCCCGGTGGCGGACCGGGAATGGGGGGCCGCCATTTCCACTAGCGGATAGCCATGTAGTTACGCCATTTTTCTATTACAGACTTTAAATCAGAAGGAATCTCATTTGCAAAAAGGAGATTCCTTTTTGTTGTAGGGTGTACAAATCCGAGTGTCTGTGCATGAAGAGCATGACGGGGCATCAGCTCAAAACAGTTCTCTATGAATTTTTTGAACTTGTTGTAAAGCGTACCCTTTACTATCTTATCTCCGCCGTAACGGTCATCATTGAACAGCGGGTGCCCTATGTAATCCATGTGAACTCTTATCTGGTGAGTTCTTCCTGTTTCCAGGACACACTCCACAAGAGTTGTAAAACCAAAGCGTTCTATTACCTTGTAGTGAGTTACAGCATGCTTGCCGGCACTTCCGTCAGGAAACACCTTGAACTTCATTCTGTTGTTGGGATCGCGGGCAATATGTCCGGTAATTGTTCCTGAATCCTCCTTGAGATTTCCCCATACAAGTGCGATATATTTTCTCTCAATTGTATGATCAAAAAACTGTTTGGCAAGAAAAAGCTGAGACTCCTCATTCTTCGCTATCAGTAAAAGACCGGATGTGTTTTTATCAATTCTGTGAACAAGAACGCCCATTCTGTCGTCAGGCGCATCTGCATCCTGGGAAATTCCCAGATGGAAAGCCAGGGCATTAATCAGTGTGCCTGAGTAATGACCATGACCGGGATGGACAACAAGTCCGGCCGGTTTGTTAATAACCAGCAGGTCGTCATCTTCATAAACTATTTCAAGCGGAATATTTTCCGGTTTAATTTCACAGCCCTTTCTTCTGTACGGGAGTACTATTGTAATAATATCTCCGGGCTTAACCATATAATTGGCCTTAACCACCTTTTCGTTCACCAGGACATATCCCGCACCAATTGCAAGCTGAATCCTGTGCCTGGAGGTCTTCTCCATATGGGCGGTCAGGTATTTGTCTACTCTTATAGTCGTCTGCCCCTTGTCTGCTACAAAACGATAATGTTCAAACGAGCCGCCCGACTCTTCGTCATCTCCAATCTCGTCAAAATCAATATCAATATCCTCGTCCAGTTCTTTTACCATCAATTTTTTTTGTTGTTTCTGAGACTTTCCAGTTTGGTCTTGTCTACAGTTATTGTTATCTCTACATAAGAGCCAAGCTGGCGCTGTATGTTTTCCGAAGCCTCAGGACTCTGAGAAATCACAAAGCCCGATATTGAATCGGAATAATTCTTCACAGACTCATCGTAACGAATCCGGGCAATATTCAGGGAATTGTCTATCAGAAGGTCCCTTGCAGTTGTTACAGGAAGACCGGTAACATCAGGTATATATGTTCTCTCTCCGTCTCCGCTTATACCAAGTTCAAGGTCAATCTCACTCTCAGTTTCCACCAGTGTTCCGGGGGCAATGTATCTGCCGTTCAGCCTCTGGGACAGAACATTGTTAGTGGCCATGTCAGAGACATAAATTAGTTTTCCCACTCTGAGCTGTCTGGCTACCAGCTCTGCCTTTGCCTGTCTTAGTGAAAAACCGGTAACAGATGGCATGGCAACCTTTTTGGGAGTCATGGAGTTGATTGTAAGGAGAATTCTCCTGTTCTTTTTAACCATGCTTCCGGCAACGGGGTTTTGTCTGAATACGCTTCCTCTTGCCATTTTAGGAAGGAAAACAGAGTCTGTTATCTCAACCTTGAAATCTGAGGCATCTGCAAGCTCGCTTGCCTGCTCAAAACTGAGCCCGGAGAAGTCCGGAACCTCATGTTCGGAGTTGTGCCGTGTGATAATGCTCAGAAGAATTATCACAACTATGAGAACTGCAGCAAATATTGCAGCCATCTTATAAACCTCCTTCATGAACCAGCTTTTATACCACTTGTTCTCTGTTCCAACCTTTTTCATAATTGACAGTTATTGTGCAAAATTATTATTTTTTCTGCAATTCATTATAGAAGCTGTCTCTTTCAACAGCAGTGAATCCCGCTTCAGAAGCAATTCTTGCAATGTCGTCAGTAGTCATGACAGGATTCTGTTCTTTAGAGCCGGCCATACTGTAAATCTTTGTTGAGTCATTGATTGTGCCGTCCATATCGTCTGCTCCGTAAAGCAGAGCAAGCTGGCACATCTCCTTTCCAAGCATTGGCCAGTATGACTTAATATGAGGTATATTGTCAAGAACAATTCTTGAAATTGCAAATGTCTTTAATACCTCAATAATATTAAGTTCTCCCAGGTATGAAAGAGGGTTGTTTGCCGGTTTAAAGAGCAGTGGAATAAAGGCATCGAATCCGCCTGTTTCGTCCTGAAGTTCCCTTAAAGCCATCAGATGTTCAATTCTGTGCCTTC